>Ga0302267_10001036_pt1 | contig 36054 bp, 8 predicted proteins | sample III_Bog_E1_3_FD_194555 | JGI IMG/M metagenome (GOLD analysis project Ga0302267, IMG submission 194555) | Peat permafrost microbial communities from Stordalen Mire near Abisko, Sweden - III_Bog_E1_3 | ecosystem: Environmental > Terrestrial > Soil > Wetlands > Peat | place: Sweden: Abisko...
TAACCCAGCAGGCCATTGGTATTGGCGGACAGGGAATTGTACTGGCGCGCGAGCTGTAGCGTATGCCCGTCGAGGGTAACGGTGGCATCGGTATCTGTTTCCAGGTACTGGCCGGGCTTGCTGCTGGAGTCAATCTCTACCGTGTACTGCTGCGAGGTGGTACGGCCAGATATATTGGTGGCCACGAGCGCAAGGGTATAGACACCGTTATTCAGCGTGCCGGGGTCCAGGGAATAGAGCGTGGCATTGCTTTCCTGGGTATCCCCCTGGGCCAGTATGGTGGGCGTCTGGCTGCCAGTGCTTCCGGCATTGGGCGTCAGCTCAAGCTTCCATGTGTTCAGGTTGCTATCGGTAATGCTGGCGGTAATGGCTTGTGCGGTAGCGATGATGGCACCGTTCAGGGCCGGATTCAGCGCGACCACGGGCGCACCGGTATCAGCCGGATCGCGCACCAGCAGGCTCTGCGTAACAGTGCCGCTGAAGCCGTCGTTATCAGTGGCTGTGGCCACCAGTGTGATCTTGCCGGGTGCAGTCGGCGTGATATAGCCAACACCATTGCTGTTCAGAGTGACAACCTGACCGTCGGCAGTCAGGCTGATATTCGCGAGACCGGAGATGGCAGTACCCGTGACATTGACGGTAACCGTCTGGCCCGGCACAGCCGGGAAGCCGGGGGTGGTAATAATATTGATCGTGGGCACCGGGGCCGTCGCCAGGGCGTAGAGCGTGACCGGCGTAGTGGTGGTCAGCGTGCCGTCGCTGATGCTGATCTGGGTGACATATTCTCCGAGTTGGCCAGCGCTGGGCGTCCAGATGAGTTCACCAGTCGTGGTGTTCAGGGTAGCGCCAGTGGGCAAGTTCTCGGCGCTGTAGGTGAGCGTGCTACCAACGTTGGGGTCGGTGGCGGGCAGCATCACATCGAGTGTCTGGCCGAGCACCACGGCGTGGTTGGTGACCTTGCCGAAGACCGGTGCCTGATCGACGAAATTGACCGCGACCGGCACATTGAGAGTCGTGGTGCCGTCGGCATCGCGAGCAATAAATTGCAGGGTGTAATTGCCGGACTGGGCGTAACCGGGCGTCCACGAGAAGGCGCCCGTGCTGCTGTTGAGGGATGCGCCTGCAGGGAGATTCACGGCGGAATAGGTAATGGCCTCGTTGTACAGGTCGTTGGCGGAGAGGTTTAAGGACAGCGCCTGGTTGGCGTTGACGATCTGCGGCTGCAGGTAGACGAATACCGGCGGTTGCAGGGCCGGCGCCACCTGCAGGGTGACAGTCTGGCTGCTGCTCAGGTTGCCGTCGCTGACCATAAATGTGACTTGATAGTCACCAGCTTGATGGAATGCAGGCGTCCACGTGAACAGCCCGGTTTGAGCGTTAAGGACCGCACCGGCAGGCAAGTTGCTGGCGCTGTAGGTGAGGCCGTCGCCATCCGGATCAAAGCCCTGCAATTGCAGTTGGAAGGCGGAGGCCTCCTGCAGATTCTGGGTGCTGACGGGCGCCAGTACCGGGGCCTGATTGGTGTTGCGCACGACCAGGGTAAAGCTCTGCGTGGCCGTGGCGTTATTGCCGGTATCCTGCGCCGTGACCACGATGGTGTAGCTGCCCAGCTCGGCCGCCGTCGGCGTCCACTGGAACAGGGACTGGCCATACACGTCTGTCGGGGTCAGCGTGGCGCCCGCCGGCAGGCCGCTGGCCGAGAAGCCCAGGGGGTCCTGGGTGCCATCCTGGGCCTGCACCAGGAAGCTGAGCGGCTGGCCGGGAATGGCGACTTTGTTACCGATGAAGTTGATGATCGGAGGCTGCTCGGGCGAGTCGGCCGTCAGGATAAATGTAGTGCTGCTGGATACCGGCGGCACACCGCTGCTGCCAGTATCGGCATCGGTGGCAGTCAAGGTGATGGTGTAATCACCGCCATTGAACACGCCCGGCGCGAACTGGAAGGAGCCGGTGCTATCGCCGTTGTCGGTGAAGGTGGCAAACGACGGCAGGTCGGTCGCGGTCAACACAACGGGGTCGCCGTCGGTCTCCGCAGACTGCACGCCGACAATCAGCGTTGAGCCGGCATTGACAGTCTGGTCGGATATGCCGGTAATGGTGGGAGCAATCAGCGCCTTGGCGACCGTGATGGGAATGGTCGTGGTGGTGCTCAGGGGCGTGCCGGTGCCGTCGCCATTGTTGGTTGCTGTAACAGTGATTTCATAGGTGCCGGCCTGTTGATAGCCGGGAGTCCAGGTGAATATCAGGGTATTCGGGTTAAAAGTGGCGCCCGCAGGCAGTCCGCTGATCTGATAGGTGACACTGGGGTTGGTGCCTACCAGGGGGCCAATAGCTCCGGCGCTGCCCGCTATCGGCGGAATGAAGCCGGGGTTGTTGGGGTCTACCGCAAAGATCTGGAAGCTCAGGTTATTTCCGGCCACTACATTTTGTGCACTGGCGCCTTCAAATACGGGCGGCGTGTTGGCATTCAACACGGTTATAACCGTGCTCTGGCTAACACTGGCGGTACCGTCAGTCACAGTGAATGTCAGGTTATAACTACTGGACAGGCCGTAGCCCAAAGTCCACTGGAACAAGCCGGTGTCCGGGTCCAGAAAGGCACCGTCTGGAAGGTTCGTACAGGAATAGGTCAACACGGCGCCCGGCTGGGCATCACTACCCTGAAGCTGGAAGCGTATCGTGCCGCCCTCAATACCGGTGATATTGGCTACTGGCAGCAGCACCGGGGGCTCGGTTGCCGGCTTGACCTGTAAGGTGATCGACGTTGACACACTTTTAACACCGTCAGAAACCGTGATGACCGTGCTGTAGTTGCCCGCCGACGTATAGCCGGGCGTCCAGACCAAAGACTGCGTCTGCTGATCAATGCTCGCTCCCGGTGGCAGACCGGTAGCAGAAATGATCAGTGGCAGACCCTGAGGGTCTGCCGGATCAATCGGCAACGTAAAGGCCTGGCCCTCAGTGAGTGAGTAAGGCGTCGTTGAGCTGAGCCCCACGGTAGGCGGCTGCACACCACCACTGGCTGTCAGCGCAAAGCTCTGTACCGCATAGCTGCCATGGCTGTCATAAACCCGCAGCGTGACATTGCTGGTGGCGGGGTCGTTGGTGGTCGGGCTCCAGGTCAGCAGGCCGGTGTTCGGGTCCAGCGTCATGCCCTGCGGGCCCGATGTCAGCAGGTAGCTGAGCGGCTCGTCCTGCGGGTCCTCAGCCACCACCTGATAGCTGTAAGGCTGGCCGGCCGTGGTTTCAGTAACCGCAGTAGAGTTGATCACCGGCGGCTGGTTCGGCGCTGGCAGCGCAAACACCCCATAGCCCAAGTCCGGCTTCGCACCCGCCGGCAAGGCCTGCACGCTGACCAGCGTGGCGGCGGTCGTTTGACCCGGCAGCAGCACCCCACCCGCCAGCAGCGCGCTGAGATCCAGCAGCCAGTAGCCATTGGCCTGCGTGGCCCCGAGCACACTCCCCTGGAAGTACTGCGAGGGGTCGAGCACCAGCGTCAGCGGCGCCAGCAGGTCAACGGCGCTGGTATTGGTGACGGTCACGTCGAAGGAAATCGTGCCCTTGGCAATGTCGGACTGGGTATTGGAGAAGCCCAGCTTGATGTCATTGCTCATGTCGGTCAGGGTCTTGAACGCGACCTGATAGGCGCTGTTCATTTGCAGACCGAGCGCGCTCTCCACCGAGGAAAGAATGGTCAGCTCATAATCGCCCGCGCTCAGGCCCGAGACTTCGAGCGTGACAGTCCTGCTGCTGGCATCGTAGCTGGCGCCTTCAATCGTGGCGGCGGCGTCCGTCGTGGTCAGGGTGTAATTGGCCAGATCGGTGACGGAATTGGCGTCGCTGCTGCTGTCGGCCAGCATGTCCTCGTTGAAGGTGAAGGTCAGCAGGGTCTGCGGCAGGGGCAGCCAAGCGCCATTGGCGGGCGTGGAATAGGCAACTTGCGGGGCGACCAGCGGGCTGAGCACATCGACCTCGCCCGACTGCGTAATCAGCAGGCGGCCGTCGCTGGTGACCAGCAGGTGTTCGCCCCAGCTGCCGCCGGTGGCGATGGCGAGCTGGGTCATGGACGACAGCTCGACGGCGATCAGCTCGCCGCCGTTGGCAGCGCCTTGCAGGGTATTGGTGGAGATGAACAGCAGGCCGGCCAGCGCCGTGCCGTTCTGGCCGAAGGCGAGGCCATCAGCCGGAGCATTGAGCTGCAGCACCGCCGTGGCATAGCCCTGCTTGCTGAACTGCAGCAGGCTGCCCTGGTCGGGCCAGCTGGTAGCCCACAGGGTGCCATCCGGCGCAAAGGCCAGGTCATCAACCCGCGTATTGCTGAAATGCGTGAAGGTATGGGTCAGCGGATTGAAGATGTCGATGCCGTCACCGGCGCTGACATAGATCAGGCCATTGGCCGGGTCCACCGCCAGCGACTGCGTGATGGCCGCACCATAGCTGGCGACAATCGCGCCCGTACTCGGGTCAAGCTGCACCAGCGCCCCGCCCCCGGTGGTCGCCCACAGCTGGCCGTCCTGGTCGAAGGCCATGTCGAAAATGGGCTGGTCCAGGGTGGTCAGCAGCTGCCGGTTGCTGCCGTCGGCATTGACCAGATACAGCGAGCCGCGATTGGCACCGCCGCTGATCAGGAACTGGCCATTGGGCAGTTCAACGATGCTTTCGGCACCTACCCCACCGTTGCTCTGGGTGATGCCGGTGGTGAAGGACTGCGTGACAAACGGATACAGCGTGCTGGTAAAGTCGGACGGCGCCGAGGTCGAAGCGGGCGTGACAACACCGCTCTCGGCCTGGTCAAAGAGGGCATTGTCCGTCGCCGTGGTGGTCGCCGTACCCGCCGGAGTGTTGAGGTTATTGGTGTCGCCATTGGTAATGGCGCCCAGGTTGAGCTGCGCGCCGCTATTGGGCGCGAGTATGCCTACCGGTGGCAACTCCTGATTGCCGGCGTTGTCCGTGGCCAGAGCCAGGAACTGATAGGTGTGCCCGGCCTGACCCAGGAACACGGCCGAGCTGGCTGTGCTCTGGCTTTGCCAGAGCTGGTAGCTGCCGCCATCCTCGGCGACATAGACGTTCTCATAAGCGACGCCGGAACCACCGGCGTTATCGGTAGCCACCCAGCTGACACTGTAGTTATTGCTGTTGGGCAGCAACTGCACGGTCAGCGTGGTGCTGGGCGGCGTGGTATCCACCGTGGCCACGCTGACAGCACTTTCCTGCGGTGGCAAGTTGTTGTAGATCACCCGTGCCTGCGCCTGGATGGCCACACTACCACTGAGGCCGCTCGCCGCTTCCACCGAGTAGCTGACACTGCCTGCGCCGACGCCCGAGGCCGTATTGGGCGGCAGCAGGCCCTGCAGGGCGTTTTGCAGTATCTCGCCCGTGGTGGGGTCTATGGCCTCCAGCACCCAGGTCGCGGTGCGCGTGCTCTGGTCAATCGCCGCCGACACGCTGAGGATAAAGCCATAGCTGCCCGTGAGATCAAAGGTGCCCTGGAAGGACGCACGATTGCCGGGGATATTGACGGTGATCTTGCCGATCTGGATATTGCCCAGACGGAAGGTATTCAGGTCCAGGTTATTGTCGAGCCGGGTGACAATCTGTATCGAGTCGGCCGCGGCCGTGGTCGTGGTCGACGAATTTTCAAAATTGATCGTGTAAGGCAGCGCCGTGCCGGTCGGTACGTAATTGCTGGCGCCATAGCCTTGCGGGCCGGTAATGGTCACGCTGCCGGAGCTGGCCGCCGCCTGCGCATACAGCGACTGGAAGTCAATGCCGCTCAGGTTGGAGGAGCCGGCCACCGAGGGCAGGTTCGGCACCACGGTGGTATTGCCCAGATCAGGCACCAGGACATTGAAGGCTTCAAACGCGGTGGGCGATGCCTCGCCCAGGTTGAACTGCGCTGCCGTGGGCAGGTCGTAAACCGGGATCGATGCTTCGTCGCCCTGGTTGTCCGAGCGATAGTCCATGTAGTTCAGCGGCGCCAGCTGGTTCGGCGTGCTGCCATACCATTGCTGGATCTTCGCAAAGAACGACACCAGGTCAGCCGAGGTGGTGAACTGGTTGCCCACCGGCCCCAGCACCAGACCCATTGCCAGGGTATTGATCATGCCGACCACGTCGGTCTGGCTGGTGATTGCCGGCGCCGAGCTGTCGGGCAGCAGAATGCCCGCATCGGTCAGCGCGGCCAGGTAGGAATCCACCCAGGCCGTGGGGCTGGCGGCCAGTACCTGCAATTGCTCGGAGGCCGTGCTGTCGGCCAAGATCGCCGAGCGCAGGGTCAGGGCCTCCTGGGTCTGCTGGGCAACAAACTCCGCCCGCGTCAGCGCCGTGGCCGAGGCCATGACGCTGGTCTGGAAAGCAGTCGCCAGCGTTTCCAGTGCATTGGGGATGCTGTTGGTTTCAAAAGCCTGGTACAGGCCGGGCTCTATGTTGTCGAGAGACTGCGGGCCGGCATCCAGCAGGCCGGCAGCCTTTGCCGCCGGGAAGGCCGCATAGTACTGCTCGCGGAAGGTCGTGAAATCGCCGCCTTCCAGGGCCAGCAGACCCGGATAGGTGGCGATATTGAAGGAAACGCTGGTATTGCCGCCGGCCTGCAGGTCGAGGATATAGCCCGGCGCCAGCAGTTCGCCGGCATCGTTGACGGTGGAGCCGACACTGACCCAAGGTACTACGGTCTGGCCGCTGGCCGTGGTCGCCACACCGCTGGGCGGGGTGCCGCCGACATCGGTGGAGAAGGTCAGGTAAGGCAGATCAAACAGGTAGGAGTTGTCGCCCATATTGGGCACGCCGACATTGAACTCGACATACGGCGCATCAACGTTGTCATCGTTCTGCACGCTGACCTGGTAGGTGGACGCAGTACCGGCAGAGACCACGCGGGCACCACTGATCCCCACCGACACACCCTGCTGCAGCGCCTGCTCAACAAGGAAGCGATAAGGATCGACGGCCGTGGTGCCGTCCGGATTGGTCACCTGCACGTCATACAAGCCAAGCGCCGCGCCGGTAAAGTCGAAGACGGCACGGATATGCGTGGAGTCCAGCACCGTAACACTGCTGGGCTGGTATTCGGCAATGCCGGGTTGCAGGAACTGCACCACCGCGCCCTGCGCGAACTGGGCGCCATAAATATCGACAGTCACCCACTGGCCGTTACCGCCCTGGTCGGTGCTGACACTGCTGATGGAGAGCGGCAGCTCGGTAGCGGTCAGGGTCACCGGGGTATTGTTTTCCGGCTCCTGGTTGCCCACGATCAGGACGTAATAGTCTCCCGCCTGCGTGCCGGGCACAATCACGGTCTGGTTGGCCTGCAGCGGATTTGCATACGAGAAATCGTAGTCAAACGAGGTCGGCACCGCGCCAAAGCTGACGTACATTTCATTGGCGGCGCTTTGATTGCTGCTGTTCAGGGCGAACTGCAGGGTCTGCCCCGCCGCCGCCGTGATTTCATACAACTTGCCCTGGCCCGAGCTGAGCGTAGTGGACTGCGCCACGCCCAGGTTGAGGGTAGGCACGGAAATCTGCAGGGTGCCGGCCGACGCGCTGATATTGTCGGTGGCGCCAACGGAGCCCTGCGGCCCGCGGAAAACCTGATCGTAAACGTCGGCGCGTACCAGTACGTAATACGTGCCGCCAGCGGCCGGCGGCAGACTGGCCGTGAGCGAGGCGGTGTAGCTGTCACCGGCGCCAAGGGCGCCACTTTCCTGCACCTTGCCTAGCAGAACGCTGTTGATGCTCCAGGTAGGAGTCAGGGAGAGGTAGACCGCATCGGTCCAGCTGGCCGGCGTGCTGTTCTGGCTGGTATTGGTCACCGTCCAGTTGACGGTAACGGTGTCGCCAGACAGGGCACTGCCCGGCATCTGGATGCCGCTCACCTGCAGGTTCACCGCAGCCGGCGTATCGACAATCAGCGGCTGCGAAGCCTGGGTGATATTGTCGGTTTCGCTGTTTTCAAACACGTTGCCAAACGGCCGTCCCCCTTCCACCGGGTTCACCACGGCAAAGACGTAGTAAGTGCCGCTCTGGGAGAAATTGGTCGGCAGGCTGACATTTCCGCTGTAGCTGGCGCCGGCATTGAGGCTGCCGCTGTAATCGTCATACCCCAGATAAGTGGCGGTCTGCTGATCAAAGCTGGCGTCTTCGGACAGGTAGAACTGCGTTTCAATCGTGCCGTTGTTGCTGACGGCGGCCACCGCACCCTTGTTCACCACGGTATAGGCCAGGTTGAAGCTCTGGCCAGCGGTGATGTGCTCGGGGACCTGGACCGACGACACCTGCAAGTCGGCCGAGGGGCTCGCCGTGACGGTCAGGGCCTGTGCAGTGATGCTGTTGCCGGCGTTGCCAAACTCCGGCACCGGCTGGGAGCCATCCACGGACACGCCCAGGAGATAGGGCAAAATGCTGCCGGCGCTGTCAACATTGACAGAATCAACGTCGGCATCGGTAAAGCCGACAAGGTAATAGTTGCCGGCGATACCCTGCGGCAGGGAAATATCGACCGTGTTGGTATAGCTGGCACCAGCGGCAAGGCCGCCCTGGATGTCGAACGAGGCCAGTTCAAGGTCGCCGCCATCGAGAGAGCTGTCATTGGACAGGTAAAACCGGTCATCCCAATCCGTTTGCCGGGTGGCCCGGTTGCCGATATTTGTCACGGTGTAGGTGAGCTGGAAGGACTGGCCCGCCTGGGCGCCAGCGACCGGTACAATCATGCTGCTGATGGTCAGCTCCGGCTCGGCATAGGTGACCGCCACCAGAGCTCGACCCACGCTAAACGCGTTGGCCTCGGCAACCGATACGGTGGCCGCCTGGAGGGCATCGTTGTTGTCGCCCCCCGTGGGCAGCAGCTTGTTGATGCCACCGCTGTTGGCCACCACATACACGTAATAATTGCCGCAGATGCCGGCCGGCAGGGTGATGTCGGCCGAATTGCTGTAACTGTCGCCCGCTCCCAGCGGGGTCGCATTGCTTTCAACAAAGTTGCCGGCCTTGATGGCTCGCCCGTTAAGGGTCGGGTCTGGCGACACATAGACAGTGTCATTCCAGTACTGGGTGCCGGCCCAGACGGTGGCCCCGGTGTTTTGCACTGTCCATACGACGTTGATGGTGTCGCCGGAGTTGGCCGCCAGCGGCGCGGTGACACTGGTCACCTGCAGGTTGGACAGCACAGGCTGCGCCGTAAAAGCTGCCGAGCCCTGGTTATTGCTGGCAGTGAGCTCGCCAATGCCGGTGGTGGGTGTGTTGCCGCCGTTATAGTCGGTATAGACGATCACGTATTTGCCGGAGGCATCCGGCCCGATATTGTAGCTCTCGGTCTGTGTATAGCTGGAACCCACCGACAGGCTGAAGGGCGTGCCCGGCGTATTGCTCTGGCTGGCGGCCAGCTGGGCGAAGTACTGCTCCGCATCGGCGGCATCACCCGTCAGGCCACTGCTGGCCGCAGCGGGCGCCTGGCCTGGCTGGTAGGTGCCCAGCAGCCAGTTGTCGGGATCGTTCGGGTTATAGGTGGACGTGTCGGAAAGCCAGACATAGTCGGTCCAGTTGCCTTGCGCCGTGCCAAGGCCCACGTTGGATACGGTCCAGCTGACATTGACCGCCTGGCCTGTGGACGAGGTAGCCGGTGTTGCCGTGACGTTGCTGACAGCCAAGTCAGGCAGCAGGTTGATGATGTTGAGGGCATCGGCCTTGTAGTTGTCGTTGTTGAGCTCGTTGGGGTCGTCTGGATTGGTATTGGACGAGAGGGTCGTCTGCAATACTTCGCCATAGCTGTCGGCCCAGGGCGTGATGTACCAGGCACCCGTGGCGACATTGTCCGGAATAGTCACGGTGACCGAATTCTGGTAGCCGGCACCTACCGCCAGTGCACCGGTATGGGTGACTGTCGTCAGTTCAATATCGCCGCTGCTGGCGCTCGGGCGGGTCTTGTCGCGGGTCAGCCAGATGGTGTCTTCCCAGGACGATACATCGGTGGTCGCCTCGCCGAGGTTGGTGACGGTGTAATTGACCGTTATCTGACTGCCAGCGACCGCCTGGATGGGGGCGCCGACGGCGCTGGTCACCAGATCGGCTGCCGGCTGAGGCATCACGGTGATTTTCGCGATGGCGGTATTGCTGGTGTTGGGATATTCGTCAACGCCACCGTCGGCATCGGCTTCAACCAGCAGGTACATGGTGCCCGCATCACGGATAGGAATCTGCAGGCTGTTGCTGGTGGTCTGGTAGGCGCCGTTTCCGTCGAGCGCACTGCCATTGGCATAGCTGCCCAGCAGGATGTTCGAGGAGCTGAGCGTGCCATCCTGTGACAGGTAGACATTGTCCGTCCACTGGCCCGTCGCAGCTGCCGAGCCTTCGTTGATCACGGTGAACTGCACGGACACGGTGCCGCCTGCAGCTACGGTGCTGGGCGCCTGGATATTCTCGACCTCAAGCTCCGGACGCGGTGACAGCGATATATCCAGCGTGTTGGGGTCAAACACGGGCGCGTTGCCCGCCGAGCCTTCATACAGGCTGCCGCCAGCATTGGTTTGCACCACGAGATTGTAGAGGCCCTGGATATGCACCGGCAGGGTGACGCGCTGACTCTGCTGGTAGAAATTCCCGATGCCCAGGGTCTGCGTCTGCTGGAACACGCCAAGGTCTATGACCGTGGCCGGATTGCTGACCGACTGCAGATAAACACTGTCGTACCAGGTGCCGACTGCAGCCGCCTGCCCCTGGTTGGTGACTGTCCAGCTGACGGTAATGGCGTCACCATCATCCGTGCTGCTGAGCGCATTGCCATTGGCATCGGTAATGGCAGGGCTGGACGCGACCAGATCGGGCGTGGGCGCCAGGCTGATGTCAACCGTGGAGGCGCTGACCGCCTGATTGCCGCTGGTATAGATAAACTGGAAGGGCCCGCCGGTTTGCACGACGATGAAATAATTGCCGCTAAGGCCATTCGGCACCGTAAAGCTGGCGCTGGCGTCATAGCTGCCGTGCACCGACAGATAGCCAATGTGCGAGAAACTGCCCAGCTGTTTGTAGAGCGACACATTGCCTTCGGCATCTTCGGTAGCCAGCCAGACTTGATCGGCCCACTGGTTGGAGTCCGTGGTGCCAATACCGTTATTGGTGACCTGCCAGGACACCTGCAGCGGTTGACCGGACGATGCGGTGACGGCCACCTGGATATTCTGCACATCCAGCGCGGCATAGGGCTCGGGCATGATGTCGACAAAGCCGGCGGCCTGCCCGACATTGCCGGCAGTCTCGCCGTTCTGGAAGACCTGGCTGTTGACGTCGGTGATCACCATCAGGTGCTCATGACCGGTAAAGCCATCGGGCAGCAAGAAGTTCTGCTGTTGGGTGTAGCTGGCGCCCACGGCGAGGCCGCCGTCGTGCTCGAACTGGCCGAGCACGGTATAGCCACCCTGAGCGAGGTTGCCCGTGGGCGACAGCACGACTTCGTCCACCCAGGTGCCGGCCAGCCCGGCGCCGGTACCGTTGTTGGTCACCGTCCAGCTCGCCGTCAGGGTGGCCGGGTTGGCGATGATCAGATTACTGTTGGCACCGACCGCACTGACGGAGAGTACGGCATAGGGCGTAAGCGCCACCTGCACGGCCTGCGAGGCCATATTGGCGGGGTTATTGGTGGAGCCGGCTTCATCCAGCTGATCGCCGGCATTGGCCACCACAAACAGGTAATAGCTGCCCACCGCCGAGGCCGGCAAGGTGTAGCTGAAGCTGCGCGTGTACTGGGCGTTGGCAGCCAGGGTACCGCTGTAGTTCAGGCTGGCAAGTTGTGTGGCGCTGTTAATGTTGAGCGTGCTGCTTTGCGATAAATAAACGGCATCTGTCCAGCTACCGCTGGCCACGCCCGAGCCCTGATTGACAACCTGCCAGCTGAGGTTGAGGGTGTCGCCCGAGTTGGCGACACTTGGTGCGGAGAAATTCTGCACCACGAGGTCCGGATGCGTGACGGTCGATACCTGACTGTCTGTCGCCGTGTCGCCAGCGGTTTGCCCGGCCTGATAAACCTGATGGGTAACGTCGGCAACCACGCGCAGCTGGTACGTGCCGTCTACAATATCCGGCACGGTAAATTGCAGGCTGGAATTATACGACTGCCCTGCCTGGAGGCGGCTGATATTCGCGACCTGCCCCAGCACAATCACGTTGCCGCCGGCTGACACCAGCTCGACCTGATCCTGCCAGGGAAGCTGGGTGGCACCGTTGCCTTCGTTGCTGACCGTCCAGGACGCTGTAACAGGCTCGCCCGGTAGCAGCGCTGCGGGCAGGGACAGATTGGAAACCGCCAGCTCGGCGGACTGCTCCTGCGTGATCGTTACGGCATTCAGGGAGGTGCCGGTATTATTGGCAAAGGTCTGGTTCTCGCCCACCTGATGGGTGCTGTCCGTCACCACGATAACGTAATAATTGCCAGCCGCGAGCCCTTGCGGCAGCGACAGGGTCGCCAGGCCGTTATAGCTGGCGCCTGCTGCCAAAACCCCGCTATGGAGAATATTGGCCAACTGGATGGCGGTGCCATTCAGCGTCTGGCTCTGTGACAAATAAATGGTATCGGTCCACGAGCTGACATTGCTTGCCAGCGCACCGATATTGCTCACCACCCAGTTGACCTGAAGCGCCCCACCGCCAGTGCCCGTAGAAGATGAACTGACCACAGCCATGCTGAGATCAGGGAAGGGCTCGGGCGTCACGGTGATGGTTGCGGGCGCACCTGTGCTGCTGGCACGGGTGCCATCACCATACACTTCCTGGCTGCTGTCGGTAACGACAAAAATATAGTAGCTACCGGCTGCCAGCGCATGCGGCAGATCAATCGTGGTCTGACCGGTATAGCTGGCATTGACGGCCAGCGCGCCGGTGTGAGTCACCTGGGTCATCAGGGTGGCGCTGCCATCCAGCACGGGGCTGGACGACAGGTAGACGCTGTCGGTCCACTGGCTGACGCTGGTGGCCTCTGTGCCGTTATTGCTGACCTGCCATGACAGGTGCACTGCCCCGTCGCCAACACCGGTGGCCGGCGCGGTGACCGTGTCCACGGTGAGGTCGGCAGACGGCGAGGAAATATTGATGGATGACAAGGCAGAGTAGCTGTCACCGCGCGTGGTCGGCTCCGGCACCTGCTGAGTGGCATCGGCAATAACACCGATATAGTAGGTACCCGCGAGACCGGCCGGCAGGCTGACTGTGATCATGCCGGTATAGGACTGCCCGGCGGCAAGCGTGCTCACTGCCGCCACGGTGCCAAGCACCACTTCGCCTTGACCGCTGTAGGAATTGCCGGGCAACAGGACGATTTCATCTGTCCAGGGCACACTGGCCGCTGCATTGCCCTGGTTCGTGACCTGCCAGCTGACGGTGACGGGACTACCGCCCACGCCGGTGGACGGTACTTGCACCGACGACACCAGCAGGTCAGCTGCTGGCGCTGCCTGCGAGATGGCACTCACGGTCGCGGTATTGTTCGAGAAGTCGGTTTCGTTGACGATGTTATTGGCGTCGGCGACAACCTGGAATACCAGGTTGCCGGCCCCGCTGGCATCAGCCGGCAGGGTGATGCTGATCTGCTGTGCGAGACTGTTGCCAACGGCAAGCGCGTAACTGGATGGCGCAGGAATAACATAATTGCCGATGATGGCATTGGTGGCGGCATTGCGGACAATCAACTGGTCTTGCCAGGCACCATCGGCTTCCTGCGTGCCCTGGTTGAAATCTTGCCAGCTGACGAGCGCGGTGCCACCCGACTGCAGGGTGCCGCCTGCAGGGTTGACAGCCAGATTGTTGACCACCAGATCAGGGCCAGGCTGGCCGCTGCTGGTCAATACAGGAATGGGGGCGGCGGGAATGACGGGACTGATGTCGAAGCCATAATTACTGGGGCCGCCATTGTCGGTATAGCCTTCGATCAACAGCGTATAGGTGCCGCCAGTGCCCAGAGTGTAAACGCCAGCATCGTAGCCCTGATTGCCCGCGAAAAGCACATTGTTGTCAGGGTCCAGCAGGCGCCAATAGGTATAGGCGTTATTGCCCAGTGACTGAAAGTAAAAACTGCTGCCGGCCGCCGCAGTGAACTGATACGCGTTGGTGTCACCGGCAGGGGTCAAGGTGCCGGTGACGGCGACACCCGGAGTGACCGGGGCTGCCTGGCTCAGGTCCAGCAACTGGAAGCTGAAATTACCGGTGGTGCTGCCATTGGCAGCGACCACCAGTGAATAATTCCCCGCAAACAGATTCATGGCGGAGTAGCCGCCAAAAGAGTCGCTGCTGTCAAAGCCACGCTTACTGACGACGGCGCCATCAGGCCCGGTCAGTGTCCAGTTGTAATTGTTGTCGGCCAGCAGCGAATCAAAATAAACCTCGGTTTGCTGGCTGAGGCTGAAATTATAGGTGCTGGTAGCGCCAGGGCTGGCGATGCTGCCGTTGACAACCGTGCCCAGGCTGACCGTGGCAGTCTGGTTGACCACCGGAATGATATTGAAACCGAAATTACTCGGGCCGTTATTGTCGGTATAGCCTTCAATCAGCAGCGTGTAGGTGCCGGTCGTGCCCAGCGTGTAAATGCCGGCATCATAGCCCTCGTTGCCAGCAAAAAGCACATTGTTGTTGGGGCCCAGCAAACGCCAATAGGTGTAGGCGGTGTTGCCCAGCGACTGAAAGTAATAACTGCTGCCGGCCGTCGCCGTAAACTGATAGATATTGGTATCGCCAGCGGGCGTCAAGGTGTCATTGACGGCAACACCCGGCGTGATGGGCGTTGCCTGACTCAGGTCCAGTAACTGGAAGCTGAAATTACCGGCGGTACTACCGCTGGCGGCGACCACCAGTGAATAATTCCCTGCAACCAGATTCATGACGGAATAACCGCCAAAGGAGTCGCTGCTGTCAAAACCACGCTGGTTAACCAGCGTGCCTGCAGGTCCGGTCAACGTCCAGTTGTAATTGTTACTCGCCAACAATGAGTCGAAATAAACTTCGGTTTGCTGGCTGAGGGTAAAGGTATAGGTAGTGGTGGCACCGGGGCTGGCGATAGTACCGGTAACCATGCTTCCCAGGCTCACCGGAGCCGTCTGGTTTACAACGGGGATGACATTGAATCCGTAATTGCTCGGGCCACTATTGTCGGTATAGCCCTCAATCAGCAGGGTGTAGGTGCCGGTCGTGCCCAGGGTGTAAACGCCGGCATCATAGCTCTCGTTGCCGGCAAAAAGCACATTGTTGTTGGGGTCCAGCAGACGCCAATAGGTATAGGCGGTGTTGCCCAGCGACTGGAAGTAGAAACTGCTGCCGGCCGTGGCCGTGAACTGATAGGTATTGGTCGCGCCGGGCTGACCGATGGTATCGTTTACCGCATTACCCGGAGTGATGGGAGCGGCCTGACTCAAGTCCAGCAGCTGGAAGGCAAAACTGCCTACCGTGCTACCGTTGGCGGCAACGGTAAGCGCATAGTCACCCGCCACCAGGTCCATGACCGAGTAGCCGCCAAAAGAGTCACTGTTGTCAAAACCGCGCTGGCTGACCACGGTGCCGCGCGGCCCGGCCAGCGTCCAGTTGTAATTGTTGTCCGCCAGCAGCGAGTCAAAATCAACTTCGGTTTCCTGGGCCAGACTGAAGTTATACACCACCGGAGTCCCGGCGGTGGCAATGGTGCCATTCACGATGCTGCCCAGCGTGATGGGCGTACCTGTTGGCAGTCCGGGCAGAGTGACCTGACCGACCTGATTGACCTCGAAACTGTAGGTGGTAGTGCCCGTGCTGGACGGATAGCCTTCTATCAGCAGGGTATAGTTGCCGGTGAAATCCAGGATCGTGGTACTGACGTTAGTGAAGCCGCTGGAGAAAACGATATTGCCAAACGGATCCACCAGACGCCAGTTGCCAGCTTGCGGCCCCGTGCCCTGGGTTGCGGTAAAGCTGAATTGTTCACCGGCGCTTGCGGCAAACTGGTAGGCATTGGTCGCACTGGCCGGGCTGAGCGTATCATTGACCACAGCACCGGGTGTGACGGCCGTGGCCTGATTCAATTCGAGCAGGCGGAAGCTGAAATTACCGGTATTGTTACCGTTGCCGTAGACAGTCAGGGTATAGGTACCGGCTTTCAGGTCATGCACCGGAGAGCTGTTATAGACGTCGCTGTAGTACAGGTTTAGACCGGAGAACACCGCGCCCTGCGGACCGGAGAAACTCCAGTTCATGCCATTGCTGCCGCCGAGATAGTCAAAATAAACCAGCGTTTCCTGGCTCAGGCTGACGGTATAAACGGTGGTGTCGGCAATGCCGGGAATTGAGCCGTTGACAACGGTGCCGGATGTCAGTGTACCACCCTGCTGAACCGCGACGGGTAGCGCAACAAACTGGTAATTCATGACGCCGCTGGAATTGTTGCTGGAGTCACCCTCGACCAACAGTGTGTAGTTGCCGGCTGCCGTCAGCGTCACCGGCCCGGTGTCATCTGCAAGATTGCCTTGGGCAAAGACCTGATTGCCGTAGGGATCAATCAGGCGTAACTCGGCATAGCCGCCGTCAGTTTCGATCGTATGAAAATACAGCTCCTCACCGGCGGTGGCAGTGAAGGTGTAGATATTGGTGCCGGTCGCCGGGGACAGCTGACCGTTGACCTGCGTGCCAATAGTCATGGCTGTCGCCTGGCTCTCGTCGAGCAGGCGGAAACCATAGGCGCCGGTGGCCTGATTGTTGCTGCCAATCACCTTCAGGGTGTAGGTACCCGCAGCCAGACTCAGGGGGATGTAGTTGTAATACGCATCACTCTCATTGAAACTGTTCCAGTTGGTCACCACGCCCTGCGGGCCGACCAGATTCCAGTAAATCTGGCCGGAGCCCGCGAGGGCGTCAAAGTAAACATTGGTCGCCGTTGCCAGGTTCAGGGTGTACGTCGTCGAATCGCCCTGGCTGTTGATGGCGTCACTCACTGTTTGACCCAGGCTCAGGGTTTCGCTCTTGTTCACCACCGGCTGCACTGCGAACTGATAATTCGCAACACCATTGGGGTCGTTGCCAATATCTCCTTCCACCAGCAGCGTGTAGGTGCCGGTTGTGTTCAGGGTTACCACCCTGGCATCATTACCAATATAGTCAGGCCCGAAGACCTGATTGCCATAGGCATCAATCAGGCGCCAGTAGGCTGCGCCACTATCAATCCCGATCGAATCAAAATAAAGCTGCTCTCCAGCCGTGCCACTGAAGGTATAAATATTGGTGCTGGTAGCCGGAGACAACTGGCCATCGACCTGAGTGCCAATCGTCAGGGGAATGCCCTGGCTTTCATCCAGCAGGCGGAAACCGTAGGTACCAGTCTGGTAGCCACCGCCGCCAATCACCGACAGCGCATAGTTGCCGGCGACCAGACTCAAGGGCAGGTAGGCATTGCTGGCATCGCTATTGTTGAAACTGCGCCAGTTGATCAGCGTGCCCTGCGGGCCGGCAAGGCTCCAGTAAACCTGACCATCATTAACCAGTGAGTCAAAATAAGCATTGGTGGTACTGGTCAGGGTGAAATTGTAAACATCGTCCTGACCGCTGGTGGCGATATTGCCATTGATCGTATCGCCCAGATTGATCGTGGTGCCCGTGGGCAGGGGTTGTGGCTGAATATTGCCCTGATATTCGATATTGAATCCGTAATTCACCACACTGGAGGTATTTCCGATATCACCTTCAATCAGCAAGGTGTAGGTGCCGCTCGCTGCCAGGCTGACCGTGCCAACGCTGCCAAAATTATTGTTCTGGAAGACCAACTGACCGTAGGGGTCCAGCAAGCCCCAGATAATATTGCCGCCGTTTTCCCACAACGACTGGAACGATACCTGGTCGCCTGCGGTGGCCGTAAACTGGAAGGCATTGGTTTCAGTGGAGGGGGTCAGCTGCCCACTGATTTGCTCACCCGTCGTAATGGCGGTTGCCTGCGCCAGATTCAGCAGCCGGAAGCTGTAATTGCCCGTATGCGCGCCTTGCGCACTGACGGTAAGCGTATACTGCCCTGCCACCAGATTCAGCGCAGAGACACCGGCATATCCGTCGGAGTTGGCAAAGTTATTGCCATTGATGACCGTGCCGCTGGGGCCGACCAAACTCCACAGCATCTGTGAATCATTGGTCAGCGAGTCAAAGACCAGCTGTGTTGTTGCTGCCAGCGTAAACACATAGGGCTGTGATTCGCCCGGAGAATTGATGGCCCCGGAAATGACCGGCGCCAGCAGATTGCTGTTGCCGGCGTTGAGCAGCAGCACCGGTGCCAGCGGTGAGGAACTGTCGGCACGGGTGTCTGGCTCCGGCACATCTTGATTAACGTCGGCGATCACACCGATATAGTAATTGCCGCCCAGATTGGCCGGCAGGTTGACAGTGGCTGTTCCGGTGTAGGACTGTCCCACTGCCAGGGTGCTGGCCGAGGCAACCGTGCCGAGCACTACCAACCCGGGGTCGCCCCAGGAGTTGCTGGGAACCAGAACAATCTCGTCCGTCCACGACTCATTGGCGTCCGCCTGGCCCTGATTCAGCACCTGCCAGCTGACGGTCAGCGCGCTGCCACTCTGCGCTGCGGGCGCTACCTGCACCGCCGACACCGCAAGGTCGGCATAGGGAACCGGCGTACTTACCGCCGTGGTGCTTGCCGTGTCGTTGCTGTAATTGCTCTCGAAAAGCGTGGCACCCGTGCCGGGATCAGGCACATTGGCATTCACGGTAACCTGCAAATTGCCGACGCCGTCTGCGCCCTGCGGCAGCGTGAACGTAAAGCTGCGCGCTACCGAGCCGCCGGCGGCCAACTCACCCTGGGAAATGTCCCAGGCCAGCAAGCCGCTGGCCACGGTCTGGCCCGTGTCGGTATTGACGACGGTGACCTGATCGAGCCAGCCCACGGGAACGGCAGCCGCACCGTTGTTGACGTCGTCCCATTGCACAGTGACAGTGCCTCCTGCCTGCACCGTCGTCAACGGGGCGAGCTGGAGGTTGGCCACGGCAAGATCGGGCGCGTTGGTCTCCGTTTCAGTGAGGGTGTTATTGGTGACGCGATTGCCGGCGGCGTCATATTGGGGAATGACGTTGTTGACGTCGGCAATGATCTGGAACGCAAACTGGCCAATACTGTCCATGCCACTTGGCCAGCTGAACTGCACGACCCGCTGCCGCGATGCACCGATATCAAGCTCTGCCTGGTCCTGGATTTGCCGGGTGGCCACGACATCGCCAGTCGTTGTGTTGGTCACCTGCAACTGCTCGGTCCAGGCCTGCGTGACGGCCGCTGTACCGGTATTGGTCGTTGTCCAGGAAACCGTGACGGGCTGACCTTCGGCCCAACCCGCCACAGGACTGATCTGGAAATTGCTGACTTGCAGATCCGCGAAGGGTTGGTCGGCCGCAAAAATGCTGACCACCGCCTGGTTGTTCAATTCCAGCGTCTCAGGAACGACATTGTTCGCATTGGCGACGACAATGAAGCGGATATTGCCTGCCCCGACATTGTCAGCCGGTACGGTAATCGTGATTTGCCGGCTCAGGCTGTCGCCGGCGGCAAGGCTGGTACTCGCAGGATTATCGAGCTGGTACGTACCAATAATGGTGTTGGTATCTGCATTGACCAGCACCAGCTGGTCCTGCCAGACGCCATCGGCTTCAGCATTACCCTGATTGACGTCGTCCCAGCTGACCGTAACCTGGCTGCCGGAGGCGATAGCACTGCCGTCAGCACTGGTGACACTCAGGTTATTGACGACGAGATCGGGGCCCGACAGGCTGTTGGCATTGGCAATATCAAGATCACCCAGGCTGACCGGCGCAGCAACAGGCACCTGAATGGCATCAAAGCTGTAGGCATCGCTGGCGCTGCCATCCTGAACAGAGCCCTCCACCACGAGCGTATATGTGCCGCTGACAGGAATGGCCACCAATCCACCATCGGTGCCGAGGGATATTTTCGAGAATACCGGCTGGCCGTTCTGGTCAAACAGGCTCCAGCTGGCAAAGCCATCGTCACCCAGACCCTGGAAATAATACTGGTCGCCCGCATTTGCCGAAAGCTGGTACACATTCACGGCGTTGGCAGGATCCAGCGTACCAGTCACTACGGCATTTGCGGTCAGCGCAGTCGCCTGGCTGGTATCCGTTACCCGGAAATTGTAGAAATCCTCCCCACTGGAATACCAGAATCCCTCGGTTGCCAGGATATAAGTACCCGTCGTCGGAATAGTCACCAAGCCGCCGTCTGCACCTGAATAGGTACCGAAGACGACATTGCCATTCTGGTCAAAAAGACGCCATTGCCCGTTGCCGTTACCGTTGAGCCCCTGAAAATAATACTCGGCGCCGGCTGTTGCCGAAAACTGGTACAAGGTCGTGGCGCTCGCAGAAGGCTCTCCGGACACCACCTGATTGATCGGCAGGGACGCCGCCTGACTGGCATCCAGAAGGTTGAAACTGAAGCCGCCCACCGCTCCTGAAATGGTCAGGGTATAATTCCCTGCAGCGAGACTCAGTAAAGGCCTGGCGTTATTGCCATCCGTATTGTAGAAATTACTTTGCGCAATAACGGTGCCGCCGGCCCCTGTCAGCGTCCAGTCATTCGAGCCAGTGCCGCTCAATTCATTAAAATAAATCCGGGTCGACTGGCCCAGACTGAAATTGTAGATAGCCGACTGACCCGGCGTATCGATACTGCCTGTGGTAACGGTATCCGTTTGCAGCGCTGCCGTTTTGTTGACAACGGGGATGACGTTGACGGTATAAGACGACTGGTACCCATAACCAGCACCCGACCAATAGTTGTAAAACTCATTGTTCTTGAGCACCATCGTATAGGTGCCGTTCGTGGCAAGCGTGAAAGCACCCGGGCCGCCGCCATTCGAATCCAGTGATACATTAAACACCTGATTGCCGTTGGGGTCATACAACGCCCACAGCGCAGTCGTTGCGCCCCCGGCATTCTGGAAATAGTAGGTCTGCCCGGCAGTGGCATCAAATTGATAGAGCACGGCCGCTTCATAGTTTTGCTGGCCGGAAGCGGCACTTATGGTACCGCCGACACTGTTTCCAGGGGTTAAGACTGTCGCCTGGCTGGCATCCAGCAATTGAAAACCGTATGCACCGTTACCGTTCACCACCAGCGTATAGTTGCCGGACTGCAGATCAATGGCCTGGAAGTCATTGCCAAAAGAGCTGCTCTGAATGATATTTCCCGCACTGTCCAGCAGGGTCCACGATTGACCATTATCGCTGAGATCATTGAAGAACAATGATGTGGCTTGTGTCAGACTGAAGGTATAGTTGATCTTTTGGCCAGGCAGAACACTACCACTGGTAGTACTGCCAAGCTGTAATGTCGTTGTTATGTCCGAATCCGGAAGAACAGCCAGACCGTAGCTGATGGAAGGGTTATACCAAAGCGCAGTTGCAGACACTGGAAATATGACAGCGGTGTATGTGCCCGTTTCATTTAATGTGACAGCACCCAGGTCATTGTACAGGTCGCCACCGAAAACCACATTGCCATTTGGATCCAGCAATACAAAACTGTTGTAAGGGTAATTTACCACATCAGTATTCTGGAAATAATAGGTATCACCCGCAGTTGCCGAAAACTGATAAATGCCATTGCCAGTACCGGACGTCAGCTGACCACTAATGGGGGCACCGGGCGCCAGTACAGGCGCCTGGCTGACATCAAGCAGTTGAAAACTGATATTGCCGCCGTTATCACCCATTGGCGTAAAGGAAATACTATAGTTGCCTGCCGCCAGAGAAAATAAATTTCCCTCGTAACCAAGATTCTCCGTAATGGCATTGAAGCCTTGCGGCCCGGACAGGGTAAATGGCGCAGACCACGTGACCAGTAGCGGATTGAAGTAGACCTCTGCAGCCGTACTGAGGCTGAAATTGTAAATGTACTGATTGCCGGGATCCATGCTGGTATTCGGCACGGTATCACCCAGAGCAATATTGTAGCTATTGCTTGGAACCAGATTGACAGAGAAGGCGTAGCTGGTGGTCTCACTGGAACTGCCGTCATAGGAGGGACCACCCTCAACCAGCAAGGTATAAGTACCATTGAGGCTCAGCGTCACTGCCCCGCCGTACACCCCGTTTACGCTATTAAAGTCTTCAGGGCCAAACACCGGGTTGCCGTAGGGGTCCAGGAGGCGCCAATCCACGGACCCACTTGCATTGTCCAGATTTCCCGAAAGACTGATCGTTTCACCTGCCGTGCCTGTAAACGTATAAACATTGGTGCTGGTAGACGGATTGAGGGTATCGCTAATGGTGTTGCCCAGGGTAATGGCCGTACCCTGGCTCAGATCCAGTATGCGGAAACCATAGCTGCCGGTTTCGCCGGTGGCGCTGGCTACGGCCAGCATGTAGGTGCCGGCACTCAGCGTCATCAGTTCGTTGTTTGAATAACCGTCGGTCGCGGAGAAATTACAGCTGGGATTTATCTGCCCTTGCGTGCCATACAGAGTCCACTGCACATTGCCGTCGTTGGGCGTGAGAGAATCGAAATAAACATTCGTTGACTGGCTGAGCGTAAAATAATAATTGTCTTGCTGTGTCGCGCTGTTGATGGTGCCGGTAATGCTCTGCCCGAGATCAATCGAATTTCCCTGCGGAAAGACCTGCGGTGTATTCGACACAAAATTGACCGCAAAATCATAGCTGACCGTGCTGTCCGGCGCAGCGGAAAGCGCCCCCTTGACCAGCAAGGTATAAACGCCCGTGGCACTCAGATTGGCCGTAAACGGACTGCTGAAATCCTGGGGGGCGGCGACGACTTGACCAAAAGGATCCACCAACTCCCAGGTGGCGCTGCCACCGGCGATGCTGCCCGGATTGAAGGTGTACTGATCACCCGCATTGGCATTGAACTGGTAGAGATTGGTGGCATTGCCCACGCTGAGCGTATCCTGAATTGGCTGGCCGGAACTTATCGTGGTTGCCATAGCAAGATTCAGCAGGTTGAAGCTGTAGCTGCCGGGAACGAGTCCGGTGACCGTCAACGTATACGTGCCTGCAGCCAGCGTCGTTATGCCGCTGTTGTCCGCACCATCGGTATCGGCAAAGTCAGCAGCCGTCGTAATGACTCCGGCAGGGCCGCTTAGCGACCAGGTCAGATTGCTGTTATCACAGAGCGAGTCCAGGTAGGTTTGTGTGGCCTCATTCAGCGTAAAACTGTAAACATCCTGATTGCCGGGGCCGGTTATGCTGCCCGCGACTGCCGTCCCGAGACTCAGGCTGAACTGCTGGGTGGCCGTCGGCAAAATATTGAAGGCGTAACTGGTCGTCCCTACAGCACCGATCGTACCTTCAACCAGCAAGGTATACGTTCCCGTCAGGTTCAGGACCGTGTTGGGAATGCTGCTCCAGAGATCGGTCGGGTTGAATACTTCGTTGCCCTGCGGATCAATCAGGGTCCAGGTGGCATCATCCTGATCGGTCGAGGCCATGAGCGACTGGAAATACAGGGTGTCGCCGGCATTGGCAGTAAATTGATAAAGCACGGTCTGGTTCGCAGGGTTCAGTGCACCCGTGACCTGTGTGCCCGGCACAATCGGGGTTGCCTGCGCCAGATCCAGCAAACTAAAACTGAAACTGCCGGTATTACTGTCAGTTCTTGACACCGTGAGCGTATACGCTCCGGCGGCCAGACTCAGAAAGGGACTTTGATTGGCATTTTGGCTGTACCCCGTCCCGCCATTCCAGCCTTCATTGCTGCCATCCGGCCCGTTGATCGAGTCGCTGTAAATAAAGCTCAGCGGCGAGACCACAAGCCCGCCGGGGCCCGTCAAACTCCACTCGAGGTTGGGGTCATTGGTCAGCGCATCAAAATAAATCCGGGTGGCCTGGCTCAGCACAAACTGATAGTTGACGCCAAGACCAGGGCCGGGAATAGTGCCGTTGACCGTTTGACCGACGGTGAGATCATCACTTGCATTGGCTACAGGCTGAACATTGAAACTGTAGCTCGTGGTACCCGTGGAATCCACAGAGCCTTCAACAAACAGATAATAGGTTCCATCGGTGGTCAGCGTCATTGCCGGCAGGCCCGAACTCATTGGCCCCTTGCCAACAATATTGCCCTGCGCATCAGACAGCATCCAGTCGCCGTTATTCTGCGAAGAGGATGGCGTATCACTCAGCAGGTCGAGGGCGAGCATGTCGCCTGCGGCGGCCGTGAACTGGTAAATATTGGTAGAGTTGGCCGGGTTCAGTTCGCCATCAACTTCCGTACCGGGTGTAATACGGGTGCCGCTGCTGATGTTCTGCAAATTGAAACTGAAGTTCCCCGTATTGCCGTCAGTGCGGAATACGCTCAGCGTATAGGCTCCCGCCTGGAGATCAAGAAAGGCAGAAGGAAACTGGTTGTTCAACGAGTCGCTGTTGGCAAAATTGGCATTGCTTGCGCTGGACACTACGGCCCCATTCGGCCCGGTCAACGTCCAGTCAAGGTTGGGGTCATTCGTCAGCGAGTCAAAATAAACCAGGGCTTCGGCGCCGAGGGTAAACTTGTAGTTGACCTGCGCGCCAGGCGACGCGATCGAACCATTAACGGCCGTGCCAGGCACCAGGCTCTGCGTGGTAGGCTCCGGCGCAAGGGACAAGGTATAATTGCTGCCATAGTCACCCCAGGTGGTAATGACAATCGTATAGTTGCCTGTATCCGCCAGTGTGGGCAGCGTTGTCGGCGTGCCGCCACTGTTAAACCCCGAAGACAAGACGAGATTTCCGTCGGGATCGATCAGGGCCACATTTGCACTGCCAACCTCATACTCCTCCCAGGTCCCCGACAGAGCGAAATTGCTCCCGGCCGTACCACTGAATTGCAGTATTTGGGTTCCAGGGCCTCCGGGCATATAACCCGTCACCGGGCTACCCGGAGTAACCGATACCGGCTGACTCAGATCAAGTACTTGAAAAGCAAAATTGATCCCGGCCTCTGTGCTGCCGAGCACGATGGCATAATTGCCTGCGGCCAGACTGACAAAGTCAGACGAGGCATTTTGCCCAAAACCCTGGAGACTCCCGCCCGCAACCGCACCATTGGCATCGAGCACCTGAAAGCTGATCGGCGAGGAGGAGTACTCCAGCGACTGAACATTGATCAACGTCTGCCGGGTAAGGCTAAAGTTGTATACATCCTGCTGCGCAGAGTTGGCCAGATACCCGTCAACTTCGCTGTCCAGGTTGATTGCAGTCCCCTGTGGCAGGGTGAAGGGAATATTTCCTTCCGGAGCAATCACAAAGCTGTAGGGCAAGGGCACGGCCAAACCAGTGGCGCCGCCAGTGGCCTGCATGACGAGGGTATACGTGCCAGTGCTTGCCAGCGAAATCGTTTGCGGCGTGCCCGTCAGCGTACTGCCGCTACCGGCAATATCGCCCCGGCTGTCAAGAATGTACCAACTGGCATCACCACCATTGATCTGCTGCGGCTGGAACTGGATCTGATCGCCGATCCTGGCCGTGAATTGATAGGCATTGATATCATCGGTCGCGGAAAACTGATCGGTAACCGGCGCCCCCACATTGATCGTGGCCGCCTGTCCCAGATTGATCAGGCGAAAGCTGTAGTTGCCGGTGGCACTGCCCGTGCCATCAACATTCAGGGTGTATTGCCCGGCCTGCAAATTCATGACGCCACTGGACGTGGAAATGCTCGCCTGCGTGGTGATGGCCCCGCCGGGTCCGGCCAGAGACCAGTCCAGCCCGCTGTTTGGCGTCAGCGAATCAAAAATGACCTTGGTATCGGTATCCAGTGTAAACACATAAGGTTTGGTTTCGCCCGGCGCGTCGATGGCGCCGGTGATCAAGGGTGCCAGCAGGCTGCTGTCGCCCGAGAGCAATATCCGGGGCTCCAGAGTCTCCACCCGGTAGCGGCTGGGCGCACTGGTTTCATGGCGGGCGCTGGCCGCTGGCGGTCGGCTATTGGCGATGTGCCGGGACAGGGGCTTGACACGAAACAGACCGCTGCCAACGGCAGACAATATGGGCTTGAATATTTTTTTCATGACTATCCCCTGGAATCCCTAAACAACCAAAAAAAGGCTCTTCGCCAATATCACTGCCCTGCCTCTGTTTGCGCTCCACGAGGGTAAACGCAATTCACAAGGCTCAAACCTGGGTCAGTCAAAAACCGGGGTCGGGCAAATAAATCCAATCAAGGGCTTCGGACGCCACCCCTGGCAATCCCTGATGCACCGGCATCCATTGCACGCAGGGCCAGCGCGAGTCACTACCGGGCCTTCGACAGGCTGCCGTATCATCGGCATCTCCCGTTACCGTCCCATGGCACAGTAGCCCCCACACCCGCTCCGACAGCTCTGGCTTGTAATCATTCCGGGGCTGGCGGGGCGCGGGCACAAGCTCGTCCCAACACCCGCCCACCGCTCTGGACGGTTTTTGACGACGTTAGACAATACGGGGAAAGTTACAAGAGTGCCATCCGTAGTACTACGGATTGACAGATGCAGTGACTTGTGCTGACCATCTGACTTGATCATCAGGAAGGGTGTCAGCCAATGTCGAGGAAGCGACAAGCTGCCTCTGTTCAATTCCACCTTGTGGGCGATTGCTGCACTTCTGGCGCCAGGCCTTCTGGTCAACCGTAATAGAGCTGAGCGTGGCGCAGTCTGCACGTGATCGGTTGCCGATCAAAATATCGACTGAACCGCCCCTTTAAATACCATACAGCACGGGAAAGCAGGCGCTGCCCATTGACTCAGGGTCTTGCTACGGACTCAGCTGCCAACCCCGGCAGCTACCAGGAATCCCCTACGCATAAACATGATGTTTGGCGCGGGTGTTGCAGCCCATGGCATCCATGCTGAGCTCTTCCAGAACGCGATCCAGTGTTTGCGAAATGAGCGCCGCATTACGGATCATGGAAATCTTCGGCCAGGTGCTGCGCATGCCGGCCTGTATCATGGATTCGACCTCACCGGGACGAAACTCGAACAGGGCCTGCCGCCATTTGAAATCGCTCTTGGAAAGCATGATGTTGATATCGCCCAGATAGCTCTGATCCAGCATCGCGGTCAGGTAGGCCAGCTGCGCAGCCAGTGCCTTGCCGCGCGTGCCGCGCCCCGCCAGCAGCCGCTCTACAACTGTCAGCAACTCACCAGCCACGCGCACCGTGGACACCGACAGCGCGTTGCGCAGGCCCTTGTACTGCTGCGTCTTCACATCGCGGATAAAGGGCACCACGACCGGGTTGATGAGGCTTACGATAAAATGATTGACGCCATAAAGCCGCGACAGTCGCTTTACCGGCAAATCGTTGGAGAGGGAGCCGTCGACCCAGCGGCGGGTTTCCAGATAGGGGCGGGGCTTGCCGTCAAAGCCCTTCGCATAAAGCCGCTCGGGCGCCAGCAGGCCGGGAATGGCGATGGACGCAGACACGGCGGCACGAATATAAACATTGGGCGAGGTGATGGCATTCATGAGGCGGGAGCTCTGGTGCTTGCCCGCCGGTGAAATGGAAATATTGATATAGCGCCCGGTCTTCTCGAAGGCTTCCTGAAAGGTAATGTCACGCGGAATGATTTCGTCGAGCAGTTGCTCGCGCGCCTCTTTCAGATCCACCGGCTCCACCTTGCCCATAATGACGTCCAGCATGCGCGTCTGGGTTGGTGCGTGGTAACGCTTCTTGGTGAAATAGCCCTGTTTCAGTTCTTCGTTGCTCAACGTGCCCAACTGAGCCGCCATGATGGCACCGGCACTGGCACCGGAGATGACATTGGGCAGCAGGTCGTGGTCGATCAGCTCCTGCACCACGCCATGATGGAAGTAAATCAGTCCGGCACCGCCACTGAGCAAGAGGGCGGAGCGCCCGTAGCAATGGCTGGCACGGTGGAAAAAATCGACCTTTTCGGTCTGGGAAATTTCCTGCTCGGGGCAGCGGTGAATGAAATTCAAGGCCTGCGCAATGGCGCCCACATAGTCTTCGATCATCTGCTTGGTGCCGCTCAAGGCGCGGCTGTACAGAATCGGGCGCCCCATGCCGCCCATATTGCCGTGCACCCCTTCGTTCAGCGCATAGAGCAGTTCCGACGAGGCACGCTGGGCCAGCCACTGCCGCAGCTTTTCGTGGCGGCTGCGAATCTCGGTGTAGTCATAGAGCGTGGTTTCCAGCGTTTCCCGCCAGCGGGTGCCGCCGGACTGCATGTCATGCTGTAGCGCCAGCTCGGACCAGTCGGCGTAGGAGCCTGCCTGTGCCATGCCCTTTTCCAGGTCTTTCAGGCTGCTGGACAGGGGAATGGCGGCAATAGTCTCGGCGGTGGCAGCAGTCATGACAGCATCTCACTCGGTAGCAAAGCGGAACATGCGTCCCCATTCTAGAACAGGGGTGGGGCGGCGGGCGAGTGGTCAATCTGACAAATAAGCAGCGGGTCGGGAATTTCGCCGGGGAGGTGTTCTTGCTTGACGGTGGGCCTGTTGACGCGCAAAGGACGAAGTGGTGGCAGAAACGCGACAGACAGGAGGCGTACAAGCCCCCTGCCCGTCTTCCCTGATTACAGCAGGCCTTTCAGGTCAACGCCGCTGTCGAGGTCTTTCTCATCCCAGAAGTGGCCAATGCTGCCAGCCGGGGTACGCGAGCCGGTGTTCTGTGTCCAGTAGCGGTCGGACACGCCCATGATGATCAGGTCACCAAATTTGTCGAACAGCTTGTACTCGGGGCTGACTACAAAGGTGGAGCCGTCGTCCATGGTGGCAGCATACATCTTCAGCGCTTCGCGCAGCTTGGCGTCATCCGCCTTGGCATAGGCCGACAGCACATACAGTGCAAACGACAGTCTCACGCCCTTGGCAGTGCCGATCGTCGACGAGGCCTTGAGGGTTGCCCAAGGATCCTGATCCGTACCAGAGCCCGGCAGCAGGTTCCAGATGGCAGCGCGCACGCCATTCGGCACGCCCCACCACTTGTCGCTGTTCAGGCAGCCCATCGCACGCTCAACCTTGGCGGCGATGTCCTTCGGCACGCCTACGGCGCTCTGCGAGCTGATGTCATTGGCGATGGAGGTTACGCCGGAGATGGCGCCCATCATGAACACCAGTTCGTCGAAGTCATTGTCAAACTTGGGACATTTTTCGCCAATCTTGATGTCGTACTTTTTTTCGTAGTAGTGCACGAAGCTCAGGTAGGCCTTGTACTGGCGGCGCGAGGCCGACTCGGCCCAACGCTTCTGCTGGATGCGGGCGTCAGTAGCCTCTTCTACCTGGTTGGCGCGGGAAGAGCGCATATAGCGCAGTTCGCTTTCCAGGGCCTGCTGCTCGGAGCAAACGGCGGCCGTGGCATAGAGCAGCACCGAGAGCTGATCGTTGTCAGCACCGATACCGTAGCCGTTGGCCTCGCCCGTGGCATAGATCACCGGCGCCAGCGCCTGACCATTGATACAGGCCATCTGCACGTCGTCGTCAGTGAAAATAGGTGGGATCACGTGGTTTTCGGTAAAGCGCAGGCCGGTGTTGGCACCCAGACGGTTGATGGCGGCGCAACCGGACATCAGCAAAACGGCAAACCCCAGCATTGCCATCATGGCAGCCTGGCGTACTCGGCTATAGCTCTTCATTCTTGAACCCTCAGAGATTTTATTTTTTTGATCCACTGCATTCTACATTATTATTGCCTGCCGTCACTGGCAGTACCTGCCACGCGCCCTGCGCCTTTCCTTTGCACCCTTTCCTTGCAACCAGAGCCTCAGCCGCAGGTATTCCACGGGGCAAACCGCCTGCCTCCCCTGGCCGAAAACACCATATCCCGGTGCAGTATAGCTGCCTTGCGGGCACTTTGCTGGCTACAGCATACTACACCCGCCGCCCGCATTACTGCGCTTTCTGCATCGTTTGCTGCTGTTGCTGCTGGGCATTCAAGACCTGACACTCAGGCTCGTCCGGCGTGCTCTTGCAGCGGATACGCCGCAGCAGGCCCACCATGCGCTTGTCCAGGAAACCCTGCCTGACCATTTCATTGCTGATGTTGCGCATGGTCGTGTTCCACAGGTCAAAATCGGCATGAGTCGCGTAAATCCAGTATTTGCTGTCCACCTCGTTGTCCAGGTTGCGTGCAATACCCAGGGCATGATCCGCCTGATGCGCGATATACTCGCGGCTTTGCGCCCCGAACTGCGGTGGAAATTTGTCTTTGTACGCAACAATCTGCATGGTCAGCTGATGCAGGGGCCGGCGAATGATGCCACCCCCGGTCTTGATCAGCGTCTTTTCAATTTCGAGCGGCTTGTAGAGTACCAGCGGAATCATGATGATGTCGGCCTTGCCCTTGGCGAAGGAGGCACCGTAGTCAATCATGTCCACCGGCACCGGCACCGCCTTGATGCCGTCAACCACGATGACCATGCTTTTGTCGAACTTCGGAATCGCGACCCGCTTGCCGACTGCGGCCGAAAGACCGTGGATATTGCGATCATCAACGATGGCATAGCCCGCGCCAATCGGCAGCACGCCCTCGACTTCGTAAGGGCCGCTCACCATGTAAGGGTCCAGTTTGGGCGAGGCCAGCAGGTTGATGAGGTCGCGCATTTCCACGTAGTTTTCGATGGTGCCGGGGGCATCGATGGTGCCCGTAAACTGGTTATATTTGCGCGCGTGAAAGCCGATCATGCTGGCCATGTCGCACTGGCCGCCTTCAAAGGCAGCAATCAGCTTGTTGTCATCGGTATAGGGCACCAGCGTAATGTTGACATTCCAGCGCTTGGCCTGCAGCTGGTAGTCCTGAAAGAGGGAGTAGTAGTCGCCGCCCGCCCCGAGGGGGTCGTAGACGCAAAAGACCTGGGCCAGCGCAGACTGCGCGGAAATGACCAAGCCCAGAACCAGGGCCCACAAAGCCATGTCATGGCTTCGGCTTGCCTTTTTTATTGTGTGCATGATTCGCCTTTTTTGTTGTTTCAGCCCTGCCGGGCTGTTTTGCTGGCATGTATGCAGCACGCCGCCTACCCAAAGAGTGCACCCAACTTAAAGGTACTGCAAAGGGATTTTGATATAACCAGCCAGATCAGCGTAGCGGGCAGCAGGGCGTCGTACTTGCTTTTGGGCAAAGCCCCCCCATCTTTTGCGGGAAGCTCCGGAGTCCATACCATGTCAGCTGCCCTGCTCGTTACCTGCCCCCACTGCCTGCGCAGGAATCGTCTGCCTGCCGACCGCCTGCGCGATGGCGGTGTCTGCGGCAACTGCAAACAGGCCCTGTTTACCGCCCACCCCCTGAGCCTGAACGCGGCCAGCCTGGATGCCCACCTTGGCAGCGACCTGCCCCTGATCGTGGACTTCTGGGCACCCTGGTGCGGCCCCTGCCTGCAATTTGCCCCCACGTTTGAACAGGCAGCCCGCCAGATTGAGCCGCAGGCACGGCTGGCCAAGATCGACACCGAGGCCGAGCCGGCACTCGCCCAGCGCTACGGCATACGCAGCATTCCCACGCTAATGGTGTTCCGGCAGGGCAAGGAAGTGGCGCGAGTGGCTGGCGCCATGCCCTTGCAGCCTTTTATGCAATGGGTGCAACAGACCCTGGCGAAGTAAGGCCCTCTTCGGATCCAGGCAATAAAAAACGCGCCATCAAGGCGCGTTTTTCATGACTCAGACCAAGGGCTGCGATCAGTTCACCGCCTTCGGCTGCGCCTGCTCCACCTTGTCCATACGGCCTTCAAGCCCACTCATTTCGCGGTTGATGGCAGCCTCGGAGCGGCGGATACGGTGCAGCACGCTGACCGAATGCTGAACCTCCTTCTGCATCTGCGCGATTTCCGTGGCCTGCGCCTCGCTGCCGGCACCCAAGGACGCCACGCGCCCCTGCAAGGCCTGCATATCCGCCGCCATGCTCTGCTGGGCAGCGGTCTGCTTGCTCATCAGGGTATTCAGGCCGGCCAGTTCGGTACGCACGCTGTCGGGCACGGTGACCGGGTGGAACTGGCAGTAGGCCATGACGGCCAGAATGATCACGGCCACCGCCGCGAGGGCGCCGCCTGCATACTGGAAGCCCTTGCGCACCCAATGCCGCTCCTGTGCCACGTCGGTGCTCAGGCCCAGCAACTGGTCGGCGAGCATCGAGGTGCGCTCGGTGAGCATCTCGAAGTCGGCGGTCAGTGCCTCCAGCAGCTGCTTCTGCTCGCGGTGCAGGGCCTGCAAGCCATCAATATGGGTGCGGTTGGCCTGCAACTGTGTGCGGGCCTCGCTGGTCAGTGCGCGCAGGCCTTCGGACTGCTGGCGCTGACCGATACCGAGGGCCTTGATGGACTCGGCATGTTCCAGCGAATCATTGCCCAGCGCTTGCAGCGACTCCGCCTGCTTGCGCGCCTCGCCACCCAGCGCCTGAATCTGGCGGCCATGCTGGTGCGTCTGCTGGTTCAGGCTCTGCAGGGCATCGCCCTGCTGGCGGCTCATGACCGCCAGCCCGTCGTGCAGCTTCAACAGGGACTTCTGCCCCGACTCCAGCTGGTCGATACGGCCGTACTGCGCCTTGAGCGAACTGCTGGCCTGCGCCAACTGCTCGCGCAACTCGTTCATGCCGGCCTTCAGGCGGCTGTCGAGCTGACCCTGCTGCTCACTGTTTTTGTCGACACTGCTGACAAGACCCAGAATGTCGGCGGTCATGCGCGCACTGCGGCGCTGGATGTCGAGCAGGGTCGTGTTGATGGTTTGCTGGGACTGGCCAAAAGCGGCGCTCAGGCGGGACACATTGCCTTCAAGGCTGCCAAGCTTGCTGTTGATGTCACGCACGGCCAGCAGGCGCCGTTCCTGGTCCAGCACGATCAGGGAGCGGCCGCCGTCGTCGGCCGGGGCATTCGCCGCCGGGCCACTTTGGTGCTCACTGCCAATTACCGGTGCGGCTGTCGCACTTTCCCGAGGCTCGAAATCAGCCTCATCAAATATTATTCGCTGCGCTTTTTCAGTAGCCATGTCACAACTCCTTTTCTGGATGACGAGACTGCAATGACCGAAACTTCAAATCGCTGATTCTGCAAAATAGCAGCAAAAAATATTTGACATACGAATCCTGTCAGGCAATTCCCGTATTTTTGGCCTGTTTCGGCTCTGCACAGCAGGCAGGAAAAGTGAAAAGACAGCCAGACAATATGCGGGACCAAGGATTGCAGCAGGCAGCCCGCCACCGCGGGAATTGAAAAGCAGAAAAGGAATTACAAAGAATACCGGGGTGGTACAGGAATGGGCCTGCCTTGGTGCCCGCCAATAAAAACGCCGGGGAATTCCCGGCATCTTTATTGTACTGACAACATCACGGCGCGCTCACGGCAGCTGGCTGACCATATCCTTCACTCCCGTGCAGGGTACGGTCAGCCGCCAGGATCATGGCAGATTACTCGCCGCCGAAATCGCCACCGCCGTGGTGATGTCCACCAAAGCCGCCCTGACCTTCACCCTGGGCGCTGCTGGAGTAATTGCTGCCCGAAAAGGTCGTGCCCTGCACGGTGTGCGACCAGGTATGCCTGGTCTTGTCAAACGTGATGGTCACGGTACGGGTGGCGGTCTGCCCCTGGGAATTGGTCTTGGTAATCTGCCGGCTGATGCTGCCTGCTGACACGGTTTGCACCACGTGTGACTTGAGGGAGGTGCCGTCGGCATAGGTACGGGTGCTGTCTTCCGTGAAGCTCTGGGGCTGGTGGTGATGGTGGCCGGCGTTGTCGGCCAGTGCCAGTGTCGAGGCACCAAGCAGGACCAGACCGAGCAAGGCAAAACGTGTTTTCATGATGAAGCTCTCCTGTGGCAAAGACATGGGGGTCTTGAGGACCTGCCTGATTTAACGCCAGTAAGGTCAGGCGGTTGACAGGGGCGCTTCGACGAGAGGCATGACAAGCCCCGCAAAACTTGCCACAATCCGCGCCGCCCGGCTCCGGCCCCTCCCGGCTCATCGATCATGTCCGTATCCAGTACCACGCCCCCTGCCCAAGAAGCCGCCAGAACGCCGGTCGGCATCGTGCTGCGTCTGGCCGCCCTGGTCTATGATGGGCTGCTGCTGCTGGCCATCTACTTCATTACCATGGCCATTGTCGGTGCCGGCGCCCTTGCCCGCGCCGGCCAGCAGCACGCCTGGGTCGTCCTGCCGGACTGGTACCGGCACTTCGTCATGATGCCCTCGCTGTTTCTCGTCACCTGGCTTTTTTATGGCTATTTCTGGCACCAGCACGGCCAGACCCTGGGCATGCAAACCTGGCGCCTGCAAACCCTGCGCGACGATGACGGCAACTTGCGCTGGGTTGACGGCCTGCGGCGCATGCTCGCCAGCCTGATCTTCCCCGTCGTCTGTGGCGGCGTTTCCGGACTGCTGGAAGGCCCCAGGGCCGCCGGGGTGGCCATGGTGGTGGGATTCGTCTGCAATTACCTGTGGATTTACGCGAACGCAGGCCGGCTGGCCTGGCATGACCAGCTCTCAAGTACCCGCGTCTGGCGGGTGCCCCCCAAACCCAAGTCAGCAAAGCGCCGTGGTGGCTTGTTCGGGGATTGAGTACTTCAAGAAAGTAGCCTGGAAGTAACGCAGCGGAATCCGGGAAGGGGGTAATCCCAATACTGTTCGTTCAGGGCGGCCTATTGCGCTCCCGGCGCGCGGCATTCCGCACATCCCTGTGTGTCCTAGGGTGCGCTGTGCACACGCGTACGTGACCAAAAAACCCGCACCGGTACCCTGCACTGCTCCTGCACGCGTGCGCACAGCGCACCCTGCAAGTCCCTCTCTTTGTTCGAGTGAATGGCCTTAAACCGAAGAGTATTGGGTCGGTCCCGGATTTCGCGACGCTCCATCCCGGCAACCATCAGCCTGTCAATGCGCCAGGGGCACCGCCGCCCGCGCCCGCAGGCGTGAGAGGTAGTCGGCAATCCGGCTGGTTTCCACGACCTGCTGCTCCTCACGCGGGCGCTCCACCACCTTGGCGGCGGCCACCACCAGCACCGGGCGCTTGCGCTGGGTTTCCACGCGGGCCACGGCGGACTGCAGGCTCATGGTCAGCAGGCCCTTGCGCAAGGGCTTGGGCAGGTAGCGGAAGACCTGGGCCTGATTGATCAGCTCCACAAGCCGGTTGGTATCCTTGAAACTGGTGAGGATAATGGTGAGCATGTCCGGGTATTCGCGCTTCAGGGTTTTCACCATCGCGCTCAGGTCCACATTGCCCAGGCTCAGTTCGGTCACCAGCAGGCCCACACGGCCCGTCGCCAGCACCTCCATGCCCTCGGCAAAGGTACGCCGCCAGAGCACGGCATGGCGGGCATCCAGCATACTGCGCACGGCCTGATAGGTAGCCTCGTCCTGATCCAGCACGAGGCAGGTCATGCCCTGCACTTCAACCACGTCAGACAGCAGGGGCGGCGGCGCCTCCTCCAACTGCCGGGCTATGCCCACGGCATCGGCGATGGTGTCGCGCAACTCCTTGGGGCCCCAGGGCTTGTTGATGTAGCGGAAAATCTCGCCTTCGTTCACCGACGCCACGGCGGCGTCAGCATCGGCATAGCCGGTCAGCAGGATACGCACCGTGTCGGGTGCCATCTCGCGCGCCTGTCGCAGCAGTTCGCTGCCATTCATGATGGGCATGCGCTGGTCGGAAATGATCAGGTGGATTTTTTCACGCTTGAGAATCTGCAGGGCTTCGTTGCCATCGGTCGTGGTAAACACCTGGTACTGCAAGCGCAGCAACATGCCCAGTGAGCGCAGTATGCGCTCCTCGTCATCTACCAGCAGGATCTTTGCTTTGGCCTGTGCCATATCAATACTCCCGGAACTCGTCCGGCCTGTTTATCGGGAGTCTCTGCATTCACCAGAGGCTCTGCGGCACATGCGTGCCGGCCACAAATCAACGCCTGATGTGTTGATTTGCCATGAATCGATGGCCCCGACTTATTCAGCCTCGGCCAGCAGCGCGGGGGTGGCTGCTGCCATGCCGGGTGGGCGAAAAGGCAGCATCACCAGGAAGCGGGTGCCGCGCCCCACTTCAGACGCCACGCGAATGCGCCCCCCGTGCTGCTCAACAATCTTGTAGGCAATCGAAAGGCCCAGACCCGTGCCCTCGCCCACCGGTTTGGTGGTAAAGAAAGGGTCGAAAA
>Ga0302267_10001037_pt1 | contig 36018 bp, 33 predicted proteins | sample III_Bog_E1_3_FD_194555 | JGI IMG/M metagenome (GOLD analysis project Ga0302267, IMG submission 194555) | Peat permafrost microbial communities from Stordalen Mire near Abisko, Sweden - III_Bog_E1_3 | ecosystem: Environmental > Terrestrial > Soil > Wetlands > Peat | place: Sweden: Abisko...
CTGCGTTTGATTACAACACCCCTTAGCGGCCGGCGCGAAATCTACTGTGAGTCCTCAGACATTCGCTTTGGCGGGGCAGAGCCCAAATTTGAGGTTCAAGCCACATTCTCCGACCTCAGTGTGCGGAGGCCGCTCGAAAGCTGTACGTCGCTGCATCCCGAGCGGAGCACCTATTGGTCATCGCGGTGCCGAAGAGCCAGGGATCACGGTTGGTTGAGCACATCAAAAAGACGGACGCCGAAGTTTCCGAGATCATCTTGTCTTGAAGATTCGTCGGCCGAGATGCCCAATCCCACACTTTAAGCCGACCTTCTCTCGATTCCAATTTACTGAGGCAACGCGGAATAAGGCGGAATAAGGCGAACTGAGCAGTTCAGGCAATGGTCACGCAGCACCATCGGGCACGGTCTGCTGCACACAGCACGAGCCGAGCAAGAATACACAATCGGGCTCCTTGACTCATTCTGTCCGCGCATTCGGGCACTCGTCGTCCGAATGTTTCACAAACTCCAGTTGTCGAGCGGCTCGTGCCAGGTCATGCGGTCTAAGATTCGATGCCCTTGATTCTCGATCCACTGTTCGGCCATCCAACCTGCCGGCACGAGTATCAATAGCAGCAGGCTTCCGCAAATAGCTGCGAGAACCATCTCTCGAACCGATCGCCGAGATTGGGTGAATTGTGCACCACAGTGGGGACAAACTTCATTCGTCCCGGCACCCCGCTTCTCCTGCGGGGGCACCCTATTCCGCCATCGCGACTCCATAGCGTTGATCATTTTCTTGATCGTCTTCATCGCCTTCCTCCTCCTCTTGATCGCCGGACATTTCTTCTCCAACGGCCGCCGCATATGCGGCCCGCTCGCGCTTGTCCCGCCGGACATTTAGCAGTTGTTCTCCGACAGTGTGTTTTGGGGCAAAGCAGTACTGGACGTACGCCTCGAAGAGGGCCTGATTCGGAATTCCGCGCTTCAAGACATCGCCATGATGCTGTTTGTACAGGCTCATCAGCGCTTCGGGAGTGATGGTGTAGGATCTTCGCTTGCCGCGGCAGGCCATGGATGCCTGGAGCCATCCCTGTTCAATCCAGAAGACGACCACGTTCGAAGGCACCACTCTCGAGCGTGGCCAGGTGTGAACTCTGCAATAAGACTAGCCATACTTGGGATTTCGCAATCGACGATGTCGTCTTCGAAGTGCCTGACTATGGGGGTACGGCAAAGCAAAGAGTTTTGGCTGTCGATAACAGGCCGAAGCACTAATCCGAACCGACCGGATGTCAAGCTCAGGTTTCCGGTGGAATCATTTCAATCTGGAAGCCATCACGCGAGATATTGGACTCCACGATCCAATCGCGAACGCCATGTCCCGGACCAAACGACTTATCTTAGCGCCTATGGAGGGCCGATCCGCCGTTCATCTGAACCATACTTGAAGGTCCCGAGCCTTGGCGGCTTGCGTTGCGGATAAGCAAATCACGTTTGCACCGACGAGTGGAGGAGTCTTCTGTTTCGCTCTGGTCGGCATCCGCTCCGTTGAGGATAATTGTGTTCATGCATGGTGATCGTTTGCCAACTCCGAGCAATGCCTGAGCGGCTTGCCGCACCAAAGAAAAGAGGACAAATCCGATGAGCAAAGAGTCAACTGAAACTGCGTATGTCATGTCAGGTCAATTCACTCCAGACAACTGTGCTCTCGTCCTGATCGATCATCAGGTGGGCACCCTTCAATTTGTTCACACAATGTCTCCGGAAACCTCCCTCCAGAATGCCATCATGCTTGCCAAAGCCGCAAAGGCCTACGGTATGCCCGTCGTTCTCACAACTAGCCAAGAGGATCATCCTCAAGGGCCGACTGCACCTGCACTCCAGGAGGCGCTGCCAGAGGCCTACAAGGATCGAGTCAAACGCACAGGCATTGTCAATGCCTGGGCCGATCCGAATTTCAGCGCTGCGGTCCGGGCTACCGGGCGTAAGAAGCTCATTATGGCTGCGGTCACGACAGACATTTGCTTGATATTCCCCGCAATCAGCGCCGTACAAGAGGGATTCGAGGTGTTGGCTGTGCTGGATGCTTCCGGATCCTCGTTTGACGTACAGGAAGAACTAGCCCGCCGCAGGATGGCAACTGCAGGAGTAATGCTGACCACAACCAACACCGCCATCGCAGAACTCGTTCAGGATTGGAGCACTCCTCAGGGCTCCCAGCTCATTCAATTGCTGATGGCCACCGTACCGAGGACACCCGGCCATGCTGGCTGACAATCGCCCAGGCAAATCACAGGTTCAGCCCGGCCGCCAAGACCTCGGCGGATTGAAGGAGTAAGGAAATGAGAGCTTCTGTAAAGGCAATCGAACACTTTGAAAGCGCAACCGCCCTGGTGGACGGCGTCACCCTTCATTATTGGTTGGGGGGTGACCCCATCGGGCCACCGGTTCTGCTCTGGCATGGCTTTCTCGGAACGAGCTATTCGTGGCATAAGGTAATGCCCCTCCTCGTCGAAGCTGGATACAGAGTACTGGTGCCTGATATGCGTGGCTATGGCGATTCAGACAAGCCAGCGGGGACAAAAGGCTATGACGGTCTTGCGCTCGCGGAGGAGTTTCGTCTACTGATTCGTACAATCGGCTTTGGTTCTGGCCGTCCGATTACGATCGCCGCTCATGACATGGGTGCACCGCCGGCGCTGCTCTGGGCCTCGGAGTATCCAGAAGAAGTCAGCGGACTCCTGTACATCGAAGTCCCTGTCATGTTGCAAACCATATTGGAGAAAATCATCGTGTACACGCCTGAGGCGATGGCTCAGGGAAGTATGTGGTGGTGGATCGTTCCTTTGGCGCCCGGCGTAGCCGAGATTTTGATGGTTGGAAAAGAGCGAGAATTCCTCAACTGGTTCTACAAAGGACCTCACGTCGCGAATCATGACGACATCTCGCCGGAAACCATAGACGAGTACCTGCGCACCTTCGCCGGGAAAGAAGGAGTATTGGGAGCGCTGGGTCTCTACCGAGCCGCATTTGAAACGATTTCGCAAACGGCTCCTCTTACCGAAAACAAGGTAACGATTCCCGTCGTGGCATTGGGCGGTGAGAAGGGTCTTGGAGCGCTGGTCGGAAAATTCGTCTCCATGGTTGCGAGCAACGTTCAGAGCAAAGTGATTCCATCCTGCGGTCATTTCATTCCGGAAGAGCGCCCAGATGTCGTTGTCGAGCAGGTGCGGGTTCTGACCGTCGCGAACCCGATATTGAAATGACAACAACAGTCAATCGGCGCATTGCCATCAAGGCGACAATCGCATATTCGGCCGCGTTCGCTGGAGCGAAGGCATTCGCTTTCAACCTATTCGCCCAAACCGTCGAAGAACATGCCACACCAAGTCAAAGGAGAATCAAAATGGACGAAGTGAAATCGCAGTATCCCCCCCCTTCCTGCCGACGACCTAAAGCGAACTCTGACGATTGCTCAGATTGATGAGGAAAAAACTCTTCCTCACATTGGTTTGGTCGGAGACACCTACACAATCACCGTCACCGGAGCGGAAACAGCGGGAAGATTCTGTGTGATCGACATGCACATTCCACCTGGAGGTGGGCCTCCTCCACATCGCCACGACTTTGAGGAGACCTTCATTCTTCTGGAAGGTGAAATGGAGGCGACGTTCCGTGGTCAAAAGTCGATCGTGAAAGCAGGCGAAACCGTCAACATTCCCGCCAACGCCCCCCATCGTTTTCACAACAGTTCTCCGAACGCCACCCGGCTTTTCTGCATCTGCTCGCCTGCCGGGCAGGAAGAGTTTTTCGCATTGGTCGGAACGCCTGTTGCGACTCGAACCACGCCGCCGCCGAAGCTTGATGAAACCGAGCAGGCAGCGTTCATGAAGAAAGCTATGGCGCTGGCTCCGAAATACAAGACGGAGTTGCTCAAAGAGGCATAGGTCTATGGCTCCGAAGACCATTCTTGACGGAAGCGACGCGGAGTGGGTTAAAGACCCCCGCTACGCAACCTTGGCTCGGATGTCTTTGGAGCCAGATCGCAACGAAGAAAGAGAAAGTGTCGCGGGAAATCCCTTTGATGAAGAGCTCGTTGGACCCTCGAGTGGCTCCTGGGGACGCGCAGCCGGAGAGAGGGGTCGCGTGGCGTTCTTTACAACTGATGGCGGAACGACAGCGTTGCCGCCTGACGGCATTCTCAGGGCTGCGAAGATTTTGCGCGTTGAGTTCCAAGATATAGTTCGACCTTGAAAAACGAGCGATCAAACGCGGCCATAGGCACACCATCGAATAAATGGGTTCGCTGGGGGTTTTTCTACCCCCCCGCAATCGCTGAGTCAGTCGAACCTGACAGAATCCAAGGAGATAATGATGTCAACCGCAACTGTCAATCAAACAGGAAATGCTGCCCCTTCTACTGGCATAGAGAAGACTGCACCTCACGATCAAACAGGAAACGTTGTTCCGCGAGAAAACTCCAGCAATGGGATAGGCGCCTCCATTGAGAGCGATCCGCAGGCCTCGAAGGCCGAGAAACTCCAGCCATCGCTGGCTGAGAAAAACGGGGCAGGTCACGTCCAATTGCGTGTTATCCACCTCTAACGAAGAGAGGAGAATGACGATGGAAAAACGGAAGCTTGGATTTGCCGGCCCTGAGGTGCCAGCAATTTGTCTTGGAGGAAACGTGTATGGGTGGACGCTGCCGGAGGAGGAGGCATTTCGGCAGTTAGACGCCGCGCTCAATGCCGGCCTGAACTTTGTGGATACTGCAGATGTGTATTCGCGTTGGGTTCCGGGGAACAAGGGAGGCGAGTCAGAGACGATTCTCGGCAAGTGGTTTGCCAAGACCGGGAAGCGCAAGGATGTGATTCTGGCCACCAAGGTCGGCAACGAGATGGGCGCGGATAAGAAGGGACTGAGTGCAGCCTATATTCGGCAGGCGGTTGAAGATTCGCTGCAACGCTTACAGACCGACTATATCGACATTTATCAGGCTCACAAAGACGATTCGGAGACCCCACTGGAAGAGACGCTGTGCGCCTTCAACGGACTGGTGAAGGAGGGGAAGGTCCGGTATATTGGCGCGTCAAACTACAGTGGGGCGCGCTTGACGGAAGCTCTGGAGACAAGCCGTAAAAACGGGATCGCAAGCTATATCTCGCTGCAGCCGCATTACAACCTGGTGGAGCGCCATGATTACGAATCGGATCTTCTTCCAGTGGTGAAGAAGTACCAGGTGGGCGTGATTCCATACTTCTCGCTTGCTGCAGGGTTCTTAACCGGCAAGTATCGCAGTCAGCAGGACACGGAGAAGGCAGCCCGCGGAGCGATGGTGCAAAAGTACCTTAATGACTGGGGATTTGCGGTGATTACGGCGCTGGATGAGGTGGCACATAACCACGGATCTACTCCCGGACGCGTGGCGCTGGCCTGGCTGCTTGCACAGCCCGGAATTACGTCGCCGATCGCCAGCGCGACGAACGAGAAGCAATTGATCGATCTGGTTGAAGCGGCCAAGTTGAAGCTGGACGCGGGGTCGATTCAGAAGCTGGATGAGGTGAGTGCACGGAAAGTAGCGGTGTAGGCTCATGCCGGGAAGAAGGGGGAGGTTCTCAGCAGAAAGGGAGCGATGCTTCCGATCTGCTGGGTTCTGTCCGGCGCAATGCGCGAAAGAGAAGCTTTGACCAAACCTAACATGTGGCGCCGGCGTTTGGATTTGGGTAGGCGTCTTCGTTCTCTTCGTCGCTTCGATCGAGGCAGGCAAAGTCCTTCTCGACGAGAAGCCCGAGCGACCCCAGGTTCTCTAAATCTATATTCTCGGCAATTCCAACCTGATCTGTGGTGCCCCAAACCTTCGCCTCTTCGGCAGGGAGGAGAATCGCCACTCTGTTCGCAGTGTATTGAACGGCCGGCCGGCTCAATGACTGCTCCTGCTGTAAGGCATAGGTGAACTTCGCGACGGGCGCAGGCGAGAAATGAATCGTTTCTTCCAGGCGGTCGCCCGCCAGAAGTCTTGCAACTTCCGGGCGCGATACCCTGACCCGCAAAGTATTTCCTTTGATTCGCAGCTTCATCTCCCAACTCCCATTCAAATCGATGTATATCCGGCGATGCGTTCATCGCCGTGATAGATATTGAAGCGGTCCTCGCGCAGAAACCCTACAAGGGTGATATCGAATTCCTTGGCGACCTGAACCGCAAGGCTCGATGGAGCCCCAACCGCCGCGACCATGGGAAGACCACCCATCAAGGCTTTCTGCAACAACTCGAAGCTGGCTCGTCCGGAGAGTAAAAGCAAACGATTCCGCAAAGGCGTTCGGTCGGCAAGGAACTCGGAGCCAATGAGCTTATCCACGGCGTTGTGGCGACCGACATCTTCACGAAGCGCCAACAGATTACCCTCGGAGTCGAAGAGCCCGGCTCCGTGCAATCCACCTGTCCGATCGAACACTCCCTGAGATGACCGCAAGCGTTCGGGAAGACGATAGAGGAGCTGGGCATCCATTCTGAAATGATTTGCAGCACGCGGCGGGCAGACGGTGCGCAAAGCCAAGAGAGATGCTTTGCCACATATGCCGCAGCTTGACGTTGTGTAGAAGTTACGTTGCAGACTCCCAACATTCACGGCTACGTTCGCGGCCAGATCCACCCGGACAGTGTTGTGCCGGGAGCCGACCTTGAGCGCATCCATTGAATGAGGAGACTCCGCACCCTCGTTCAAAGAGTCTCCCGCGTACGCAATCTGCTGCACGTCGTTTGCATCCTGGATCACTCCCTCAGTCATGAGAAAGCCGGCGGCGAGATCGAAGTCATTTCCCGGAGTACGCATTGTCACGGAGATGGAACGAGTCTGCCGGGCACTGGCTGTCCCATAAGTGAGTTGAATTTCGAGAGGCTGTTCGATTGCGAGGCTATCCTCTATCTTGTGCGACGTTTGTCCCGCGACCTTTTCAACAGCAGTCTGCAACATGGAGCTATCCGTTGCATGCAAAAGACCGATAGTGGAGGGAGCTTTCATGATGGGTGAAGTTTTCCTCCGGGTGCGTTCCTTTGAACCACTTTTCTGTTTGGATGCCGCACGTTGCTCGTCGTCTGCGCCGGTTTCTTTGATCCTTCACTTGAATAGTATTTTGGCCATCATGCCTTTGTCTTCATGGCTCAGCAGATGGCAGTGGAAGAGCGAAACTCCTCGGATAATCGGGTCGGTAAAGTCCATCATCAGATCGACACTTCCCTGAACAGGTACATTGACCGTATCCAGCCATTGCGGGCTCTTGAGCGGAACTCCGTTCTCGGCGTAGATGAGAAAGTGTACCTGATGGATATGAAAGGGATGGACCTCAAACGTCTCATTGGTCACCCGCCAGTGATGAAAGGCCCCGATCGACACGGTCGTCATCGGCGGGTCCGACGGGCTGTATTTTCTACCATTGATATAGAAGCCCTTTTTGTCTTCGGTGAAATGAACAACGAAGTCCGGAGCACTATTCTCTACCCGCGCAATCAGCTCAGGCGGCAGAGGCCTGGAGGCCGGTGGCGGGGCATGGAGGTAAGCTACTTGGGGTCTGGGCTGCGGCCCTGCAATGTTTACCAAGTCCGCGAGGACCATTGCGGGATTGGGATCTCCATCGTGGCCTGTATCGAAGCAAAGAGTGCGTAATGAGGTTTGAGCTTCACCACCGCGGCCGGTAACAATTGCTTCCACTCTACCCGCCGGTGGCACGAGAATATGAGATACATATTTTATTGGATGTGCCGGATTGTGCAAGGCCAAAGGCATTCCGTCCAGTGCGACGACTTCGAGCTGTTCGCCGTCGATTTGCAAATCCGCATAGAGGTCAGGTGACGCATTCACGATGCGCCAGAACTGACGCTCACCTGCAGCAATAGCGATTTGCGGGCGCACAACACCATTTACTGTGAAGAGACGCTCCGGTTGGTCGGTGGATGTACTGCAGGATTTGTTGGAAAGCTCTACGGTGCGCATCAATCCGGGAGAAGCTGGATCGTCTTTTCCGATCACCTGGTCACGCAGGACCATTACTCGCTCCGGCATAGATTGAAGCTCAGGAAGATAGCGTTCAATGCCGTCGATCACGATGGCTCCCGACATGCCATCGAGATCCTGTTGATAGCTTTCTCCGTGAGGATGGGTGTGATACCAGTAGAGACCGGGCGGTTGATCTAATGGAACATTCACGACGTAATGCAGGGATTGTCCGGGCATTGCCATCATGGTGATCACATCATTCTGAGGAGAGTCCGGCGACACATGCAGGCCGTGGAAGTGCAAATTTGTCATGTTCATGCATGGTCCATCGATACAGCGTTCATGCGAGTCAGTCGACATTGCATTTATATATTTCAAGCGAATATCTTCTCCGGGGAGTGCTCGAATAACCGGGGCATCTTCTCGCCCCTCGAATGAGAAGGCGGCCTTACCGGTTTGGGAATCGTTGATCGCGGTCAGGACGATGGGAGAGCGGGCCTCCGGCGGGCTCGACAGACGCGGACGCGAAGCAATCTGGCTTTGAGCAAGGACGACTGCGGTCGTCGACAGCATGCCACCGATCACGACGAGGCACATCGCGAATGTGAACGAATGCTTGCGCGCGTTTGCGGTGAAAAACCAGATCATGGTGCGTTCCTTCCCGTTCAAGCGCCACCCGGCGACCAGAGAACACCCTCTCCCAAGGAGAAGCATATCCGCACACTCGGCTCGCCGAGGCGTGCAGCGCCCGTTTTCTCCAGCCTCTCCAGGACGTAGCAAGATGGATGCCATTCGGTTGTCTTCGAGAAAAGGGCAATGATTGGCGGAATTGGTTGGGGATTGGTGTCGGAGGTTCGACATCGAGTGACGAAGCGTGCCAGGGCGAGATCGACTTTGCGAGGCATTCTACGCTCTGAACACCCCGAAGGCGATCAGTCGTACGTTCACAAGGAGATTGGTTCGCTGCTTCCATATGGTACCTCCCAGCGTGCGTATCGGCGTGTCCGAGGGCTGGCTTGAAGAGACCTTTTCGACGTGACAAAACCGCCGCCATCAAAGGAGCGATGTACCCGAAGGCGACCATGGGAGCAGAGCTGACTGCCCATCTCTGGAAGCGGCGAGCACTCATGAGTGGGAGTTACTGCAACTGCGGGACAAACTCTGCCCCTTGCAATGGGCGCCCGGTCATCTCCAGATTGCTATCGAAGGATGTCCGCGAAATCCCGTGTCTCTGCATCTTGTAGATCAGCGTAGTGCGCTTCAAACCGAGTCTGGCAGCCGCGCCATCCCGGCCCCCAATTACCCAGCCAGCTGCGTCAAGGGTACGGAGAATCAGGGCGCGTTCGGAATCAACAAACGTGGTTGGGGTTCGGGCGATATTGACAGACTGCGCTCCAGGCGCTGCAACGGTCAGCAAAGGGTTTGGAAGTACACCATCTTCGGACAGGATCAAGGCACGTTCAATCAGATTCTGCAGTTCACGGATATTGCCGGGCCAATCGTATGAACAGAGGTCTAACATTGTTTCTTCGGGAATATGGTCGATTTGCCGGCCGACCCGCCTGCCAATGAACTCAATAAAATGCGCCACCAGAGATGGGATATCCTCACGACGCTCCCGCAGCGGGGGCAGATGGACCGGAAATACGTTCAGGCGAAAGTAGAGATCACTGCGGAATTCGCCATTTTTCACCATCGCGGCCAGGTCGCGATGCGTAGCTGCTACCAGCCGCACATCCACTTGATGGGTTCGACTGCTTCCCAGGCGTTCGAACTCCTGTTCCTGGAGTATGCGCAGTAGCTTTGGTTGCAGCGATGGGGGAATGTCGCCGACTTCGTCGAGGAAAAGGGTACCTTTATCGGCCAACTCGAAGCGGCCAAGCTTTTGCGCGATGGCTCCTGTGAACGCGCCCTTTTCGTGGCCAAAAAGTTCGCTTTCGAGAAGATCCAATGGAATGGCTGCGCAGTTCAGCTTGATGAATGGACGTCCGCAGCGAGGGCTGACATTGTGGATGGCACGTGCGATCAGCTCCTTGCCTGTGCCGGTCTCACCCTGGATTAATACGGTGGAACTCGTGGGTGCTACTCGCCTGACGCCGTCGAGGACCGCTTCCAGCGCATGGCTGTTGCCAATGAGCTGTTCGAATTTGCGCGGGCGAGGGCCTTGATCGGTACAATCACAATTTTCGGACAGCCTCACGGGGAAACCTGTGCTCATTGCGTACCTTCCTTCTCGACTTAGCGGTCGAGAGCTGCCCGGACACTTTCAATCAGAATTTCATCATCGAAGGGTTTTGGAAGGAATTCCACGGCGCCGGCTCTCAGCGCCTGGAAGCGCATCTCTTCATCGCCATGTCCGGTAATAAAAATGGTAGGAATTTTGCAACGTGCGGCATTCAGCACGGCCTGCAACTCCAGACCGGACATTCCCGGCATGCGAATATCGGTGATCAAACAGGCAGTCTCCTGCTGACGGCCCGACCCAAGAAATGCCTCTGCGGATTCAAATCCCTCTGAGGGCAGCCCGGCGGATCTCAGCAGTTCCTGCAATGTGCAGCGTACCGAGTCGTCATCATCGACGATCGCTACGAGTTTAGTTTCTTTCTTGCAGCTCATAGAACCAACTATGCGCCCGTGCCGAATGGAGCGCAATCATACGTTCGTATGAGCGTTCAGTTCATTGGAAGCGTCAAGCTCCCACCTCGACTGGCGCGGAAAGAGTGAAGTGGAAAGATGCGCCGTGCGGAGAGTTGTCTGCGGCCCAGAGGCGCCCGCCATGGGACTCGACGATTGAACGGCTGATGCGAAGTCCCATGCCGATGCCATGAGATTTAGTGGTAAAGAAGGCATCGAATATGCGGTCCACCTGGTGCGGGGGAATCCCCACACCTGTGTCACTCACTGAGATCATGAGCGTGCGATTGTCTACCCGCTGAGAACGGATGGTGAGCTCGCGTTCCTGATCGGCATCCTTCATCGCATCGATTCCATTCATGATGAGGTTCATCAATACCTGTTGCACTTGCACAGAGTCTGCCATGACTTTAGGAAGTTCTGCGCTAAGTTCGGTGCGGACAGAAACGGAATACCTTTTTGTCTCTGTCCGCAGCAGAGCGATCATTTCTTGAATAAGTTCATTGACATCGGCCAGTTGCCGCTTCGACTCGCCTTTCTTCGATATCGAACGGATGCGGTTGATAATTTCTGCCGCGCGCTTGGCATTTCGAATGACGCCTTGCGCAGCTTCGCGCGCTTCGCCCAGGTCGGGTTCTTCTCGGGTGAGCCATCGTACGCAGGTGCTTGCGCCGTTGACCGCGGCGGTAATCGGCTGATTCACTTCGTGTGCAAGGGAAGCGGTCAGCTCTCCCATGGCGGTCATCCGGCTAACGTGAGCGAGATCCGCTTGTGCCTCGCGCAACCTCTCTCGCTCTTTCTCCGCCTGCCTCCGGTCAGTGACGTCGATGATGGTACCCACGTATTCAACGAGATCGCCGGACGAAGTGAGAATGGGATGGCCTACTGAACGGGCGTCTCTGATTTCGCCGCCGGGATGAATGATTCGGTAATCGAATTCGAACTCGGCCTTTTCACGCACTGCACTCTCAATCACTTCCGCGATTCGCGCTCGATCGTCCGGATGAACTCGTTGAAGGAACTCTTCAAATCGCGGTTGTATCCCTTTCGGGTCAAAGCCCTGCACGCGGTAGCATTCCTCGGACCAGTACCTGATGTCGCCCGGGGGCGGGCTCCATGCCCAGCTGCCGGTGTGGCTCATCCTCTGTGCCTCGGCTAAATAGGCCTCGCTGAGGCGCAGTTCCGCCTCTACCTGGTTGTGCTTGGCGATCTCGCGTTTGAGGTTGTCATTCAATTGAGTCAGCTCCGCGGTTCGCTCTGCGACTCTGAGTTCAAGTTGATTTCGTACTCGCGCAACGCGCGTCATGAGTAAAGCAAAGACCAGGAACACAAGATCGAATAAAATCCGCGATTCGGGGCTGGTGTGGGGGTCGAAGAGAAAGTCGCGAACAACCGATGAAAGTACCGCGGCAAATATGCCCGGTGGAGTGCCGGCGTACCAAAACGTGATGGCGATTGCAGACAGGGCGAAGGCGCCGAAGGTCTGCGGCAGATGAAAGTGCATGAACGCACTGGCCAGGCCAAAGGCGGCCGCGACCGAGGCCAAAGCCAACCCGTAACGCAACGCCAAAGATGCCACTGGTCCCGTGGTCCGTTTCATCTTGTCTACATCGCTCATGTTCGAAGCCACTCCTCGTTGCGGAAATGCGTTGAGCGAATCAGAAGGGAACTTTGCATTCGCTGCCGGGCTCAAGCGGTCGACGCCGTATTCGGATTGCCGTATTCAACCTTTTCTGCTGACCGGAAGCTCGAGCCTGGAAGCCATTCTCACTAATTCGGCGAGCGAGCCTGCCTGCATCTTGGCCATGACGTGCCCGCGTTGAATCTTCACGGTAATCTCGCTGGTCCCGAGTTCAAAAGCCACTTGCTTGTTCAGCATGCCGGAAACCACCAGGCCCATCACCTGGCGCTCGCGCGCGGTCAGTGAGTCATAGCGCTTCCGCAATTCGGAAAGCTCACCCTGCTCGTGACGCGTGATGCGGTCGCGGTCGAATGCCTGCTCGATAGCGTTCAATAAATCCTGGTCGACAAAGGGCTTGGTCAGGAACTCCACCGCGCCGGATTTGATCGCTTTCACTGTCATCGGAATATCGCCGTGTCCGGTAATGAAGATGATGGGGATGAGCACGCCGCCATCTGCCAGCTCCCGCTGAAGCTCCAGGCCATCGACTCCAGGAAGCGATACGTCCAGGACGAGGCAACTCGGCCCATCAAGCACCTTGTTACGCATGAACTCCTCCGCTGTCCCAAAAGATTCCGAGCTTAAACCAGCGGACTTGAGAAGGCCTTGGATGGACATTCGCACTTCTACGTCGTCATCAATGACGAATACCGTTGGAGTACTCTGGGACATCGTTTTTGGGTCTCCTCTCCGATTTCTGTCGAATGGCGGACGCCGTGTCAGATATCCGACGTTTGCGATGAGCTGCACGTGGCCCAACCACTCCCACGGTTGAAGTATATCGCTGAGAATTACGCGAATACTCTATGCCGGCGTAATTGGCACACCACATGCATTCAAGAATGTCAGTAGCGGAGGCACAGACAACGTGGAATCGCAACTTTCGCACATTCCGTATGAGTATGACAACCCAGTCCTGACTCGCGTGGAGAGCATAGGAGAACTTCAGGAAGCTGTCTCGCGATACCTGCCCGTGCTGTATAGCAGGGCTTATCGCTACGTGGGTGACGTACACGACGCTGAAGATGCGGTACAGGACGCGCTTCTTTCCGCTTACAAGCACCTGGACCAGTTCAAGGCGACCGCGAAGATGACGACATGGCTAACCACGATCGTTACCAATAGCGCTTTGAGCCAATTACGCAGAAGGCCCCGCCAGCCCCAGGTCTCATTGGACGAACGATCCGGTGGAGACCAGGACTATTGTTTGCCGGACAAATTGACTGACGCGAGACCCAGCCCTGAAGGAGAATGCATCCGCTCAGAGATGCGCGGGAATCTGATGCAGTCTGTCATGGAGCTTTCTCCCTTGTTGCGCGAAACGATTCAGTTGTTTTATCTGGATGGGCTGAGCACGATGGAAATCGCCCAGATTCTGGGAGTGCCTCAGGGAACGGTGAAAGCGAGAATGTCGCGGGGACGCTCGCAACTGAAACGGTTGATGCGCGCCGCTTAGGTAAGAAGGAGAGGAACACGCAGATGAGTTATGTACCGGATGAGAACAGATATGACGGAGCTCACTTTAGGAGATCAGGTCGATCGGGGATTGTCCTGCCGTCGATTTCGCTCGGCCTATGGCAAAACTTCGGAGGTAGCAATGTCTTCGAGACAGGCCGGGCGGTAGTTCGGCGGGCTTTCGATCGAGGTGTGACGCACTTCGATCTGGCCAATAACTATGGGCCGCCGTATGGATCTGCCGAGGAGAACTTCGGAGAGATTCTGCGCAAGGATTTTCGCGGCCTGCGGAATGAGCTTCTGATCTCGACAAAGGCGGGATGGGATATGTGGCCCGGACCCTATGGTCTGGGCGGCTCGCGTAAATACATGCTTGCGTCTCTGGACGAAAGCCTGGAGCGGTTGGGCCTGGAGTATGTCGACATCTTTTACTCCCACCGGCCAACCGCGGACGTACCTTTGGAAGAGACAATGGGTGCGCTGGTGCAGGCGGTGCGCCAAGGCAAAGCATTGTATGTGGGCGTATCGTCGTATAGCCCGGAACGGACGCGCGAAGCAGCACAGATTTTGAAGAGCGAGGGAGTGCCGCTGCTGATTCATCAGCCTTCGTATTCGATGCTCAATCGTTGGGTGGAAAACGAACTCCTGGGCACGTTGGACGAACTCGGCGTCGGATGCATTGCATTCTCTCCCCTGGCGCAGGGATTGTTGACGAACAAGTATCTCAACGGTGTGCCCGAAAGTTCGCGTGCCAAGGACGGCCTCTGGTTCCAGAATCAGTTCCTAAGCGAAGACAATCTGAAACGTGTGCGGGCCCTGAACGAAATTGCGCGTGGACGCGGACAGTCGCTGGCGCAGATGGCGATCGCCTGGGTACTGCGCGACACGAGGGTCACCTCGGCTCTGGTTGGGGCGCGGAATGTGGAACAACTCGATAACTCACTCGACGCGCTGAAGCAACTCGATTTCACGACGGCAGAATTGATGGAGATCAATCGCTATGCGCAGGACGCCGGAATTGACTTATGGAAGGATGCCCGCGAGGCGACGGCGTAGCTCTCGACAAACACATTCAACGAAGTGATGCCTTTCAAACCTGAGGAGCCTTAATATGCGATTTTCAACTATCGTATTCTTCGCCGCAGCCACCGTTCTTCTTCCCATTACGCTACCGGCACAGAACACCATCACCGGTCAGGCCGCATTCGCCGATTGGAACCAGCAGCAGCCCGGTGTTCGACGTAAGATAACCCTGGGCGACCTGCCGGAGCCCAAGCCCGAAGAGGCCGTCAACAACACACCGCATGTGATTGCGCGGCCGTCCGATGCATGGCCCATAGCCCCTGCCGGCTTCAAAGTCACGCTCTATGCAGGTGGAGACACGACTCCCATGCAGCGCGCGGACAACAAGGAAGTGATGACGCTCAGCGGTGGTACGTTTACCATGCCGCGCCTCATCCGCACCGCGCCCAACGGGGATCTTTTTCTCGCGGACTCAGGCGCTGGGACCATCTTCGTGCTTCGCGGCGTGGGCACCGATGGCAAAGCCGCCCAGATCGAAAAGTTCGCCACCGGTCTGGACCATCCTTTTGGTATTGCCTTTTATCCATCTGACAATCCGCAATATGTCTACGTGGGCAACGCCACAACAGTACAGCGCATTCCGTACCACTCCGGCGACCTGCATGCGACTGGGGCGCCGGAGACCATCGTCCCAGATATTCCAGGCTACGCGCAGCTCACGGGCGGAGGACACTGGACACGCGACGTCGTCTTCACCAAGGACGGCCAGCACATGCTCGTCTCGGTTGGCTCTGGTTCCAATGTGGATGATGCCGACACGCATCCGGGGGAGTTCCATCGCGCCGATGTTCTGGAATACACGCCCGACGGCAAGTTCATCGAAGTTTACGCCCACGGCATCCGCAACTGCGTTGGTGAAGCCATCAATCCAACCACCGGCCAGCTGTGGTGCTCCACCAATGAGCGCGACAACCTGGGCAACCACCTCGTTCCCGATTACGTCACTTCTGTAAAGGAAGGCAGCTTCTTCGGTTGGCCCTGGTACTACATGGGCGGCCACCAGGACCCGCGCCTGCCGCAACCGTGCGCCAACGGGACAGGCCCGAACCCGCAGGCTGCAGCGCTCACCGCGGAGGAGGCTAACTCCTGCAAGCGTGTCGATCTTTCCTCGAAGGTAGTCACCCCCGACGTTCTAGTTCAGACGCACATGGCTTCGCTCGAGATGACCTTCTACCCTCATGCCGGCGAGTTTCCAAAGCAGTATGACGGCAACGCATTCGCTGCCGAACACGGCTCCTGGAACCGAGCCAACCGTGCCGGCTATGAAGTCATCCGCATTCCCATGCGCAAAGGCCATGCCGACGGCAGCTATGAAGACTTCCTCACTGGTTTTGTCACCAAGGATGGCCAGGTTTGGGGCCGCCCTGTTGGCGTCGCCATCGCCAACGACGGCAGTCTGTTTGTGACCGATGACGGATCGCGCTCCGTCTGGCACGTAACCTATGTCGGAATGTAAATAAGCGAGTGTTGAACGAACCCTTCAGCGGACAGCACCGTTGAAGGGTTCACTCCGGGGCTTACTCCAGGGCTTCGCTCACCCGTTCGTGTACCCGAGCCACGCAGGGTTCTTGATCGTTCCGTCATAGTGCGAGCTGGTTTTGAAGAGCTCGAACTTCCCGGTCATCGCAGCGTCTTTCGTCCTTGCGAGAATTGCGGCTACCTGCTGCGTGCCCATAGGCCGGAAGCTTTCCACAGCCTGAAACGCCTGATCGAGGACGGCAGTAGAGTCAATCCCTGTGATCACAACCGACGCCGGCGAGTTCAATCCGAAGTGCAAGGCTTCGATCGGAGTGACCGTTTTGCTCTGCAGAATGTAAGGATCGCCGAAAGTCTTCATGGCGAGAATGGCAGTGCCGTGCTCTTGCGCGACGGGAGCAACCCCATTTAGAAACGAGCGGAAATGTGCGTCCATCACGTTGATCGGCATCTGCACCGTGTCAAAGTGAAAACCATGCCTGTCAGCAGTCTCAAACATGCGAAGGTGGACGCTTGGATCTTTGTGCCCAGTGAAGCCGACGTAGCGAATCTTGCCCGCCTTCCTGGCTTCCTGAACGGCCTCAATGGCACCTCCGGGCGCGAAGATCACATCCGGATCGTCGAGACGAATCACCTCATGGAACTGCAGCAGGTCAATCACATCCGTTTGCAGGCGTCCGAGGGATTGCTCGATCTGCCTGGCCGCGGTGTTCTTATCCCTGCCATCGATCTTCGTCATCAGCAAGACTTTCTGCCTGTAACCATCGCGGAGCGCCTGGCCCATTCGGACCTCGCTGATGCCGCCGTTGTAGTCCCAGCAGTTATCCATAAACGTGATGCCGCGATCGATCGCGGCGCGAAGTAAACGGATGCTCTCATCGGGGTCTTGCTGCTTGCCAAGGTGATAGCCGCCGATGCCAATCGCGGAGACCCGCTCACCCGTGCTGCCGAGTTCACGATAGATCATGTTCGGAGACTCTGGACGGCGAGGCAGGTTTGAAGACTGAGCGCTGGCGACGCCCGCAGGCGCGACAGAGCCCGCGGCAGCAACTGTAGCTGTCTTCAGGAAATATCTGCGGTCCATGAAATGCTCCCCTCAGGAATGAATTGTCGATGCACGCCTCTCAGAGAATTGCCTTCACCACGCCGCCGTCTACCCGCAGAGCCGCGCCGTTGGTGGCGGAAGAAAGCTCACCGGCAATATAAGTCACCAACGCCGCAACTTCATCCACGGTGGCAAACCGCTTGAGCAGGGAAGAGGGCCGCACGTGCTCAAAGAACTCCTTCTCGATGGTCTCCTTCGACTTGTTCTGTTGTTTGGCCATCGCCTCGACAAAGGCGCCTACACCCTCCGACTCAGTTGGACCGGCAAGAATGCTGTTGACCGTCACGCCAGTCCCGGCCACCGACTCAGCGATACCCCGCGCCACGGCCACCTGCGCTGTCTTTGTCATCCCGTAGTGCACCATCTCAGGCGGAATCTGCACGGCCGACTCGCTCGATATGAAAAGAATGCGCCCCCAGTTCTTCTTCAGCATTCACGGAAGGTAGTGTCGCGCAAGCCGCACACCGCTCATCACGTTGATCTCGAAGAAGCGGTACCAGTCCGCATCGGGGATCTCGGCGAAAGGTTTCGGCTCAAAGATACCGACATTGTTTACCAGCACATCGACCGCGGGCAGCTTTGCAATCGCAGTCTCGGCCCCGGAAGCACCGGAAAAATCCGCAACAATGCCATCGACCTTGATTGTCGCGCCGAGCGATCGTATCGCCTCCACTGCCGCATCCACGCGCTGCTGGGTGCGTCCATTCACATACACGTGCGCGCCTTCAGCAGCAACAGCACGGGCAATCGCGAATCCGATTCCTGCCGTTGATCCGGTGACGAGCACAATCTTATCTGTGAGCCTCAGGTCCAAAGTATCCTCCAGAAGATATCCAACGCCCATTCGATTCACCAACCAGGCAGAAAGACTCGGCCGAATGCGCAATGGACCTCGCGATGCTATCCGACAAGAGAGCTGCGCCGCGGGAGCGCCTGTCTGAGATTCCGAGGTCTCCGAAGTGCTAAACTTCCACGCCCCGTTCCTTACCGATGACAAATGGAGTTATCGCGGAAAGGTCCAGATCGCCGTTCTCGAAAACAATGGACGCCAGCACGAGTTGAGTGGCAGAGGCGGCAGGCAAATCTGCACCTGCGTTCCTCGCGGCATCCATCACCAGATCCATGTCTTTACTCATCAGCCGTAACGGGAACTCCGGAGAATAGTCACTCTCCTTGATCTTGCGAAACTTCCCAGCCATCGCCGGAGCGATCACCGCGGTCTTGGATAGGACGTCGAGCAGAACGTTGCGATCGATCTGAAGGTGCTCTCCCAGCGAAACCGCTTCCGCGATTGCCTGCATGTCAACACCGAGCAGGAGGTTGACAACCAGTTTCATTTGAACGCCTGAAGACCCGGGGCCAATCAGGAACCATTGTTTGGCAATGGACTCGAAGATCGGCACACATTGCTCGAAGGTGTCTTTGTCGCCGCCCGCAAGCAGTGTGATCGTTCCGGCATCGACTGCCGGTGTCGATCCGGAGATGGCCACGTCAAGGAACTTCACGCCTCTTGTCGAGGCCTCCCTATGCAGGCGGCGCGAAAGATCCGGAGAGATGGTACTCATCTCGAGGATGATCGTTCCCGGTTCCGCTTCGGAGAATACTCCGGCAGGGTCGAGATAGACGGACCGAACGGCCTCATCGTTGGACAGTGAAGAGAAGATCACATCCGAACTAGCCACAAGGTTCGCGACGGATGGGGCAGTCGCTATCCCTTCCTTGCCGGCCTCGACTAACGGCTGCGGGCTTCTGTTCCAGGCTCGAAGATTCCAGCCGGATGCGTGCAGGCGCCGCGCGAGGCGGCTTCCCATGAGTCCAAGACCTATGAAACCGAGTTTCGCTGTGCGGGTATCGAGTTTTGTTGCTGGCATGTTAAAGACGTTATCTCCTTGTCGTCTGGCTGTCGGTTCGGCTCTGTCGGCGATCGGCAACCGGCTATGCTGTTGCACGCATCCGACCGTTCCAGACGGATCCCGCTCCGTGATGAATCAATGGAGTTTCGCGTGTTGTGCGATGGATGATTCAAGTTGCTGTCGGACTACCGACACTTCACGACGGAATGCCGCCACGGACACGTCCGATTCGGTGCGCAAACGCCTTATATCCGGGAAGTCGGCGGTCCACTCAAGTGGCCATAAAACTGCTCATGATTCAACGGAACGTCTGCTGAGGCGCATGGCAGGATGAGAAAGTGTTTGCGTCCGGCGACGATAGGCGCGACCAAACGGCCATTTGCTTGTGCCGCCAGTCTCGGCCCTCGTGCATTTAAGGATTGGATGCACTCGCCACGAAGACGGAAGGAAAGAAGCAAGGTAAATTGCAAAATGAATTTCCCGATCCTAACTATGCGGAGTATCATCCAAAGGCAATCGCGGAGGTTGGACAGAATATGACGGTGACGCTGAATGGACGCTCGCAGGTAATCCAGTCTGGAGAGCGGCTGATTGATCTGATCAACCGTTGCGGCGTTGAAGTGCCGCATGTTTGCTATCACCCCCAGCTTGGGCCGATCCAATCCTGCGACACCTGCATGGTGGAGATCGACGGGAAGCTGACGAGAGCCTGTGGCACGCTCGCCGCGGACGGCATGATCGTGGTGACATCTTCAGCCCGTGCGGACGCCGCGCAACGCGAAGCCTTTGACCGCATCCTCGGTAACCATCTGCTTTATTGCACCGTCTGCGATAACAACAACGGCAACTGCACAGTCCACAACACCACCAAGATGCTCGCGGTGGAGCATCAGGAGATCCCCTACAGGCCCAAGCCGTATGAAGTGGATATGTCCAACCCCTTTTACCGCTACGATCCTGACCAGTGCATTCTCTGCGGTCGCTGCGTGCAGGCCTGTCAAACACTCCAGGTGAATGAAACCTTGAGCATCCGATGGGAGGATGAGCACCCGCGTGTCTTATGGGACGGCGGCGCGCCGATCGGCGAATCGAGCTGCGTCTCGTGCGGGCACTGCATCACCGTCTGCCCCTGCAATGCGCTGATGGAAAGGTCGATGCTCGGAGAGGCCGGCTACATGACGTCCCTCTCTAAATCCGCGCTCAACGGGATGATCGACGTAGTCAAGGGCATTGAGCCAGAGATGGGCTATGGGGCCATTCTTCAAGTCTCCGAGGTTGAATCGCACATGCGCGAATCGCGCACCAAGATAACCAAGACCGTTTTTACCTACTGCGGGGTTGGTTGCAGCTTCGATGTATGGACCAAGGATCGCCATATCTTGAAAGTGGAACCGTCCGAAGGCTCGGCCAATGGTGTATCCACCTGCATCAAGGGTAAGTTTGGCTGGGGACACATCAACAGTCAGGATCGACTTACAAAACCATTGATTCGAGAAGGAAATACTTTCCGCGAAGCTTCTTGGGAAGAGGCACTGTCTTTAGTTGCGCGCAGATTTACAGAGATCAAGATGACTGCTGGTCCCGACTCACTTGCGTTCATCTCCTCTTCAAAATGCACCAATGAAGAAAGCTATCTGATGCAAAAGCTGGCTCGGGCAGTTATCGGAACCAATAACATGGATAACTGCTCGCGCTACTGCCAGGCGCCGGCGACCACGGGTCTGTTCCGCACCGTTGGTTATGGCGGCGACGCCGGATCAATCACGGACATCGGACAGGCAGGCTTGGTGCTGATCATCGGCAGCAATACGGCCGAGAGCCACCCGGTGCTGGCCACGCGCGTCAAGCGAGCCCATAAGATGCACGGCCAGAAGCTGATTGTCGCCGACCTGCGCGAACACGAGATGGCGGCGCGCGCCGATGTGTTCTTCCGTCCCCGGCCGGGTACTGATCTTATCTGGCTGTCAGCGGTCACCAAGTATATTTTCGACAATGGACTGGCCAACCAGAAATTCATCGAACAGTGGGTCAACAACGCCGAGGAGTTCAAGAAGAGCTTGGTATCCTTCACGCTTGAAATGGCCAGCGAACGGTGCGGTCTTCCCATCGAAACGCTGACCAAGGTGGCTCATATGATCGCCGAGGCAGACGGCGTGTGCATTCTCTGGGCCATGGGTGTGACGCAACACTCAATGGGCTCCGATACCTCGACGGCAATCTCCAATCTATTGCTGGCGACCGGTAACTACATGCGTCCGGGAGCGGGCGCCTATCCTTTGCGCGGGCATAACAACGTGCAGGGCGCCAGCGATCATGGAGCCATGCCGAATTACTTCCCCGGCTACCAGAAAGTAGACGATCCGGAGATTCGTGCCAAGTTTGAGAAAGCCTGGAATGTCTCATTGCCGCCAAAGCCGGGACTTGACAACCACATGATGATCGATGCCATCCACGAAGGCCAACTCAAGGCGATGTATCTCTTCGGCGAAGAGATGAGCCTGGTTGATTCCAACGCTAACTTCGTGAGCGATGCTCTCTCGAAGCTCGACTTCTTTGTGGTGCAGGAGATCTTCTTCAGCGAGACTTGCCAGTTCGCGGATGTGATTTTACCGGCGAGTCCAAGCCTGGAGAAAGAGGGGACCTTTACCAGCACAGAGAGGCGGATACAGCGTCTCTACCAATCTCTGGAACCGCTCGGAGAGAGCCGGCCGGACTGGATCATTATTCAGGACATCGCTAACCACCTTGGAGCCGGTTGGAAGTACGAGCATCCTTCCGAGATTTACGAAGAGATAGCCGCACTTACCCCGCTGTTGGCCGGCGTCACCTACGAGCGTCTGGAAGGCTACAAGACGCTGCAGTGGCCCGTGGCCGCAGATGGCAGCGACCAGCCTCTGCTCTACACGAAGGAATTCAATTTTCCCGACGGAAAGGCCAGATTCTACCCTGTTCCCTGGACGGAGCCAACCGATCAGCCAAATGCGGAGTACGATCTCCACTTGAACAACGGACGGCTACTCGAACATTTCCATGAAGGCAACATGACTTATCGCACTGAGGGCATTCGCGAGAAGACGCCTTGCACCTTTGTGGAAGTATCGCCGCAGCTCGCAGACGAGCGCGGCATCCAGACTGGCAGTTGGGTGCAGCTGACATCGCGCTACGGTAAGGTGCGCGCACAGGCCGTCATCACCACGAGAGTGCACGGGAAAGAACTGTATATGCCCATGAATTCGACGGACGAGGCAGTTAACCGTCTTACCAGCAGTCATACGGACAAGGCCACGCATACGCCGGCATACAAGGAGACTTCTGTTCAGCTTCGGGTTTTGGGAGAGATTGGAGACGACCCGCTGCCGCGCACGAACTCCCGTCACGGCCATCCGACGCCTCAGACCGGGGTCGAGGTAGAGCGTAAGTGGAAGCGCAAGGATTATCGCCAACCGGGCGATCACCTGGTTCAGATCCAGACGGCCAGATGATGATAACTGCAAGGAAGGAGAAGAAAGATGGCTCGACCAATCCCACTTGAGTTACCCCCGCGCGACCCACGCGAGGAACTGCGTAAACAACTGGAGCAGGCGCCGATGCAGCATGCTGAGGCTCTGCTCGACTCCTACGAGTTACTGGGAAAGCTGCATGAACATGGCGTCTTTGAGTTGTTGCGCGGAGCCTTGGGAGCAAGCGACAAGCTGATTGAGACGGCTGTGGATGCCGCCAAGTCCGACGAAGCGATTCGCGCAATCCGCAACGCCATCATCCTCGGCAAGATTCTCGGGGCCATCAATCCGGACGTATTGCAAAGTGTGGCCGTGGCAGTCAGCGAGACCCTTGGATGTTATGAGAAGCCCATCATTGAGCCGCCGGGACTTTTCGCACTTATGGTCCAGTTCAGCCATAAGGAACTGCGGCGAAGCATGGCCCTGTTGAATAAGTTTCTCGAGAGTCTCGGCAATCAAATCAAGTTACGCGGCGGCTGCAAGTAAGGGCTGGGCCGGGCTGCAGATTAGCCGTGGAGGAGAATATGTCGAACACAAATCGCTGGGGGCTCGCGGCAGCGGGCTTCCTGATGCAGATGGCGCTTGGTGCAGTCTACGCGTGGAGCGTCTTCCGGATTCCGCTTGCAAAGCAGTTTCACTGGTCCATTGAAGAAGTAACCTTTACCTTCACAGTCTCGATCCTTGTTCTCGGCTTCGCCTGTTTCTTCGGCGGCCTGTGGCTGAATCGGAAGGGGCCCCGCGTCGTCGCCCTTACCGGCGGGTTTCTCTACGGTCTGGGCGTGTTTCTCGCCAGTTACTCTGCGAACAAACTATGGTGGCTTTATTTGAGTTATGGAGTCATCGGAGGAATCGGCGTTGGGTTTGCCTATATCGTTCCAATCGCGGTTCTGGTGAAGTGGTTCCCCGATCGAAGGGGCCTGATCACAGGCGTTGCCGTGGGCGGTTTCGGCGCCGGAGCCCTGGTGACTGCGCCTGTGGCTACACGCCTGATTCAATCCGTCGGCGTATTGCAGACATTTGCCTACCTGGGAATCGCATATCTTGTGATCACCATGTCCACGGGCTTTTTTATGAAAAATCCGCCCGATGGGTGGAAGCCGGAAGGCTGGGTTCCAAGCAATACTCAAAATGCGCAGCGGGCAGCAATGGATTACACACTAGGGGGCGCGCTGAAGAAGTGGCAGTGGTGGGCGCTGTTGTTTCTGAATACTTCGGCAGGCATTTCGATTATTTCGCAAGAGTCGCCGATGTTTCAGGAGATTGCCAAAGTCAGTGCTGTGGCGGCTGCCGGAATGGTCGGCATTGCCAGCATTGGCAATGCAGTAGGCCGAATCTTCTGGGCATGGGTCTCTGATGGACTTACCCGGCGATGGACCTTCGTGACGATGTTCCTGCTTCAGGTGGGTCTGTTTTGGATACTGCCGGGCATAACATCGGCGGCGACTCTTGCAGTTCTCGTATTCATCGTCCTCATGTGTTATGGAGGAGGGTTCGGCACGATGCCGGCCTTCACAGCCGACTATTTCGGGTCGAAAAATGTTGGACCCATCTACGGGCTTATGCTGACAGCGTGGGGCTTCGCAAGCGCATTTGGTCCTTTGCTCATTGCACATCTGCGGCAGAGCAGCGGATCGTATGCAAGCGGCCTGCACGTGATTGCAGGCGTCATGGCCGTATCCATGCTACTGCCGATTCTGGTCTCGCCGCCGAAACTTGACAGGGCAACCGTAGCAAAAGGCGCAGCCGCCATTCCTGCCATGCAATCTAAATGATTGCTTGAAGTGAGCCGGAACCAACCACAGCGAGGCTTACGCGGTTCTGGCGGATCCGGCACACGTTCTGAGATTGAAAAGCGCGGTCGAGCGGCTCTCACGATTCCAGAACGAGTTGTATCCGTGGTCCATGGATCGCTTTGGAACGCATGAAATCCGTCTGAGAACCGATTCCATATCCGATCGCTAAGTTCTGCCGGCCGGATTCATGCCTGGCGGACTCTTCGGTGCCCCGACCGACAATCAAAGGCTCATCGCGGCCAACGCTGGAGCGACTTGTCGATTCTGCAGAGCATCAGTGGCGTTCGGCACGTGAATTGCAATATATAGCCTGGAGGCTCTTTTCCAACTACGCCATCGCCTCCAACAAAGGACGGTTCTATGACCTCATATCAGCGCCGCGTCTTCATAGCGGCCCGCCTCCTTGTCGCCGCTATCTTTCTCGCCAGCGGCTCCGGCATCATTCCCCAAGCTCTGGCCGCCAAGGAGCTTGTCGAACATGGAACTCCGGCGGCGCTTGTGCCATTGCTGATGCTAGCCGGCAGAACGATCGAGATCGTCGGCGGATTCGGATTGATTCTGGGGGTCTATCCGGAGGTCGCCGCAATCGCGTTAATTGCTTTCCTGGTTCCGGCGACGCTGGTGGGCCATGGCTTCTGGCAGGCAGCAGGGACTCCGGCCTACATGCCACAGTTTCTCAATTTCTTGAAGAACGCTGCAATGGCGGGTGGCCTTTTGTTCATTGCAGCAACGTCGAACCAACCCAAGTTGTATCCGCCCGCTTCGCAGTCAATGTATCTGGAATAAACGACGAAAGCAAGCTTATCGCGACTCCACTTGCACGCGTAACGATGACGTGGTTGGCTGAAGCAGTCTACGGTATCAGCCGCATCATTCACGTGGGTGAGCGCGTACAAACCCCAGCAGCCAACTGAACGAAAGAAGGAGAGACCCAATGCCAAACCGCAATGAACTTGCAGCCAAGCAAAAAGCACCGTTAGCAACTCCAACCGACATCGATCGCCAGTCAGTGAAGGACATTTCAGGAGCGCTCAACGCTCTGCTCGCGGACGTATTCGCGCTTTACCTGAAGACGAAGAACTTCCACTGGCACATGAGTGGACCGCATTTTCGCGACTACCATCTGCTTCTGGATGAGCACGCGGATCAGATCTTTGCCATGACCGATGAAATTGCCGAACGCGTGCGGAAGATTGGTGGAGTGACGATACGGTCCATCGGACACATCGCCCGCCTTCAACGGATTGCGGATAATGATGCGGATTACGTTGAACCCGCGGACATGTTGAGCGAGCTTAAAGAGGATGAGAAGGCGCTGGATCTGGGCATGCGCGCTGTACACAGCCTTTGCGACGATGCCGGCGACGTTGCTACTTCAAGTCTTCTCGAGAACTGGATCGACCAGACGCAACGTCGTGTTTGGTTTCTGTTCGAAACCACACGACGCTAATGGATTCAGCGTTATGGTATCGGTCAAGTCCTGTTGCGCATGATGACGGCGAGTCCCCTTCAAGTGCTATGCCGGCTTGAAAGGGACGCCGACTGGCTCTCTTGCCTTGACCCGATTCGTCAGCCCCTGTCGGTCCTCTGACACCAGCTTCGAAGGCCATCCCGGTCGATACCTGATAGACGGTGATTCTAAAAGAGAATGGGAATGGCATGACTCGTGCATTCACATACGTAGTTGATGTAAACCGTCCCGCGATGGCGGTGATGAGCGGGGACGCCGCGGTTACGGCAGAAGGGAACGCAAAAGGATCGTATGTGGATTGTCAAGCTTGCACTCAATCGACCGTACACGTTTATCGTTCTCGCGCTGTTGATTCTCATCGCCGCGCCGGTGGTGATCCTGCGCACGCCGACTGACATCTTTCCTAACATCAATATTCCGGTCGTTTCGATCGGCTGGACATATACCGGCCTCAATCCTGAAGAGCTCGAAGGGCGTTTGACGTCGCCCTACGAGAAGGCGCTCACTACGCTGGTCGACAACATTCAGCATATTGAGTCGACGACCTACAACGGCGAAGCGATCGTAAAGGTATTTCTGCAGCCAGGGGCGTCGCTCGATACAGCCAACGCTCAAGTGACGGCGGCATCGCAGTTCATGCTGCGTCAGCTTCCTCCCGGCACGCTTCCGCCGCAGATCATCAATTTCTCGGCTTCCAGCGTGCCCATCCTGCAACTCGGCATTTCCGGTGAGGGCCTGTCTGAAGCGCAACTGAACGACTACGCGACGAACTTTGTGCGCACGCAACTGATTACAGTGCCCGGCGCCGTGGTGCCGTCACCGTATGGAGGAAAGCAGCGGCAGATCAGTGTGAACATGGACCAGGCGGCGATGCAATCCAAAGGCATTGCTCCGGGCGATGTATTGACTGCGCTGGCGCAACAAAGCGTGGTTCAGCCTTCAGGCACGATCAAGATCGGGCAGTCAGAGTTCGACGTGAGGACAAACGGCTCGCCGCGCACCGTCGAGTCCCTGGCCGACATTCCGATCAAACAGGTGAATGGCACGACGATTTATCTGCGCGACGTGGCCAGCGTGAGCGACGGCTTCCAGGTGCAGACGAACATCGTGCGCCAGGACGGCCGTCGCGGCGTGCTGATCTCAATTTTGAAGAACGGCAACGCGTCGACGCTGGACGTGGTCAAGGGCATTCGGGGGATATTGCCCCGCGTGGCGAGCACGGTGCCGCCGCAACTGAAGATGACACCGCTGTCTGACCAAAGCATCTTCGTCCGCGCAGCCGTGCAGGGTGTTATTCGCGAGGCAGTGATTGCCGCGGCGCTGACGGCGGTGATGATCCTGGTGTTCCTGGGCAGCTGGAGATCGACGCTGATCATCGCGATCTCGATTCCGTTATCGATTCTCTCGTCGATCATCATTCTCGGCCTGATCGGCGAGACGATCAACACAATGACGCTCGGCGGCCTGGCGCTGGCCGTGGGAATTCTGGTCGACGATGCTACGGTCACCATCGAAAACATTGAGCGCTTTCTTGAGGACGGCTACGGCCTGCGTGAGGCTATTATCGAAGGCGCGTCGCAGATCTCCGTGCCGGCACTGGTCTCGACACTTTGTATCTGCATTGTCTTCCTGCCGATGTTTTTGCTGGGCGGAGTGGCGCGATTTCTCTTTGTTCCCCTAGCGGAGGCGGTGGTGTTCGCGATGCTGGCCAGTTACCTGCTGAGCCGCACGCTGGTGCCTACGCTGGCGATGTACCTGCTGCGCGCCAAGGAGCACGGGGCGGCGGCGAATGGGATCTTCTCGAGTTTTCAGCAGGGGTTTGAGCGGGTGTTTGAGCGCGTGCGCGAGCGGTACCATTCGCTCCTGCAGGAGCTCGTCTTCCGGCGCCGCATCTTCATTCCGTCGTTCCTGGGCCTTTGTCTTGCCGCTTTCATCCTCGTTCCGTTCCTGGGCGAAGACTTTTTCCCACAGACGGATAGCGGACAGTTCATTCTCCACGTCCGCGGCCCTTCGGGAATGCGGATTGAAGAAACCGCACGGCTATTTGACCTGGTGGAGGGAGAGATCCGCAAAGAGATTCCGCCGGCCGAGATCAACAACATTCTCGACAACATCGGCCTGCCCTACAGCGCTCTGAACACGCAGCATCTGACCAACGGCACTCTGGGCGCGGGCGATGGCGACATCCTGGTGACGCTCAAACAGGATCATGGGCCCACCGCGAATTATGTGCGCGCGCTGCGGCGCAACTTGCCCCGCATGTTTCCCGCGGCAACGTTTTATACGCTGCCGGCCGACATCACGACGCAGATTCTCAACTTCGGATTGCCAGCGCCGATCGACGTCCAGATTGAAGGCAACGATGCGGCCGCAAGCAAGGCCCAGGCGGACAAGATTCTCGCTCAATTGCGCCAGGTTCCAGGCGTCACCGACCTTCGCATTCAGCAGCCGTTCGACTATCCCACTCTGCAGGTGAGCGTGGATCGCACCAAGGCTGCGCAGGGTGGGTACACGGAGCAGGACGTTTCCACAAGCATTCTTAGCACGCTGAGCGGAAGCTTTCAGGTGTCGCCCATGTTCTTTCTTAACTGGAACAACATGGTGGCCTATGACATTGTTGCGCAGACGCCGCAGTACAAGATGGACACGATGCAGGATCTTGAGAACATCCCGATCAACCGGGCCACGCGGGCCACGCCGACGGCAGCAGTACCGGCAAATCCCGAGATCCTGAGCGACCTTGCGCGGGTGGATCGCGGCCAGGAGATGGAGGTCGTGAATCACTACAACATCCGGCGCGTGGTGGATGTGTATGCAAACGTGCAGGACCGCGACCTGGGCGGCGTGAGCCGGCAGATCACACAGATTCTGAATCGCAACGCGAAGTCCGTGCCGCGCGGCACGTTTGTAACGCTGAAGGGCCAGGTGGATACGATGCGCAGTTCATACGCCGGCCTGCTGGGGGGACTGGTATTTTCGATCGTCCTGGTTTACCTGCTGATCGTGGTCAACTTCCAGAGCTGGACCGACCCGTTCATCATCATCACCGCGCTGCCGGCGGCCCTGGCCGGCATCGTGCTGTTTCTCTTTCTTACCCGTACTACGCTGAGCGTGCCGGCGCTGATGGGCGCGATCATGTGCATGGGCGTGGCCACGGCCAACAGCATCCTGGTTGTTTCATTTGCCAAGAGCCGTCTGGATGAGCACGGCAATGCAGTTCGTGCAGCAGTGGAGGCCGGCGCCACGCGGTTGCGTCCGGTGCTCATGACGGCGCTGGCCATGATCATCGGCATGGTGCCGATGGCGCTGGGACTGGGCGACGGCGGCGAACAGAACGCGCCGCTGGGACGGGCGGTGATTGGGGGCCTGCTTTGTGCCACTGTGGCCACTCTGCTCTTCGTTCCCAGTGTCTTTGCACTCATTCACGGGTCAGAGAATAGCGAGCGAGCCCGCATGGAGAAGCGGCTCGTGGAGGAACACGCATGAGCAGTACAAATCAAGCCGTTGAGCTGGAGGATCTAGACCACAGGCAGGAGCACGCGGCTACCGTCGCGTCTTTGCCTGCATCCGCGCAGTCAGTTGAAGTATCGAAGAACGTTACGCCGGATCGAGTTTCGGTTGGACGCCGTTTGGCTGGAATCCTCTGCGCGGTCGCGCTGGCCGCTGCAATCGCCTGGGGACTGCATGTGCGCGCCGCAAATGAGGCAGCAGTAGCTCACGCGACTCAAGACGCCGCCATTCTGTCTGTCAACGTGGTGCACCCGGTGGAAGGATCGAAGGCCGACGATCTCGCTCTTCCCGGCAACGTGGAGGCGTTTACCGATACACCCATCTACTCGCGCACTAATGGCTACCTGAAGCGATGGTACTTCGATATCGGCGCGCACGTGCACAAGGGCGATCTGCTCGCCGAGATTGAAACGCCGGAGATCGACCAGCAGCTGGACCAGTCGCGGGCCGAGCTTGAGCGTATGCAGGCGAACGCAGAGCTTGCCGGCGTGACCAGCAACCGGTGGCAGTCGCTGTTGGCCAAGCATGCGGTCTCGCAGCAGGAGGCCGACCAGACCCGCGCCAATTACATAGCCGCGCAGGCCGCGGTGGATGCCAGCAAGGCGAATGTGCGGCGCCTTGAGCAGCTGCAGAGCTACGAGCGGATTGTTGCGCCATTTGATGGCATCATTACCGCGCGCAACACGGACATTGGCGACCTGATTGATGCTGGTTCGGGTTCCAACAATCCACGCGAACTCTTTCACCTGGATGCGGACAATCGGCTCCGCGTCTATGTCGCGGTCCCCGAAGTCGACTCCGACTCGATCCATGACGGTGGCAGCGCAACGCTGACGCAGGATTCCAATCCCGACTTCAAGATTCCCGGAACCATCGTGCGCAACGCCAGCGCCATTGACCACGCCACGCGGACGCTCAACGTCGAAGTGGACGTCAACAACTCGAAAGGCGTGCTGCGCCCTGGCGCCTATGTCTTTGTCCACTTCCATCTGGCCGCGATTGGGAATGCGGTTACGGTGCCTTCCAACACGCTGCTGTTCCGCGCCGAAGGGCTTCGCGTTGGCGTCGTACGCGGCGACCGCGTCCAGCTCGTGCCGGTGACCATCGGCCGCGACTTTGGCAGTTCCGTGGAGATCACCTCCGGCCTGACGCCTGCCGACGAGGTGATCCTCGATCCGTCCGATTCGCTGGCCAGCGGCACTGAGGTTCACCCGGAGTCGGGGAGCCAGCGAGGGCAATCATGATCCGGATGCGCATTGGGCGTCTGGCGGGCTTGGCGCTCGCGGCGGGAGCTTGCCTGGCGCTTGTCGGCTGCCAGGTCGGGCCGCAGTATGCGCTCCCCTCGGCCCCGACGGCGCCGGAGTTCAAAGAGCCGCTGCCTGAAAACTTCAAATCAGAAGACGGATGGAAGCCGGCGCAACCCAGCGACGCACGACTAAAAGGCGACTGGTGGACACTGTTCAACGACACGCAGCTTAACACGCTCGAGGCGCAGATCGATCCGGCCAACCAGACTCTGAAACAGGCGGATGCGAACTTTCGCGCAGCCCGGGCAGCCGTCCGCTTTAACCGCGCGTCTCAGGCGCCAACCATTGGAGCCGCGCCCAGTGTGGGCGCCGTCCGAGACTCCGACCATCAACCGTACCTGAACATCGCAGGGGCCAACAATGGGGAAGGGGACTTCACCCTTCCATTCGACCTGAACTACGAGATCGACTTATGGGGACGCGTCCGCCGCACAGTTACGCAAGCGCGGGAGCAGGCGCAGGCCTCGGCCGCGGACCTTGAGACGTCGCGGCTTTCATTGCATGCTGAGTTAGCCTTCGATTATTTCGATCTGCGTTCAGCCGATGCGCAAAGCAAACTTCTTCGCGACACAGTAAAGGCCTTTCAAAGCGCCCTGCAACTTACTGAGGACCGCTACAACGGAGGCGCATCGCCGCTCTCCGATGTCACTCAGGCGCGTACGCAGCTCCAGGTCGCGCAGGTGCAGGCAACCGAAGTCGATATTCAGCGCGCCAGTTACGAACATGCGATCGCCGTTCTTGTGGGGAAGGCTCCTGGCGGATTTACTCTGGCGCCGGATCCCATCACCGTCGACGCGCCTACGATTCCTGCAATACCCGGAATGCTTCCGTCGCAGTTGCTGGAGCGCCGTCCCGATATCGCCTCCTACGAGCGGAGCATGGCGGCGGCCAACGAACAGATCGGCATCGCTCAGGCGGCCTACTATCCCACGTTATCGCTTTCGTCAGTGGCTGGCTTCGCCGGCACGTCCGCGCTTAACTGGTTCTCGTGGCCCAGCAGTTTCTTCGCCGTCGGCCCCACGATGTCTCAAACCCTCTTCGATCATGGCCGCCGGCGCGCCACTTCAGAGATTGCCATGGCACAGTACGATGGCACCGTTGCCGCCTACCGCCAGACCACACTCACTGCATTCCAGCAGGTTGAGGACAATCTGAATGCACTGCACAACCTGGAGATTGAAGCGCGCCAGCAGCACGACGCGACTGACTCGGCGCAGCAATCGCTCGACCTCTTTAATACGCGTTACGAGGACGGCGTGGATACTTACCTTCAGGTGATTACATGGCAAACCGCTTTGCTGCAAAACCAGCGCAACGATATTGAAATCATGCAGCGACGCTTTGAAGCCAGCGTATTGCTGGTCAAGGCTCTTGGAGGCGGGTGGGATACATCGCAACTCCCGCAGCGACTCTGAAAATGAATTGCTTCCCATGAAACGACATCGCAATACGTTGTTTGAATCATCAACCCGAACCATCAACCTTGTATTTGTGGAGAGATTTCTATGAGCGAAACGCAAGTTATTACTGCTGCAGCCTCCGGCACGATCACGATCGGTGGCGACCTCACTGTCAACCGGCTCGGCTACGGAGCAATGCGCATTACGGGCGCCGGGATCTGGGGACCTCCTGCGGACGAGGCGGCATCTCTTGCAACTCTGCAGCGAGCGATTGAGCTTGATGTGAACATGATCGACACGGCAGACTCTTACGGGCCCGGTAATTCGGAAACGTTGATTGCTAAAGCGCTCTTTCCATATCCCACCGATTTGGTTATCGCGACTAAAGGCGGATGGGAGCGTCCCGGTCCCAACCAATGGACACATAACGCCAGTCCCAAACACCTGACTGAAGCGATCGAGGGCAGCCTCAAGCGCTTGCGCCTGGACCGAATCGATATTTACCAGCTCCACGCTCCCGACAATGCCGTCTCATTCGAGGCATCGGTTGAAGCGCTGTCGAAGTTGCGCGAGCAGGGGAAGATTCGCCATGTTGCACTCTCTAACGTCACACGCGAGCACATCGAACGCGCTCGCAAAATCGTACCTATCGTCTCGGTGCAAAATCGCTACAGCTTTGCCGACCGCGAGTCCGACTTCATAGTCGATTACTGCGCAGAAAATGGAATCGCCTTCATGCCATGGGCCCCGCTGGGTCAGGGAAGAAAAGCGGATACTGCGATCGAGAGAGTCGCCAATGAACTCGATGCGACACCGCTTCAAGTCGCATTGGCCTGGCTGCTCAAGAGGGCCAAGGTGATTCTGCCAATCCCTGGCACATCGTCGGTTGCGCATCTGGAAGAAAATGTTGCAGCAGCAGGGTTGGAGTTGCCGCAAGCAGCGTACGACTTTCTTTCCTCAGTGAGCCATCCGCCGGCAAGCCTGCGCGGCTAGGCAAGACAGTCCTACGGAGGAGCTATGCAATATCAATCGATTCGTGTGGTCCGTCCAGAACAGTTCGATTCAGCGACTGCCCAAACATCGGGATCACTGCGCCTGGCCGCTGTCCATTCCGGCGCCGGCATCGAGTCGCCGATTTGGGGTGGGCTATTCCGAGTCCAACCCGGAGGCCAAACGGGAATCCATCACCATGGCGAGCAATACACGATCGTCTATGTCCTTAGCGGCTCCTCCTACATTCGCTGGGGCGAGCGAGGAGAGTTTAATGCAACAGCACACGCCGGAGACTTTCTTTATGTCCCGGCCTGGCTCCCGCACCAGGAGATTAATCCTTCCCGCGAAGTGCCCTTTGAATGGGTGGTTGTTCGTAGCACTTCCGAACCCATTGTTGTGAATCTGTCTGACGACTTCTGGGGCGATGCAGGTCTTTGAGCTTTCATAGCAGTCGTCGAGGTTTGAGCGCCGCTGCCCCGTTCAGCCAGATGAAACTCTCTTTTTACCGAACGGCGCGTGGCATTGGTTTTTATGTGTGAAACGCCAGGAGCGAGCTAGGCATGGCGAAGCGGGAAGCGGTGTTGGCAGGAGGACCGAGCACGGTCCGGGCGTCCGCCGCGGTTCAGGCGCCCACAGTTGCTTCCGCAGTCGAGAGTCCGTGGATCGTCGCCATCGCCGTCATGCTGGCGACGTTCATGGAGGTTCTCGACGCCGCGATTGCCTCCGTGGCTCTCCCATATATCGCGGGCTCGCTGTCGGCCTCCACCGACGAAGCAACATGGGTGCTGACCAGCTACCTGGTCGCTAACGCGATCGTGCTGCCCGCCTCGAACTGGTTTGCGATGCGGATTGGGCGCAAGCGCTTCTTCATCATCTGCGTTGCCATTTTTACGGCATCGTCGTTCGCATGTGGGGCCGCGCCCACGCTGGGCTTCATTCTGCTGGCGCGTGTACTGCAAGGGGCCGGCGGCGGAGCTCTGCAGCCCCTGTCGCAGTCCATCCTGCTGGAGAGCTTTCCGCCGGAGAACCGCGGGGTCGCGATGTCGGTGTTTGGGTTTGGCGTGGTGTGCGCCCCTGTTCTCGGACCCACGCTTGGGGGCTGGCTCACCGACGCATATAGCTGGCGCTACGCCTTCTATATCAACATCCCGATCGGGATACTGGCCATCCTCATGATCGCCCGATTTGTTCAAGATCCGCCGAACATGCGAGGGTCGAAATCGGTTGGCTTCGATGGTATCGGGCTGGGCACGCTTGTGGTCTGGATCGGCTGCCTTCAGATCATCCTCGACAAAGGCCAGGAAGACGACTGGTTCGGTGCCACCTGGATCCGCTGGGCCGCGCTGCTGCTCGTGGTCAGCTTCGGATGGTTTGTGTGGCACAGTTGGCGCGCTCAACATCCGCTCGTCAATCTGCGCGTGCTCAAGAACTGGAACTTCGCAGTTGGCTGTTTGCTGATTCTCATGTTCGGCATTTCAATCTATTCGACGGTTACGGTGTTGCCGCTGTTCTACCAAGAGCTTTTGGGGTATACCGCGTTCACCGCCGGGATCGTGGTTGCTCCACGAGGACTGGGTAGCATTGTGGCCATGCCGGTGATTGCCTATCTCTCCGAACGGATCGACGCGCGATATTTGCTCACGTTCGGCTTTGTCCTCTTCGCTGCGACCACGCTGTACATGGGCAGCGTGACCACCGAGATCAGCCCTTGGACGCTACTGGTTCCCATCCTGATTACCGGTTTTGGCGTGGGATTCGCCTTCGTGCCCATCAGCACCCAGGCGTATGGAACCTTGCCCAGGGATCAGATTGGTGCGGCCAGCGGGCTGTACAATCTGATGCGCAACATTGGCGGCTCCATCGGGATCTCGCTGACCGCCACGCTCTTGACCCGGCGCAGCAGCGTCCATCAGAGCGAGATGACGAACTACAGCCCCCTCAGCGGCCAGCAATTCCAATCGGCGCTGCAGGCGCAGATGGGCGCTCTCGGGACCCATTTTGACCAGGAACACACCGGGTATCCCGCCGAATTGCAACTGTACAGCCATTTGCTGTATCAGGCTACCGATTGGGCTTTTGTCGACGTGTTCCGTTGGCTGGCCCTGCTTAGCCTGTCGGGAGCGGGGATTGTCTGGCTATTCAAGCGCGTCCAGAAGGGACGCTCGCCGGCTGGTGCCGGAGCGCACTAAAGTGAGACGGGATAAGGACCAATTGGGGCCTGCTTTCGAAACAGAGAGATGAATCCGACGGGTTACCACCTTCTGATTTGCTGTTACGGCTGGGGTCGCAGGTATGTGCTCCGGCGTCCCGTAAGTCTGGCAGAGCAGACCACGAATCACCAGAGCTCGCAACAGAGGGAGTAGCTCGATACCCTTCAACTCTACATACCGCTGTCGCTGTCGCGAAAGTTTGGAGTTAAGCTGACGCGGGCGAATTTTGAGCCCGCGCCAGCTTATTCAAGATGTTGATAATAAATGAGTTGGTGGAAGCGGCGGGAGTCGGTCGGACTCCAGTACCTCAATCCACGTAACTTATTGACTCTGTGAAGTGCAAATCTGTCATGATTGTCATCATTTTCAGATCTTGGCACAATCCGGTCACAAAATGGGTTCAACTCGGACCCTGCTCACTTCTCAGCACCTTTCCACACTTTCCAATCTGGTTTCATCATTCGAGCACTCTGAAGTGCTCTGGGACCCTTTATACATGATTCGCCCCCGGTCAGTATCGGCCGGAAGCAAATGCGCCGCTTCGGATCTACCCGATGATCTTGATGTTTG
>Ga0302267_10001039_pt1 | contig 35988 bp, 25 predicted proteins | sample III_Bog_E1_3_FD_194555 | JGI IMG/M metagenome (GOLD analysis project Ga0302267, IMG submission 194555) | Peat permafrost microbial communities from Stordalen Mire near Abisko, Sweden - III_Bog_E1_3 | ecosystem: Environmental > Terrestrial > Soil > Wetlands > Peat | place: Sweden: Abisko...
CCCCACCCCCAGCGCCCTAGGGAAAACCCCATCCCCTCTGTGGATAATTCCTCCACGCCCCTTGAACTGTCTTGAACGCCAATGTCCTGAGTCTCATGTTCACCTGGCAACAAATGCGCTCATGCCGAGCAGCATGACTCGCGGGGCGAGTTACGTCGAAAGATGAACGCTCTGCCTCCCGGAGGGAGGCGAAGAGAATAGCCCAGGGTGGAGCGTAGCGGAACCCTGGGAATGCAGCATAATGAGATCCTCGCGCCCCGTAGGGGAGCGGAGAAACATCACTGCCCAATCCCTGTTCAGGAGCGAAGTTTGGCTCGTTTTTTGAGCCAAACGAAGTCGAAGGACCTGCGGTTGTTCGTGGTAGTCCTTATACGATCATCAGACTCAGGACCCGAGACCCCACACCCAAACCCCTGCCCCTATACACTGTTCCCGTCTCAAACCATCGGAGTTCCCATGCTCAAAAAGTTCTTCTGCCTCGCTGCCCTTGCCGCTGCTTCTCTCATCGCCGCCGCCCAGCCCGCATCCGACATCGTCCCCTCCGCCATCGTCATCGAAAAAAACGTCCCCATGAAGACCCGCGACGGCGTCACCCTCCTCGCCGACGTCTACCGCCCCGCCGGTGATGGTCCCTTCTACGTCCTCCTCGTCCGCACCCCCTACAACAAGGACGGCTTCGCCGCCTTTGGCCCCAAAGCCGTCCAGCACGGCTTCATGGTCGTCGCTCAGGACGTCCGCGGCCGCTACAACTCTGAAGGCGAGTGGTACCCCTTCAAGCACGAGACGGACGACGGCTACGACGCCGTTGAATGGGCCGCCGCCCTGCCTCACTCCAACGGAAAAGTCGGCATGTTCTCCGGCTCCTACGTCGGCGCAACCCAGATGCTCGCCGCCATCGGCAAACCGCCCCACCTCGCCGGCATCTGCCCCATCGTCACCGCCTCCAACTACCACGAAAACTGGACCTACCAGGGCGGCGCATTCGAGCAGTGGTTCAACGAGTCCTGGACCAGCGGCCTCGTACAGGACACGGCCCTGCGCCACCACGAAACCCTCCCACCACCCACCGCAATTAACGCCCTCGTCGGCGCGCCCGTCCTGCCACTCACCCAATTCCCCGTTTTCAACGTCGGCACGCCGAAAGAAGGAGCCGCCACCACCGCCGACCTCGCGCCCTACTTCCTCGACTGGGCCACCCACCCCTCCTACGACGACTACTGGCGCAAGTGGTCCATCGAAGAAAATTACCAGAACATCCAGGTGCCCGCCCTCACCATCTCCGCCTGGTACGACATCTTCCTCCAGGGCTCTCTGCGCAACTACATGGGCCTCCGCGATCACGCCGGCAACCCCGCCGCCCGCGCCAACCAGCGCCTCGTTGTAGCCATCGGCGGCCACTCCGGCTGGGGCCGCAAGATCGGCGAAGTCGACTTCGGTCCCAACGCCCTCTTCGACGAAAACGAGTACGTCCTCGAGTGGTACGACTACCTCTTCCTCGGCAAGCAGAACCAGTTCGCCGACGCCGCCCACCCCGTCAAAGTCTTCACCATGGGCAAAAACGAGTGGCAAAGCTTCTCCGCCTGGCCCCCGTCCGAATCCAAGCCAACGCGATACTTCCTGCACTCGGGCAGCAATGCCAACAGTGCCGCAGGCGACGGCATTCTCTGGACCCCACCGATGGAGGTCGTTCTAGAGGGCACAGACCACTTCACCTACGACCCCGCCAATCCCGTCCCCACCGTCGGCGGCCCGCTCTGCTGCGACGGTGATCATCTCCCCGGCGGCCCGCGCGATCAAAAGGCCGTCGAGGCCCGCCCCGATGTCCTTGTCTACTCAACCCTGCCTCTCGGTAAAGACCTTGAAGTCACCGGCCCCGTCTCCCTCGAGCTTTACGCCTCATCCGCCGCCGTGGACACCGACTTCACCGCCAAACTCGTGGACGTCTTGCCCGACGGCCGCGCCATCAACATCTCTGAAGGCATCCTGAGAGCTAGCTACCGCGACTCCAACACCACCCCCACGCCCCTCGTCCCCGGCCAGATCTACAAACTCACCATCGACATGGCCGCCACTTCAAACGTCTTCCTCAAAGGCCACAAAATCCGTCTCGAAATCTCCTCTTCCAACTTCCCCCGCTTCGACCGCAACCTCAACACCGGCAAATCCGCCGCCAACAGCGCCGAATTCGTCAAAGCCGCCCAGACCATCTACCACGACGCCGCACACCCCACCGCCCTCATCCTGCCCATCCTTCCCTGAGCGCCAATCCTGCCGGGCAAAATCGTCCCCAAACGCACTTCGGGCCTCGATCCTTTTCAGAACCGAGGCCCGAATCTCAAGAAAACTTGCTGTGCCCCATTCATTTCGCGTTTCGTGCGAAATGAATGGGCGGTCATCCAATTTCAGCGTCGCGCGCCTTTCAACAACCCCTGGGCCGCTCTACGCCTTCGGCATCGCAAAGATCGCCGCATCAATCGTCTTGTTCAGCTCAATCTTCTTCACCGTCATGCTGATCTGGAACTGCCCGCCGAAATCCAGCCCGATGCTGTAAGGCACCATGAATCCCGTATCCGTCTTCCGGTAGTCCGAATAGCTGGTCGTCAGCGTCACCGACTGGCCCTGCATCTGTGCCGTCGTTGCCATGGTGTTCAGCAGGAACGTCTTCCCGTCAATCCCAAAGGAATACTCGACCTTGTCCTTCGTGGTGAGCTTGATCGTATACGTCTTGTCATCCTTGCTCGTCAGCTCAATTGTGCTTCCCTTGGCCGCGTAATCATAGAGCGGCCCGCCGATATAGATTCCTGCCTTGCCTGAGTTGTATTGGTCGTCCGGCATCGGTGTCGGATCGGCCGCGCCAGCCATCGGATTCACCATCCATCCACCCTTGTCGGTGTAGGCCGAAATAATCTTCATGCCGTTGAATTCGGACTCCGATTTCATCCCCACGCCGTCAACCACCACCGAAGTGCTCGGGGCGTCCTGTCCCATAACCTGCATGGTGGCTTCGGTCGTCATCGTCTTCACTTTGGCAATTGCGTCTTTGCCGCCCAGGGCCTCCAGATGTTTGTTCACAATCTCGTCGGCTGTCAGGGCCGGGAGCGCAGCCGCACTCGCAGCAGTAGCAGGCGCAGCCGGAGCCGCGGGCGGAGTCTGAGCCGTGAGCGAAATCGCACCGGCCATGGCGGTAATCGCGAATATCCCAAGAATGATCTTTTTCATATCTGCCTTTCGCTTGTCTCAGCGGAGACCAGCCTTTGATTTGATGAGATTTGTTGAGTGCGGCACCAGTCTACACCCGGCCTCTTGCGAAGCGCTCCTGTCCCTACCCATAAATACGAACTTGCTCGATACAAAGTTCAACTGGTTTTGAATTGTTCCCCGATTATCCCGTTGGTCAAGCTCGAAACATCACCGCACCATCCTCGGTGCGGCCGCACCCGTGAATGGAATGGCCCGGGACTTCTGGGGGACCCGCCGGCACCGGAGCGCCATCTATTCAATCTCGTAGCCGCGAAGGCAGGAACTGTACTTCTTATCGTTCTCATGCACATGAGAGGTCAACCAGTCGTACATGAAGTCCACAATTTCTTTGGCGTGTTTGGGGTCCGTGCTCCCCCGGAATCGCGACGTCATTTCTCTAACCTTTGCCAGAAAGTGCGCATGCTCCTGTCGGTGCTCTTCGAGCCCGCTGAATCCAACCTTTACCATCGCCTCCTCTTCCTTGAGGCAATGGTACTGAAAGTAGTTCTCCAGCCGATGCAGCGCGATCTCGATCTCTTCTGCCTCGATCTTCCCGGTCGAGTTTCCGTCCCGGATGATGCCATGCATCTCATTGATCATTCGGATAAGGCGCTTGTGGTCGTCGTCAAACTCCTTGACCCCCACGCTCAGGTTCCCGGTCCACATCAATAACATAGGCGACGCCTCCTCGCCTGAACGTTCTCTTCTCTTCGGGAGCAATGGCGGGTGTTAGCCATTGCATCGGCGCGGAAATCTCCACCGACCCCTCCGGCTTCAGTTCTTCCGTTCATCGGCGCTCTGTGCCGGAAGAATCAAAACTCGGGCAGAAATGAAACAGGGAAGAACCGATACGGAACTGAAGCAATGATCTCTCACCTCATTCCAGCGTTGGGGAGCAAATTGAGCCGGGTCTTTGCGCGCAAAGCTATCACAAACGCTCCAACGTCTTTTCCTTTCGACGCTGGCTGCTTTTTTAAGAGGGAGCCCGTTCCGCCTGAATTGCCTTGCGCGCAATCTCAGCCAACCGGCTGACCCGCTGACTCGCTGACCCGCTGACTCGCTACCAGCTCCTTCGCCGCCTTCCGCCCCAGCCGTATGCAGTCCGGAATCCCAATCCCGTCATAGGCATTCCCCGCCAGCTTCAATCCCGGCAGCTCTGCCACCCGCTCCTGGATGTGCTTCACCCGCTCCTGGTGGCCAACAGCATACTGTGCCATCGCCCGCCGCCAGCGCGAGACCTGCACATGCTCCGGCTCCGCCGTAATCCCCAGAATCTCCTTGAACTCCCGCCGCGCCGTCTCCACCAGAACCGCATCCGGCTCCGAAAGCAGCGCCTCATTCTTCATCCCGCCCAGAAACGCCCTCAGCACCGCTTTCCCCGGCGCCGTCCGTCCCAGAAACTTCCGGTGCACAAACGTGCAGGCCAGCATCGCACGCCCTTCGCTCGCCGGAACCAGAAACCCAAACCCATCCGGCAACGCAGGCAGTTTCTTCTCGTCATAAACCAGGTTCAACGTGATCGATGAAGAGTAGGGAATCCCCGCCAGACCATCGCTTAGCGTCTGATCCACACCGCTCAACAACATACTTGCCGCCCACGCCTGCGAACAGACAATCACCCCGTCGTAGCTCTCCCTTGTTCCACCGGCCTCTACCACCCAGCCCGCCGCCGCCTTCTCCAGCCCAGTCACAGCTGTCCCCATCCGCACCGATCCCGGTTTCAGCCTCGCCACAATCGCGTCCACCAACTGCTGCATCCCGCCCTTGAGCGTGGTGAAGATAGTCCGCGCAGGCCGTGGTGCGCCCGCGGCCGCACCGCTCCCCGTGCCGCCGCCATTCCCCTTGTTGTGCGCGGCCTCTCTCGCCTTTGCCGCCATCTTCTGGTGCGCTGCCAGCATACCCCGCGTCAGCGATCCGTACTCGCTCTCCATTTCCACCAGCTTGGGCAGCACTGTCCGCGCACTCAGTTGTCCAGCGTCTCCGCCGTAAATTCCGCTCAGCAGCGGGTCCGCCAGCCGGTCCACTGCCTCTGCGCCAAAGTGCCTCGACACCAGCGCCGCCACAGACTCATCCGGCAGCCCAGTAGGCCGCGGCGGATGCAGCAACTCCAGCCCCATCTTGATCTTTGTCTTGATCGAAAACAGCGGCGTCAGCGCCGTAGGCACCAGCTTCGTCGGCACCAGAAACATCAGCCCATCGGGCAGCGCCACCATCCGGTTCTTCACCAGAATGTATGTCTTCCGCTCCGCATCGTTCGACGGCGTCAGTTGGTCCCCAAGCCCCAGCTCCCGGCACAGCTCCACCCCCGCCGGCTTCTCCGTCAGAAATGAATCCGGCCCCCGCTCCAGCACCGTCCCGTCCACAATCTCCGACGAAAGCGATCCACCCAGCCGATCCCGCGACTCAAAGAGCGTGTACTCCACATCCGCCCCCGCCGCGCACGCCTTCTCCAGCTCATAGGCAGCCGCCAGCCCCGCAATTCCCCCGCCAATGATCGCTGTTCGCATCGGTTAACCTCACCTGAATTCTAGAGCACTCACAGGCCAGTTCATCGAGCGAGTGCCGCATGCCGGAGTTTAGGCAGCTCCAGCCTTTCGAAGTGCCTTCGCCAGCCTTGGGATTCCTTCCCAAACCCTGGGTTCCCCGCCCTCTTATCCTCTTCTCTCACCCCATCAACTGCTTGTGATTTAAATCACATGTTGGACTAGAATAGCCGCAGATCAAGCTCACCATCCGCGCTCTGCTCCTCTTCATTGATGAATCCTCCCACCTATTGGACCCGCGGCGGCTTTCGCGGGAGCACAATCTAGACAGTACCGCCCTGGAGTACCCTCCATGACCGCAGAACTGATTCATCGTCTGCACTTCGCCTTCACCATCACCTTCCACTACCTCTTCCCACAACTCACCATGGGACTGGCGCTGCTGATCGTGGTGCTCAAGACAGTTGCTCTTCGTCCCGGCCACGAAATTTGGGATCAGGCGGCCCGCTTCTGGGGAAAAATCTTTGGCATCAACTTCGTCTTCGGCGTCGTCACCGGCATCCCCATGGAGTTCGAATTCGGCACCAACTGGGCTCGCTTCTCGCGTCTTTCCGGTGGCGTCATCGGCCAGCCGCTCGCTATGGAAGGTGTCTTCAGCTTCTTCCTTGAGTCCGCTTTCCTCGGCCTCTTTCTTTACGGTGGACATCGCCTCTCCAAGCGTCTTCATTGGTTTTCGGCTGTGATGGTTTTCGTCGGCTCCTGGATATCCGGCTTCTTCATCATCGTCACCGACGCCTGGATGCAGCATCCCGTCGCCTACAACCGGCTCCCCAATGGCCAGTTTGAAGTCACCAGCTTCTGGCAACTCCTGCTCAATCCCTGGGCGCTGCTCCAATACATGCACAACATGACCGGCGCCGTCGTCACGGCTTCCTTTGTCATGAGCGCCGTCGGCGCGTTTTATCTGCTCGAAGGCCGCCGCACTGAGTTCGCCCGCATCTTCCTCAAGGTCGGCGTCATCGCCGGGCTCATCTCGTCCATCGCCATCATCTTTCCCACCGGAGACCTCCACGGCAAGTTCGTCGCCAAGAACCAGCCCGCCGCCATCGCAGGAATGGAGGGCCTCTTCAAAACTGAAACCGGCGCCGGCGTCGTTCTTGTCGGCCAGCCCAACGAGGAAACCGGCCAGATCGACAATCCCATCGTCGTCAACGACCTATTGAGCTTCCTCATCTACGGCACCACCAAGGCCGAGGTCCAGGGCCTCGACCAGATTCCCCGCGACCAGTGGCCCACGGCGTTGCCCTTGCTCTACTACGCCTACCACATCATGGCCGGACTCGGTACATGGTTTGTCCTCCTCATGATGGTCGCCGGATTCCTCCTCTGGCGCGGCAAGCTTCACACAGCGCGCTGGGTCCTCTGGGCCTTGCTACTCAGCTTTCCTCTGCCCTACATCGCCAACACCGCCGGTTGGATGACCGCCGAGCTCGGCCGCCAGCCCTGGCTCATCTACGGCCTCATGCGCACAAGCGAGGGCTTCTCTAGCACCGTCTCCGCCAGCAACGGCCTGTTCACTCTCATCGGATTCATGGGCATCTACCTGCTCCTCGGCCTGCTCTTCACCGTCCTCATCTATCGCGAAATCAGCCATGGCCCCGCGCCCGATCCGGCCCTTGAACCGGCCCACGCGGCAGGAGGTGCGGCATGATGGGATTTATCTGGTTCTGGCTCGTTGCAGTCATGATCGTCGGCTACGTCGTTCTCGATGGTTTCGATCTCGGCGTCGGCGTCCTCCACCTTTTTCTCGTCCGCACCGAAAAAGAGCGCCGCACCACCCTCGCCAGCATCGGTCCCGTCTGGGACGGCAACGAAGTCTGGCTTCTTGCCGGTGGAGGCACCCTCTACTTCGCCTTCCCGCTCCTTTATGCTTCGGCCTTCAGCGGCTTCTACCTGCCACTCATGATCGTCCTCTGGCTCCTCATTCTCCGCGGCGTCAGCCTCGAGCTGCGCAACCACATTGACGTCGGCGTCTGGCGCGATCTCCTCGACGGCGTCTTCGGCGTCTCCAGCGGTCTGCTCATCATCTTCTTCGGCGCAGCCCTGGCCAACGTCCTCCGCGGCGTCCCGCTCCAGGCAGATGGCTACTTCTTCCTGCCCCTCTGGACCAACTGGCAACCCGGCCCCCACCCCGGCATTCTTGACTGGTACACCGTCATCGGCGGAGTTCTCGCCCTCGCCGCGCTCACCCTCCACGGTGCACTCTGGCTATCGATGAAGGTCTCCGGCGATCTCGAGCAGCGCACCCGCAAGCTAGTCCCAGCGCTCTGCCTCGTCGTATCCGCACTCACACTGGTCAGCCTATGGGCCACCATCGCCGTTCGCCCATCCAGCCTGCAAAACTACTTCGACTACCCATTCACGTTCATCATCCCGGTCGGAGTCGTCGCATCACTGACCGCGATCTGGCTCTTCAATCGCGCCGCCCACCCCGTCAAAGCATTCCTCTCTTCCTGCCTCTATCTCTTCTTCATGCTCGCCGGAGCCTGCTGGGGACTCTATCCCACTCTCCTCCCCGCCACCACCGGCCAGGACCGCGACATCACCCTCGCCAAAGCTCTCTCCGGCCCCCACACCCTCTCCGTCGGCCTCGTCTGGTGGGCCTTCGGCATGACGCTAGCCGTCGCCTACATCGTCTTCGTCTATACCAAATTCAAAGGCAAAGTCGACCTCGAATCCGCCGGGCATTAGCAGACTGCGGAGATTTCCGAAGAGGAGAGGTTTTGAAAGGGCACGACTTTGCCGGGGGCCCCGGCGACAGGTCTCCGTCGCTGGGGTGGCTTCAGTCGTGCCGACAGTCCAGCCCAAACTCTGGGTGCCCCATCCTAAACGCGCATTTTGCGTTTAGGGTGGGAGTCCATTGCAGCCAACCTGCCGGGTGCCCCATCCTAAACGGGTATTTTGCGTTTAGGGTGGGAGTCCATTGCAGCCAACCTGCCGGGTGCCCCATCCTAAACGCGCATTTTGCGTTTAGGGTGGGAGTCCATTGCAGCCAACCTGCCACATGCCTTGTATCAGCGCACGACTTTAGTGCCTGCTGAAAAACTCAATTGAGGTGCTTTGTATCAGGGCACGACTTTGCAGGGGTCCCCGGCGACAGGTCTCCGTCGCTGGGGTGGCTTCAGTCGTGCCAATGAGACCCAAAAACTCCACGGGCTTTAGCCCCTGCGTGACCCTGAACCGCACAACTCCAAACAACCCGGCGAAAGCGGCCCAACATCGCCACTCCCCGCTTCAATCTTCCCGCGAATTCGTGTTGCCCGCCTTGGCATCTCCCGTCTCTTTCGTTTCGTCGGTGCCGGTCGAGTCAGCGCTATCGGTTGTTCCCAGGGAATCGTTCACAATCTGTTTCTTGACCTCATCGTCAGTAAACGTAGGCGGCTTCGGTTCGGGGTTCACGGGTATCCTCATAAATATTTGGATGCCGAATGCAGCCGCGGCGCCATTCTCCACCGTGGGCAATGACCCACCGACAATACCCGTCCCGCAACATCACCCCTCACCCACAGGAGTGTCATCCTGACGCTGAGCCCCGCGAAGCGGAAGGATCCGCAGTTGTCTTTGAGAGTTCCCAATTGGCGTCACTTCCGGATCGCCGAAAACACGTCCGGAACGCCACTTTCCGTCGTGTCTTCTCGCCCTTGGGCGCGTCTAGCAGTAAACTTGTGGCCTATGAGCGGGGATGCAGGGAAGCTGATTGAGAAAGCCGTTCAGGCCGAGGATTGGATCGGTGCACGCAAGTTAATCGCGATTGAACTGCAGCGCGATCCGAAAGATCATTGGCTTCTGAGCCGTTTGGGTCTGACGTTCTATGAGCAGGGGAAGTACGAGCAAGCGCTCTTTTGGGAGGCAAAGGCGCTGCAGGAAGCTCCCTACTGCCCGCTTGCGATCTGGGGCTATGCAGGGTCGCTGGAGATGCTAGGCCGTAAACGGGAATCCCTTGCACTCTATCGCTGGCTCTTGAGTTGGGGTGTGAAGGAACTGGCATACGGGGACTGCGGTGAAGGCTTACGCAGAGCGCGGAGCCTAATGGCGGATTGCCACTATCGCATTGCGTTAATTTGGGAAGAGAAACGCCAGTGGAAGAGGGCAGCAGCCGAATATGACATCTATCTATCAAGGCGGAAAGATGGATGGGGCAGCATCTATCCAATTCGAGATGTAAAGACCAGGTACGCCAAAGTTCTCGCCAAGGTGCGGCGCTAGGCGGCTGTAAGTCCTGAACTACCCGCTAACCGGACATTACACTTTCGTTCCCGAGCGAATGGCCTCCCATCCGAGACTAATCCGACGGTGACTTCAATGCGCCCCGCCTCCAACGAATGCCGCTCACCGCTCCACCCGCACTCGTGCAACTGAACGCCAGAAACACATCAGGCGCATGTTGCTCCTTCCAGAGCTCCACGCGCCCGCGCTTACACATGAGTTGAACCTGCCTACAGCTTCACCAGCACTTCATTCGGCTCCAAATGCCGAAACGCCTCAGCCTTCTGCTCCACGTCCGGATCCCAATTCCTCGGCTGGTAAATGCAGCATGGCTCCTGCGCCAGCGGATTCCCGGTGATCGCATAAGACCGCGCCCGCGACCCACCGCAAATCTCCTTGTACTCGCAAGCCCCGCACTTGCCCTCAAGCTTGCTCGTGTCGCGGAGGCTCTTGAAAATCGGCGCTTCCCGATAAATCTCCGCCACCGGCGTCTCGCGAATGTTCCCCGCATGAATCGGCAAAAAGCCGCTCGGATAAACATTCCCCACATGCGAGATGAACATGAATCCCTTGCCGTCGTTCACCCGCCGCGTCGCCCAGCTTGCCGTCCGCGTCTTCGCATCCGTCGTCGGAGCGCCCGGCTCATAGCCCAGCGCAGCCGCCATCTTGGCGGGCATGGGCGGTCCGCCAGTTCGCCCACTTGCCCCACCGGCCCCGTGCCCCATCTTCCGCTCTTCCAGGTTGTGCTGCAGCAGGTAGCGCCGATAGTGCATCGCTTCGGTCGTCTTGATCTGGAAGCTCACCCGGTGCGACAGTTCGTAAATCTTGCCGAATACCTTCTCAAAGTCCTCGCCGCTCAGCAGATCCGCCTGTTGTCCGCGGCCCACCGGAACCAGGAAGAACACATTCCACATCACGATCGCCAGCTTCTCAAACAGAGCGCAGAGGTTATCCAAATCGTGTGCATTGTGCCGGCTGATCGTCGTGTGCACTTGGATCGGCAGTCCCACTTCATTGGCCCACTCAATCGCCTGAATCGTCCGCGCCCACGCTCCCGGCAGTCCCCTGAATGCATCGTGAATCTCCGGCGTCGACCCGTCCAGCGAAATTCCCAGCCGCACCAACCCGGCATCCTTCAGCTTTTGCATCGCTTCCCGCGTTAGCAGCGGAGTCGCGCTAGGCGTCAATGCCACCTGCACTCCCTTGGTCGCGGCGTACTCGATCAGCTCAAACACATCCTTCCGCTTCAGCGGATCGCCGCCCGTAAACACAAATATCGGCACGCCCATTTCAGCAATCTGATCAATCAGTTCCTTGCCTTCAGCGTTGCTCAGTTCGTCCGGATGCGCAATCGGCTGTGCTGCCGCGCGGCAGTGTTTGCAGGCCAGATCGCACGATTGCGTGATCTCCCAGATCGCCAGAAAAGGCGTCTCGTCATAATTCAACCCGCCACGCGCGGGAATATTGTGCATCGGTTGCATTGGCTGCATAAGGCCTCCTTACGAAATCGGAAATCGCCGAATAACCGGATCTGGGTGCCCTGAGAGGATCCGGAACTGGGGGAAGCACCTCAGGAATGCCTTGGACTGTCTCCTCATTCCAGCTCTGATTCCTCAATCCAGTGCTAGGAGACACCCCTCTCGCCGGGTCGGGCTGTGATCAGGATCACTTTACCTCGCCACTTTCTCGCATTTTTGCCCTCACGCTGGACATTTCGCTCCGAACTGGCGCACAATCCACCCAACTGAGTACGAATCGCGCGGAGCCGCGTCATTCTTAATGAACGGATGATCGTAGCCGGTTCAGAAACCATCGCCAGTGCGCAGTTTGCGTGATTTAAATCACTTCAACCTGTGCGGCCACGCACTGCGCACCCACCAACCTTATTGCTATCGTCTTTTCCGCACCTCAAGGAGGTTCCCATGGCAGCCTTCATCAGGCCAGGTTGGAGCAAACCCTCCACCATCCTCTTCGCGTCCGAGATTCCCGCCAACGAAAAGGCCTTCGCTTTTGCCCTCGCGCAAGCCACTGAGTTTCGCGCCAGTCTCATCGTCTTTCACGCGTACGACACACTCGTTGTGGCAGCGTCTGAAACCTCAGGCATCCGCTACTACGATTACGCCGCCGCTGCTCGCAGCGAAATGAAAAGCCTTGAGCCGCTTGCCCGGCGGGCTGAGCAGGCGGGTATCCATTGCGAGATCGTCGTCCGTCCCGGTCTTCCCGCCGACCAGATCCTCGCCTTCCTACGCGAGCGTTCAATCGACCGCGTCGTGATGGCAACCCACTCGCCCGGACCCATCGGAAAGCTCTTGGTCGGCTCCGTTGCCGAAGCCGTTCTTCGCACTTCTTCTGTGCCCGTGTACATCGTCGGCCCAGAAACCGTTGAGGGCGCCTACCGCAACTTCGCCACCCGCAACATTCTCTGTGCCGTCAGCCTTCAGGAAGCAAGCTACATCGTCGCCGCTTTTGCCGCGGAGCTCGCCGCCCAGCACAATGCCCGCCTTATCCTCCAGCATGTGATTCGGCCGCAGGAACGCGCCGAAGTCCTCGCCGGCCGCTCAATCGACCAGATCGAAGCTGAGCTCCTTGGCCTGGTTCCTCCGGAACTGCATGACAAAATCACCGTGCAAACCATCGTTGTTCCCGGCGATCCCACTGAGGAACTGCTCTATCAGGGCCGCGCTCAACTGGCCGATCTCATTGTTCTTGGCGCACAGGGCGCATCGGCGTTCGCTGCCATCACCCGCCATGGCGTTGTCTACAAGGTGCTGGCGCACGCTCACTGCCCGGTGATCACGCTCTCGCCCATCGTGCTCGAAGCATGCGGTCTCAAGTCCGAGGCTCATCACCCCGCCGAGGTCTACATGGCAGGCGTCTTCTAGTGTCCTGAGTCAAAGGCTCCTTCCATAGTTTTCGAACTCCCGGCGCATGTCTTTCGACTCAATCGCTGCCTGGCAGAAGCTTCTGGCAAGATGACGCCCTCGCTGTCAGCCTCCGCGCCAACCGTGTGATCGTGCCATGCAGCAATCCAGCCGCTTCAAGTTCATTCTGGATGGTCGCTGCATGATCTGGCAGCGAAGCCGCCATTGCTCGGATGCGCTCGATAAGCCATCCTTCTTGCAGGCGCAAATCGACTGCAAACTTTTTCCAATTCCGAAGGCCGATATTTCTGAGCCGGTATTCGCCGCCAATTTTCATGGCCAACTTTACTTTCTGTACGTCAACCTTCTGGTACGGCAGAATGCTTGCCAAATCGTAGAGGGGCGCGAGTCGGACAGCACCACCGCCCCCCAGCAGCAGAGCATAGTTCTTTGCATGAGCATCCGTCCCGGCGATCAGCCAATTGAAGATGTTCGCATCCACAAATGACTGCACATCTTCTTCCGGATTGCTCGACTGCTCCCTCAATAGCTCCGCAATCGTGCGCGCTCCTGGTCCTCCATCGCTCTCATACTTGCGCGTCGGATGAAGGCCGAGAGCCTGGCACATATCTTCCTGGTGGATACGCGCCCACCGCCGACCGCTAAGCACCCTGTCATAACGCTCGACCACAATCGCGATCTCGTCACCGAAGTGCTGAACGCTGGAGTTGGGAACGATCAGGCCGGCTGCCCTGGCCAACCGTAGCGAGAAGTGCTCATTCTCCGCGTGACCATCCCATTCACCTGTGGGCGGTTTGAGGATGTGCGTGGTTGGAACGCGGCCAGATGGAACACCCCAACGTTTACGCTCGAAGAGAAGAGCGGTCTTGGGTTGCGCACCGGAGAGGCTGAACTGGCCCGTGTCTTGAGCACTGCGCCACGCAGAATGATCCGCGCGCAACGCACGCAATCTCTCGGCAACTTCATCTTCGGTAAGCCATTTGACTTCCTTGGCAACCGTTTCCGATTCCAGCGCTTCAAGGCGCTCCGGACGCACAAACTGAACTGCGCCTGCGCAGTCTTCTCCCACATGGGCAATCAGCCGAAAGTCATTCTTTGGTGAAACCTGAAAGCGCCTGCCCCAGTTCTCAAGAACCCGGTCGTTATCGGGAAGCAGCCCCCACAAGAACGCCTCGATCCGCGCATGGCCGTGCTCTGCCGAGGCCAGCGGCATGGAGAGCGACAGCGGGTAGGCATTGGGATCGGCTCGCCAGGCATCGTTGTAGACAAAGGAAAGTCTGGCGTTCTTGTAGTTGACAGTACCAACTTCGCGGCCATCGAGCAGAGCGATCAGTTGATTTGTCATATCTGCTTCTTCTGGGGCCGCTTCTTCAACGAGTCAAGAACACTGTTGATGTCTAGCTCCCGTGCTCTCTCGATAGCTTCTCTTTGTATAGGCAGGACATCCCTGGCCCTTTCAGAGCTGGTTCTCCTGACTGCATAGTCGCCTTGAGGGTGCCGCTCAACAAACAATTTGACCTGCGCGGGAGTTTCGACCGACGAATCTGCCTCTACATCGATGGATATTTCGAGGCTCTTCAGCGTGCGCAAGATGAGACCTATCTCAGCTCCTGGCTTTCCCTGCTCCACTTCAACGAGCCATTTCCGGCTCGTGCCGGCCTTCTTGGCCAGAGAAATCTGATCCATCCCGAGCTTGGTTCGACGCTCCCGGATGAATGCCCCCAAATCGGCAGCGGTTCGAATACGCATCTCGGACACCTCCACGACCACATATCCAAATAGTAACCGTTCGGTGAGATTTCGTAAAGTAACCGTATGGTGACATTCTGTAAAATAACCGAACGGTGACATTCTCATGAGAGAGCGAACGGTTACACTCCTGCCCGAGGGTAGATCAAGGAAATGGCCGCCCCTTCATGGAATTCTGCCTGGCCCTCAAAACACCGCCCTCGAACTGCCCTGAAAGAACTCACCCATCCCTACTTCGCCTTCTGCGTCACAGGCGCTTGTTTCGCCGCCTCGCACGGCTTCCCCCCGCACAGCGCCCCCGTAATCCCCACGCCCTCGGTAATCGTGTAAATCCGATCCGGCGCTGGAATCTTCACAAATTCCTTCGCGCCGCTTGGCCAGTGAATCTCAGCGGTACCCGCATCCGTCGCGTCGCCCAGCCCAAAGTGCATACGGCGATCGTTCGACGAGATGTAGCTTCCGCTCGAAAGCACGTCCTGGCGCATCCGCATCCCGTTGGCCTTCAGATAAATGGTCGCGCAGGTCGCGTCGCGCGGGCTCTTTGGTCCGCCAACCAGGCCGAGCTCCACCCAGTGATGGTGGTCAGGGCTTACGTTCCTCAGCAACACAGGCGTGTGGTCCATTGCATTGATCACCACGTCGATTTTGCCGTCATTGAACAGGTCGCCAAACGCGGCCCCTCGCCCCGTCACAAGAACCGCCAATCCGGTACCCTTCACCGCTGGAACCAGCGAGAAGTTCTTTCCCCCCTCGTTGTGGAACAGCAACGGCCGTTCCGCCCAGGTTGTTCCCCATTCGTGCTCGTCAGCCTGGGGATAGACGTGTCCGTTGGTCATGAACAGGTCCAGCCAGCCGTCGTTGTCGTAGTCGATGAATCCGTCGCCCCACCCGACAAATGGAATTGTCGGCTGGGCCACGCCCGCTTTGTAGCTCACGTCGGTAAAGCTCATGTCCCCGTCATTGTGATACAGAACCTTGTAATCGTCCCCGAAATCGGTGATGAAAAAGTCCAGCAACCCATTGTTTTCGTAGTCCCCGGCTGCAATGCCCATCGACGCAATCTCGCGCCCGTCCTTGTTCAGCGCAAACCCTGAGGCGTAGCTGTCGTCCTCAAACGTTCCATCGCCCTTGTTGGCGTAAAGGTAGTTCGGCTCCGAGTCGTTGCCCACCAGGATGTCGGGCTTGCCATTCCCATTGATCGACACCATCATCGCCGTCAGGCCGAAGTACTTTTCCTTGTCTTCCACGCCCGCCTTCGCCGTAATGTCCGTAAACGTCCCATTCCCATTGTTGTGAAACAGATGGTCGGCCTCGCCCGCCAGCCCTCGCGGGCCGCAGTTAATGTCAATACCCCGGTACGTGCAGTGAGAATACCCCACCGATTTTGTCCCGGAGACTGGCAGGTTTTCACGGTCGAGGTGAATATATCCGGCCACATACAGGTCCAGCCGCCCGTCCCCGTCGACGTCTCCCCACGACGCCCCGCTCGACCAGTTGCCAAGGGTAATGCCTGCCTTTTCTGCCTCATCGGTAAAAGTCCCGTCGTGGTTGTTGTGGTAAAGCCGATTCTTGCCGTAGTTGGCAACAAAGATGTCCGGCCAACCGTCGTTGTCGTAGTCGGCAACGCTCACCCCATAGCCCCAGCGATCGTTCGTCACCCCCGCTTGTGCAGCCACATCGGTAAACGTGCCGTCGTGGTTGTTGCGGAACAGTGCAGCCTTGGGCGGCGCTTCCTTGCCATCGAGCGCCGCAAACGTCGAGCCGTTCACCAGGTAAATGTCCAGCCAGCCGTCGTTGTTGTAGTCCAGCAGGGCAACGCCCGACCCATTCGTCTCCACGATGTACTTCTTCTCCGCCACGCCCATCTTGTGGGTCCAGCCGGAAAGCCCCGCCTTCTTTGTTATGTCCTCGAAAATTACCGGCCCGGAGTCAACAAATCCGCCCGCCGTGATAGGCCGCTTCTGCGCGTCGTAGACCGGCGCCGCACCTATCCCGCCCGCAATACCGCCCATATTGCTTTGCGCAGCCGCGGGTTTTTCCGGCTCCTGCGCCGCCTGAGTTCCCCCGGAACCTCCCGCCGGAGCCCCCGAACCAACCCGTTCTACAGGCGTTGCCACCAGAACCGTCTCGCCGGAACCAGTTGCCCCCGTTGAAGGCCCCTTCAATCCTGCTTGTGCCTGCATCGGGATAACGACCGGGCCAGGGAAGCAGACAGCAAGCCCCAAAACCACAGCTACAACGGAGCGAATCCTGCCCAAAAGTGCGTCCTCCCAAACCTAAAGTGTAGCCTACAGCCCGCCCAGCTTATTCGCTTGTCTTGCCGGTTTCGACCGCCCTTTTACCAAATTGCTGCCAAATCGCCCAGAATTCGGATGGCTTCAATTCCCCGGTCCGGGTATACTGGCCCCAAGGCGGCGCGGATTTCCCGCGCCATCCTAAGTGAGGTGCGTCTTCCGCCTTTACTCGGGTTCACTCCCGCTCGAAGTTCCGCCATCTGAAGTTTCAAGTTGGCGCGCAGTAGCCCGCGTGCTTCGAAGTCCCCTTGACGCCTTAAGTTGCGCCCTCCTTCCTGATCAGTGTTCTCTCTGCGGCTCCCCTCTGCCGCAGCTTTCCTCTGTGCCAATTTGCGATCTTTGCTGGGCCGAGTTTCCCGTCCTCCCCAGCCCCTCCTGCGCCCGCTGCGGCGACGCCCTTACCGTCCCATCCTCCTCAGCCTCCGGACTTTGCCGCGTCTGCCGCATGGCCCCTCCGCCCTTCGTCCGCGCCGTCGCCTACGGCCTCTACGAAGAGCCAATGCGCGGAGCCCTCCATGCGCTCAAATACGACGAACTCCTCCCGGCGGCCCGACCCCTCGGCAAGATGCTCGCCCAGGCCATCGCCAGGCTGGCGCCCGACGCTCCCAGCGAGCTCCTCGTGGTTCCGGTTCCGCTCCACAGGTCCAAGCTGGCAAGTCGCGGCTTCAATCAGGCCCGCCTGCTTTCGCTCCAAGCGCTCAAGTTCCTGCGCAAATCCCACCCCGCTTGGAAGCTCACTCTCGCCTCTACCACTTTGATGCGCCTCCGCGAGACCGCCAGCCAGGCCGGCTTAACCCCACATCAGCGCCGCCTCAACGTCCGTGGAGCATTTTTGGTTTCCACGCCTGCCGCCGTCACCGCGAAGCACGTCCTGCTCGTCGACGACATCTTCACCACCGGCGCAACCGCGCGCGCCGCATCCCAAGCCCTTTTGCGGGCCGGCGCAGCCTCGGTCTGGGTAGCCACCTTGGCCCGCGCACGCCGCAGCAATCCATGGGTCTCTGATTTTCTCTCGGAGAACCAGACGGATGACACCGGCGCCGTACCGATCCACGCTTCAACAACCTTGCAAGGGAGTTACGCTTCTTCATCGCACGACCAACCATCTTTTTGACGAGGGGATAAAGGATGTCGCTGGGAAAAGCTATGATCCACGCCCGCAAGCAAAAGTCCATCGCCAGAGCCGCTGCCTACTCGGGCGACTACGCATCCGTTCAGCCTGCGCACATGCTCCAGATGCCGGTCCTCGTGCTCAATGCCTCCTACGAGCCCATCAACATCTGCGGCGCGCGTCGCGCGCTCGTGCTCGTCCTCAAGGGCATCGCACGCACTGAAGAGGAGCACGGCCAAATCCTCCATTCGCAGCGCAGCCGCACCCCCATGCCTTCCGTTATCCGCCTACTTGAATACCGCCGCATCCCTCACCAGACGCGCGCCCTCTCCCGCAAAAACATCCTCCTGCGCGACCGCAACACCTGCCAGTACTGCGCCGTCGTCCTGCCTTCCGGCGAACTCACCCTCGACCACGTCATTCCACGTTCGCGTGGCGGCAACTCCACCTGGGAAAATCTCGTCGCCTGCTGCCACGCCTGCAACCGCCGCAAAGGCAACCGCATGCTCCATGAGCTCGACGACATGATCCTCATGCGCGATCCTCGCCCATTCTCGCTCCACACCAGCCGCCAGATCATGCGCATGTTAGGCCGCGGCGACGACCGCTGGCGCAAATACCTCTTCTATTGAGCCCCGAATTTAAAGCTCCCTGGCTGTCATCCTGCGCATATTTATATGCGCTGTCATCCTGAGCGAAAGGGGCCCCAAACGTACTTCAGTTTGGGGGTGGTGAGTCGAAGGACCTGCTTTTGCTTTTGCGGCTGCCGTTGCCTTTGCTTTTGCTTTTGCTTTTGCCTTTTCTCCCCCTTCAAATTGAAGCTGTCATCCTGAGCGAAAGGGGCCCCAAACGTACTTCAGTTTGGGGGTGGTGAGTCGAAGGATCTGCTTCTGCCCTTCGGAGACGCCGCAACTACAGCGTTTTCGATTCTGATGTTTACAGAAACCTGGATCAAACTCCCCGCACCAACCTGATAGCTTTAGCTGAATGTCTCCCCAACCCTCCGAACCGCCGGTCGCAGTCACCCCGCGCGCCCCCTTGGCCCGCATTCTCGGCCTCGGCTTCGGAGTAGCTGTCATCTTCGGCGGCACAGTCGGGGTAGGCATCCTCCGCCTTCCAGGCATGATCGCCGGTCAGTTGGGCAACTTCTGGCTAATCATGCTGCTGTGGGTCATTGGCGCGCTCTACGCTCTCCTCGGCGCAATTTCGCTCTCTGAGCTCGGCACCGCCATGCCCCAGGCCGGAGGCTTTTACATCTACTCCCGGCGCGCCTTCGGTCCTGCCGCAGGATTTGCCGTCGGCTGGGCCGACTGGCTCAACAACTGCGCCGTTGTGGCCTTCGGTGCTGTTGCGGTCGCGGAGTACCTTTGCGCACTTGCTCCTCCCCTCGCAGGCTTCGAGCGCCTCATCGCAGCCGCCCTCATCGCGTCATTTTGTCTTCTGCACCTCGCCGGGTTGCGGCTCGGTAGCCGCATTCAGCAGGTCACCAGTTCGGTCACCGCCGTTACCTTTCTTGTACTCGCCGCGGCCTGTCTCCTCCATCCAGCGGTCGCGTCAGGGTTGCAGCATGGTTTGCGCGGTAATACGCCGATGGAGATGCTTGTCCCGCTCGTCGCCGCTCTGCGAGCCATCGTCGTCACCTACGACGGCTGGTACGAAGCTATCTACTTCACTGAAGAAGATACCGACGCCGCCCGCCATCTGCCCCGCGCCATGATCGGCGGAGTCCTGCTTGTCCTCGGCCTCTATCTGCTCATGAACATCGCATTCCTCCATGTCTTGTCCATCCCTCAGCTCGCCGCTTCAAAGCTCGCCGCCGCAGATGCTGCGCGCATCGTCTTTCCTGCATGGGGAAGCCAGTTTGTCACGGTCCTCTCCATCTTGACCCTGCTGAGCCTCATCAACGCTGTCTTGCTTGGCGCGCCGCGCATCCTGCTGGCCATCGGCCGTGATGGCCTTTTTGCCCAGAGCGCCGCGCGCGTCGATCGCGGTGGAACGCCCGTCGTAGCTATGGTCCTCTCGGCAGCAATGTCCGTCCTCATGATCCTAAGCGGCAAGTTCGACGACATCATCGCCGTGGCAGCCATCCTCATCGCAGCCATGTACTCGGCAAACTACATCGCCGTCTTTGTCCTGCGCGTCCGCGAGCCGGCAATGCCACGCCCATTCCGCGCCTGGGGATTTCCCGTAACCACCGGACTCGTCTTGATCGGGTCGCTCTTGTTCCTGGTCGCGGCGGTCCACGACGACCCGCTCAGTGCCCTGCGTGCGCTGGTCTTGCTGGCTGTCGCACTCCCGGCGTATGCCTGGATGCGTTGGCGACAGCGTCGCAACTTCGAAGTCTGACCCTCGCCGAGCTAGGGAACCTCTGCACTACTCGCTTTGTAACAGGGCACGACTTCAGAGCCTGCCCTGAGCGCAGTCGAAGGGGGCCGCAAGTAGTTGAAAATAAAGACGGGCTTTACAGACTGCGGAAAAACTCGTTCGGGCTGTAAGCCGGGGATTTATCCCCGGCTTACAGCCCGCAGAGTGAGCGGGGGCTTTAGCCCCTGAGGTATGTCTCTCGTCAGTTTCGGCCCATATTTCGGGTTTTTCCGCAACCTGTTTAGCCCCTGCGAATATCGCGCGCAGCGTGCCCAACTCGTGAAGAGCTCCCCCCTGTGAAATCATGAACCGAAGGGGCCTTCACTTGTTTACACGCGCCATCGCTCGCAAACCCGCCAGCAACTTCGATGCAGGGCTCACCACGGTCTCTCTCGGTCGGCCGCAGTTTGACCGCGTCCTCCAGCAGCACAATGCCTATTGCCAGGCACTCCTCGAGTGCGGACTTCAGTTGCTCTTGATCGACGCGGATGAGCGCTTTCCTGATTCGACCTTCGTTGAAGACACCGCAGTCCTCACGCCCCACGGCGCAATCTTCACGCGGCCGGGCGCGGACACCCGCGCTGGGGAAGTGGCAGCGATCCAATCAGCGGTCCTTGAGCATTTCCCTACGCCCTTGTCGATTGATGCGCCAGGCACCGTAGATGGCGGCGACATCTGCGAGGCCGAAACTCACTTCTTTATCGGCCTCTCCCACCGCACCAACGAGCAGGGCGCCCGTCAACTGGCCGCTCACCTGGCCGCCCTCGGCTATACATCATCGGTTATCGATGTGCGCTCCATGACCACCATCCTCCACCTCAAGAGCGGCATCTCCTACATAGGCGACAATACCCTCGTTGTTATGGCAGAGATGGCGGAAGACTCCCAGTTCCGCAAATTCAATCGGATCCGCGTCTCCAGCGAAGAGAGCTACTCTGCCAACTGCGTTCGCGTCAATGACCGCGTACTGGTCGCCGCCGGGTTCCCAAAACTCACCGCTGGACTCCGTGCCCGCGGCTTCAATCCCCTCGTCCTCGACATGTCGGAGTTTCAAAAGATGGATGGCGGCCTAAGCTGCCTTTCCCTGCGCTTCTAGTCAATCAAGGCTGCCCGATCGAGCGCATGCTCAGCGCTGTTCCTCCGCCATTGGCTGCCCAGCCCCATTCCTTCGCCGGTCGAAGACGCGATAGCCTGTCGGAGCCTTGTAGATGTCTGGCTCGGACGCGGTCAGAGAAACATCCGTAAGCCACAGCGTCTGATCGCCGTCCCGCGGATCGTGACGCTTCACCTGCAAGTTCACCCCCAGAGCCGGCGAGTACCAGTAATCCACCGTGCGAAGAATGGTTTGCGTGTTGCCAACTGTTTCTTTGTAGACCGTTGTCGTCTCGCGCGATCGCTCAACATCGAGGCCGGCAAATGTGTCCAAACCCAGGTTTTCGCGGGTTACAAAAGTTGTCTGGTCCGGTTGCGGGCCGGCAGGAACAACGGGACTGTCCACGGGTGCGTAATAGTCCAATAGATCGCAGGTCTTTGGACCCATATCGCAGTGATAGTGCGTATGCTCCACCGGGTCATAGTAGTCGGTGGCGTGCACCCACATTGTATGTTTCCCGTCGTTCGGTACCGGCACAAACGTTACGCGCTGCTGAAAGATGCGACCCTCGGCATCGCGCGTCACCATCCGCGCGTTCTCCGAGGTCACCGTCGATCCATCAGGCAGCGTCCGTACAGATATTGTCCTGGCGATGGCCGTGAAGGGAGCACCCGGCTTGGGCGTTATGTAAAGCGGTGCGATCAACTGCGGGGCGCGTCCGTCCGGCGCGTGCTCAGCACCGCCCTCCTGGGCCATCAGCGTTACCGGCCCCGCCAGCAACAGGCAGGCCGCCAAAGAAGCACGGGTGAAATGCCGCATAGGGAAGCTCCGTCTTCGAACCCCATTTTGCCAGAAATGGGGGCCTGCCGCCACACCATTTGCTTCCCCCGCCGGCACATTGAGCCTATTACTTCGGCGGCGTTGCAGGCTGCTTCTCCCCCGGCGGCAACTCCTGCCCCTCGTAGAGAATCTTCGACGTCGATCCAAATCGCTTGTAATCCGAGTACTTGATGATGTCGCGGATGTGCACATCCTGTGCCATGTAGCCGTTTCCGCCGCTGAAATGCAATATTCCCTCGCCCCGCGTATAAACCGGGAACCAATAGTGTCCGTCGATCTGCTGGCGCCAGGTCATGAAAGGCGGGTGAAGGTCTTCGTTGTTCTTCCGGGTGTCGTCAGGAACCATGCGGCCATTCGTCACCACAATCTGCAAGTCTTCCACGTCCACCCAGATGCGCCCAAGAAGGTACCGCTTCTTCTTCTCGATTACTTTTGGGCTAACGTCGAAGACGTAACAATCCACGTCGTCCACCTTCTGCCGCCCAACATACTTCACGTCATATTGGCCAATATCTTCCGCGGTTAGCACGAACGGATATCCCTTTTGAATGTCCTGCAAGTCCGAAGGCGACATCTGCACCCGCGTCAGCGTATTTCCAGGGGCGAAGACCACCTTTTCCACCCGGCTGCCGCTCGGGTCAAAAATCACGTCATCCACCTCGTAGTACTCTCCGTCCACCTTGTTGTCATCGTCGACGGTCTGCACCTTCGCCACGCGGCGGTACGTATAGTGATTCAATGCCTGCTGGAATTCGCTCTCTTTGGCTGCAAATTGGCGGATGATCTCCTCAGGCGCCGTCTTGGGCGGGGTGAGGTCCATCGCGCCGAACCCAGAGTCCAGGGCCATCGGTGTAAAAGTGTCCTTGTCTTGGGCGCACGCAATCATCCCGAAAGCTCCCAAAACCAAGATCCAAATTGTTTTCCGCACCCTGAGTCTTCCTCCAACGCATTTCCCCGGGAATGCCCGCTAAACCCCGGTGCCTCAAATCGATTAACCGCCTACCACATTAGACGCATATACACCGCGACGGGGTAGTTTCAGAATCATAGAGGATGGCGTGCCAAAGGCGCGTGCAGACGAAACTGCGTTTAACCGGAAAATGGCTGATTTGAGTATCTTTCCCTCGCCTATTCTGGCCTGTGTTCTTTTTCAGTTGGCAGTGGTTCACCGTGCTCGCGAAGCAGAATCGGCTCGCCCACGCACTGGTCAAGCCGACCAATCAATTCCGCGGAGGAGTGAAGGAGCACCACACCTTAAATGCCTGACTACTACCAGCTTCCGGCCATGGTCCTGACCGCGCTTCTCCTGCCGGCCTTTGGGCACCTCTATTTCCGCTTTCGCGATACCCGCTCCCTCCTCTGGTTCCTTGGTTTCCTCTTCGCTACTTTGCGCATGCTACTGCTCTACCGCCTCGGCACCTGGGACTTCGTCGACGGTGATCATCCCTGGCTGGTCACCGCTGGACAGGCATTTATCCAGATCGGCTCCGCCCTCTTCCTCGCTTCGCTCTCCCCGCTCCGCTTCCGGCTCGGACGGTTCCGCATCCTTTACGTCATCCCCTTCACCCTGCCCATGGTCGCCTACACCGTGATCTTCCATGGAATCCTCCACGGTAGAGCACCCAGCGGCCCGCTGTTCCTCATCTTTCCACTCTTGGGACTTTGCTCGCTCGTAGCCGGTTTCTGCTGGGCGATTGCGAAAGGCTCACTCCCAGTCTGGGCTGGAGTCCTTTGCTGCTCCGTAGCTGCGGTTCCCGCATTCTGGTTGCTTCATGCCACCGGCCCTGGGCTGCCACTCACATTCGTCGAGTGCTGCAACCACGCAATGACGGCCGTCCTCCTCATCTCCGTCTTCCGCCGCATGTCCACCGGCATGATTCTCTCCGTCATGGGATTCGTCCTCTGGGCATCTCCCATCCTCCTCGTCTTCCCCATGGTTTCCGGCAATGCAGCTCTTGACACCGGGCTTACCAGGGCGATCATTCTCGGCAAGGTGGTCGCGGCCATCGGAATGATCCTGCTCGCTCTTGAAGATCAGCTTGCCATCAATAGAGTCGCCAAAGAGCGCGAGCAGCGGGCACGCCAGGAAACCGAAGCATACTCCGGGATTGCCCTCTCGCGTCGCCGTGTTGAGGACTTCGATTCTCAGGCTGCGGAGATCTGCCAGACCGTCGTCGCACACAGCCGCTTCAGCAAAGCCGCACTCATATTCCAAACCGCGGGCAAGTATCACCTCGCTGGCACCGCCGGCATGAGTCCCGCGGTCGTTGCCGCGCTCGACGAACTGGCCCGCCGCATCCCCGTCAGCGACTTTCTCGCCGCCGGCACGGCTCCTCGCGCCGTCGACCACAGCAACGCCTGCAGGCTCTCGCTTGAGCCCTGGCTCAGCCCCGGAGACGATCTCAAGCGCCTCCATTTCACTTCCGTCCTCGCCATTCCCATGACCGGGCGCAGCGTCACTGAGGGTGCTCTGTTCCTCGGTGGTATGCGCAACCCTCCCGTCGCAAATCAGTCTGCTGCATTTGCCGGTGCAACGGGCGAGCCTCTCCGCGCCGACGATCTGCTCCCACTTGAAATGCTTACCGCCCGCCTCCAGGCCAAGCGCAGCCAGACAATGATGCTCGAAAAGCTCATCGACGCCGAAAAGTTTGCCGGCCTCGGTCAACTCGCCGGCAACGTTACCCAGCAGCTCAACAACCCACTCACCGTCATCCTCGGTTACGCCTCACTGCTCGATGAAACGGGCAACCTCGATTCCCAGGAGCGAAAAGGAGTCGAGTCGATCCTCACCGAGGCTCGCAGAATGCGGAACACTCTCGAAAGCCTCACCCGCATCTCCCGTCAGCAGAGCGATCAGATGGAATCTGTCTCCGTCGCCGAGTTGCTCTCTGACATGGAAGAGCTCCACCGCCCTGAATTCCTCCATCGTTCCATTGATTTCCGCATGAACGTCTCCCCCTCGCTGCCCAAAGTCCTGTGCCGCGCCCAGCCCCTCCGCCAGGCCGTTCTTCATTGCCTGCAATTCGCCATCGAGGCAGTCGAAAACCAGGAGCCTGCCTCAGGCCGCGCCGCCGACAATGGGTCCTTGCCCAGCAAGAGCATCCGCCTCGAGGCCACCAGCGAGGGCCATCTGGTCCAGATCCTCGTTGCTCACTCCGGGCCCGGCTTCCTGCGCCCCGACCGCGCCTTTGACCCCTACGTCCGCGCCCACTCCACAGGCGACACCACCGGTCTCGGCCTCAGCCTCTGTGCCACCATTCTCCGCGATCAAAACGGCCGCGCCGCCGCCGTCAACCTCGATCCCCACGGCGCCGCCGTCATTCTGGAACTCCAGGCCGCCGACAGTGCCTTCGCCCGCGCCAGCTAATCCTCCCCTCATCCCAGGCGCTCTGCCCGCTGCCTGACTGAACCCCCAATTCTCACCCCCCCGCGCCCCGGTTCTATACTCGTTATCACCATCGTGGAAACCGTCCCCCAATCCTCGAATCCCTCCCCAGGCCAACACTCCTCGTCCTTCAATTTGCGCCTCCTCCTGGCCATCGTTCTCCTCGTCCCGGCCATCTGGTTCAGTTGGCAGACCATCCACGGCCTCGCCGCCCGCCGCCTCGTCCGCACCGACCTCGCCGAGCTCCAGCACGCACGCTACGGAATCCTCAGCGCCGACCAATGGCGCGGCATCATCGGTCCCATGCTCAACGCCCAGGTCGACAAGCTCGACCTCAAAGGCCAATCCAAATCCCTCCGCCCCATGGTCGAGCGCTCCCTCTACGCCCTGCTCGACAACATCAAAACCCAAATGACCTCGCCCCCGCCTGTCTCGCCCGCCGCCAAGCCCGCCGGCACGTCGCCCAGCCCCAAGCCACCCGCCACAGCCCCCGCCGCCAAGCCACCCGCCATCCCCATCACCCTCAACCCCATGCTCGTCAACATGATCGTCGGCGCCCTCCGCCCCCACGTCCCCGAGTACACCACCGTCGTCATGGCCGAGCTATCCAAGCCCCAAACCCAAAAGAGCTTCCAGGTCTCCATCCGCGCCGTCCTCGCCAATGCCGTCAAAGACTCCTTCGGCGCCACCGATATGACCACGTACAACGCCATCCTCCACCACTATGGATGCCCCACTGGCCCAGCCTGCCAGGTCACTCTCGCCGATCAGGTCCATGCCGCCGACACCCAGCTCAACCGCGACTATCTCATCGTCCTCGCCTCGGCCGCCCTGGCCTTCATCCTCCTCATGGTTGGCAAGCCCACGCTCTCTCGCGCTGCCGTTGTGGTGCTCATGTTGTTCTGCCTGTCCATGCTGGTCGCCGGCGTCCTCAGCCCCATGCTCGAGGTCGAGGTCCGCCTCACCAAACTCGACGCAACCCTCCTCGGCACGCCCATCGAGTTCCAAAACCAGTCCCTCTACTACCGCAGCAAGACCGTCCTTGAGGTCTTTCAAACCCTCATCCAGATGGGCCGCCCTGAGATGTCGCTGGTTGCCGTCCTGCTCATCCTCTTCAGCATGGTCTTCCCTGCATTGAAAATGCTGGCGCTCGTCGCAGGTCTCTTCCGCCCCGCACTCCTCCGCACCAACCGCCTCGTCAAGCTCCTCGCCTTCGACCTCTCCAAGTGGTCCATGGCAGACGTCATGGCCCTCGCCATCTTCATGTCCTTCGTCGCCTTCAACGGCGTCATCGGCAGCTCCCTCGACGGCCTCCGCGACATGCCCAACATCACTCAGGTCCTCATCCCCACCAACGCCTCCCGCATCCTCCCCGGATATTACCTCTTCATCGGATTCTGCATCTCAAGCATCATCCTCTCCCAGAAGCTCCAACACGGCATAGCCTCTGCTCCCCCTCCCGGAGGGAGGGAACAAGAATAGCCCCGGATGAAATCCGGGGAATGCAACAGGAAAAGACTCCAGCCCTGTCGGGGCGGCCCCTTTTCCATCGCCGAGGGAGCAGTGCGTTTCAACCCAATGAAAGATCGTGAATTTATAAGGCCTTCAGGCCCGGACCTTTGCTCTTTTTCCGTGAATTAAACGAACCACAACTGTTGTACTGCACTCGCCATCGCCGCGCTCTCCCCGCGGCTTCCAGCCGCATAGTCGCCGATACTTACACAACCCCGCCCCTCAGCCCAACCTCCCAGTCGCCCGAATTCCCCCGGAACCCCGCTGAGGGCCTGATGACATTCGAAAAGCCGGCATTTCGGTATCAATCTCTCCGGCAAGGTCAGGCCATTCTTCAGCAGTTGCACAAGTCGTAACTGACGGATTGCCGGTGATCCGACCAGAACGCGCGCACGGGTCGCCGCTCCGATTCGCGTTGATCTGACCTCAAACGGCTTTCCATCCGGGTCGGTTCGCGATTTATTCTTTTCTGGCGGATAGACGCTTAATTTTAGATTCGAGATCCGGAATGTAGCTTGACTGTGCACCGGGCTCCAGACGCTGAGCGATCTGGATGGCTGCTTGCCATGCTGTCAGGGCCGTCTGTTTGTCACCTGTTGCTGCTGCGGCGTCACCCAGCGCCGTCTGGGTAAGAAGGTTGTCGGGTGAGGTGACGACAGCTTCCTGTGCCACGGCGAGCGCTGGTCTTGGTTGCCCCCTCATGAGCAGCCCTTGACTCTCCTGCGCACTTGCGAGTGCGGAGACCTCAGGTGCGGCGATGGGTCCCTTGTAGACGAGTACGGAGTCGTCGATCATCAGTTCGGGATGCAGCGACTGGAACGATCTGTAGGGATTGAGTTGGCCGCTGGGCCATTCGCACCCACTGAGGTCTCCGGCGCTGATCAGGATGGTTCCGTTGATAATGGGAGGAACGAGTCCCACGCCGCCAGACCACTGCGTGTCGAAGGTGGGGAGTGCGTGACAGCGAATACCGTAGACGCCCGGATCGATCACGGGCCGTGCGAAGTACGCGAACCAGCACTCCTGATCCGGGTGACGATCCTGCCACTGCTTCACTTGGAAGAGCTGTTGAGCCCAATCGACGCTTGCGTCACTCAGCAGATTGTGTAGATTCCTGGGTCCTCCCGAGGCTTCGTTGGCATAAGCAAGCTCATTCGGAAATACGAGAAGGCTGGAGACGATGTGGGCCACAATAAGGGCAGAACAGAACATCGCCCAGCGGCGATTCATACCGGCGAGCGGCGCGGCTCCCGCAGCGGCGAAGATGATCACAAAGGCGTACATAGGCAGCAGGTGCCGCGCACCGATATTCATTCCGGACATCATCGCCACAGCAAGATAAAGGATGGGTGGAGCAAGAGAGTAAAACAACTCGCGGTGTCTCGTTACCTTGCCTGTAATGGTGGCGAACGTGGCCAGAACAGTGAGCAGAAGCAGCCCGAGCGTTGTCTTGATCAGAATCACCAATGGGAAGTAATACCAAAGGCCGTGCGGATAAACCTTACCCAGCAGGAATGTGGGATAGGCTAGCGACATCAGTTTCACGTCGACGAGTCCGACCAGATACGATTCGGGCAAAAGGTGGAGGCGCCCAATTTCAACAACTGTGGCGGATTCGAAATGCGGCAGAGGCTCCGCGTATGCTGCGACCGAAGTGCTGAACGCCATACCGGCAGGACGCGCGGTGTATCGAAATCCGTAAAAAGCCCAAAGCACCAGGACGCTAAGAACGATGATGGCAAAAAAACCGCCGGTGAGTCGAAGCGCTATTCGTTTGCGCTCGCCACCTGGAGCTTTCAGCACCTCCCATGCGATCAGACAGACGAACATGGGGCCGATCAGAATCCCCGAATGCTTGGTTGCGAGCAGCAGACCAGTTGCCAGGCCGACGAGGAGCAGGCGCATGAGCGTTGGTCGGGTAGCGAAGCGATAAAACGTCCAAATTGCTGCGACAAAGAAGCATGACACTCCGATATCGGTCGTTACAAGGGCAGAGTGTGCAAGAACGTTGGGATCGAAGACCACGAGAGCAAGAGCGATGAGGCCGGCTGTGTCGCCAAACCAATCCCGCGCCGCCAGAAACACGAACAGGCACAATCCGAGAGCAAGCAACTCCGCGCTCGCCCGCATCTCGAAGACGAGATGCTGCCGGTCTCCGTCATTACGAGCCAGCCAGTCGCGGCCATTCAGATACGCTTCAGCTTTGAAAAACTGACCGGGCATTGGTGGTGGTACCCACAAACGGGCCGAAAGAATGGGAACGGTTGCCAGAAGCTTGGCTAGAGGCGGGTGTTCAGGGTTTAGACCATAATCTCCCGCTTTCCACATCATGTAGCCCGCGAACATGTGATCGCCTTCATCGAAAGTAAGCGATTCACGATGCACCATGGTCAGCGCCAGGGTTGCTTGAATGACGAGGAGAGCTACCGCCGCGAGCCAGTAGTATTTTGGGCGATCATTGGTCATGGGCCGATTATAGAGAGCGCTCATTTGAGACTAATACCTCGAAACGCCCCAGCGTGAACCGATCGAGCCGTGACTGAAAGTCCCTCAACCGGCTATTACCTTCCGGGCAATCGATTCGCGGCAACTTCCCCCTGCGCCAATTTGACCTCCCTGCGTGCTCCTTTCAGCGCCTCACTGGCCCCAGCGGATCCTCACGTCAAAAGTCGGAATATAACAACCATTGTTATACCAATTCTCGATTGCTCCTGAAATGCATCAATTCGGAGGGGTGCAAGCCCGTCGATTTTGCAATCGAAAATGCCCGATCCCCCCTGATTCCGGCACCCTGGGTCTCATTCATGAGACCCAAGGGGCCGCCGGGTCGCCCAAACCCCAAACCCTGTCATCTGCAATCTGTCATCCGTCTTTTGCACATAATTTCGATCCCCCGGCGCATAATCTGGCCATGCATCGCAAACGGCTCCTCTACGCCGTTCAACTCGCCCTCAATGCCGCTTCGCCGCGGCCAAAAGCAACGGGGCGGCAACGCCGCATTTGAGGCTTCTTTTGATGTTTCTGAAAACACATGTTGAAAACAAAGAACGTACGGAGAGCCTTTTTCTAAGCTGAAGAAAACAGAGAGGTTACAAAGAGCCAATTTCAAAGAAAAGCGCCATTCTTAGTCAATTCTGGCTCCAAAGACCGCAAATTCACCCCAATTCCACTCTCCTTAGCCCCTGGTCCCCCCGTTCCCTGCTCCTTGGACCCCAAACCCTGGACCCTGGACCCTGGACCCAACACCCTAGAATTAGAGAGGATGGCTTTCACCGAACAATACGATGTCGCAATCGTGGGCGCAGGTCATGCCGGCTGCGAGGCGGCAATGGCTGCCGCGCGCATGGGCCTCAAGACCGCTCTCATCACCATGAACCTCGACCTCATCGCCCAGATGAGCTGCAACCCGGCCATTGGCGGAGTGGCCAAGGGCCATCTGGTTCGCGAAGTCGACGCGCTGGGCGGCATCATGGGCGAGGTCGCCGATGCCGTCGGCATCCAGTTCCGGCTCCTCAACACCTCCCGCGGCCCCGCCGTTTGGAGCCCCCGGGCCCAGTGCGACAAGCAGCTCTATCGCGTAAAGATGCGCGAAGTCCTCGAGTCCCAGCCCGGCCTCCACATACGCCAGGCCGAAGTCGTAAACCTGGTGCTCGAAGACGCATCAGGCGAGATCGCCGCACCAGAACGGATTGATTCGAATGAACTTCCTCGCCCTCTGCGCCCCCGCCGCCGCGTCCTGGGCCTCAAACTCCGCGACGGCCGCACCCTCCTCGCCGGTGCCACCATCATCACCACCGGAACCTTTCTCAACGGCCTGATCCACTGCGGAGAAGAGCGCTACCCCGCCGGCCGCAGTGGTGAACCCGCCAGCGTCCTCCTCGGCGAGGCACTTCGCGCCCTCGGCCTTCGCACCTGCCGCCTGAAAACCGGAACCCCTCCCCGCCTCGACGGCCGCACCATTCGCTGGGACGCCTTCGAGGAGCAGCCCGGCGACGCCGAACCAACTCCTTTCAGCTTCAGAACAAAGAAGATAGCTCAACCTCAAATCAGTTGCCACATCGCCTTCACCATGCCAGAGACGCTACGCCTTATCCGCGAAAACGTCCACCGCTCCGCAATGTACTCCGGACGAATCGAAGGAATCGGCCCGCGCTATTGCCCCTCCATTGAAGACAAGATCGTCAAATTCCCCGACAAGACCCAGCATCAGTTCTTCCTCGAACCCGAAGGCCTGAATACGCACGAGGTCTATGTCAACGGCATGTCGACCTCTCTTCCAATGGAAGTCCAGTTTCAGATCGTTCGCTCCATCCCCGGCCTCGAAGCCGCTGAGATGCTGCGCCCCGGCTACGCCATCGAATACGACTCGGTGGACGCGACCGAACTGGACCGCACCCTGCGAGTGAAGTCCATGGAAGGGCTCTATTTAGCCGGCCAGATCAACGGAACCAGCGGCTATGAGGAGGCGGCCTGTCAGGGAATCATGGCCGGCATCAACGCCGCCCTCTTTCTCAAAGGCGAGCCACCCTTCACGCTCGATCGCACCGAAGGCTACACCGGCATACTCATCGACGACCTAATCTCCAAAGGCACAGACGAGCCCTACCGAATGTTCACCTCCCGCGCTGAATTCCGACTCCACCTGCGCATCGACAACGCCGACCGCCGCCTAACTCCCTACGGCCGCCGCCTAGGCCTCATCAACGACGAATCCTGGACCGAATACGAAGCCAAGCAAGCCCGAATGGCCACGCTGAGCCGGACTCTCATCAAAACGAAGGCCACTCCGGAGCGGTTGGCGGCGCTCGGCCTGGGCGATCTCACTAGCACGGCCGGTCAAACCTGGGCACAACTGCTTAGGCGGCCCGAAGTTACCATCGAGCCTGTCCTCAATGCAATCTCCGATGAGCTTGCAGCCGATCCCATGCTGGCAGACTTCGCGGGCCAATCGTTGGGTCCGCGCGCCCACTCCACTCCGGGACTCGAGGCCGCGCGTGTACGAAATGAGGCCCGCGCCGTCGAAACAGAGATCAAGTTCGCCGGATACCTCGATCAGCAGAAGAAGTCCATCGAAAAGCTCAAGGCCGCCGAGTCAGTAGCGATTCCCGAGTGGCTCAACTACCGTGGAATCAGCGGGCTCTCTCGAGAGATGACCGAAATCTTCGAACGCGTGCAGCCTGCAACCATCGGCCAGGCAAGCCGATTGCCTGGGGTCACCCCCGCCGCGCTGAGCCTGGTGCACGTCTCGATCAAGCTTCAAGGGGATCGGCGAAAAGCTGGCTAGTTCCCCAGAACTGGCGGCGAGCCGCCCCTGGATATGGTTCTCTTATTTGGATAGCAGCGGAATGTGGAATGGCATTTCCGCTTCGGACTTCTTCTTCGGTTTAGTGTTTGTGTCTTCTCGCAGAACCGTTCGCTGCGAGTTAATGCACAGCCACCCCCCCCGCGTCCGCTCGAACACGTGCGTGAACACGCCTTTTTCATCCACCGGTCCTGAATTCGCCTTGTGATGCAGCGAGTAAGTTCCGTTTGCCACAGCGATGTCGCCCAGCATGCGAACTGTGATCACACGCTGCTCAAGATGAATTGTCTTGTCCTCGCCAGTCAGCACCGACGCCACCTGCTGATTACGAGTCGTGATGTCGCCGCTCGCTGAGACATCCACAAACAATGGTGACAACACAAGCTCCAGTCCATATTGGTCGCGATCATTCACCGCGGTCGCCCACGAGTCTTCAATCTTTTGAAATTCTCGAATCTCGGGGCTCTCGGCGGATGTGGCGGCGGGCTTTACAACTGGTCCATCCGCGGTCTGGGAATAGGATGTCCAACTCATCAGAAAAAAGAGGCAAAAACAGGCAAGACTAAGCTTCATGCGCACAGAGACTCCCACCCATTCATGATAACGCTCCCGATAGGTGTCTCTTGGACATGGAGAGATGGCTGGACGGGAGCGGGTTTCTTGCGGAATCGAGTTCTTCTGCGATTTTAGATCAGGGACTGAAGCCGATCCGGCTGGTGGACGGTGACAAGAGAGTCCTCGATCGAGATCCATCCCTCTTTCCGGAACTGGCCCAGCGTGCGGGTTACCGTTTCGCGCGTAGTGCACGTCATCGATGCCATCTCTTCATGGGTCAACAGCAATGGAAACCGGAATTCGCTGCCATTCACATGTTCGCCAATCTGGTGTGACAACTCGAGCAAAAGCCTTGCCAGGCGTGCAGCCACCGTTTCAGAGAGTGCAATCCGGCAGGCATCCTGCAGGGCGAATCGATACTCCTGGCAAATGCACTGCACGGCACGCATCTGGGCTTCCTTATGGCTCCGCAAAAAGCCCAAAAATCGGTCTCGCTCCACCGGCCGCAGTTGAGCCGCGGTCAACGATTCCGCTGAAACCTCATAAAGTCCGTGGGAGAGCACCGCATAAAGCCCCAGCATCGACCCGGGTCCGGCGATGCGAACTATCATCTGCTTGTCTTCCTGCCGTCCAGCCGTCAACTTCAAATAGCCGCCGCAAATCAGGTAAAGGCAGCGTGCATCATCGCCCTGGCTGAATAAAGAAGCTTGGGCGGGCAGCGAAACAGTGCTGGTGGCCAGTTCAAGGTCGGCCAGCACGGCACTGCCCAAGGAGCAGAACCAGCCAGGCCGCCGATTGGCGCATGCAGCACAACCGGCCGGCACCTGCCGGGTCAGGTGCTTTTGCCGCACCTGCGTTCCAACCGAAATCTCAGGACTTGCCATTGCCGTGCCCCTAACGACGCCGATCGATTTGCAATGCCTCGGTTGAATCGCGCCTTCATTTTCCTCGCGAATCCCCTGAGCAAGATCGGTTCGGTCGGCATCTCTCAAAAGAGAGGCCCATGTTTCAAGCAAGTTTGCCAGTGCACGTCGCCGCAATGATGTGATGCGCCGCACATCCATTCAGCTTGGGCATTCGATTCTCCAATGATTCGCGCCGCCAACTGCCTGCCTGCGTCCATGAATGCGCTTTGGACCCCAAGTTTCCCTGGGGGGGAGATTCGCCAACGACATCACATTCGTGTCCGCAAGGACTGTTCATTTTTACTCATCATCACAGCCCCGGAATGGGACATGTTGATCACATGCGCACCGAATTGGGAAACCTCAGACTTTATCCCCGACCAAGTAGCACGTTTTCATTAAGTTAGATGGAGTCGATCCGTCCGGTTCACAGCGGGAATTTCGGGCACTGCATCACAAATCGATAAACTCCCCAATCAGGATTGACCCTTGCTCGCTGAGTGTGATGAAGATCACCGAGCGGTATGCTGGCAAAAAAGTACGATTTGCCCATGAAGTGATGCTCCGCACAAAGAGCGACTTCTGGAAGAATTGGGTTCAGCATCCAGTCACTTTATTTCGTTTTTTTGATCTCGAGTGCCGATAGTTCATTCGGGGTTCTTGACTCAATTCACTCAAGATGTCGTATCGAGGGCATCGAAGGCGGTATTTTTCATGCATACAGATGGGCCAGTAAGACGGTTGACGATCGGAGCGGTTCCGGGCAAGGCTACGGGGCTGCGAGCGTTGGTAATTTTGCTGCTGGGCGCCGGCATAATGTGCGCTGCCGCACTGGCCGTGCCAGCGGCGGAAACCAAGGCCGTTGCCTCACAGTCAAAGGCTGCCGCACCGGGGGATTACGTAGGTGGAGAGGTCTGCGCCACCTGCCATGACGAAGTAGCCAAGGGTTTCGCCGGCAATCCTCACACACGGATGGCCGCGGAACACGGGACAACGGGTGTGAACTGCGAGGGTTGCCACGGCTCGGGCAAGGCCCACGTGGATGGTGGCGGAGACAAGACCAAGATCTTCAATCCTGCCAATGCCTCAACCAAAGAAATCGATCAGAAGTGCCTTGGCTGTCACCAAGGCAAACACTCGAACTTTGAGCGCGGCGCGCATGCGGAAGGCAATGTCAGTTGCCTCGGATGTCACGACATCCACGGCAGCAAGCAGGATGCCCTGCTCAAGGCGCCTCAGCCGACTCTCTGCTTCCAGTGCCACACAGAGATCAAGCCCCAGTTCTCCATGCCCTTCCACCACAAGGTGGAGGAAGGCCTGATTCAGTGCAGCGATTGTCACGACCCACACGGCACAACACTGGCCACGAATTTGAAGGCCACCGCCGATATGAATGCCGTCTGCACCAAGTGCCACACAGATGTCCGCGGACCGTTCGTCTTCGAACACGCTCCGGTCAAGGCTGAAGGCTGCGTCAGTTGCCACACGCCGCACGGCTCGCAGAACCCGCGATTGCTGAATATGCCCAGCATCGCCACCCTCTGCAACCAGTGCCACAGCCCCTTGTCTGCCGGTACGGTTCATGGCATGGATGCAGGCTCAACTACGGTTGCTCCGTGCATCGACTGCCACACCATGATCCACGGATCGAACATCAGTCAGGCATTTATCAAATAACCTGCCGGCGCGCGTTGTTCCGGCAGCCTGGCCAGCGGTCAGGGCCGGAGTCAAGCCACGGTACACAGGTTTCGAAGCGAGCGATCCTTCGAGAGAGGCTTCATATGAAGAACACAGGCTGGTTTATTCGGCTTACTCATCGACAGCTTTCAGCCGCGACGGCCCAGTTTATTGCTGGGTGCTGTGGAGTTGCCCTCGCGCTGATGATGACGGGCGTCGCTGTCGCCCAAAACCCAAACCCCGAAGCTGCCAAGCCGGGTCCGGAGGTCTCCGCCCCGAATGGCTACTCGATCCATCACAGCGTGGATCTCGGCGGTCGCATCGCCAACG
>Ga0302267_10001041_pt1 | contig 35962 bp, 30 predicted proteins | sample III_Bog_E1_3_FD_194555 | JGI IMG/M metagenome (GOLD analysis project Ga0302267, IMG submission 194555) | Peat permafrost microbial communities from Stordalen Mire near Abisko, Sweden - III_Bog_E1_3 | ecosystem: Environmental > Terrestrial > Soil > Wetlands > Peat | place: Sweden: Abisko...
AAGCTCGGCAACGTCTTACATCTGCTTCATGAACCGCCGGATGCCGAACGGCACGTCCTGTGGTGTGGGAGGACGGCGGGAGTGATCCCGCCTCCTACCCGATAGGATTAGAACCGCTCTGAGGGCAGGATTGCCCGATTGTCGCGGTTAGAAGTTCAACGTGATTTTTGCCGTGAGCGCGCGAGGCGTTACGTAGTGGGTCCCGCTGAAGGTGGAAAGGAAGTTGTAGAGTGCGTACTTGTTGGTGACGTTGATGGCGGTGAGGTCGAGGTCAATCTTGTAGCGTTCTTTGTGGAAGATGTTGTTCTTGCCGATGGAGGCGTCGAAGAGGTTGCGGGGCGCGATGCGCTGGGGATTGTGGTCGTTATCGCCTGCGCCTGGTGCGGGGATGCGAAGGAGGGTGGAGCTGAACTGGTCAGCCGGGCAGACCGCGGGAAGGGGGTGGGAGGGGGTGGCTCGCAGGCCGTTGCAAGTGAGGCCTGCCTGGAATTCCTGGTCGGCAGTGAGGGGCAGATAGGTGGTCTGGCCGGTGACGGGGTTGACGGTGCCGGGGAGGTTGGTGTCGACCGTGGCGATGGCAGGCTGGCCGTTCAGGGTGGTGGAGCTGTTGGCGCAGGGGGTGTTGGGGTCAGTGATGCCGTAGCAGGGGGTTGAGCCCGCAACCTGACCTGAGTCGTAGCGCCAGTTGAATCCGCCCCAAAGGCCGCCGAACGCTTTTGCGCCGGGGAGGGTGTATTGGATGTGGGTGTCCTGGTTGAACTTCTCGTCGTGGTCGATGCGGAAAGGAAGGCCGGTTTGGCCGACTGTGGCTCCTGCACCCGCGACCTGGGGTGGATAGAAGCGAGCGGCGACCGAGGACATGACTACATAGGCGCTTATGTTGTGGAACTCGGGAATCTCAACGTGAAGCGCATAGCCCGGGATTTTGGAGTTGTGCCAGTCAATGGGGAAGGTGATGGGTGTGTTGCCGAGGACGCTAAAGTCAAATGCGTTGTGGGTGTACTTCCAGATGTACTCACCGCTGACAACGACACGTTTGCCGATGGCCTGCTGGAATCCGGCGTGGAATTCGTTTCGGAAGCCGGGAGCCTCTGCGGTGGAAACGCCCGAAGTGCAGTTGAGGAGCGGTGCGAGAACGGCGTTGGAGCAGCCTTCACTGGAGAGAACCAGGTTCTCATTGAAAGGAGTTTCGAGGGTTCTAGCGTAACTGATGCGCAGGACGGTGGCTGAAGGTTTGATGCTGTATGCGATGCCTACGCGGGGCTGGGTCTGGTTAGCGCGAGTGAGGCCGTTATAGAGGTCTTCGCGCAGGCCGAGATTGAAGAGCCAATTGCCGGCCTTGATCTGATCCTGCGCGTAGAGGCCAAGCTCCTTGACGTCGGTGTGGCCGGCATAGAGGTAGTCCCTGCCGCCGCGGGTGAGGTCGTAGGGCGCGAGGACGGAGTTGTAGTTGGGATTGACGAGAGAGATGACGCCGTCGCAGGCCGTGGGAGCGGAGAAGCCCGCCAACGGATTGCCGTTCACATCCATGCAGGGAGCGTTGTAGGTGGCTTCGACGACGCCGAGGCTGTCGTTTTCGTTGAGGAAGGTCTGGCCGTACTGTGCTCCGGCCTTGAAGGTGTGTATTCCCTTGGCGTAGGAGATGTCAGAGTGCACGGCGGTGTTGGTGAGAGTGCGCTCCTGGGCGATGGAGGCGGTCTGGAGAGTCGGAGGGCCGAGATCGGCGAGGGGGTTTTCGCTGGGGAAGTAGTTGTAGTTGTCGCGACGTACGAATGCGCCAAAATTGAGGACGGCGTTGTCGTTGATGATGCGTGTGTAGGTGGGGGAGATATTGAAGGTGCCGATCTTGGAGTGCTGATCAGTGTTTCCCACGACACCAAATATTGGGCTGCTGGTGGTGCCGGCCGAGACGACGTTGACGACGTTGAGATTGTCGTAGGAGTTGGGGGTCTGGAACCAGGAGCGGCTGTAGTTGAAGTCGACGTGAATGGAATCGGCCGGAGTGAAGGAGTAGTCGACTCGATCAAAGGTGTTCTGCTCGTTGCCCTTGTCGTGGAAGACAGCGAACTCTGGAGGATCAAGGAAGCGTCCGGTGTTCAGACCGTCAGCTTCGATAAAGTTGCCCCAGTTTTTTCCGCCGAAGGCGAGATCGAAGCTGGCCGTGGAGGATCCGAAGGCTCCGTAGGAGGCATTGATGCTGCCCGTTGGGCGCGTAACACCCAGACCTGAACGCGTGGTGGCGACGATTACGAGGCTGGTCTTGCCGCCGTACTCGGCGGGGGGAGCGCCGCTGATGACTTCTATGGACTGGATGGAGTTGGAGGGAATCTGGTTGGAGAAGACCTTGCTCTGCTGGTCAGTAATGGACTGGCCATCGACAGAGAAGGAGTTGGAGGCGTGATCCCCCAGTCCATGGAAGAGGCCGTTGGAGTCGGCAGAGACGCCGGGAGTGGTGGCCTGGACCAGGGAACTCAGGCTGGAGGTTTGGCTCTCCATGGGTACCTTGACAAACAGATCACGGTCTACGTCGGTGTGGAAGGTGGGATCGTTTTCGACCAGGTCGCCGCTCGATTCCACAGTGACGGTCTGGGTGGCACCCGAAATCTGCAAGGTCAGCTTGAGGGTTATTCCCACCAACGATCGAATTTCGAAGTCTTTGTTTAGTACTTCGAATCCATTAGCGGTGACGGTCACCTTGTAGGGATTGAATGGAATGTTTGTGAACGCAAAGTGCCCCTGATCGTCGGTCATCGTGCTGCGGTCGAGTCCACTGGAGGCGTTGCTTAGATTGACAGTGGCGCCGGGAACGACCGCGCCAGTTGGATCGCTCACGGTGCCGCTGACGGAGCCGGCGTTTTGGGCGTGCGCGCAGAGCGCCGCTAGAGACAAAATTCCGAGGGGAAGAATGCGAAGAATCGTGCCGCGAATCGACGGCATGGTAAAGCCTCCTGTTGATGGCTTAAATATCCAATCGCGTGTGCCGCAGCGAGGCCGCGACAACTTCGATGGATTTGGCTTGCTTGATTTCGTGAGTTCCTGCCTGCTGGAATCCGATGCCGCGCGCCAATTTTCAAATGGGACGGAAGAGGCAGATTGCCAAGGCGGAACTGAGAAAAGGAAAGCTAGCTCTGGAGGCTTCTGGGAGGGGGCCGGATGTAGAGCGTGGGATGCCAGTACCGCACAGCAGTGGACTCTTCGACAGGCGCTGACTGGATGCCGACCTGAATCAGCACGACCACCGGAGCTGCCACGGCAACGGGCGCGGCAGAATGCATCATGATGCAGATCGGGCAGTGGTCAGCATCGCTGTCACTTGTGTGCAAGTGAGCAACCTGCACCACAGTCAGCAATGAGAGCAGAATCAGGCAAACGAGGGTCACCACCGGTGCGGCCTTGAAGCCTGCACGGCGCGTCATACGCCAATCTGTTCTGAATCCTGGCAAACTGATCCCTTCCCTCATCTAAGGATACACAGAATTTGACCGCATATCTGCAATTTTGGTTACCCGCATGCGGGCTTATGAAAGGTGGCAGTTCGGCAAACATCAATCCCGATGGCTCGTCTAAACTGGTGCGCATAGGGAGAAACCCCGTCAAATGAGTTCGATGCTCAGAGTTCGTTACATTTTGCCGGGCCTGTTGACCGTCTTCGCACTGGTTGCAGTGGCTGTCCCACTCCATGGCCAGAAGCCGTTGCCTGTCAAGCCCGACGTGCCGGGGATGGCCAGCAACCATCGGCTCATCCTCAAAGATGGGACCTATCAGATTGTCCGCAAGTATGAGGTGGTGGGGGACCGCGTTCGCTACATCTCCGTTGAGCGGGGAGGCGACTGGGAGGAGCTGCCCGTGGACCTGGTGGACTGGGACGCAACACGCAAGTGGGAGCGAGACCACACAGTCCGACCCGACGAAGACGTGTCTCCGGCGATGAAGGAGGCGGAGACGATCGACAAGGAAGAGGCTTCGGAGCGCGAGGAGCTGAAGTCGAGCCGCCCCGAGGTGGCGAAGGGGCTGGAGCTGCCGGACGAGGATGGAGTATTTGTGCTGGACACGTACCAGGGAACGCCGGAGCTGGTGGAGTTGCTGCCGAGCGAGCTGACTGCCAATGTGAAGACCAAGAAGGGGCTAAGCACGTTGAATCCGTTGGCAGGGTCGAAGGCCGCGCTTGAGCTGGAGGGAGCGCATGCGAAGGTGCATCTGCATGTGAACGATCCGGTGATCTACCTGTCGCTCAATGTTGAGGATGACAGGGAGCCGGTGCTGTCTCATCCGTTGACGGTGAATACGGGAGGAGCGAAGGAGATTGCCGGGCGCAAGCATGGAGCACACTCGCCGAGCTCAGGATTTGCGATTGTGCGCGTGGATGAGCGGAACTCGTTGAGGATTGTGGGTGCGGTCCACATGAGCCCGACGGGAACGGTGACGCAGGACGAGGATGTGATTCCGGCGAAGGCTGAGGTGTTGCCGGGCAAGCACTGGATGAAGATCACGCCCGCCCAGACACTGACGATTGGGGAGTATGCGCTGGTGGAGATCATTTCGCCGTCTGACATCAACCAGTCGGTGTGGGATTTCCAGGTTGATCCGCGGGGAGGGGACAACCCAGGGTCGCTGGGGCCGCTGCTGCGGTGAGGCGGGAAGGTTTGACTCTCAGAGAGCGTCTGGGGCCTTGGCTCTGGAGAAACGCTGGCGGCGTTTCTCCCACTCGTCGGAGTTGAAGAAGCGTGGGCCGACTTCAATAAGTCGGGGAATCATGTTGAAGACGGCGACACGGCTCCAGGGACGGCCGTCGCGCTGACGGAAGCCCATTTCATTCAGGTCGCTGACGATGGCCGAGTAACTGAAGTCCTGGACCAGCAGTTCCATCATGAGCATCAAGACCTGGTGCTCGCCGGGATGGACTTCGAGGCGCCTGCAGTCGTCGGAGACGCGGAGGCCGTAGGGGATGTCTTCGTTGAAGCCACCTTCAGGAGGGGTTTCGGAGTCGGGCAGCTCGCGCCGCCACTCGATGGAGACCATCTGCCATCCTGCCGCTGTCCGCTGCTGGATGACATTGGGGCTGAAAGGACCGGAAACAACATCGCGAACTCGCTCGAAATACGCCATGAATGGCCTCCTAGATGGAAATTGCTGGTCAGGTGGGAGCAATTTGTGGGCCAGAATCGGCCCTTCCTTGCGAGACTCAAGAGATGCATGCACAAGGGGATTTGCGCATGCGATTCACCCAGCGGCTGGAGCTTGGTGTTCACTTTCGAATGATGTTGTGCGGTTGCGGACAGCGTGGGCAGCCATGAATCTGGCGGAACGCTGATAATGATCGTGACTTTCGCGTGGGGTGCGGATCGGTTGGCAGCGAATCACCCGCGAGGGAAGTTCTTGTATCCAGGAGGAATCATGTTTTTGTCGTTGAACAGGTTTGTTGCCGTAATGAGCATCGGGGCGTGCCTGGCTGCGCCGGTTTGTGCGCAGAAGAGTTCGGCGGCCAAGGGAGTGAACACATTGGCGGCACCTGTGCCCGCACCGTTGCTGAACGGCAAGCGGGTGTTCATCTCCTATGAGATTGGGGACGTGACGTCGTTTCCGTCGGCTTACAGCGGTGGCCCGGAGCGCGCTTACAGCGAGTTCTTTAACCAGATGAAGGCGTGGGGCCGGTTTGAACTGGTAATGGATCCCAGCGACGCGGATTTGGTGTTCGCGGTCCGGTTCGTCGACGCGCCGATGCCGCAGATCCGTGTGGGCATCTCCGACGGAAAGACTCATGTGGCGCTGTGGGGATTTGTGGAACAGGTGGATCCCGCGGTGTTCAAGAAGCATCGCGATGCCAGCTTCTCGGAGTCAGTGAAGCTGTTGATTGGCGATGTGCAGGCGCTGCTGACGCCTGGGGCGGCGGCAACCGCAGTGAAAGCAGATGGGAAGACGCGGTTATCGGATCAGGCGCAATAGGGAGTGCAGCCGAATGACCAAGCACAGCGCACCTACTCGCGGACGCTGATGCCGAGGGCTTTCATCTTGCGGTAGAGGTGGCTGCGCTCGAGGCCGAGGAGTTCGGCAGCGTGGCTAATGTTGTTGCGGGCTTCTTCGATCTTTTTGAGGATGTATTCGCGCTCGTAGGCGTCGCGGGCCTGCTGGAGGGTGGAGAACTCTTCAGTGGAGCGCGAACCGGATTTGTGGACGAGGGGCGGCAGGTGTTTGCGCTCGATGCGCAGGACGCGGGGATTGAGGATGAGGACCCGCTCGATGACGTTCTTTAGCTCGCGGACGTTTCCCGGCCATTGATATTGAGCGAGGGCTTCGAGGGCTTCATCGCCGATCTCGATGCGGGGGCGGCCGTATTGCTTTCCGAACTCGGCGAGGAACTCGCGGGCGAGGGGCGGGATATCCTGCTTGCGCTCTCGAAGCGGCGGCACAAAGAACGGGACAACATTCAGGCGGTAGAAGAGGTCTTCGCGGAAGTTGCCTTTGGCGATCTCTTCTTCGAGGTCTTTGTTCGTGGAGGCGATAAGGCGGACATCGACGCGCAGGGGCTGTGTGCCGCCGACGGGCGTGAAGAGCTGATCGTCGAGGGCGCTGAGGACCTTGGCCTGTGTTTTGAGGCTCATGTCGCCAACCTCGTCCAGGAAGAGTGTTCCGCCATCGGCGCGCTCGAGCGTGCCGCGCTGCTCCGCGGGGCCAGGTTGCGCGCCATGGCGATAGCCGAAGAGTTCGGCCTCTATATGCGCTTCCGGGATGGCGGCGCAGTTGAGCTCGACGAATACCCGGTCACGGCGAAGGCTCTCAGCATGGATAGCACGGGCGATGAGCTCTTTGCCGGTTCCGGACTCGCCATAGATGAGGACACGGCCGTTGGTAGGTGCCATGAGCCGGATCTGCTGGCGGAGCGCCTTGGCTGGGATGCTTTCGCCGGTGAGCACCGAGCTGACGCTGAACTGACGCTTGAACTCGAGGTTCTCGGTGCGCAGGCGACGGGCCTCGACCGCGTTTTTGAGGACGATGAGGGTGCGCTCGATGGAGAGAGGTTTCTCAAGGAAGTCGTAAGCTCCCAGCTTGGTGGCTTTGACGGCGGCCTCGATGGTGCCGTGGCCGCTGATAATCACGACTTCAGGACGCGTCTCCGCGGCGAGCGAATGGATGTCGCCGAGGACGTCGAGTCCGTCGCGGTCGGGTAGCCAGATGTCGAGCAGGACAGCGTCGTAGGGCGCGTCCTGAAGGAGGACGAGAGCTTCGGCCGCGGTAGCGGCGGTGACAACGCCGTAGCCTTCTTCGATGAGGATTTCTTCGAGAGAGGAGCGAATCTCTGCTTCATCGTCGACCACAAGAATGTGGTTCATGAGGGAAGGCCTTTCATCCCTGCAGGGGCCGGTGCATCGAGGGCGGCAACGCCATTGCCCTCAAGAGCAGGTTGTGCGCCTATTTCCATCAGCGGGAGGCGCAACAGGAAGCGAGCGCCTTTGGGGGTATTGCTCTCTGCGCGAAGTGAGCCGCCATGTTCCTGAACGATCTTGGCGGCGATGGAGAGGCCGAGGCCGGTGCCGCGATGCTTGGTGGAGTAAAAGGGCAGGAAGAGGCGTTCACGGATTTCGTCGGTGAGTCCGTGGCCAGTGTCACTGATGGTGATCTCGACGGCTGCGCCATCCTCAGTCACGGAGCTGTGGATGCCGAGGACGCGGAGCAGGCTGCCCTGCATGGCTTCAGCAGCGTTGTCGATGAGGTTGGCCAGAGCGCGGCGGATGGCTTCAGGGTCGGCCATCACCATTGGCAGCGCAGGCTCGAGATCCCACTGCACGTTGATTCCCTGGAGACGACCGGCGAAGAGAGCGAGGGCTTCCTCGGCGACCTTGTTAAGATCGCAGGCACGCGGCTCGAAGGCGGGGAACTGGGCGAGAGCGGAGAATTGGTCGACAAGGGTGCGCAGCGTGCCAACGCAGCCCAGAATCACCTCGCTGCACTTGCGAATGACCTGTGGGGAGTCGGCGATGCCGCGATCGAGGTGGCGGGCGATACGCTCGGCGGAAAGCGCGATGGGAGTGAGAGGATTCTTGATCTCGTGAGCGACACGCTGTGCGACTTCCTTCCATGCGAGCTGACGCTGAGCACGAAGTAGTTCGGTCATGTCTTCGATGACGAGGACGGTGCCGGCGAGCCCATGCGCGAGCTCAAGGCGGGCACTGGTGACGGCGAGATGAATGGTGCGTCCGCGCCAGGGGAGTTCAATCTCAGTGGATGCGGCGCCCATGCGCTGTCCACGGCGGATGACGCCGGTGAGCTCGTCAGTGCAGTCGGGCGGCATGAGCGCGTCGATGCGCAGCCCGGCAAGGTTTTCGTCGTCGCGGCGGCCCATGAGCAAGGCAAAGGCCCGATTGCACTGAAGAATTATGCCACTGCCATCGAGAGTGACGACGCCGGAAGGTATGGTCTCGACAATGGTCTCAAGCTCGCGGCGACGTTCTTCGATTGCCTGATTCGCTGCGGTGAGTTGCGCAGACGAACTTTCCGCCAGGTAGCGGCTGGTTTCAAGATCCGCGGCCATGTGGTTGAAGGCCTGCACCAGGTCGCCCATTTCTCCGGTAGCGATGGGGCCGATGCGCTGCTCGTATTTTCCCGTAGAGATCTCGTCCATTGCGTCGGCGAGGGCTTCGACGGGTCGCGTGATCTGTTTGGACAGAAAGAGAGCAACCCAGACGCTGGAGAAAAAGACGAAGACCGTGATGAGAAGCAGCAGGAGTACGAAGGTGGTGCGGATGCTGCGGCGCGAACGGAAGAGTTGCCAGTACTCCTCTGCGCCTTTCTGGATGCGGCCGGTAGTTTGGCTTAGCCCCTCGGGCATGGGAAGTCCGACGACGACGACATTGCCAGCCTGCGACACGGCCATGGCAACTGCGTAATCTTCGCTAGCTATTCTCACCACCGGCTCATCACTTCGCTGGGCGGTGGCAAGGATATTGGCTGTCAGCGAGCCGTGGAGCGGAGCTTCCTCGGCATGGTCTCCTTCGTCGGTCTTAACCGGGAGCCACGAAACGAGACTCGCGGGACTGAACTCGGCGGGAGTCTGGAAGCGGGCGAGGACTTTGAGGTCCTTGCTGTAGACCACGGCAAAGCCACCGGCGAGAGTGATGCGGTGAGCGACGAGTACATTCTGGAGGTCAGAAGGTGCTTTATCGGTTTCACCGGAAGCGGCGATGGAGGCTGCTTCGACGCGAGCGTTGTTTGTGACGTATTGGGCCAGCTCGAGGACGACGCGCGTGGAATCTTCGTGCAGCTCGGAGGTATTGGGCGAAAACCATCGGTCGATGGAGCGGTTGAGAATCATGAAGCTGAAGAGGAACATGAAGATGGCCGGCGTGAGCGCGATGATGATTGCGCCCAGGACCATGCGGGTACGGAGGCGGGAACCGAGAGCGCTGCTGCTCTGGCTGGCGTAGAGGCGGAGGATGTTCCTGAGCAGGAGCATCGAGAGGACCATGAGGAGAAGGAAGACCAGCACCGTGAGGGCGGTGAAGGCCAGCGTTTCTCCCGAGGTCACTGGATTGAGGAAGCCGACGCCCGAGGTGTTGAATGCATTCAGTCCGTCCAGGAGGGCGAAGACAAGCAGAACCCCACCACCCAGCAGGGCGATGGATCGCCGCCTTGGATCCGCGAGGAAAGGCATGGGGCGATTATAGAGCCGGTCGAGATGAATGGGCAGGGAAGCGGCGGTGAACGCTCAGGTTAGTGGTCTGTGGGCGTGTCTACATCCCGGGCCGTGGAGTGTGGACAGGCTCTATACCTGTGAGCAGGCGAGCGGGCTGAGGATCACGTTGGTGATGTTGTTGACGATCTGGTCGTAGGCGTATCGGGGATCGGTGGAGAGTCTTTTCCAGGCGGGATCGTTGCGGAAGACGTCCCACTTGGCGTCGAGCTCGGCCTCGTCGGCGAAGCTGAGCATGTAAGTGAGGTGGGGTAGGCGGGCGCCGATGAGCCCATCGCCGAAGAAGACGGGGTGGAAGCCGGCCTTGAGAAATATGTCGAACTCGCCGGCATGGAACATCTCGACTTTGCGAACGTGTTCGCCGTTGCTGGGGCTCTCGTAGGTGCGGAGCTGGAAGATGCGCTTTGCCTTGGTGGCTGCAGAGGGTGGCGGTGTGAGCTTTGGCCAGCCTTCAAACGACTTCAGTAGCCAGCTCTCAACGCGGATAAATGCGGGGGCTGCGTTAGGGGCGTTCCAGAAGGGCTCGGCGGCGCGGAGGAAGTCGGCATCCTGGGCGAGGCGGAGGTCGAGCTCTGCGAGATCGGCAAGGTTTGTGGAGGGAATGACGAGGACGTAGGAGGGAGTTTCCGGTCCGATGTCGAGCTTTAGGGCGGCGACGGGCCCTGCGCCGAGGCGGCCGAGTGCGGGGATCAACGCGTCGGAGAAGTAGGTTTCTGTGAGCTTGAGCTGCGGACCACTGAGGAGGCTGTAGCGGCGGAGTTGGTAGTAATCGCGGGGGGTAGTGGCGGGTGTTTCCGCAGTGAGTTTGCCGGCAAGGCCGACGGTAGAAGCTGCAAGCGATGCGGCAAGAAATTGACGCCTCTCCATGGTTCCCTCCGAGTGCAAAGCAATTCTACGAGAGAGGATTCGATTACGGGGGCTTAGGCGGCTCATGCGCTACGATAAAGCCAGCAGACGAGGCCGCCATGTTTGTAGTTGTCTGGCAATTTGAGGTTGCTGAGGAAAAGGTGACGGCCTTCGAGGCTGCATATGGTCCGGAGGGTTCCTGGGCGCAGCTTTTTCGCGGCTCGCCGAGCTACCAAGGGACGGAGTTGCTGAAGGATGCGTATGTTCCGGGGGGGTACGTGACGATCGACCGCTGGGCGAGTGAAGAGGCATTTCGAGCCTTCCGGAAGGACAACGATTCTGCCTATGAGGCGCTTGACCGGGCATGCGACGAGCTGACGAGCCGGGAGATGCGCATTGGGGCGTATACTGTGTAACCGAACGGGGAAAGCGGAAATCCGCGCGGGCCCGAGGAGATTGGCCGCAAGAAGATTTTATAAATCAACAACTTGCGTGTGAACCATAACTTTCACCTTTTCTTCGCTCTTTTTCCTGTCTTTGACTCTCCAGCCCTGCTACAATCCCATCGAAATGCAAATCTGTCCGGCGAGCAGAAGTGTCACCGTTTGCGGTGATGCACGGAAACCCCGGATGGAGCGCATGTTAAGGAGCGGCCTCCAATGGCTAATACGGACGAACGCACGAAAGCTGTAGAACTTGCACTGGCACAGATTGAAAAGCAGTTTGGCAAAGGGTCGATAGTCCGCCTTGGATCGAAGGAGGCGTTGCTCCCGATCTCGGTGATTTCTACGGGGTCTATCAGTTTTGACGCGGCGCTTGGAGTGGGGGGGGTACCCCGCGGGCGAGTGATTGAGGTCTTCGGGCCTGAGTCGTCGGGCAAGACGACGATCACGCTGCAGATTATTGCCGAAGCGCAGCGGGCCGGGGGGCTGGCTGCGTTTGTTGACGCCGAGCACGCTCTGGATCCGGGCTATGCGAAGAAGCTGGGTGTGGACGTGGACAACCTGCTGGTTTCGCAGCCGGACTCGGGCGAACAGGCGCTGGAGATTACCGAAGCGCTGGTGCGGTCGGGAGCGATCGACGTGCTGGTGGTGGACTCGGTGGCGGCGCTGGTGCCGAAGGCAGAGTTGGACGGCGAGATGGGCGAATCGCACATGGGCTTGCAGGCGCGGCTCATGTCGCAGGCGCTGAGGAAGCTGACGGGGACGGTCTCGAAGTCGCGGACGGCGCTGATTTTCATCAACCAGATTCGCGAAAAGATCGGCGTGATGTTTGGCAATCCGGAGACGACGACCGGCGGACGCGCGCTGAAGTTCTACTCGTCGGTGCGTGTGGACATTCGCAGGATTGCGGCGATCAAGGACGGGGACGCGGTGACGGGGAACCGGACTAAAGTGAAGATTGTAAAGAACAAAGTGGCTGCGCCGTTCAGGGAGGCGGAGTTCGACATTCTCTATGGGGAGGGGATCAGCCGGGAGGGCGACGTGCTGGACCTGGCTGTGGCCAACAACCTGGTGGAGAAGTCGGGCGCGTGGTACAGCTACGGCGGCGAGAGAATTGGGCAGGGCCGGGAGAATACGCGCACGTTTCTGAAGGAAAACAAGGACCTCTTTGCCAAGATGGATGCGGAATTGAGGAAGAAGCTGGGGATTGGCATGGCTTCGAAGGCCGAGGTGCCGGAGGTTCCGGCGTCGGGTCCTGCGGAGGCTGCGGCGGTGGTGCGGGGCAAGAAGGGGTAGCGTGCAAGGGCTGCTAGAATCCGACTGGAGCAGCCGATGAGCGCGAAGGCCCTTTATCCCGGCACATTCGATCCTCCGACGAACGGTCATGTTGACCTGATTCAGCGGGGCGCGAAGCTGTTTGAGCATCTGACGGTAGCAATCCTGAACAACCCGGTGAAGAATCCGCTTTTCACTGTGGAAGAGCGGGTGGAGATGCTGCAGGAAGTGACTGGAGCCCTTCCGAATGTTAGCGTTGCGACGTTTGGGGGGATGATGGTGGAGTTTGCGCGGCAGCAGGGGGCGACTGCTGTTTTGCGCGGCATCCGAGCGATTTCAGACTACGAATACGAATTCCAGATGGCGCTGATGAACCGGCGTCTGGCGCCGGAGATCGAGACTGTGTTCCTGCAGCCGGCGGGGCGGTACTCGTTTGTGAGTTCGCGAATGGTGAAGGAAGTATTCAGCTTCGGGGGCGATGTTACAGGGCTGGTTCCACCGAACGTGCTGAGAAGGCTGCGGGGGCGAATGGGGAAAAGCTAGTTCACAGTTCGCAGTTCATAGTTCACAGTTCGCAGTTCACAGTTCATCGCTCTGAGTTCACGCTTTCCCTTTCTCGGCTTGCCCGAATCCCTCCATTTCAGAACGAAAAAAGTGGTGTTTTTCAATTGAGAATGGCCGTTTTTTTTTGAAGAAGCCGGCACTTTTCTGGAAATTGGTCTATTTTAACCGGTCTATTTTCTGTAGTTTACGAAAAGGCCCATGATAAACCGTTTGTTTTCAATAGTCGAAAAAACAAAGGCATGAAATCTGCTGTCGAGCGAGGTTTGACCAGCGGAATCGGGTCCGGGTCTGAGGTAGGGTCTGGGGTCTCGGGTCTGGGGTGGAGGGGCGAAGTGCGACCGAGCCGGAGTCCGTTTGGCATCCAAGTCCGTTTGGCATTCACGGGTAGAGTGTGCGCCGGGGAGCCGTAATTATGTGCAAAAGACAGCTAACAGCTTTCAGAGCCCAGCCATCAGCTAAAAGCTCACGGGGAAGGGACGGAGAAAGCGTGGAATAGGAAGGCAAGGAAAAGGGAACAGGGAAAAGCATGACGGGGTCTCATGGATGGGGCCACGGGGTGCCGGGAATGAGGGGAATTGGGCGTCATTCATTTCAGAATCAGGAGGAATTGACATCTTTCATCTCGGAATAGATGGGGATTTCGGTGGGATTCTTGACGAAAAGGCGCTGTTAGGTGACTGCCTAGACGCTCATTTATGCAAAAGACGATAGCAAAGCCCGAAGGGTGAGGCCAGGAGGAAATTGTTCTATTTGGCGGCGGGGAGGCCGGTGGCGGTGGGGAGGATGGCGCGGTAGCTGGCGTCGAGGGCGGGTCCCATGAGAAGGATGGCGGCGATGCGGCGGACGACCTGGGCGAAGTAGGCGGCTTCCTCGGGGTGGAGCGGGCGGTGGAGCAGCGGGGAGGCGGGTTCGGGGGTGAACTCGCGGTAGCTGAGCCATTTCTTCAGGACCTGGTAGCCGCCGAGGGTGTAATTCCAGACGAGGATCGGGACGGCGGACCAGTGGGAGTTGCCGTTGAGGTAGACGTCTACGCAGGTTTCGCCGAGGAGGGTGAGGGCTTCTTGCAGGGTGGGGAATTGTGCGGAGGCGAGGGCGGCGAGTTTTTGGCGTTCGGTTTCGGTCCAGGGGCGTTCGGGGGCGAGGCCTCGTCCGGGCATAACGGTGTTTCCCTGGCCCTTGTGGCCCCAGCCTGCGGTCAGTTTGAGGGCTTCGTCGAGGTTTGGGTCGAGCGGCAGTTTGAGGGCGGCGAGGAAGGACCACTCGGCGGCAAGGTTGATGCTGGATTCGGCGTCGAGTAGTTCGGCGAGGCGGCGGCCAAGGCTGGCCGAGTGGGCGAGTTGGTCGGCTGTGGCGGGGAGGGGAATGCGGGGCCAGTCGCCTAGCAACGCCCCGGCGCTTTCTGTGCGATAGGTTGGTGTGTGCATGGTGGCGAGGGCGTGGAAGAAGAGGTCAGGTCTAGGCGCGGCGATGGCGTCGAGGTAAGTTTCCGCCGTTCCGGATAGGTTGGCGCGGATTTCTGCAGGGGAGTGGACCGTTGCGGGCTCAATCACGACTGCGGGGAAAAAGTTCGAGAGCCCGTTTCCGAAGTTGTCTGCCAATCCGTTGACTACGGTCCCGCGCGCGAATGTGTCGCCGGATTCGCGCTGACGGGCCTCAATCCAAACGGTGGCACCAATCATCTGAGCGGCATACTCTTCGACTTTTCTGCGCAATAGGCTTGTTTCGGGTTCCCAATATATCCATCTCAGGTCGAAGGGCCGGTAGCAGTAACGAAGTGCCTCCCACGGACGAAAGCCTCTCAGTTGGAGGGTGGTTCGAATCTCCTTTGCGTAGTACATATATCCGTCTTCCATTGCGTCGGGGAGTTCCTGGGCGAACGCCTCGTGGGAAATCAAGGGATCGAAATAGTTCTTCATTCTTGCATCGAGACGATGACGATCGATATCGACGACGAGTTGGTCGCGGCTTGTCTTGATGCCTGGAAATGATATTGGGAAGAGTTCGGGCAGACGCGGCCAATCGGTGTAGGTTGCTGAGAAAGTCCGGCGGCCGAACGGATTTCCGAGGGCAGGTGCGGGGGTGAGTTGGAGGTACTCCGGGGCGGAATCTCCGACGGCCTCGCGGCGTAGGTGGGCTAGTTTGCCCGTGCCCCAGAGATCGCGGAGGTGGATTTGGGGCGTGGGCTGGCTTTGCAAAGAGCGTCCCTCGGGGGCTAAAGCCCGGGCACTCTCGTTGGCATTCATGGCACGACTGAAGTCGTGCCCTTTCAAAGCCGCGGCTCCGTCGAGTGCTTCCGCAGGGGCTAAAGCCCGGGATTCATTTTGGGGCGTTTGCGGCACCCGTTCGGCTGCGCTCAGGGCAGGCTCTGAAGTCGCGCCCTGATACAAAGCCGCCGCTTCATTGGATGTGGGCTCGCGCAAAGCCGAAGAGCTTCCCTCAGGGGCTAAAGCCCGGCTATCTTTTGTCTCGTGATGGCCCGGCTGAAGCCGTGCCGTTGTTACAAGGCCAGTGGCCTGCGTTGCCTGCGCTGGCTGCGTTGGCTCCGTCGCCCATGTTGGCGGCGTTGCGGCGGTGCGAACGAGAGTTGAGATCGCTGTGCCGACCTGGATGCCTTCGCGGTTTTGGGGGGTGGAGAAGGCGCTGGGGTCGGGCTTTCCATCGGGGGTTGTTTTGCCGGTGCGGTATTTGTCGCCGTTCAGGTTGTCGATGTAGATGGACTGAAAGGTGTCGATATATCTGGCGCGCATGGAGACGTGGGAGAGGCCGTCAAGCCAGTTGTTGTTGGAGATGAACGATACGATGCCGCAGCCGCCCTCGTTGCCATGCACATGTGCGTCGCCAACGATACGGCGCTCGGCGATGCGGAAGAATCGGATGTAGAGGTCGTTAAGGCCTTGACCCTGTGGAGCGGGCAGGCCGGGGATGGGCTCGCGGTAGGCAGTGGTCAGGTCGCGTTCTTCGTCGATTTGTGCGATGCCTGCGTAGCCGTTGTATGGCGGGTTGCCGAGGATGACAAGGATGGTGCCCTGCTGCTTGATGTTCTCGGAGTCTTCCCGCTCCTTCTCAAACTCCCGGAAGATTGCTGATTGTGGATGGCGCTCGGGGACCCAGCCGGTGAGGGAGTTGGTGAGGTAGACGCCGGCGCGGTGCTGGTCGGTAAGGGGTGCGCCTTCTTTCTCAAGAAGTGCGGCGATCTGGAGGTGGGCGATGACGAAGGGCGCGGGCATGATCTCAAAACCGAAGACACGGGTGAGGGCGGCGGTGCGGAGGGTATTGGGAACGAGGGCGGTGTCGTCTCCGGCATTTTCGAGCAATGTGCGGTGGATGCGGTGGAGGACGGCGGTGAGATAGGCTCCGGTGCCGCAGCAGGGATCGAGGATGCGGACGGCGGGGCTAGCGAGACCGAGGGGCTGGTTGAGGTGGGAGCGCAGAAGCTGGTCAACGCGCTCGACCATGTATTCGACGATCTCCCTGGGGGTGTACCAGACACCGAGGTCTTTGCGGAGCTGGGGATCGAATGCTTCGAGAAACGGCTCGTAGAAGTAGGCAACTGCTTCGTCTTCGCGGAAGGTGTCGAAGAATGCGGGCTGGACGCGGTTGAGCGCTTCTCCGGCGAGGTTGAGAACCTCCTGGAGTTGTGCGGAGTTGAGAGCGCCGGGGTCGGCGACCTCGCCGAAAAGCTTGCGGAGGACAGGGACGCGGAGATAGTGGGCGGAGAGGCGCCAGTCAAAGCGCGCGCCGGGTTGGCGGCCGTCGTGGGAGCGACGCCAGAGGACCCATGCGGAGAAGATGCCGTAAAAGAGTGTTTGGACGAGGGTAGAGCGAAAGAAGTGCTCGCCCTTCTCGCCCTCGAACCTCATGCCGAGGGATTCCTGAAGGGCGGTTTTGACGGCGTCGAAGCTGCGCAGGGGATGATCTTCAACCCGCGCTCGGGCTTCGCGGGCGTAGGAGGCGAGGAGCCAGGCTACGTCTTTGGGCTGGACGAGCGGAGCGCGGTAGAGCAGGGCGCGGGTGAGGAAGTCGGGAAGCAGATCTTTGTGGCGGTCGAAGCTGTGGATCGGGGCTTGCCAGAGGTCGGCAGCGGTTGCGGCGAGAGTGTAGTGTTCCAATGTTCGGACGGCCCCGGAGGAATCGAGTGAGAGGAGGCGGAATTGGCGGAGGTTGGTGATGAGTACGAGGCCGTATTTGCTGAGGTAGCGGAGGGTTTGGGGCTCGGCGGAGAGAGTGTCGAGGTTATAGTCGGCGGGCTTGATTTCGACGACGCCTCGCTCGGGATTTTGGAGCAGCTCGGGCTCGGCACTGCGGCGTTGGCGTTTTGGCTGCGGGAACAATCCCCCGTCGGGGATGCCTGCGCCGCTGTCGCGAACCTGGGTAGAAAAGAGGACCGGAGGCTTCAGGGTTTGGCCGACCGCGTTGAGCAGGGATGCGAAGGGAGGGTAGTAGGAGGTCTCGGCGGTGGCAGAGCCGGTGGCGCGGATGGCGCGGAGTTCGGCGATGTATTGGGCCACAGAATAGGTGGTGGGCACGCTGGATTCATGATTGCACGGGCTGGGGGCGGAGATGGGTGCGGAGTTTGGTTCGGGATGGATGGGGGCTCTTTGGTTGGAGAGGGACGGTCCGGCGCAGGACCGGACCGTCCCTCATTCCTCGCTTTTTCCTTGGAACATTTTCGGCACGACTAAAGTCGTGCCCTGACTCATGACCACAACTCGGCGGAGTCTTTTCCCATCCGGTTAGATCAGCGCGCCGACCTTTGCCGCGAGGTCGAAGTCCTTTGAGCTGATGCCACCCGCGTCGTGAGTGGTGAGGGCGAGGCGGACCTTGTTGTAGCGGATGTCGATGTCAGGGTGGTGACCGGCAGCTTCGGCCAGTTGAGCCACGCCGTTTACGAACGCAATTGAGCCGAGGAAGTCAGGGAATTGGAACTGGCGGACCAGTTCGTCCTTTTCGAGGCTCCATCCTGGGATTGAGGCGAGCCTTGATTTGATTTCGTCGGGAGAGAGAGCGGCCATGGGTGGGTCCTCCGTTGTGGTGCGTGAAGCAATTGTCTCAGCAGGAGGGGTGGGCTGGGCGAGCAGTTCTGATCAATTCCGCGCTAGTGTGGTGACTCCGAAGTTCATTGAAGAACAACCGCAGCTCCCCTTCGGCGTCGCTCAGGGCAGGCTTTCGACTCACCACCCGCAAGCTGAAAAACGCTTAGGGCCCGTTGGCTCAGGATGACAGCTTGTTGTGGTGCGAACATTAGACTTGGTGCGAACTTCGGACCCAAAACACTAGCTCATGGGGGGCTTGGCGGCGAGCTCGAAGGTTGAGAAACGCTTGTTTTGACCGGTGATTTCGGAGCGGAGTTCGAGCCATAGCTCGTTGGGGATTTTGAGAAAGACCTCGACGACGCTGGGATCAAACTGGGTACCGGAACAGCGGAGGATCTCTTCGCGGGCGGCATCGAAGCTATTGGCTTTTCGGTAAGGGCGGTCGCTGGTGATGGCATCGAGCGTATCGGCGACGGCAAAGATGCGAGCGCCGATGGGAATTTCCTGCCCCTGCATTCCGCGGGGATAGCCGGTGCCGTCAAAGTGCTCCTGATGGGAGAGGACAATCTCAGCCGACTCTGCCAAGAAGGGGATTTTGCGGAGCATGTGGTAGCCTCGGGCGCAATGCTCACGCATGGTGTCCTGCTCCTCGGGCGTGAGTTTGCCGGCCTTGCGCAGGATGTCGTCAGGGATGGCCATTTTGCCGATGTCGTGCAAGAAGGCACCGCGGGCGATGACCTTGATCTGAGCCGGGTGAACGCCCATTGCGCGGGCGAGAGCAATGGTATATGCGGTGACGCGTTTGGAGTGGCCCTCGGTCTCAGAATCCTTGAGGTCGAGCGCGTCTCCGAGAGCCTCGAGGGTGACGTCGTAGGAGTGCTCGAGGTTTTCCATTGCCTGGCGCAGCATTTCAGTACGCGCGCGGACCACCTGCTCGAGATTCTGCTGGTAGCTGTGACTTTCCTGGAGGGCCTGGCGGTGGTCGAGAGCGCGCTGGACAGTATTGATGAGGTGCTCGCGCTCAAAGGGCTTGAGCAGATAGTCGTAAGCGCCGCGGCGCATGGAGTCAATGGCGACGCTGATGTCGTGGATGGCGGTGACCATGACGACGGGAAGCTGGGGCTGCTGAGCATGAATGCGATCGAGGAGGGTGATGCCGTTGCCATCCTGCATGATGATGTCGGTCAGGACCAGGTCGAAGGCATTGCGCTCAAGGATGTCGAGGCCTTCTCTGCCGCTGGATGCCAACTGGACATCATATCCCTGGCGCTCGAGGGTGGAACCGATCATGGTGCGTACGTGGGGCTCGTCATCAACAACCAGGATGCGCGCGATCTTTTGAGTACGTGCAGCGGCGCCTGCAAGTTTTGCGCGAGGCTGCGATGCGGGTTTCTGCGGGTCCAGGTTTGCGAGTTGCAACGCCAAGGTCTAGCCCTCTCAGCATCTTCGCCACTCATGCTATCAGCGAATAAATCAAACACCAGGGCGGCTTTCGAACTGCTGGCCGATAAATCCAGACAGTTCAACTACGCACCCCTTGCAGCATCGGTTCCAGATGGCTTGTTTGACTTTGCTGAAGCACGAATGCGTCTCACGCAAACGCTTTCAATTTAGAAACAGCACAGGCCTGGCAGCCTCGTATCCATGGCGCCAACCAGAACTCTTCCTTCAATCCGACTCTTCAGAGGGACTGGACGTCGACTTACGCAAATCAAACAAGGGAAAACCAAAACAAATGCTGCCAACCCGGAGTTGCTTTAGGGCAGATTTCGTCTGTGAGTCACTGAAAGCCGTCCCGATTGCAAATAACCCCGGAACCTCTATTGGGAACGGAAGGCGCGGGCCTGTCAAGCTGAAACGCAGGCGAAGTAACGAATTGATATCGGGCGGATGGCAGGAGGGAATGGCCGCATAAAACTTGAGCGGAGAACGAACCGATGAAAGATGGGGCGGGGGAATCAGCCTAAAATGTTGATTACATTATAAATAGTGATTTGGATGATGCGGTGGTCCGAGAGAGAGTGTGCAGAACGGGGACGCAGAAAGGCTGGTCGGGGCGCGTATCAATAGAAGGGACTGCCGCGGAAGGCTGCCGGATCGACGGAAGAAGGCGCTCTTGAGGATGATCCAGATACTTGAGGAGTCATTGATCACGATTGCTTTTGTTTTTGTGCCTCTCTGCGGGCTGTGGCCCAGCCCTCTTTTGTGAGCTGGCGAGCGCGGCCGACGGCGAGGGAGCCAGCGGGAACTGTCCTGGTGATGCAGGAGCCCGCGCCGACGTACGAGCCGTCTTCGAGTGTGACTGGAGCGACGAGGGTGGAGTCGCTGCCGACAAAGACGCCTTTGCCTATCTTGGTCACGTGCTTGTGCACACCGTCGTAGTTGCAGGTGATGACGCCAGCACCGATGTTGGTGCCCTCGCCGACTTCGGCATCGCCAAGGTAGGTGAGGTGGTTGGCCTTTGCGCCGGCGCCGAGCTTGGCCTTCTTGGTCTCGACAAAGTTGCCAATGTGGGCGTCTTTGCCGATGTCGCTGCCGGGGCGGAGGTGGGCAAAGGGACCGATCTTGGCGCCGTCAGCGACGATGCTGTCGGCGAGGATGCACGACTGACGAATGAGAACCTGATTGCCGAGGGTGCAGTTTTCGATGACCGAGTAGGAGCGGATGAGGCAGTCGGCGCCGATGATTGTGCGACCGAGGAGCTGGACAAAAGGCTCAATGACGGTGTCGGGTTCGACCTGGACATCGGCGTCGATGACGCAGGTTTCAGGGCGGAAGATGGTAACGCCGGCGGCCATGAGGCGAGAGGCGGTGGAGGCGCGCAATGTGGCGTCAAGGGCAACGAGTTCGGCGATGGTGTTTGCGCCGAGGACTTCTTCGGTGGTTTCGGCGGCCTGGATGGCGACTACGCGTTCGCCGGCGGCGCATAGCAGGCCGGCCATGTCCGTGAGGATGACCTCTTTGTTGGCGTTCTGGTCGTGGAGTTGGTCGAGGTGGGCAAGTAGCGGGGCGGTGCGGAAGACGTAGATGCCGGAGTTGACTTCGTGAATATCCTCTTGGGCAAGGGTGAGGGCTTTTTGTTCGACGATGGCGTCGACGTCGGGCTTGGAGTGGGGGTGGCGAATGATGCGGCCATAGCCGGTGGGGTCGTCGGCAAAGGCGGTGAGGATGGTCATGGCTGCACGCTGCGAACGATGGAACTGCCAGAGGGTCTCGATGGTTTCGGGACGGATGAGCGGCACGTCACCGGAAAGGACAAGGATGTTGTCGTAGGCGGCGATAGCTTCGCGAGCGCATTGGATGGCATGGCCGGTGCCGCGCTGCTCGGGTTGATCGACAAAGCGAATGCCGGTGGCAGCGACGGCTGATTTGACGCGATCGGTCTGATGGCCGACGACGGCGTAGATATCTTCAGGCTTAGCGACGCGGCCCGCGGCGGCGATGACATGGCTGAGCAAGGGCTTGCCGCCGATCTCGTGAAGGACCTTGGGGCGGCGGGACTTGAGGCGGGTTCCCTTGCCGGCTGCCATGATGACGACGGCGAGGGTTGAGGGCGATTCGATTTCGTTACTTTCCATGAAGGGACTCCGGCTCGGGCTTCTGGAATCCCACCCTTGAATCAAAAAGCGATTCGAGGATGGGGCACCCGGCGTTCGAATAAAGATTACAAGAAGCGGGTCCTTGGACTCAGCTACGCTCGGGGCTGGATGACATCGTTAATTGGAGGGCGACCGGCTTCTGGAATCCCACCCTTGAATCAAAACGCGATTCAAGGATGGGGCACCCGGCACAAATCTGATTTACGTTTCACCGGTCTATTGCAGGGGCTAAAGCCCGTTCATTTTGTTGGCCTTATCGGCACGACTGAAGTCGTGCCCTGATACAGTGCGAGGTCGATCAGGAGTCCTTTAAGGGGTCGCTCCGGGAATGGCGATGTCGATGGGATGAATGGGGCCGAGCTTGAGGTCATCGAGGCCGGGCTTGATCTCGGAATCGTTGCCGACAACGAGGACTCCCATCTTTCCGGGCTGAACGTATTTAAGGGCAACGCGATTGACGTCGGCGAGGGTCACATCTTCAAGAGCCTTGTGGTAGGTCTCGAGATAGTCAGCAGGGTAGCTGTAGAACTCGAGCTCCTCGCGAGCCTGGAGGACCTTTTCGCGCGTGTCGTAGCGGAAGAGGAATGAGTTGAGGATGTTGTCTTTTGCGCGCTCCAGCTCGTCTTGAGTAACCGGGTGCGTCGTCATACTTTCAAGGACATCCAATGCAGCCTTGGTTGCCTGGACCGTCGTTGAGCTCTTGGTGAGAACTTCGACGCGAAACTCGCCGGGATGGTCCCAGTCGGAGCCGAGACCGCCGCCGACTGCATAGGCGAGGCCGAGACGTGTTCGCACTTCCTGAAAGAGGCGGCTTGCGAAGCCGTCTCCGAGGACTCCATTCATGACTTCGACTGCCGGAACATCGGGATTGCGGCGGTCGATGCCAGCGCCGACGATCTGGATGTTCGATTGGTTGACGTCAGTTTTGTCGATGAAGGATACGGTGTGAGCGGGGACGGGAAATACGTCGTGGCGGGGGGGAGCGGGGTTGGCAGGGGGCAGACCTTCAAAGGTTGCGCGGAGCTTTGCCTCCATGGCGGCAGGATCGAAGTCGCCGCTGACGCCGATGATCAACTTTCCGCCAATGGTGCGGTCATGCCAGGCCTTGAGATCGTCGATGGTGACTGCGCCGATGGTGGCGAGTTCTGGCTGGAGGGTGTACGGGCTATGCGGGCCATAGATCAGCCTGGACGCTTCCCGGTCGGCGATCTGTCCTTCGTCGTCGTTGCGGCGAACGATGCCGGCAGCCTGCTGCTGCTGGGCGAGGACGAGCTTTTCGTGTTTGAAGCTGGGATGAAAGAGCAGATCCATCGCCAGGGCGTAGACCTGGTCTGAATCGCCCTTGAGCGAGTCCCAGGAAAGTGCGGTTGAATCCTCGTCGGCCGCGGTTTCAATGTGGGCCGCTTTGGCCTCAAGGAGGTCGTCCATCGCATCGCCGTCCATTTTGGCGGTGCCGCTGGTGCGCCATGCCTGGCCATAGATGCCAGTGAGCCCGGCCTTGGCGGGCTGTTCGTCTCGAGAGCCGCCGGGGATGAGAACCGAGCCATAGATGAAGGGGAGCTCGTGGTCTTCCTGGAGGAAGATAACAATGCCATTCTTCAACTCAATGCGTTTGGGCTGTTGAGGCTTGAAGTCGTGGAGTTTTGGGATGGGGATCTTTTCCCAGGGTTTTTGCTGCTGGGAGAAGAGGGCGGGAGGTGCGATGAGAGAAGCGAAGAAGGTGATTGCGAAAATGGCTTTGAAAATGCCCGTTCCCTCAGGGGCTAAGGAGGCTGGGAAAAAAAGGCCAATTTCGCGGCGTGTTTCGAGAACCCCTCCCTCAGGGGCTAAAGCCCGACTCATTTTGTTAGCGTTATCGGCACGACTGAAGTCGTGCCCTGTTACAAAACTGTTTGCAGCATGGCCAGAGTCGTGCCCTGTTACAAAACTGTTTGCCGCATGGCCAGAGTCGTGTCCTGTTACAAAACTGTTTGCCGCATGGCCAGAGTCGTGCCCTGACAATGCAGAGCCTTCGAAGAGTTTTGCTGCGAGGATTTCGGAGGTGGAATTCGCGTGGGGCCAGCTCATTGCGCACCTCCCTTGGCCGCTGCCGGGGCCTGTTTGGGAGCTTCGGTCTCAATGGATGCGCTGGTTCGATTGCTGGGAATAAATATCCGGTTGGCAACGCGGCGGATATCAGCCTTGGTAACCTTGTCGACCTTGTCGAGCTGGAGGAAGAGTTCACGCCAATCGCCGTAGCGGGTTTGGTACTCGGCCAGATCGTTGGCCAGGCCCTGGTTGTCGGCAAGGCCGCGGAGCAGGTCGGCGCGGGTGCGCGTCTTGAACATCGCGAGCTCCTCGTCGGTGACGTCGGTGGTCTTCAACTTTTCGATCTCCTGACGGATCGCATCTCGGATCTCCCGCGGTGAGTGTCCGGGGTTTGGCACTGCGAAGAAGACAAACATGCTGGGGTATTTGTCTCCGGGGTAGGGGCTGACGCCTTCGGCTTCGGCGGCAATCTGCTTGTCGCGGACGAGGCTGCGATAGAGGCGCGAGACGCGGCCGTTGGAGAGGATGTCGCTGATGGCGTCGTAGACCGCGTTGTCAGGATCGCGATAGTCAGGCCGATGGTAGCCCTCCATATAGATGGGCTGGGTGGGATCGCGAATGATGACAGACTTCTCGGCGAACTGGGTTGGCTCGACCGTGGTCATCTCTTCTGGTTTAGCTCCGCCGGGCACGCGGCTGAAGTACTTCTCGAGCATGGGAAGCGCCTGAGAGGCGTTGACGTCGCCGACGACCGCAACCACGATATTCGCGCCGATGTAGTACTTCTTGTGGAACGCCATGGCCTCGGTTGCGCTGATCTGACTGACCTCACTGGGCCATCCGACACCGCTGCGACTGTAGTTGTGGGCGACGTAGGCGGTGGCCAGGAACTGCTCGAAGAGGCGGCCCTCGGGGTTGGAGTCGGTGCGCATGCGGCGCTCTTCGATGACGACATCCCGCTCCTTGTAGAACTCGCGCGGAACAGTGTCGGAAAGTCGGCTGGACTCGAGATATGCCCAGAGCTCCAGCCGGTTTTCAGGCATTGACCAGTAGAAACTTGTCTCATCGAGGCCGGTTCCGGCGTTGAGGTCATGGGCGCCGTTGCGCTCGGCAATATCGGTGAACTGGTTGGGAATGACGTACTTGTGGGCTTCTTTCTGGGCTTGAAGGAACGCCTCTTTCAGCTCTTTGAGCTTGTTTTCGTCGCGGCCGACGAACTTGAGGTATTCGGCTTCGTAGGCGTCGTTGGCGGCTTCAACCTTAGCGAGGGCTATTTTCTCGGCGGCGTAGTTGGTGGTACCGATCTCGCTTGTTCCCTTGAAAGCGAGGTGCTCAAACATGTGAGCGAGGCCGCTTTGTCCTGATGGGTCGTTGACGTCTCCGGCATCGACAAAGGTGGTGTAACTGAAGACGGGAGCCTCAGGCCGCTCGCAGATGATGAGCGTAAGCCCGTTGGGGAGGACTTTGGTGGTGATCTTCTGCTCAAAGCTCTTCAGGTCCTGGGCGCGTGCGGAGGCAAGAGCCATGACCGCGGCGGTGAGGAAAATGGCCGCCGTTCGCAGGTTTCGTTGCATTGAATCTCCTTGTACGGGTCTCGCAGATTGCGCGATGCGCACAACTCCAAGCTAGTGCCCTCGGCCAAGACGGGTCAAACGGGGGCCTGTAGCGAGCGGCTTGGGTTGGGCGGTGCAAAATGCTTTCCCGGTTTGCGAGATTTGCCGCGTCTTCCGAGCCGAGATGGAGGAATCCGTTGCAGAAAAATGTTCGCGCATGGATATTTGATTGATAGTCTTGAGGCTCAATGGACGAAAAACAACGAGTGCGAGGGCGACTGACGCCGTTATGGCGGGCCATTGTGGAGGTGGCGTTTATTGTTTTTCTGTTCTACTCGAACCTGCTGATGGGGGAGTTCACGCGGTCGAATGGACAGGGGAAGAGCCTGTGGTTCGCGATGGTCGATGTGTTTACGGGCACGAACCTCGCGATCGCGCTGGTGTCGGCGTTGATTGGGTACGTGGTGTTTGAGTTTCTGAGGAAGAAGCTCTAGGGGCCCCATGCACGAGTGGCGATTTCATTGAGCAAAGATTTGCAGGGTCTGAACAGCTTGCTGAAAAAGTCCGAACGAAAAGCAAATCCGACGAAGGATGGATTAGCAGGGGCCAAACAGGTTGCGGAAAAAGGCATACATGGAGGCTCAATTCTTGAAAAACATCCCTCGGGGGCTAAAGCCCCTTTCATTTTATTGGCATTTTCGGCACGGCTGAAGCCGTGCCCTGATACAAAGCCGCACGCTGTGAGTTTTTCCGCAAGCTGTAAAGCCCCTTTCATTTTATTGGCATTTTCGGCACGGCTGAAGCCGTGCCCTGATACAAAGCCGCTCGGCTGAGTTTTTTCGCAAGCTGTAAAGCCCGGTTCATTCTGCTGACTTTATTGGCCCGGCTAAAGCCGTGCGGTTGTTACAAAGCCGCTCGGCTGAGTTTTTTCGCAAGCTGTAAAGCCCGGTTCCGAAGGCTTTGTGCGGGGGTTAAAGCCCCCGTCTCCCTCGGCATTGCCCTTTCCGCAACTGGCGAAGTCATGCTTCTGCAAGGCCCGGAGACGAAGGGCAACCGCAGATCCTTCGACTTCGCTCAAGATGACAGCGGCGAATGTGCGCGCAGTTTCGCGGGCGCGGAAAATCTGCAAGAATGGAATCATCATGACAGTGACCGCACCCGCAAAGGTATTTGCCGACAGGATCGGCCGGATTGAAGTGTCCGCAACGATGGCCGTGGCCGCAGAGGCCGCGAAACTGCGCGCGCAGGGCGCGAACCTGGTGGATTTTGGGGCCGGGGAGCCGCACTTTCCGACTCCGCGACACATCAAGGACGCGGCGATTGCGGCGATTGAGGCGAACTTCACGCGGTACACCGTGGTGCCGGGCATTCCTGATGTGCGGAAGGCGATTGTGGAGCGGCACGCGTGCGACTTTGGGTCGGACTATGGGCTGGACGAGGCGATCTTTACGACCGGCGAGAAGCATGCGCTGTTTAACGCGGTGCAGATCCTGGTGGAACATGGCGACGAGGTGATCTTGCCGGTTCCTTATTGGGTGAGCTTCAAGGACATCATCCAGTACGCGGGCGGCACAGTGGTGTACGTGGAGACGCAGGAGGCGGAGAATTTTCGCATTACGGCGGACGCGATTGAGAAGGCGATTACGCCGAAGACGAAGGCGATTATTTTGAATTCGCCGTCGAACCCGGCGGGGAACGTGGTGAGCGCGGCGGACCTGGAGCGGATTGTTCACCTGGCGCATGAGCGGGGGATTTATCTGCTGCTGGACGAGTGCTATGTGTATCTGAACTATGCGGGGAAGGCGGTTTCGGCGGGGTCGTTTACGTGGGCGAAGGAGCACATGGTGGTGCTTGGATCGCTGTCGAAGACGTATGCGATGACGGGTTGGCGAGCTGGATTTGCGCTGGCGCCAAAGGCGATTGTGGCGAACCTGAGCAAGCTGCAGTCGCAGCAGACATCGAATGCGACGAGCATTGTGCAGAAGGCTTCGATTGCGGCGCTGGCCGGGTCGCAGGAGTGCGTGAGTGAGTTCAGGGCGGAGTTTATTGAATTGCGCGATTACATGCTTTCGAAGGTGACGGCGATTCCGGGGATGACGTGCACGAAGCCTGAGGGCGCGTTCTATGTGTATCCGAATATAGGGGCGTTTATCGGGAAGGGCGGGATCACGTCGGCGACGGACCTGGCGACGAAGCTGCTGCATGAGGCGCACGTGGTTGTGGTGCCGGGCGAGGCGTTTGGGACGGCGGAGCACATTCGGATTTCGTACCCGGTGACGAAGCAGAATATCGACGAGGGGACGCGGCGGATGGCGGAGTACCTGGGGAAGCTGGGGTAAATCCGTAATGCGGTACGTCGAAATAAGAAGGGCAACACAGCGAAAATGAGCCGATAGCGCGCCTCTCCGAGATAGGTTGGATGGGCGCGTTTTGGTGTCCTGGGGGAAATGTACCGGCGGTCACTGGGCAAAGGTGGTCCTAGTCGGGTAGGATGGCTGTTCGATGCCCAAGTCAATCGATTTTCGACCAGTCATACTCGCCGGCGGAAGCGGAACGCGCTTCTGGCCACGTTCGCGGCGCGCACGCGCCAAGCAGGTGCTCGCGCTGGATGGTGAGCGCTCAATGCTGCAACAGACGGTGGAGCGGCTGAAGCCGATTGCCGGGCTGGATAAGACGTGGATCATCACTAATGAGTACCTGGCGCACGAGATTGCGGATCAATTGCCGGGGTTGCCCGCGGCTCAGCTTGTAAGGGAGCCGGTAGCGCGGAATACTGCGCCGGCGTGCGGGCTGGCGGCGTTTCTGATTGAGCGGCAGAATCCGGATGCCGTGCTTGGGGTGTTTCCGTCGGACCATGTAATTGGCGATGAGCCGCGATTCCTGAAGGCGCTGCAGAAGGGCATCAAGGTGGCAGCGGCCGGCGACAACATGGTGGTGTTGGGGATTGAGCCGACGCGGGCAGAGACGGGTTATGGCTACATCGAGACCGGGGACCTGACGGGAGACGACTCGGCGCTGCACGTAAGGCGGTTTACGGAAAAGCCGAACCAGAACCGGGCCGAGGACTTTGTGGCCGCGGGGAACTACTACTGGAATTCGGGAATTTTTTTGTGGTCGGCGCGGACGCTGGCGAATGCGGTGCGCGAACACCTGCCGGAGACGGCCCCGCTGCTGGAGTCGATTGCCACTGCGTATGGGACGCCGGAGTTTGAGCAAGTGTTCCATTCGCTGTATGGAAAGTGCGAGAACATTTCGGTGGACTACGCGATCCTCGAGCCGCGGTCGGCAAAGGGCGAGCACCTGTCGAACTTGTATTGCCTGCCGGCCGAGTTCAGCTGGAACGATCTGGGTTCGTGGGCCTCGCTCTACGAATACCAATTGGAAACGCGGCTGCGCGGCGACGGCGAAGGGAATGTGTCGGAGACAGGCGGACACCTGGCGATCGATGCGTCGAACAACTACCTTTACAGCCCACGGAAGTTTGTGGCGCTGGTGGGCGTGGAGAACCTGGTGATCATCGATACCGAGGATGCACTGCTGATTGCGCACCGCGACCGGTCGCAGGACGTGGGCAAGATTGTGAAAGAGCTTGCGGTGACGGGGCATACGGAGCTGATTTAAGGAACGGCCCTGAGGACCGAGAGATCTTTGCGGCGTCGGGCTGGAGGCGTCATTGGAAGGTTCGAGGCGGATGCGGATTCGCAACATCCTGTGGCCAGTTTTGGACCGCGCTCCCTGCTCGGTCGCCCTTTGCTGGCGTCAGGTAGAGCGTAAGATCGCCGAAATCTGCAGCTTTCGTTTGATTCAGTTCGGATCCGTGTTGGCGCTGGCACTCGTGCTGGTGGGCTGCGCCCCAAAGCTTGACAGCACCGATCCTGGCGAACGTCGCGACGCTGTAGACCTGACCACCGATCAAGAGTTGCTAGCGAAGTTTGCAATCGACGATACGGACCCAGACGTCCGCAGACATGCTTCCAGGCGGATAACTGACCAAGCCGTCCTAGCAAAGGTAGCAATCGACGCCTCGGACACAGATATCTGGACCGGCGCCATGGAGCGGATCAAGGACCAAGGGCTCCTGGCTAAGATAGCGAATGAGGCTAAGGGTTGGGGGCCTCGAATCGAGGCGCTCAGGAGGATTCCCGGCGAAGAGGAGATAGCGAAGCTAATCGCAAGTGCGGGATTCGATTCTGGGCCGGCTACAGAAAGCGGAGCGTGTGTGGCCCGCATGAAACTGGCTGCCTTGGAGCCTCACATCAAATCTCGCTTCCCCCTTCTCCAATGTGAGGGCGGCACCTCTTTTTCCAACCGACACCCTGGGGAGCAGGTGTTTGAGCGCATGGGGCAGGAAGTCAGCCGGACGCCCTGCGAAAGATACAGAACAAACCATAGGGTCGTCCTGCGCCAAGACGGCAGGGTGATCGAGCAGCAAGAGTGGTGGAACAACGACTCCACCTGCCCCGTCGACGGGGGCTCATCTTTTGACACCTACAATAACCATAGCTGCAGCGTCCTAATGAAGCGGTTCCTCAGTCGGAAAGTCTTCACTGACGACGACTTGGCTGCGCTTTCGTACTCGCGCATTCCGGAGGTCAGATCGGGCGCCGCAGCCAACCTTTTTGATAGGGCTGGGATTAGGATTACAGGGAAATAATAGGTCTTTCTCAGCTAGGTTTGGAGATGGTGGAGCGTAGCGGGCACCGCTTTCGTTTCGGGATCGATTCCACGGTACAATCTCTGCATGAACCGCAGAGCGCAGGAAATTCTCGAAGACGCTCGCCAGTTGCCTCCCGATGAGGTTGACTGGCTCATTGAGTCACTGCTGATCAAAGACGATCATGAGCCAGAAGCAGCGGTTGAGGCAGCCTGGGACGGGGAAGTCAAGCGTCGCCTCGACGAGATTGACTCGGGGGCAGTCAAGATGATGCCCGCCGAGGAGGTTCACGCCAGAATGATTGAACGCCTCTCTCCAGTAGCGCGGGCGCGGATCAGGGATTGAGACTTTAGGGGTAAACCCCGCTGTCAACGCGCGAGATCAAAGCCGCTCACTCATGGTGCGTCGGGCGCACCAAGTCAAAATTTTCAGTCCTGGGAGTCAATCGAGCAATCAGGCCACAATCTCCAACCCCTTCTTTTCCACCAGGGTGAGTAGTTTGAGCGAAGCGCCCTGAGGGCGTTTTTCTCCCCTCTCCCATTTGCTCACAAGGCCCGGCGTCACATTCAGATAGGCCGCAAAAACCGTTTGGCTTGTTTTCTCGCGAGCGCGCAATGCGCGTATTTTCGCCGGCGTCATTTCCACCACGGGCGTCAGGCAAAGTGCGTCGAACTCGCGCATGGTCTTCTTGTCGAGCGAACCATCGCGGTAGAAGTCGCTTGCTGCCTCATGGACAGCGGCCATCATCCTGTTTCGATAGGTTCTAGGCATCTTCCCCTCCTTGAGTTGGGTGCACAGGGATGAGCGACCCACTTGTTACGCGATGAGCAATTGTGGAATCCGGGCAATGAAGAACATCCTCTGCCAGCGCTCGAAACGATATCAGATCGCTCTGTCCGATGTTCGCCTTGTCCTTCTTTTCAAATCCGTACACAAATACCGCGCGGTTATCCTTCTTGTACAGAATGATCGACCGTGAACCGCCGGACTTACCCTCCCCGGATCGCGCAATACGCTGTTTGATGACGCCTCCACCGAGATCGGCGTCAATCACGCCCTCGTTGACCAGGCGGGCTGCTTTCCACAGATCGGCGTCTGTGATACGGGCCCTACGGGCAAAACGGGCAAATGGTCTGGTCATGTAAACCGCCAGCGCCTTGGAAACCGTCTTGCCCACGCCGAAAGTATAGCACTAAGTGACAGGCTTCTATCCCTGAAGAGTCTATCGTCGGCTCTCTGCGTTTGCCGCCCCATCCTTTACCCTAGTTGTCAGGGAGAGCAAGCACCCAATCATGCCTCACTCACAAATCAAGTTTGGAACCGATGGATGGCGCGGCGTGATTGCCGACGACTTCACGTTCAAGAATGTGCGAACGGCAGCCGAGGCGGTGGCCGCGTACGTGTGGTCTCGCAAAGGGTCGGCAACTGAGGATCCGGCGCAGGGGCTATGCATCGGGTACGACACGCGGTTTGGGTCGAAGGCTTTTGCGCGGGCGTGTGCGGAGGTTGTTGCGGCGACGGGGATTCCTGTTTATCTGGCGAACGATATTACGCCGACGCCGGCTTTGAGCTTTGGGGTGCGCGGGCGGAAGACGGCGGGCGGCATCATGATTACGTCGTCGCACAACCCGGCGCAGTGGAACGGCGTGAAGTATAAGGCGTGGTACGGCGGCTCGGGCAAGCCGTCGATCATCGCCGAGATTGAAACCTACCTGGGGAAGCCGGTGCCGCGGCCAGCGCAGGCGGCGGCGATTGAAGAGGTGGATTTTCTTCCCGATTACCTGAGTGCGATTGAAAGCTTCGCCGATCTGGACATGATTGCGAAGTCGGGAATGAAGTTTGCCATCGACTCGATGTATGGGGCGGGGCGGACGATTATTTCGGATATTTTCACGCGGATCGGCGTGGACCACGTGCAGATTCGCGGGAATGTGGACCCGCTATTTCCGGGAATCAATCCTGAGCCAATCGAGCCGCATATTCGCGCGCTGGGCGAGGCGACGGTGGCGAACGGATGCGGCGCGGGATTGTGCACGGACGGCGATGCGGATCGGATTGGGGCGACGGACGAGTTTGGGAACTTTGTTGATCCGCACAAGATATTCAGTGTGCTGCTTAGCTGGGTGCTGAAGCGGAAGGGCTGGCCGGGCGCGGTGACACGGGCCTTCAACACGACGAAGATGCTGGACCGGATTGCGGCCAAGTATGGGCGCGAACTGATCGAGCACGGGATCGGTTTCAAGTATGTGTGCGACCTGATGCTGGAGCGCGAGATTGTGATGGGCGGGGAAGAGTCGGGCGGGATCGGGTTCCAGAGACACCTGCCAGAGCGCGATGGGCTGCTGAACGCGCTGCTGCTGGCGAACGTGATGGCCGAGGAAGGCAAGACGCTGGGGCAGCTTGTAGCGGACTTGCAGGAGGAGTACGGGGAGCACCAGTATGGGCGGATCGACCTGCACATTCCGGACGAAGTGAAGAACGCGGCGATTGCGCGGGCGCGGGCGCTGGAGCCGGGCGATGAGGTGTTTGCCGGGATGGCGATCTACTGCCAGGAGAATCTGGACGGGGTGAAATTTTACCTGGACAATCCTGAGGCGACCGAGAAGCCGAAGGCGGCGGAGACGTGGCTGCTGCTGCGGGCGAGCGGCACCGAGCCGCTGCTTAGGATTTATACGGAGAGCTGCTCGAAGGAGTCGGTGGCGCGGCTGCTGGAAGCGGCGAAGAAGTTTGCGGTGAAAGACAGTTCTTAGTTCACAGTTCACAGTTCTCAGTTCCCGAATACTGGCTATCAACATTCATCGGGCGTGCCCTCAGCGGTACATGCGGGCGTCGAAATGGAAGGGTTGGGGCGGGTCACAATTGAGTTGAGTGATGGCGGGGTGAAGCGGATTTACGAGGATGTTCCATTCGGAGTGGAGGGGGGCTGAGGGGACCTGGAGGGCCAGCGAGGATTTGTTTCGGATCCAGGCGTCGCCGAGGTTGCGCAGAGGCTCGAAGTTGTCGGACCACCAGTCGGGCGGGAGGTCTTCTGGGGTTAGCTGCTGGACGGGTTCGCTGGCGGGCAGTGTGGCGGCGATGGAGACGAGGTCGTCGGGTTGAAGGTTCGGTTCGAGATGGACGAACAATTCAATGGCAGCAAGGGCGAGTGACGATGAGCAGTAGACCATGGGGACGCCGCGCGAATTCCATCTCCCGCCGAAACGCCGAGCGCCTTCGTCGGAGAAAGCTTCGGGGGCGAAGCGTTCGCGGCAGATGCGGAAGACGCGTGTGGGGGACGTGTGGATTTGGGGTTGGGCAGGCAGAGGACGGTCCCTCAGGGGCTAAAGCCCGGATGCTTTTTGGCGCCTTTTCGGCACGACTGAAGTCGTGCCCTGATACAAAGCATGTGGCCAGATTGGGTCTGTCGTCTCCCACCCTAGCCGCAAGAAACAAAGGCGCGTCTAGGATGGGGCACCCGCGCTTCTCTTGCTGCTTTTCGGCACGACTGAAGTTGTGCCCTTTCAATGCGTCGAATGGTTGCCGAAAGCATTAGCTATAGACGCCGTAGGCGATGCGGCCGAGGATGTCTTCGACCTCGCGGACGCCGGGATCGGTGTCGAGTTGGTCAAGCGGGCGGCCGCCGCGGAGGGCGCGATTGGGCGTCTTGAGCCAGGCTGCTGCTTTGTCTCCGCTGCCGAGGGTTTCGGCGGCGTTGGAGTAGACCTGGGCGAGGCGCACGGTGCGATCGGACTCGGCAGGGGTGAGGCGCGACTGCTGGGCGGCGCGGCGGGTGAGGGTGCGCAGGGGAATGCCGATCTTCTCGGAAATTTCGGCCTGGCGGAGGTCGAGGCGCTCGGCGAGCAGGAAGAGGGACTTGACGGGGAGGCCTTCGCGGACCAGGTCGGCGAGCGCGCCGTTGCGGTCCATGGGTCGGCCGAGGATGGGTTCTCCGCCGAGGATATTGGGGATGGTTTGGGTGGCCATTGGGTGCCTCTGGAGAAAGTGTACGCCATTTGGCTAGTTTCGAAAGGCCATTTTGCTTAAAATGAAGGTGGATATGTTTTTCTTGTTGACATCATGTTGGAATTACATAACAATACATTTCCAGAGTGAACAATGCAGAAGACAAGGCGCCGGGGGAGAGCGGACTTTATAACCGCGTCGCGGTGTTGCGGGCGGAGCGGGGGATCAGCCGGCAGCAACTGGCCGATGCGATGGACGTGAACTACCAGACGATCGGGTTTCTGGAGCGGGGGGACTACAGTCCGAGTTTGAAGCTGGCGCTGGGGCTGGCTGAGTACTTTGGGCTGCCGGTGGAGGGGATTTTCTCAACACGGCCGTTGAGGGCGCTTAGCGAGCAGGTGTATGGGGTGAAGGCGCTGACGCAATCCAGGGCCGAATTGGAGGGATCCAAGTGAAGACACAACTTGATTTTCTGGGGATGCAAATTAATGTCGCAGCCCGAAGCAGGCGGCGATGGCTGGTTGTGCTCAGTTACGCCTTGTTTGGCGGGATGACGATTGTGTGGTCCTATTATGGGCTTTCCGGGATTGGTTTGGCGTTCCTTTTTGTGCTCATTTGGGTATCCAGAGCCATTGGTGGCAAGACTTATCGAAACGGGCTGGTTCCGGCGTTTGAGAGCGGGGACGAGCGCGAGCAGAACCGGCGCGACCACGCCTTTTATGTGGCCTACAAATGGTGGGATCTGACGTTGCTACCCGCGATGGCGTCGGTTGGGCTGAAGAACAATGCGTTCTACGCGGGGTGGGATCCCGCGGTGCGAGCGTTTGTTGATCGCTTGCCATTTGGGCTGCTGATTGCGGCGGGGATTCTGTACTACACGTTGCCGCAGGCGATTTTGCTGTGGACGGAGCCGGATATGGAGGGGGAGTAAGGGGACGGCCGGCGGCTCAACAGCTTGCTGAAAAAGTCAGAACGAAAAGCGAACCCGGCGAAAGATGGGTTAGCAGGGGCTGAAGCCCGACTCATTTTGCTGACTTTATTGGCCCGGCTGAAGAGCTTGCTGAAAAAATCCGAACGAAAAGCGAATCCGGTCAAGGATGGGTTGGCAGGGGCTAAAGCCCGAATCATTTTGCTGACTTTATTGGCCCGGCTGAAGCCGTGCCGTTGTTACAAAGCCGCTCGGTTGAGTTTTTCACAAGCTGTAAAGCCGTGCCGTTGTTACAAAGCCGCTCGGTTGAGTTTTTCACAAGCTGTAAAGCCGTGCCGTTGTTACAAAGCCGCTCGGTTGAGTTTTTCAGCAAGCTGTAAAGCCGTGCCGTTGTTACAAAGCCGCTCGGTTGAGTTTTTCAGCAAGCTGTAAAGCCGGGTTGGAAGGACGCGGGTGTGCGAGCGTTACTTGTCTCCCACCCTTGGCACAAAAACAGGGACGTGCCAAGAATGGGGCACCCGGGCATTTTGGGTGGGTCGGGATTCCGGGGCCTGAAGGCCCCGGCTCCCTCCGTGGAGAGCCGAAGACCTATTAGACTGGGTCAAGGGGGTGCAGCCATGATCGCGTTGGAGAAACTTACAGACGAAGAATTTGAACGCCATGCGCTCGGAGAATTGAGCAAGGCGCTAGGCCCCTACGGAATGGCCCGCTTCTTGAGCACATATCGAACGGGCACTGGCGACTATACGCGTGATCGCCATAAGTGGCTGGACGGTGTGACGATGGAAGAGATATTGAAAGAATCACAAAGCCGCGCTTAGGCGGACCCTTAGGAAATCAAAGCGATTTTGGCGCGCTTGCCGAGGCGGACGACGAGGCGGGCGGGCAGCGGCTGAGTCCCGCCAAACACGGGCCCGCACACCTTCCCCTCCACTTTGACTGCTCCCTCGACGATCTTGCGATTAGCCTCTGACCCGGAGGCAGCCAGTCCAATCTTCACGAGCAGTTTAGGCAGTCGAACTTCCCAATCTCCTGCTGAATTCGTCGCTGAGCTTGCTGATCCGGCGACGTTGGCCACATCGGCGTAAGCGATGGCGACCTCTTCGAGATCTTCGGCGGCTTCTTTTTGCTGGAACATGCGGGCCCAGTTTTCGTCTGCGGCTTGCGCCGCGGCTTCGCCGTGGAAGTCGGCGACGATGGTGCGGGCGAGGAGTTTTTTGGCGGCCATGGGGTGCATGTTTCCGGCGGCGACTTCGGCTTTCATGGCGTCGACTTCGGACTGGCGAAGGTCGGTGAGCAGGAGCCAGTAGGACCACATGAGCTGGTCGGAGATGGACATGAGCTTGCCGTACATTTCGGCGGGGGGCTCGTTGATGCCGATGGCGTTGTTGAGGGACTTGGACATCTTCTGG
>Ga0302267_10001046_pt1 | contig 35858 bp, 31 predicted proteins | sample III_Bog_E1_3_FD_194555 | JGI IMG/M metagenome (GOLD analysis project Ga0302267, IMG submission 194555) | Peat permafrost microbial communities from Stordalen Mire near Abisko, Sweden - III_Bog_E1_3 | ecosystem: Environmental > Terrestrial > Soil > Wetlands > Peat | place: Sweden: Abisko...
CAGCGGCGCAACGTCTGCACCGAGACTCCAAGGGCGTCCGCCGCCTCACCTATCGTCACTAATCTGCTCATTTCGGTAATGTATGAGCATGTTTGCGCAATGTCAATGCACTCTGTTAAAAACCCTCGAGCCTTGATGGTGACTCATCAAGGCTGCCCTCAGACGCCGGGCGGGCGCATCCGCGCCCTTGGCTTCGCGCGCATGGGCGCGCGGGGCCGTCGTCGCGGCCCGATACCGGCAGCGTGTCATCGTTATAGCTCGCCGGTATCAGACGCCGGGCGGGCGCCTCCGCGCCCCCGAGAGTCCACACACTGGGGCTTCGCGTCCACGAGGACGCGGGGCCGCCCATCCGGGTGGGGCCGTTTGCCTTTTGATCACGCAGCGGCGCGGCGTCCATTGGCAAGGGCCGCCAACAGCGGCGCCAATTCGGCGTCAAGACGATCCAATAACGTCGCCATGGCCGCCACATCCTGTTCCTTGAAAGCCACTTCCAATTCCTGGGCAACCCCAGCAATGCCAACCGCCGCCATGTTGCTGCACGCACCGCGTAAGGAATGGGCTTGGGCGGCGGCCTCGTTGAACCGTCCATCATCCCGCGCTTCACGCAGACGCTGGGCGACATCGGCATATTGAGTCAGAAACATATCCAGCAGGGTCGCGAACAACTCTTCGTCATAGCCAATGCGCCGAAGAACCTGTTCCCGATCGATGCCGGGAAGGCCTGAGGCCGAAGCTGGCGCCGCTGCCGGCTCGGGAACCGGAGATTCGGGGGGAGGCGGGACTGAAGGCAGAGCCGACAGAATCGGCTGCGTCGGCGCAACCGACACAGCCGATACGGCAGACGAGTGTATCCGCAGCGCGTTGGCCACGCGCCGGAGTTGGCGTTTAATGGCTTCGACCATTCTATTCACATCAAAAGGTTTCGAGATAAAGTCGTCCATGCCGACCCCCAACGCCCGCTCCCGCTCGGACTGAAAAGCTCCTGCCGTCAGTGCGATGATCGGCAGGCCAACCAGTCCCAATTCCCGACGAATCGCGAGAGTAGCCTGGTAACCATCCATAACCGGCATCTGAACATCCATCAGGACGATATCGAATCCCGCCGGCTCTGCCGCCAGATGGTCCACCGCTTGACGACCATCGGCAGCCAAAGAGACCACGGCGCCTTCGGCCTCGAGAATGTGGCGGGCAATGGTTTGATTCACCGCATTGTCTTCAACGACCAAAATCCGCACATCCCGAAGCCCCTGGGCGGGCTCCTCGTGGACCCGCATGGCCCCAGCCAAAGCGTGCGGGCCGCCGGCCCGCCGGGCCCGAGCCTCCATCACCGCATTGAACAGAGACGAAGCCGTCACCGGCTTGACCAACACCGCATCAATGGCGACAGCATCGGGGGAGTTGACCACGTCTTCCCGGTTATACGCCGTCACCATAATCACGATCGGGAAGGTGCCGGGAGGCGCTTCGTGCCGAATGGCCTTGCTGGCAGCCAAGCCGTCAATGTCCGGCATCTTCCAATCCAGAATAAGGACATCGTAGGGATGGTCTTTTTCGAGCCGCGCTCGCGTGTGAACCAGCGCCTCGCCGCCCGATGACACCACGTCCGGGGTCCAACCCAACGCTTCGGCGGTCATTTTCAGCGTTTCGCGGGCAATGTCGTGATCATCGGCGATCAGGACATCCAACTCGGCCATCGATGCCGTCAGCGCCGCCGCGCCGCGACCAAACGGAATGGTAAACCAAAATTCACTACCCTGACCGGGGATGCTGATCAGACCAAGATTACCGCCCATCAGATCGACTAGGCGTTTGCAAATGGCCAGCCCCAAACCAGACCCCCCGAACCGACGGGTGGTCGAGGTATCGGCTTGGGAAAAAGCCGAAAACAGCTTGGCCTGCTGATCGGCTGGAATGCCGATGCCGGTATCACGAATCGAGAATCGCAACACCGCCGACTCGGCTTCGGCGGAGGCTGCGGCAACCGGCGACAGCAAGTCAACCCGAACCACCACTTCACCGCGTTCGGTGAATTTCAAGGCATTGCCGGTCAGATTGAGAAGAATTTGCTTCAGCCGCAGCGGATCCCCTTTCAAATTTTCAGGAACCTCCGGGGCTGCTGCAATCACCAATTCAATGTCCTTGGCGCCCGCATTGACCGACATGATCGCCGCTAAACCGTCCAGAACTTCGCTTAATCGGAAATTGGTGCTCTCGATTTCCAGCCGCCCGGCTTCGATACGCGAAAAATCCAGAATATCATTTAATAGTGATAATAAAGAGCGACCGGCAACGCCGATTTTCTCGACAAAATCCCTCTGTTGTTCTCCCAGAGCCGTTCGCCCCAGCAAATGAGTTAAACCCAAAATAGCATTCATTGGCGTGCGAATCTCATGACTCATATTGGCCAAAAATTCGCTTTTAGCCCGATTGGCCGCCTCGGCATCGCCCATGGCTTTGCGGAGGGCCAGCTCGGCTTGGGAACGATCTGTAATATCATCCAAAAGCAGCAGAAGATGCGGCCTGCCGCCAATTGTAGCTGGAATAAAATAGCAATCTATCCAACATTCTCGATAAAATGTTGAAATAAAATGAGTAGAATGATGAACTATCTCATTTTTAGAGCAGGCATTAAGAGCTGCCTCATACAAGCCAAATTTTTTCCAGGAGTCGATATTATGATAATTTTGCTTTAATACATCCTCAGTTGAGCTTCCTATTGTCTTACAACTCGCTTCATTGACCAAAATACATTGACCAAATTCATCATAAACCTGAATCCCAAAAGGAGATTTGGTGATAATTTTTTGATTTAGCTCGAATAATTCACGACTTTTCTCTTCCGCTACTTTTAACTCTCGCTGTGCCCATTTACGAGCGGTAATGTCCCTGGACACGGTTAGCGCCAACTGCCGCCCATTCATTTCGAAAAGATGGGCATGAACCTCGACCAAAATTGGGTGACCGTCCTTGGCGATATGCGTTCGCTCGAGCGCCACCACCCCCTCGGCTCGCAAGCGAGCCGCAAAGAGTCCTGGATCATGGCCAATCTCTGGATCAATATCTGCCGGAGATAACCGCAACAACTCGTCTCGGCTATAGCCAAGATGACGGCAAGCAGCCGCATTGACCTCTTCGAAGCACGAAGACGCGGCATCATCTCCAAGACCACAGACAAAAATAGCATCGCTATTGGCGTCGAAAAGAAGGCGTAGCCGCTCCTGACTTTCCCGTAGCCTTCGCTCATGCACAATAAAACGCCGAACCGTAAAGAATGTTGCAATAATTAAAATCAACAGCACCCCAACCATGACGGCCGTGTTCCGATACCACACGGCCAACACCTCGGATTCCGCCTGCCCCAAAACCACCACCAAATCCGGGTGACTGGTGACGCGATATACCATCAGGCGCCGCATCCCTTCACTGACCGTGACCTTAACCAAATGCTGGCTACGAGCACCGGATTGTAAATAGCTAGAAAAGGTTGGGTTTTTGATGTTGGTCTGAAACAAATCATCTTGCGCTGGCGCACGAGCGACAATAGCGCCCGCCCTGCTCACGATTTCGGCAAAGGCCGACTCTCTGGGAACTATGGAATTTAGCACGCTCGCAAAATAGGCCGGTGTTAAAACCGCAACAACCCCGCCCTCCCACGATCCAAGCACAGATGAACGGGGACGCGACAAATACAATAACCAGTCTTGCCCAAAAGCCGCATGAGCAGGGCCACTAACAAATAAATGATCTCTATCAACTGCCCCTTTTAAATTAATATACCACTCTCGATGACTGGCATCAAACCCGACAAGAATATCAGTATTAGATACAGCAACTTTTCCTCGGTCGTCAACAACAGACAGGGTTCGCAATTCTTCCATTCCAGAAATTCTAGACTTTATATAAGATAGCAATTTCTTTTTGTCATCTTCGGATGAAACCGACTGAGCCTCGCGCGCAACATCTTGAAGCAGAATGTCGACCGCCCGAAGACTGCCTGAAATCTCACCATCAGCAATGCGCGCTAAATTCTCCAGGCGATCAAAAGCTGCATCCATCGTATCAGTATAGTCTAAGTAGGCCCGCAAACCTGCTAGGACCATGATCAGGCCGATGATGACGTTCGCCCAAATAATAATGGAGTTTCTCATATCCACCCTGCCATACCGGCGCCCATGATCAGAGCCGCCTTCTTTACAGACTCTATGCACTTTTCAACAAGCCCCCTTAACGTCCAATCTCTAAACTGTCCACCACAGCGCCCATCAGTGCGGTATTATGCCTCAGGCTGATTCCGTCGCCCCTGGCACGCCAGCCATTCTTCCAGACAGGTAACCCGGTGCGCCCATGTATGATGATCCAGGAACCATCGAGTCCCGGCTTCGGCAATTTCTTCAATTTTACCGGGTGCAGTCAAAACATCATCAATCACAGATCCTAAATGATCTCGCTCTAAATCAACCTGAATCAGAGCATCGGTCGGCGCTTCTCGCGCAAACCAACGGGTTCGACTGGTTAGAGCCGCCGTTCCCAATGCCATGGCACGAAAAACCCGCTCATGACTGCCGTGATACGGCGTACAGGCATTCAGAACCAAGGTTGCCCGCGCCATCACGGTCTCGAGCGCCCTGACATCCCGCGCTGGCGAAAAGGTGACACGCGCCCGTGGCCGATCCTTTAGGGTTTCGGCCAGAGGCTCCCATCCCTCACCAATGACCAACAAAGGATACTCTGCCAAATCACAGACCAATTTCCAACGTTGACGTGCCCTCAAATATAAATCTAATGTTACAAAGTAAGGATATAGTATCGATGGCTCACGAAGATCGACATCATCGCCAATGGCCTCTAAAATAAGCTGACTTAAAGGACGTAATGCAGTATCAGACAGCACTATTTCTAAAATTCGGTTCAAACGATCGACAATCACCGGGCCATGGCGAGACCATTCCGCGCGCATGACATCGGGATGACCATTCCCGGTTCCGGCAAAAACCAAAAAGCCCGACCGCCGCCGCCCTCCCCGCACAGGCCGGGGAGCCACGGCATGAGGCAGGTGACGAATCGAAGTCCCGCCAGGCCTATGAACGCCCCAATATTCAATATCCGTGTCAGCCGTGGTCGTAATCAAACGAGGAGAAATCGGCAGATCGATTTGGTTAGCGTATAGAATCAGTGGGTCAAAATAGAGCGAGATGACCGGAATTCCACATCCTTGATAAAGATTTTCGGAGAGCTTCAGGTCAAGTCCATATCCAGATATATTAATAATAACATGAATATTAGATTTCTTTATGATCGAACTAAGATATTGATGTTGAGATGAATCCTGTAAATCAATTATATCAACATGGTAACCATGATCACGATAGGCTTCAGCCAATTCCGTCGCCATGGTATTAAGGCTTTGATATTGACTAATTCCTTTAAAAATAACAACTAAAGCATCGCTCACGAGTGATTCCCATTCATCGTATGCTCGTCTTCCTCGCCAACCGAAGATGCTTGCTTCATCAAACCCAGCTTGTCGATCTTAGGATCACAGAACTCTAGGAAATCGATATGCTGAATACCGATACGCTGGGTGAAGTCGGATAGGCGAAGCCGACCGGCCTTTTCGGAAAGAACATAGATGGCGGAATAAAGCGCCGCTTGGTCAATCAACCACAAAAGCGGACGTTTGAGGGACATTTTAGATAGGATCAGATTGCGGACCAGGGTCGCAAATTCTCTGCCGGCATCGGTGGGCGCAAAAACCGTCACGGTGGCCAAATAAGCCGAGCATGGGCTAGGATAATCCCAACGAAAACACCCGAAATCGGCATCTCCCATTGCCTGATCAATTAATTCTACCGGATGTTTCAACGTGACATCGACATCAAAGGTCATAATTTGTTGGCGATAATATCGAAGCCATTCGCCCATCCACACGAATCGGGCCGATGCATAATAGGCACTGCATTTTAGCTCTCCGCTCCGCTCCCAGGTTAATGCGACTCTGTTGCGAGTGAGAAATGGCAAAGCTTCTAGTCGTGGCGGCTCCTCATTTGGGTCGATCAGGTGGATATGTATCAACCGATCACTGCAAAAACTATCAATAGACTCTAAGAAACGAGCAAGGAAAAGTTCGGCATATTTCTGATCGCACGTCACCAGAATAATGGGCTGAGTCTCAATCGCCCCCTCGGATGAGGCATCGGGCGGTAGCGTTACCCAATGAATTTGATCCAATTTGGCTTCGTTAATAGCGCGATGGTCTTGATAATAAGGAGCTTCTAAATATCGATCATCACTCAACAACAAAGCATGACGAAATAGCACCATAAAACCATCAGCATCTTCGGTCGGCAAATACTCTAAATTTTCCAGACACCGATTACGAAAAGCATCTAACAGAGCAAAGCCGGTTTCAAACTGTCGCCGATGTAAAAAAACACAGGCTGCAAAATAGCTGGGAACAACAGCAAATAATTCATCAACCGGCGCCTTCAGGGCCGCCGCAAGAATTGCACTCTGAGCATTTTGTCGTAAAAGGAGGACAAAGACATCTTTAAGAAAAATCAAGGCCCGTTCATCGGCAGGATCACCCGGTCGTGACTTCAGCCATCGGTAGACGACTTCCGATCGTCCACCGAGAATCAGCAACTCGGCTTTGCGCACCGTCGCGGCATCATGCGTCCACACAGGCATCGATCGCCAGGGCCCACAAATCAGTTATACCATCGAGCCTTGATGTTGTATCAAGGCTGCCCCCTCAGATGCCGGGCGGGCACACGGGCGCGCGGGGCTGCGGGCGCAGCCCAATACCGGCGTTATGGCCTGCCGATCCTACAACGCCAGCCCCCGCAAAAGGCCAAGCGGCCCTTTGCGAAGAAAGAGCGCCGGCGTCCGGCTTCAGCCCACCAGTTCTAACACGGCCCGAATGGCGTTGTCCGCCCCATCGGCAATCTGAGCGACGGAGGACTCCAGCATGTAACAAGGCGTGGTCACGATCCGCTTATCCCGATCCACCACAACTTCGGTGGCCTGGGTCTTCTTATGACGGGCCCCCAAGGATTCCAGGGCGGCGGCGGTGCCTTCGTCCTGACCAATGGTCAAGTCCACCGCTCCCAACACCTTAGCCAGCACCGCCGGAGCAATACACAAAGCCCCCACCGGCTTTCCCGCCGCAACGGTGGCGGTAATCGCCGCCGCAACCTGCGGGTTGACGGTGCAACCGGCACCGTCAAAGGCAAAGCTGGATAAATTCTTAGCGGCGCCGAAACCACCCGGAAGAACCAGAGCATCAATATCGGCAACGTCGAAACGGGCCAAATCGCGAATTTGCCCCCGCGCGATCCGCGCCGACTCCACCAACACGTTGCGCGTTTCTTGGGTTTCTTCACCCGTCAGGTGATTAACCACATGATGCTGAGGGATATTCGGGGCGTAACACACAGCCTCCGCCCCGTGCCGACTGATGGCCAGCAAGGTCAGCACCGATTCATGGATTTCCGCCCCGTCATAAACACCGCATCCCGACAGAAGCACACCAATCTTCACCGTCTTGCTGCTCATCCCGCCCCCCTGAATCGGATTCACCGCTCCGCTTTAACATGCGGTTTTGCGATCCTTCAAGAACTGGAAAAACTCCACGCCTTCGCGCAAGCGGCGCTTCATCATTTCCGGGCTGCGCACCATCTCCCCGACAATCGAAGCGATCTTGCCGGTACGGAAATAGAACCGCTTATAGAATGTCTCCACCGAGTCAAAAATCTCGGTGTGCGACAAGTGCGGATAGTGCAAAGGAGCAATCTGAACGCCGCGCTCATCGATCAGTTCAGCATGAGCCGTATCCAACCAACCATTCTCCATGGCTTCTTGATACAGCCGAGTGCCGGGGTACGGCGCCGCCAGAGAAACCTGCACAGTGTGCGGGTTGATTTCGGCGGCATAACGGATCGTTTCCTCGATTGTCTCTTTGGTCTCGCCGGGCAGCCCCAAGATAAAGGTGCCGTGGATGGCGATGCCCAATTCGTGGCAATCTTTGGTGAACTGCTTGGCCACCTCAATCCGCAACCCCTTGCGAATGTTGTGGAGAATTTGCTGATTGCCGGACTCGTAACCAACCAGCAGCAGCCGCAACCCGTTGTCCTTCAGCACCTTGAGGGTGTCGCGAGGAACATTGGCCTTGGCGTTGCAGGACCACATGACCCCCATCCGCCCCAATTCGCGGGCGATGGCTTCGGCGCGGGGCAAGTTGTCAGTAAAGGTGTCGTCATCGAAAAAGAATTCCCGAACCTGGGGGAAAGCCCGGCGAGCGTAATCGATTTCTGCGACGACATGAGCGGCACTGCGCACCCGATAACGATGCCCGCCCACGGTCTGGGGCCAGAGGCAAAAGCTACAATGGGACTTACAGCCGCGCCCTGTATAAAAGGAAATATAGGGATGCTTGAGATAGCCGATGAAGTAATCTTCAATCCGCAAATCACGCTTATAAACCTCGGTCACAAACGGCAATTCGTCCATGTTTTCGAGGATCGCGCGCTCGGGATTATGAATAATGATCCCTTCGGCATTGCGATAGCTCAGGCCATCGATATCTTTGAAGGCCCGGCCTTCGGCCACCTCCCGGATCGTGAAGTCGAACTCATTGCGACCGACAAAATCCACCACCGGCGCCATTTCCAAACTGCCTGCCGGGTCCACCGCCACCTTGGCCCCCACCAGACCCACCAGCAGTTTGGGGTTCCGCTCTTTCAGAGCTGCCGCCACTTTGACGTCGTTGGGAAAGGATGGCTGGGAGGTGTGCATCACCACCAAGTCATAGTCCTTCGCCAACGGCAGCACCCGATCCATGCCGATTCTCGCGGGCGGCGCGTCGATCAGCTTGCTGCCCGGCACCAACGCTGCCGGCTGGGCCAGCCACGTTGGATACCAGAACGACCGAATTTCCCGACGCGCCTGATAGCGCGACCCGGCGCCACCATCAAAGCCCTCGAAAGACGGCGGTTGGAGAAACAAGGTCTTCATCATGAGCGCACATCTCCGTCGAGGGTCAATTGGCCGTCTGGCGCGACGCGAAACGTATGTTCACGCCACGTCACGCTTGTTCCGCAAAAGCTGGCAATCAGCACCGACACCGATACAAGATCGCGCACGGGCACCAGCCATGCCGCCGACGGGGTCGCTGCGAGAGCCGAATCGGTAACAGTGTTGTAGACCATTCGGCAAGCCAAAACCGCCGCGAAAATCGCAAGGGCGTATCGCGTGCCCCCACTGGCGATCAGCAGCGCCAACGCTGCTGGCAGCGGATGGGTGATAATCGAGGCACCATATCCTAAAGGCTCGATGGATCGCAAGGTGCGCGCCCACCGCAACTCGTGACGCAACAAAGCGTGAATGTCGGGTTCGCACACCTGGGTATCGACGATGTGGGGCGACAAGGCGACTCGCAACCCCAGCCCCCGCACGGCAGCCCCCAGCGCGTAATCGTCGGCCAATTGATCCCGAAAAGCTTCAAAGCCGCCGACCTGTTCCAAGGTCTGGCGCCGCAAGGCCATGGTCGCGCCAAAGCAGCCGTTATCGGCCCCCACGAGTCGGCCCACCAAGACCTGGGCTAGAAAGCCGTGGTTGATGAACATCGCCCCCACCCGCGACCATGTCCCACCCACAGGACGCCCGCGATATAGGCACGTCACCAATCCCACGCCTGGCTCCAGCAACGGGCCAACAACCCCATCTAAATAGTCTGGGCCCACATGCATGTCGCTGTCGGCAATCACCAGCAGATCATGTTTGGCCCTGCCCATCATGTTGATCAAGTTGCCAATTTTAAAATTGGCCCCGTGAATCCGGCCATCCACCACCAACGCAATATCGGCGTCGGGCAGATCGGCTCGCAGTTGCTCCACCACCGCCACCGCCGGATCGCTGGCCCGCCCCACCCCAAAAACCACCTGAACGTGGGGATAAGCCTGGACGCAAAACGAGCGCAGATTCTCGTACAGATTCGGCTCGTCACCATAAAGCGGCTTCATCACCGTGACCGGCGGACGAAAAGCCGACTGCGTCCGGGGCAAAGCCACAAAGCGTCGCACCGCCCATGCTGCCACCGCCAGATACAGCACCCCGACGGCGCAACACAGGGTCAGCCCGCCCAGCAAGAAATCATTAACGGTCATCGTCGCGACGCACTCGGTCAGGGAGTCCGGGACTCACGATAAAGAGTCCGATGCCGGAAAGTCCGGGGCCGGCAAAATCCCCGGCACCATGACGCAGCCAAGCCAGCCGGTCAAGCCAAGGCCGATGACGAAATGGGGAAAAATGGAGAATGCCCGAGAGTGGCAACTCAATTTTTAAAACCTAGACGGCGGCAACTGCATTTCATGCGTCAAATAGACGCATAAATAGATTAAGAACCACCGATATGACGATTATTTGCTAGAATAAATCAAAATAAAGCGATCGCTCACCCTAAACATCAACATAAAAGGATATGCAAATGCTCAATCAACTTGGAAAGTTTGGCATTAGCCTTTTAAAAACACTAAAATCAGTAGCAACAGCCTTGTGTCAACGCCTGAAGACCGTTTACACCTTCATCTCCACACATGGCGATCTGAAAATCACGGCCACGATCGGCGCTATCTTGATCTTGATTATCGCCATTGGTTTTTACCGAATTTGCGGAGTCGATGCCTGCGATGTAGCAAAAATATCTCTTAATGGATTATTATTATGGCCGTTCGATGTTATCAATAATTTATTCAATCGCATTGGCTCAACACTATGGCCATCCGATAACGGCTGTCAAATTCCATCTCCTCTTGCAGACCACTTGCCGACAGAATTAATAAAAGATAAAGAGCTAATTGATACTGTCTCTTGTAAGATGGAGATCTGGCGGTCTTTGGCGTCCGGGTATAATAAATCATATCTAACCCTATCCTATGCTTCGATTTTTCTTTCGACCTTGGTAGCAGCGGCAGCTTCCCTGCTGCCGGGGAAAGAGCGGGCCAAAGCCTGTGTGGCTTGGTCGGCGGCGATTGTGGCGGGGTTGCTGTCTCTTCTTCAGCCTGCCGATACCTATCATCGATTCGATGAAGCTTGGTTGGTCCTGGATATGCGCTGGAACGAATACCGACTTCAGCTTGACCATGTGAATCGCGAGGCCCTATGGGCCGCCGTCGCCGAGGGCGAATCGATCATTCACCAGGGCTCCAAAGTCACCGAAGTCCTCAGGCATCCCGAACCCACCGCGTTGTTGCCAAACCCGGAAGTCTTACCGCCCACTCATACCCTCGAGCCTTGATGTTGACTCATCAAGGCTGCCCTCAGACGCCGGGCGGGCGCATCCGCGCCCTTGGCTTCGCGCGCATGGGCGCGCGGGGCCGTCGTCGCGGCCCGATACCGGCAGTGTGTCATCGTTATAGCTCGCCGGTATCATTAATATCGCGTTCCAGCACGCCGGGGGCGCACGGGAACGCAGCCGCAGCCCGATACCATCGAGCCTTGACGCCTGAAGATCGCCGGTTATCCTCGCCCTCTTCGATGGTGAACCCAGGAAACGAGGCGGGATCAGATGGCCGACGGCCCGGAGGCAACGGACACTCAAGGGGCGTCGCGAGTGTTGCGGCGAGGATGGACCACAGGGGCGTGCGCGACCGCCGCTGCCACAGCAGCCTTAACCGCAGTGCTGAAGGGTGACTTTCCGAATCCCGTGACGGTGTGCCTACCCGGAGACCGCTTCCCGTCTTTTGCCTTGGCGCACTTTCGCCATATCCCCGACGGAGCCGAGGCCGGCGTGATCAAAGATGCTGGCGACGACCCGGATGTCACCCATGGCGCTCTGGTGGTGGCGCGCGTGCGGATTCTACCGCCTGGCTCAGGCTTCGTGTTCCGAGCCGGAGACGGCGTTGGCACCATCACCCGTCCGGGTTTGCCGCTGCCTCCGGGCGAACCGGCCATCAATCCCGGACCACGGGCGATGATAGCCGATAATCTGGCATCGATCTGGCGAGACGCGGGCCGTCCGCTGCCCCCGGACCTGGACATTGAAATCTCCATCCCCGGCGGCGCCGCCCTGGCAGAAAAGACGCTGAATGGCCGGTTGGGCATCATCGGCGGTTTGTCCGTGCTGGGCACGACGGGGGTTGTGGTTCCGTATTCCTGCGCCGCCTGGGTCCACTCGATCCACCGGGCCGTGGATGTGGCGCGCGCGGCGGGCCTGAACCATCTGGGCGCCGTGACCGGCAAAGCTTCGGAAACCGGACTCCGCGCCCTTCACCCCGACCTGGATGGAGCGGCGGTGATTGATGCCGGAGATTTCATCGGCGGCTTTCTCAAATACCTGCGCAAACATCCGGTGGCCCAAGTGACCCTGGCCGCCGGCTTTGCCAAGGCCTCGAAACTGGCCGCCGGACATCTTAATCTTCATTCCAAGGCCAGCGAGGTCGACCTGCCTCGGTTGGCGGCCCGCCTGCGATCGGTGGGGGGAAGCCCTGATCAGGTCGCGGCGGCCCTCGACGCTGGCACCGCGCTCGGTGTGCTGGAACGGGCCCGAACAGCGAGCTTGCCCCTAGCCGACGCCATCGCCACCGACGCCCGTTTGGTGGCCTTGCGGGCGGTTGAGCATCGCTTGGCCATCGAGGTCGCGGTATTCGACCGGAACGGCGGGTTGGTGGGACTGGCCCGTACCGATGAACCGACACAAAGGACCGTATCATGACACCCCGACGCTTATTGCTCTTGGGAGGCACCACCGAAGCCTTGGCGCTGGCTGAACGGCTGGCCGGGGATTCCCGGCTGGAGGTGATTTCGTCCCTCGCCGGTCGAACAGTCGCCCATCGTCTGCCGCCGGGCCGGGTCCGAGTCGGGGGTTTCGGAGGCGTCGCCGGACTCAAGGCGTTTCTGGACGCTGAGAAGATCGGGCTGGTGATCGACGCCACCCATCCGTTTGCGGCGGCCATCTCCCGACACGCAGCCTCCGCCTGTGCCGAAGCGAAAGTCCCCCGGCTTCAGGTGTTGCGCCCAGCCTGGCAACCCGAACCCGGCGATCATTGGATTCCGGTTCCAACCATGGTGGCGGCAGCAGCAGCCCTGCCCGATCTCGCGCGCGTGGCATTCCTAGCCATCGGTCGGCAGGAACTGGCGATCTTCGCCGGCCTCAAAACCGTCCGCCTAGTGGTACGGATGGTGGATGCTCCGGCTCAACCGCTGCCCTTAGAGAATGCCACCGTGATTTTGGCGCGCGGCCCTTATGGAATCGCCAGCGAAGAGGCTTTGTTTACCGAGCATGGCATTGAGGTGGTGGTCAGCAAGAACAGCGGTGGCGACGCCACCATCGCCAAACTCACCGCTGCCCGTCGGCGGGGCCTGCCGGTGGTAATGATCCAGCGCCCAGAGGCTCCCGGTGGTGATCATGTCGAGACGGTGGCAGGGGCGTTAGCTTGGCTGAAGGCGCAGTAAAGAATGGTTAATACCATCGAGCCTTGATGGTGACTCATCAAGGCTGCCCTCAGACGCCGGGCGGGCGCATCCGCGTGGAGTCCACACACTGGGGCTTCGCGTCCACGAGGACGCGGGGCCGCCGTCGCGGCCCGAGGACCGGCGGTGTGTCAGCATCAGGGCTCGCCGGTATAATATAACCCCCTGACGTCCGAGGTCACGGACGCGGCCCCACCTCTCGCCGCAGCCGATCCAAGGCCGAGGAAAAGAAGTCTGGATTGAGTTCCGCCGCCCGCGCCCTTCGATGGGTGCGGATCGCGGCGACGCTGGCTGAACACAACCCCCCGAACGGTTCCCACACAATGTCGCCGCAGTCCGTTGACGCCAAAATCTGCCGTTCCATCAAGGCAATGGGCTTTTGGTTGGCGTGCAAAGACTTGGCGCCACTCATTTTGATCCGCTCCGGGCCATGAACCGGAGGTTCCCGCCACACATTGGTAAGACCGTGAACATGAGTCCACTTTGCCCGCAAACGATCCCAAAGCTCAGATGTGGGGGGCGTTCGGCCATCCAACGAGAAATACGGCCTATGAGTCGGTTGCCCATGCTGGCTACACCAGCGGGACATAGCCACCAGAGCCTCGCCGGGCGGAAAATACCACAACGAACATTGGGTCAGATATTTACGGGTAGCGGCATTGGCAACTCCACAAGCAATATTTGATTGAGATAACGGCAATCCGCTGCGCAGCCATTCCGCCCGAACCCATTCTTTTAAAGACAAAAGCGCCCCATCGTCTCCCACCAAAGTCACATTTCTGGTATAGCGCACCGCTAATTCGGTCACAACAGGCATACCTCGGATTGTCTTAGAGTTACAATTTCCAGCAACATGGGCAATGCCTTTATCCCAAACGACAGTCTCTTCATATTTCCATCCATTGCGTTCAAGGGCTGGATGGGCTTTCTGCCAACCGATCTCGCTGTTCCAGAACCACAGGGTGGTCTCGGGCCGTGCCCGCCGCGCCCAGGCGGCGGCATGAGGCGCATACCATTCGGCCAACCCGTCTGGGGAAACCGGCTCGCCGGGGAATTTCCCAAGCCCATAGGGACCGTCAGAGATGATGCAAGTCGGCGCCTCCCATTGATCGTAGTGATGCAGGGCGTCCCCGTAACACATCAGAGCCTCCCGCCCGCCGTCGGCCACATGAACAGGATCCGCCCCCAGTTGAGGAAAGCCCCTCTCGTGTTCCCCCCGTTGACCCGATTGCGTCATGAGCGTTGCCCCCACTGACCTGCGCCCCCCTGCGACCAGTAGCGTCACCCCCTGCTTCCGTGCGATATGTGGGCTTCGCTTTTCCCGCCAACGCAGCAGTGGATAGGACGATGGCCAAAGCCGCCAGTTCTCTTTTTCCCTTGGGAGAGGATACCACTCCCTATCGGAAGCTTACCGACCAGTACGTTACCGTCGAGCGTTTCGGCGGCCAGGACATTCTCCGGGTCGACACCGCCGCGCTCCGTCTGCTTGCCGAGCAGGCTTTCGGCGACATCAACCACCTGATGCGGCCAGCCCACTTGCAACAGCTGCGCGCGATCCTCGACGATGCCGAGGCTTCGCCCAATGATCGGTTCGTGGCGTATGACCTGATGAAGAACGCCAACATCGCCGCTGGCGGCGTGTTGCCCATGTGCCAAGACACCGGCACCGCAATCATCATGGGCAAAAAAGGGCGGTTGGTGTGGACCGAGGGCGGCGACGAGGACGCCTTGGCTGCGGGCGTCAGTGACGCCTACCTCAAGCGCAACTTGCGCTACAGCCAATTGGCGCCGCTGTCGATGTTCGAAGAGCAGAATACCCGCAACAATCTGCCGGCCCAAATTGATCTCTATGCCGATGGTGAGGACGCCTACAAGTTCCTGTTCATGGCTAAAGGCGGCGGGTCGGCCAATAAAACCTTCCTCTATCAGGAAACGCCGTCGCTGTTGACCCGTGACCGGCTGTTGGCCTTCCTGGAAGCTAAGGTGCGTTACCTGGGCACAGCGGCCTGCCCGCCCTATCACTTGGCCATTGTCATCGGCGGCACCAGTGCTGAAGTCAATCTCAAGGCGGTGAAACTGGCTTCGGCCAAGTATCTGGACAGCCTGCCGACTCAGGGCTCTGCCAGCGGCCACGGCTTCCGCGATTTGGAACTGGAAGCCGTGGTTCTGGAGATGACCCGCAAGCTGGGAATTGGGGCCCAGTTCGGTGGCAAGTATTTCTGCCACGACGTGCGGGTGATTCGCCTGCCCCGCCACGGCGCCAGCCTGCCTATCGGTATCGGCGTGTCCTGTTCTGCCGACCGCCAAGCCGTGGGCAAGATCACCCGCGATGGTGTTTATCTGGAGCAGTTGGAAACCGATCCGGCGCGGTTCCTTCCCGAAATCAATCCGGCCAAGCTGGCCGGTGAAGTGGTCCAGATCGACTTGACCCGCCCCATGGACGAAATTCGGGCCGAGTTAAGCCGCCACCCGATTCGAACCCGTCTGTCCTTAACCGGCCCCGTGATCGTTGCCCGCGATCTGGCCCATGCCAAGCTTCGCGAGCGGCTGGAGGCCGGGCAAAGCCTGCCCGATTACTTCAAGAATCATCCGGTTTACTACGCAGGCCCGGCCAAAACCCCCGAAGGGTATGCTTCGGGCTCGTTCGGCCCGACCACCGCCGGACGCATGGACAGCTTTGTCGACCAATTCCAGGCTGCCGGCGGCTCACTGGTGATGCTGGCCAAGGGGAACCGCAGCGCGGATGTCCGCAAAGCCTGCCACGCTCACGGCGGCTTCTATCTTGGCTCCATTGGCGGCCCGGCGGCGCGCTTGGCCCAGGATTGCATCAAAAAGGTCGAATGCATCGAGTATCCCGAATTGGGCATGGAAGCCATTTGGCGTATCGAAGTGGTCGACTTCCCGGCCTTTATCGTGGTTGACGACAAAGGCAATGATTTCTTCCATGAACTGAAGCTGGGCTAATACCATCGAGCCTTGATGGTGACTCATCAAGGCTGCCCTCAGACGCCGGGCGGGCGCATCCGCGCCCTTGGCTTCGCGCGCATGGGCGCGCGGAGCCGCCGTCGCGGCCCGATACCGGCGATGTGTCAGTATCAGGGCTCGCCGGTATAATAGCAACGGCCCTAGACAATGGTCCGTGCCGTTGGTATCGGCGGCAACCGCCGCCGCGCGCCCCATGGCGCGAAGCCAAGGGCGCGGAGGCGCCGGAATAATGCTGTTCCTTTGGCTTTTGTAGGGCTCTGCCCGACTCCCGCAAAGAGGCACAGCCTCCTTGACCTCATGACGTTATGGATAAAACGTCACGGGTTCAAAGGGCCGACCGGCCCTTTGCGGGTGTGGGTGGCGCCCACGAAAAGCCCCCTGAAACCGGCCAAGCCTGAGCCGCCATAGCCAGCAAAAGCTCCGAGTAGCTCCAACCGATGGCACGGGCCGCTAGGGCGGTGAGACTGTCTTGGTCGTCCCGCCCGACCCGTCCGGCTCCGGTCATGTTGGGCTTCATATTGAGGTCAAACAGGATGTATCGGCCTTGTGAATCGGCCCGGCAATCGATCCGGATCGGCGCTCGAGCCCCGACCCAATCGCCAGCCTGCGCGCACTGGGCCAGCACCTCCTGAATCAAGGGATCGACCTGTTCGGCAGGAGATAACACCCGGCTGTTCTGTGTCACCGCGACAACGCCATTATAGGGCGCGATCCCGTCCTGGTGATGGAACCGAGCCACTGCCGGCAAAGACCAGCAGGCGTCCATCCTGTGTTCGCGGCCTGCGATCTGATACCTGCCTGGCGGCATCACGGTTATGGTGATCTCCTGTCCGGGAAGGTACGGCTCGACCATGCAACGGCGGCCATATTTCGGCCAGGACTCACCCTCCACAACCACCGTGGCACTTAACAAAGCCGCAACGGCCGCTTTCAAGGCGTCTAGGGACGACACCTTGACAACCCCCTCGCTTCCTCGTCCGCGAATCGGTTTCACCACACAAGGCGGCTCGAACCCGTAGGCCGCGATACTGGCTAAGGACACGGCCTCGATCTCGTCCAAAGACAGGGTAAAGGCCGGCGCCACCGGCAATCCCTGCTCTGCCAACCCACAATTGGTCTGCCATTTGTCATCGAAGGCATGAACCGCCGCAGGCTGCTGACCGATGACCCGAATCCCTGAATCAGACAGGCTTTCCAACGGGTGGCCACTGAAAAGAATGGTGTTGGCCCACAACACCGTGGCTCCGGCGGCAAGGGCCTCGCGCAAGCCGTCCTGGCTGTCGGGAAACACCCAATCCAGATCTCGTGCCGGGTCCGGCTGCGCGACCGGCGTCACCACGGATACCCCGGCCTGACGCAGACTGTAGGCGATATCGGCCCCGCTGTCGCTGTACCCGCCCGGTTTCATGGGCTTACGCATTCCCTCTAACAGCGGCGACGGAATGGATTGGTACAAAAGCGCGATTCTATCGTGTGACGACATGGTGACCACCGCGTCTCTATCAGGCCATGGGCCTCGAAACATGAGGAGAGCCTCAGGAACTGATTGGGTCTTTAAAATCAACTAAAACCTGCCAGTCAATCGACAGGTGCGGCGGCAGAGCAATCCCGCAGGGAAATCCAATCATCTCTTCTTTCGGCAAGGGCGATGGAATGCTGGCATAAGGCCGATAAATATCCTGACTCCGATTCACGTGGGGGCGATCATCGACATTGAAAAGCTCTCCGGCATCGTCATCACGAATCCAGATGCGTCGAAATTTCCGGCGACTAGCACTTTGATCGATGAATTTCTTGCGTCCATGAAGCATCCGGCCATTATCGATTACGAGAATATCGCCTTGCTCGCCGTTGACATCCTGGCAGAACCGTGGATCCAAGGTGAGCTGGTGAAACCGAGTAACGGCGCTGCGGGCCCAAGACGGCGTGTAAACCTTATCGTCGTAGCGGAACCGCATCTTAAGAGCGCTCCCCCGCCACGGCTGGAATACCGCCGCCTCCAGCGCCATCTGATCATCCCGCGAAATGGCGAGGCACCCTGGACGACACAGCACACCAATCAAATCCGGTTCAGCTTCGGCCAAGTACGCCAGAATTTTGCCGCCGTCGACAATCATGTTGTCTCCACCCTGCTCGGCGCGCTGGGCAATCTGAAGCAACAGCAAGCGCGGTGGCACGATTCGCTTGGCCTGCCCAGCTTCGACCAACAGACCATCGACAAATGAACCATCGGTATGAGGATCAAATTCTTCCGTATTCACCCCATTATACTCGGTGATATAGCTCCGCCAGGACAAATCCGCAGGCGTATCTCCGACCACTCCCCGATCATCGGCCCGAATATGGCGCTGGACATCCCCGAAACGCTGGGCCAAGGCGAGCAGCGCGTCGCCGTCATTGGGCAATCCCCGGATGACACAGAATCCCTCTGCTATCATGGCTTCGCGTATCACCTGCCCCCGATCCAGTGCGTCGGCGGGGGTCGCAAGATCAATGATCGGCCTATTCTGAGACATACCGGACACCTTTCGTGACTGATTCTAGGACATCAGCCGGTAAGACCAACAGCAGGGAAGTCAATAATTGGGTCTGTGTTTTCGGTATAAGGGTCGAAGGTCTTCCACAACAGCTCATGGCCAAAGTATAGGCCGCCGTTAACGAGCGTCGAAACGCCGGTGATGCCCCCGGCAACAAGGGCGCTGCCGGTGAAAGCGTAGCTCAGAACCGCCACCGACGCCGCGACCACCACCCGCCAACCGACGGTTTTGGCCGCAACCATCCAAAGCGCATTGACATCCCCAAGCGGATCCGGGTTTGGAGTGGTAACGAGATGCACCTGTTCCTGATATTGAGCCGGGGTTAACCGTCCTTGGGCCAAAAGATCAGCCAGGGCCTGCTCGCGATCATGGCTTTCCAACGCGGCGCCGTTCGCCGTCCCATCCGGCCAAGGCAGGACAAAGCCCGCAGCCAGTCGGTTCTTGAAGCCCGCGTCCACCGCCGCAGCCATGATCAAACGCCACTGCACCAACCGCTCGATTAGAACGGCGCGGGATGGGGGCGCAGACAGGGCTCCCGTGTTCGACGGACTCAAGCTTCGCGGGTTAAAGTGGTAACGAATATCGATAAAATCTTCCCGATCCCCCACCCGCGCGCCCGCCATCAACCAAGTCTCCGGCAAGCTCCAGCCATGCTCTCGGGCTTCTGCCAGGGCCAACCCCCAGGCCGGCGATGACGGCGGATGGTTCGGCGCAGCCGGTGTCACCGCAAACACCGGAGCCGCGAAAGAGCAAGACACATCGCCGCCATGATCGACGCCCGGCGTTGCAGCGTAAAGATCGGTGCGGCGACAGGCGGCAGCGGCTCCCCAGCCCTGCTGGGCCGGTCGAAGATTGGTATGGATCGTCACGAACGCCGTAACGGTCCCCTGTTCGACCCGGAACAGCACCACGGACATCACCGGCCCCGGCACAGGATGCCCGGCGTCATCTGTAGCCGTGAGGGCTGACCCCACCCTTTGCCAGTTGCCGGCAGGAAGAGGGATTTGCTTGCCGTACAACACCACGGGGCGATCCGTCCCTGAATCGGACTCTGCCGCATCGGCCCCGGCACCCACCAACAGCACACAAATCGGCGCAAGAGCGCGAATCAAGCCGCCCATCCACATCATGACCGCACCGCGACCGACGAGAAATTGATCCGCATTTTCGGTTTATCGGGAAATAACGTCTCCCACAACATGTCATATCCTACATATAAAACCCCCGTGGTTACCGATGTCGCAACCTGAAGGGTAGCCGCCGTTGAGAAATTCCCGATAAAAAGATATTTTATTGTCAGCCCGGACGAAATCCCGATCACCTTCCACGACAGCATCTTGACTACGCTCTTTTGAAACAGGGCCAGTAATGGATTGCTGTCCTGGCCGGCCTCTGGAGTCTCCTGTGCCTTATGCGTGCCCGAAGACATTTCCGATGGCAGGATCGGAATATCCTGGGTGTCCGACAGACGCCCCTTAAACCCCTGCTCGATCGCGCCCTTCATCCGATCCGACCAACCGCTCAAGACCACCAGCCAAGGCGCCGGTTGGCTCGGATGAGCCGCTTGGTCGCCAGCGTCTCGAGGGCCGGAGGCCAGACCGCCGGGACTCCCACCAATCGAACCAGACCACGAGGCCGGAATCACGGCGGACTCTTGCCGTGGCGGAGCGGCAAGCGGAATGGGGGCCGCCTGATCGTAATAGCGGACCTCTACCACGTCATGCCGATCGCTGATCCGAAAGCCGCTCATCAGCCAGCGATCAGGAAGAGTCCAGCCTCGGGCACGTATCACATCCAAAGCCTGAAGCCAGAATTTCGGCGCAGCCGCATCGCGGCGAACATGCACCGGGCCACCGAAAGCGCAAAAGAAATCGGGGCTATGGTCGTCATAAATCCGAATCAAAGCCGGATTTGAAGCCACACATTCGTCATTCGTTCCCCACCCGCGATCAACGGGCAACGCATTCGCGTGAATGATAATGAAAGAGCCAACACTCCCGCCCTCCATTTTTAAGAGAGCGATGCTTTCAATGACCCCATAAGCTCCGGGAAGAGGATCCGTCAGGCTTTCATCGCCGCGCCCCGCCATCGCCCAAAGACCAGGAGGAAGCGGAATTTGTTTGCGCGCAACCGTAATCGCCGTATGAACCCATAGCCTGCTATCCGATGAAGTGGTGGCCGTCCCCGCCTCCCCCAGAGCCCCGGCCCAAGCCGGCACCGTAAGCGCGAGCCAACCCACCAGCAGAACAGCGGAAGAAACGGCAACAACGCCCGCAATCCGCCCGAAACTCTTATCAATGGACGTCTTCACCCTTGCGCTCCAGCCTGAAACCTGAATAACCGGGTTCTACGACGATGGATATTAATCAAAATAATGGATATTAGTCAAATATCCAAAATAAGCATACCCCCGCAGCTTTGCCGAAAACTCCGAAGACAACGCCACAGATAAATACCGCGCTGTTCGACAGGATTGACGGTAAGCTTATTCATCGCCCTTGTCCTTTTCCGGTTCGGGTACGCAGCCATGCGTAAACCATTGACCGTCTCTGCCAAGGCATGCAAATATCGCAGGGCTCGTAAGGCTCTGGTTTCAGGACTGTTTTCAGGCCTTGAGCCCAATTTCGGCCCGTTTCTACCGCAAAAACGAATCGAGTCAGGGGCTTGACTGTGGAGTTTGAGTCACGGGAAACGGTGCCCGGATAGGCGCTTTTCGTCAACCGGCCCGCTTTCAAAGGCGACCGCCATCCGCTACCTTGGTAGAATGAGGGGGGGAAAGGAACCCGTCGATGCGGAGCCTATCGTTGTGGGTGCTGATGCTGGGGGCCCTGTTGGGGCCGTCCCTGTCTCTGGCCGGGACCGCCGCACCTCCCACAACCGAAAAGGGCCTCATCAGCCCTGCCATCGCCATGCACGGCGTCCCCCGGTATCCTCCAGGCTTTGCCGCCTTTGATTATGTCAATCCCGACGCCCCCAAGGGCGGAACATTGCGAACGGCCTTGGCTGGCGGTTTCGACAGCCTAAACCCCTTCATCGTGCGCGGGCGACCGGCTTTCGGGCTGGAATCCCTTTTTGAAAGTCTGATGGCACGGGCCGCCGACGAGCCTTTTACCCTCTATGGCCTGATCGCGGAGTCCGTGGAAACACCGCCGGATCGCTCCTGGGTGCTGTTCCGACTGCGGCCCGAGGCGCGCTGGCACGACGGAACACCCATCACCCCCGCCGATGTGCTGTTCAGTTGGGAAACCCTGCGTACCCAAGGGCGCCCCAATCATCGCACCTATTACAACCGGGTGCGTTTGGCGGAACCCGTGGGAGCACACGGCGTGCGTTTCGTGTTCGCGCCGCTTTCAAGCAGCCCCGCCGGGCCCGTTTTTGATCGCGAGCTTCCATTGATCATGGGCTTGATGCCGATTCTGCCCCAGGCTTGGTGGCGAACACGGGTGTTCGATCGGACCACTCTGGAACCGCCATTAGGATCGGGCCCCTATCGGATCGTGGCGGTCGATCCGGGCCGCTCGGTCCGCTATCGCCGAGTCCCCGATTACTGGGGGCGGGATTTAGCGGTGCGTCGCGGGACCGCCAATTTTGACGAGCTTCGGTACGATTATTACCGGGATGACGAGATTGCCCTGGAAGCCTTCAAGGCCGGAGCCGCCGATCTCCGGCACGAAACGGACCCGACCCGCTGGGCAACCGCCTACGACTTTCCGGCGGTGCGTGAGGGTCGAGTGCGGATGGAGGCTTGGCCTCATGGCCGTCCCGAACCCATGCGCGCCTTCGTCTTCAACACCCGCCGTTGGCCGTTCCAGGATCGGCAGGTGCGCCGGGCGTTGGGATATGCCTTTGATTTTGAATGGATCAACCGAGTGCTGTTCCACGGCGCCTATGTCCGCACCACCAGCTATTACCCCAATTCCGAATTGGCCGCGACCGGGGCGCCGACCGCCGCCGAGATCGCTTTACTGGCACCGTTCCGCGCCGAACTCCCTCCTGAGCTGTTCTCCGGCCCCTTTGAGCCGCCGCACACCGACGGCTCTGGCCCGATGGGGCTGCGTGCCAATCTGCATCAGGCCCTCTGGCTATTCACCGAGGCCGGATGGCGGCTGGAGGATGGCCGCTTGCTGGACCATGACAACCGTCCTCTGGCCTTTGAAATCCTGCTGAACGCCCCTGCCGATCAGAAGGTGGCATTAGAATTCGCACGGGGCCTGCATCGACTGGGGATTGCCGCACGGGTGCGGGTGGTGGACAGCGCCCAGTTCCAGGGCCGCCTGGAGTCCTTCGATTACGACATGGTGCTGACTCAGTGGAGTTCGACCCTGTCACCGGGGAACGAGCAAGAGGTGTTTTTCGGTTCCGCCGAAGCCAACGCCGAGGGAGGCCGGAATTATGCCGGGGTGCGCTCGAGGGCGGTGGACGCCCTGACCAGCGCCCTTGGCCAAGCCGTCGACCGAACCGACCTGATCACCCGGATTCATGCTCTCGACCGCGTCTTGTCGTGGGGATATTACGGGATTCCCCTCTACCATGCCAATCGGGACATGATCGCGTCCTGGTGCGGCCTCCGCTGGCCAGCAGTGGTGCCGGTCAATGGCTTTTCCCCGGACACCGGATGGTGGGCTCCCGCCCACGACGATTGCCGATAACCGTTCGGTTTCAGTTTGCGTTGCATTATCGGGAGTCGGTACACTGTGGGAATCGTGGCTTTGACATGAGGCAGGTGGGGGCATGGCGGGAAAGATCGACGAGCGACTAAGCGAATTGGGCATCGTGTTGCCACGGGCTCCGGCTCCGGCAGCGGCCTATGTGCCCTATACCCGAGCCGGGGATATTCTTTACGTGGCCGGTCAATTGCCGGTGTATCTCGGCGAGTTGCGTTACGTCGGCAGGATCGGGACGGATTTTTCCATCGAGGAGGGGCAGGCCGCAGCGCGTCAATGCGGCGTTAACCTGATCGCTCAGGTCGCCGATGCTTTGAATGGTGATCTTGATCGTGTGGTGCGCTGCTTGAAATTGGGCGGCTTTGTCAACGCGACACCCGAGTTCCGTGATCATCCCAAGGTCATCAATGGTGCCTCGGAACTGATGATCCAGGTGTTCGGTGATATTGGGCGCCACGCCCGCTTTGCGGTCGGCGTGAACTCGCTGCCCTTTGGGGTCTCGGTGGAAATCGACGGCATCTTTCAGGTTCGCTGAAGAAAAAGCCGCCGACCCGAAGTCGATTGACCAGGAGCGCGGCCCGTCCGGTTGCCTGCGAGCGGAGGGCTCGCGCTCCAAATTGCTATCAAAAGGGGGCCGACCGTGCCCGACGGTAACGCGCAACACCAGATCACCGCCGACCTGCTGTTCGGCGTCAACCGGGCCGAGGCCGCCGATTGGGACGCCTGCGCCGGGACCGGCAATCCGTTCGTCCGTCACGCCTTCTTTGCGGCGCTGGAGGACAGCGGCTCGGTGTCGGGGCGAACCGGCTGGTTGCCGCTTCATGTGGCGATCCGGGACCGCCAGGGACCGGAATGGCCCAACGGGCGGCTAGCGGCGATCGCGCCGATGTATCTGAAAAGCCATTCGTTCGGGGAATATGTCTTTGATCACGCCTGGGCCGAAGCCTACACCCGAGCCGGATTGCAGTATTACCCAAAACTTCAAATTGCAGTCCCCTTTACGCCGGTCACCGGCCCTCGGCTCTTAGTCCGCCCCGATGCCGATCCTCAGGTGTTGCCAACCCTGCTGGCGACCCTGGAACAGATTGCCCGCAATCAAAAAGTGTCGTCAATCCACGCCACCTTTTGCACCGAAGCCGAATCTCAACGCTTGACCGAAGCCGGCTGGCTGCCGCGAACCGGGTTGCAATATCACTGGCATAATCACGACTACGCCACATTCGATGACTTCCTAGCCGCCCTGTCGGCGCGCAAGCGCAAGGCCATTCGCAAGGAACGCCAAACCGTGGCCGACAGCGGCGTGCGTCTGCACACCCTGACCGGGGCCGATATCAAACCCGAGCATTGGGACGCTTTTCATCGCTGTTACACCGAAACCAGCGACCGCAAATGGGGCAACGCTTACCTGACCCGCGAATTTTTCCACCGCCTGGGGGCGGCCATGGCTGATCAGGTGGTGCTGGTGATGGCCGAGGCCGACGGACGCTGGATCGCGGGGGCGCTCAATTTGATTGGCGGCGATACCCTGTATGGTCGCAACTGGGGCGGCGGAACCGAGCCGCGCTTCCTGCATTTCGAGGCCTGCTATTACCGCGCCATCGACTTCGCCATCGCCAACCGCCTGCGCCGGGTCGAAGCCGGAGCCCAGGGCGAGCACAAGCTGCAACGGGGCTACGAACCAACGCTGACCCACAGCGCCCACTGGATCCGCAAATGCGCCGTCCGCGACACCCTGGCCGCCCATCTGGAACGGGAACGCGAGATGATCGGCGAAATGAAGGTTCGGCTAGAGGCTGAACTGCCGTATCGGGAAGAATAAGACCGGCGGGCCGTGACACCACACCGCCGGTCCCCATCCCGGAGCTAGGCTTTAATGCTCTGGAGGACGTGTGAACGTCCTGCCTGACCGAAGCGTCTAGGAAGCCGGCAGAACTTGCCGGGATGGTCGGTAGAGGTTGCCGTCAGGATGGGAAAAACAGGGCTTAATACCAACGGCCCCAGACAATGATACTGACACATCGCCGGTCCTCGGGCCGCGACGGCGGCCCCGCGTCCTCGTGGACGCGAAGCCCCAGTGTGTGGACTCTGGGGGCGCGGAGGCGCCCGCCCGGCGTTTGAGGGCAGCCTTGATGAGTCACCATCAAGGCCCGAGGGTATAAGACTGGCGCGGGTTTTGCTTGGAGGATGGGAGCAATTGGAGGCATCCCGTCATGACCCTGTTCCCTCGTCCCGTCCTCTTTGGCTTCGTCCGTCGCGCCCTGGCGCTGGTCGCCGTCCTGGGATGGGGCGCGTTGGCGCTGGCGGTCGTAACGCCTAAAGAGGCTGACGCCACCGTGCGCCTTAAAGATGTGATCGACATCGAAGGCGTCCGGGATAACATGCTGGTGGGCTATGGCTTGGTCATCGGCGTCAAAGGAACCGGCGACAGCATCCGCAACGCCCCATTCACCGGGCAAAGCCTGACCGGCATGCTGGAGCGCATGGGGGTCAACACCCGTGGTGCATCCCTCGATACCAAAAACATCGCGGCGGTGATGGTGACGGCCACTCTGCCGGCCTTTGCCGCCCAAGGCACCCGGATCGACGTTTCGGTAGGGGCCATGGGTGACGCCACCAGCCTTCAGGGCGGAACTTTACTGGTTACACCCCTGGTCGGCGCCGATGGCGAGGTCTATGCTGTCGCCCAAGGGCCGGTGTCGGTCAGTGGGTTTTCGGCTTCGGGAGCCGGAGCCAGCGTAACCCAGGGCGTGCCGACCTCTGGTCGGATCGCTTCAGGGGGCATCGTTGAACGCGAAATCGAATTCGCGTTGGCCGAATTGCCGGTGATCCGGCTGTCCTTGCGCAACCCCGACTTCACCACGGCCCGCCGGATCGCCCAAGCGATTGACAGCCGGCTTGGGGTGCCGGCGGCCCGAGCCATCGACCCATCCACCATCGTCCTGACCGTGCCCGACGGGCGACGGGGCGATATCGTCAGCCTGATGACCGACATTGAGCAAATCCGGGTTGAGCCGGACCAGCATGCTCGGGTGGTGATCGACGAAAAAACCGGCGTCATCGTGATGGGCGAGAATGTTCGAATCAGCACGGTTGCGGTGGCTCAGGGCAATCTGACAGTTCGCATTACCGAAACGCCTCAGGTTTCGCAGCCCAATGCGTTCAGCCAAGGCCAAACCACAGTGGTTCCACGAACCGATGTCCAGGTCGATCAACAGAGCGACCGCCGTCTAGCAGTGTTGCCCGCCGGCATCAGTTTACAGGAATTGGTGCAAAATCTGAACGCCCTGGGGGTTGGGCCCCGCGATATGGTCAGCATCTTGCAATCGATTAAAGCCTCTGGAGCCCTGCAAGCCGAAATCGATGTCATGTGATTGAAGGATGGTCCCCGATGACGCCCACCGCCGCTTCGACCCCCACCCTGGCGTTGTCCCCTGCGTTGGCTCAAGGCGCCCCGCGCCTAGGAGGCCCCTCCTCCGGCGGTTTCGCTGCTGCCCTTGACGCTTCGGCGGCCTCTGCATCCGCGCCTGCCTCCGTCACATCATCGGCCACGGCTTCGGCCCCTCCTGTCACCGCTGTCACCGGAGCCGCCAGCGGGCTGCCCCAAGGCCCCCGGCTGCAAGGCAGCCTCAACCCCAAATCCGAAGCCGAAACCCGGCAGGCGATCCGCAAATCGGCTCAGGATTTTGAGTCCACGACCATGGGGCAAATGTTGCAGCTCATGTCGGACACGGTGGAGGTTGACCCCGACTTCGGCGGCGGTCATGGGGAAGAAATGTTCCGCCAAATGCTGACCACCGAATATGGCAAGTTGATGCGCAAAGCCGGTCCGTCCGGGATTTCGAGTCAGATCGAGCGAGAATTGCTGCGGGCCCAGGGCCTAAAGCCCCTCCCGGTCCGGTCCTCAGCCGTCCAAGGGATCGGAGCCTAAGCCATGGCCAGCGTCCCCCAGAATCCCCCGCCGTCGTCCTCGTCCAATGCGGTTTCGCTCTCTTTAAGGAGCCTATCGGGCGCCAAAACCGGCCCAGGTGCCGCCAAGCCCGTTTCGTCGGAAACCCCGACGGAACGGGCGCAAAACCTGATTGCGGTGATGGATCGCCTGACCGATGTCATGACCCTGGAACTAGACGCCGTGCGCAAGGGGGCTTTAGAGCGGGTTGCGACGATCCAAGCCGAAAAGCGCGCCTTAGCCACCCGGTTCGACGAGGTGGGTCGGCTGCTGCGACTGGATCGGGCGGGATTGGCCGGGTTACCGCCGGACGTGCGGACGGCCCTCAATGACGCCAGCCGTCGACTCGGCGAGGTCACCATGGCCAGCGCCGAGCTTCTGGATATCCAAGGGCGCGCTCAGAAATGCGTGGTTGATGTGGTGGTCAAGAGCGTCAATCACGAGCGCCGCGCGGTAACAGCCTATGGCCAATTGCGTAAAGGCATCGCCCGCCCGGCCCGAGCCCCTGCGTCCAGCGGTTCGATGACCTTTAGTGCCACATTGTGATCACACCCATCGAGCCTTGATGGTGACTCATCAAGGCTGCCCTCAGACGCCGGGCGGGCGCATCCGCGCCCTTGGCTTCGCGCGCATGGGCGCGCGGGGCCGCCGTCGCAGCCCAAGACTGGCGATGTGTCAGTATCAGGGCTCCATACCAATGGCCTTGGACGTTGACACGTCCGCAGCGCCCTCAGACGCCGGGCGGGCGCATCCGCGCCCTTGGCTTCGCGCGCATGGGCGCGCGGGGCCGCCGTCGCAGCCCGATACCGGCGATGTGTCAGTATCAGGGCTCCATACCAATGGCCTTGGACGTTGACACGTCCGCAGCGCCCTCAGACGCCGGGCGGGCGCATCCGCGCCCTTGGCTTCGCGCGCATGGGCGCGCGGGGCCGCCGTCGCAGCCCAAGACTGGCGCGCCCTCCCTCCCCTTTCCCCGAAGCCCAACCAAACAATATTGCGGTTGAAGCCCGTAACCGATTCGCCCTAATTTTACGCAGAGAGAGCGACAAGCATTAGAACGTCCTGGGCCGCCGAGGACGCGAGCCGTCAGTCGGGGCTAGGCCGAAGGGGCAGTGATGGGGCAAACCTTCTTAAGGTCCGAATCCGGGTTCTGGCTGGAAACGACGGCAACGGGGGCCTCGACAGGGGCGGACGCGCCACGATCAGCGGGAGCCTCGTATCAAACGTTGGAGCAACTGCGTCAACAGGGATTAGCCTGGATGCGCCGCGATCTGGTCACGAATGGCGACGTGATCAACGCCGAATCGGTTTGCCGGCTGCTGGGCGGAATCAGCGACAAAGATCTGGACGCCCGGCTTGGGCGCAAAGAGCTCCTGGCCCTGCCGCCGGTAGAACTGGGGACATTGGGCCGGGTCGGAGGATTCCCCCGGATTCAATTCACTGAAACTGGGGTCTTGCCGGGCTTGGCTCAGGTCTTGGTGGCGCTATCGGACGAAGACCCCTGGGTACAATTCAATTATTTAGTGAATACCACCCCCCACTTGGCGGGTCGCCGACCGATTGACTTGCTCCGGGAAGGCCAGATTGAAGCCGTGGTCGAGGCGGCTTGGCGCGTTCGTGAATTCGAACAGGACTGATACCGGCGAGCCCTGATACTGACACATCGCCGGTATCGGGCCGCGACGGCGGCCCCGCGCGCCCATGCGCGCGAAGCCAAGGGCGCGGATGCGCCCGCCCGGCGTCTGAGGGCAGCCTTGATGAGTCACCATCAAGGCTCGATGGTATGATAGCGGGCCGCAGTCGCAGCCTCGTGGGCCTAGGTCAGCCAAAGTGAAGGGCGGAAGCACGAGCATCTTGGCCCACCCCGGCAGGATTTGCCGGATAGAGCCCGGCGGGAACTGCCGGTCGGCATCGATGGTGTATCGACGCCAACCGGACAACGCAAGAATCCATGAGGAATCATAGGGATGCCGCCCCCCAAGGAATGGCCTGGGGTTTGCTTCCCCAGGGGTGTCCCCGAACAAGGGTGCTCTTGCCATGGTAACCTCCGCAATCACGTCCCGCGCCTCCTTCGACACCTTTGCCGCCGGCCAATCCGCAAGCGTCGGGTCATCGGGGCAGGCTGATTTTTTTAATAGCTTCCTCAGTCAATTGGCCGCAGGCGCGGCCCAGCAGGCGAACACAGCGGCGCGCCTGACGGCCTTGCCCTTGCCAACGCCGGCGGCGGTACCGTCATCGAGCACGCCGGATTCGACTCCCGATCCCTCCACCGCCTCACAATCGTCCTCTTCGAGTTCCAGCGCATCGACATCGGACTCGTCCGATAGCTCCGACACCTCCGACACGCCAAACGCCACCGCGTCGAGTTCGTCCTCTGCCGATGATTCGAGGCGCAGCCAGTCCACCAGTAAAAGCGCCAGGGCCTCGTCAACCAGCAGTCAATCCAGCGGAACCGCCCACCGCCGCACCCTCGTCACGGCCGCAACCAAAGCGACAACTGCGAGCGCCTCGGCCAACGACCCCAGCCAAGCCCAAGACACCACGACGACGGCAAGCGATCCTAGCGATCCGGGAACCGCCACCGATAAGAAAGACGTCACGGTCAAGGACGCCACCGCGACCAAAGACGCCACGGCCACGGCCACGGCCCAAAGCGACCCTAACGCCCCGTTGTCAATGATGGCCGGGTTGATGCTCCAGCCCACGCCGTTGGTGGGAACCGGAGGGGTCGGCTTGAAAGGAGGAACCCTTGCGGGAGCGGGAGCGGGCACCAGCACTGCACGCAGCGCGACAAAAATCGGCGATAGTGGTTTAACCACCGCAGCCACTGCGGACAGTGGCAAGGCCGCAACCGGGCCAGCCACCCCGCAGGCCAAGCTCGGAAAAGACCCAACGACGACGCTGGGATCGCAGATCGGCGCCGGGAACGGGCTCGCTTCGGGTCTCAACGGCGCCGATGACCCTAATGACGACGGTAGCCTCGCCGATGCTGGCGGATTCGGCGTCGGAGGTTCGCTTGGTGCCGCCGCCGACGGCAGCGGCGGCGGACTGAAGACTTTTGCCGCCTCTCTGGGGGGGGATGCCTCGTCCTCTGCCACGGCAGGGCAAATGGCGGCAGCGCTGGCGGCGGCTCGGAGTGCCGCAGAATTGACGCCACCAACCGGAACCGCCCAAGCCGGGCTGGCGACCGCCGCCAGCGCTATCGGCGGAGTCAGCGGCAGTGGCGACGGGAACAGCAGCGGCGGTGCCGGACAGGCCGGCGGTGGTTCGAACAGCGCTCAAAGCGGCGTCACCAGCCAAGAAGGCGACCTTTCAGCCCTGGCTGGCATGAGCGGCCCCCAGGCCACCGATGGCCAGGACTTCGCCAGCCAGTTGACGGCCGTGCGCGGCGCTCGGACGAATCTTCCTACTGGCGCAACGGATCAGGTCACGGCCCAAATCCAGCGGAGCGTCAAAGACGGGGACGGCAGCATCACCATGCAGTTGCGGCCAGAAGAGCTGGGACGGATCGATATCAAGTTGAACATCGACAAAGATGGCGGAGTCAATGCCACCATCACCGCTGACCGACCCCAAACTTTGGAATTACTTCAGCGGGATTCCCACAGCCTGGAACGGGCGCTTCAGGATGCTGGGCTCCAGACCAACAGCGATAGCCTGAATTTTGGATTGCGCGGCGACGGCGGACAGGGGTACAGCCAACAACAGCAGCAACAACAACAGCAGTACCAGGGGGACTCCAGCAGCAATGGCGCCGGCGGCAGCCAGCGGCGCGGCTTGCGGGGGGTGGGAGCGACCGAAGACGATACGACAGCCAATACCATGGTGATGTTGCGTCGCTATCAGGCCGCACCCGGTCGTGTGGATGTCCGCATCTGAGGCCGCCGCCCTCATAATTCCTGTATGTGGAGACAGCCATGAGCACCATCGGTTCGACGGCCCAGACCAGCACCCTGTCTTCCAACCCGCTGATCACGTCCTCGACATCCAGCACCAGCTCCAGCACCAGTTCCAGTACCAGCTCCAGCCTCTCGCAGTTGGACTACAACTTTAACGAGTTTTTAACCCTATTCACCACCCAGCTTAAGAATCAAGATCCGACCAATCCGATGGACACCACCCAGATGACCAATCAGCTGGCGATGTTCTCGCAGGTCGAAGAGCAGGCGGGGACCAACAGTCGGTTGGACAAGCTGGTGACAGCGGCAGGGACCAGCAGTCTCGCGTCTTCGGTGGGCTATATCGGCCATACCGTCGAGGCTTCAGGGAATGAGGTCTCCCTGAGCAGCGGCACCGCCGTCATTGCCTATTCCATGCCTTCCGCAGGCGCGACAGCGTCCATCGAGGTTCTGAACAGCAGCGGAGCCGTGGTCACGACGCTGACTGGCGCCGCCACTTCGGGAACCCACCAGATCACCTGGGATGGGACCGACAGCAGCGGCTCAACCGTGACTGACGGAACCTATACTCTGTCGGCATCGGCAGCGGATGCCAGCGGCACCGCCATTACACCGAGCACATACACCAGCGGAACCGTCACGGGCATTGAAACCACCGGCAGCGATACCATCCTCGATCTGGGCAATGGCATTAAGGTTAAGACCTCGGCGGTGACGGCGGTGACGTCGTAGAGCCAGCCTGTCCAGAGCAAGGTCGGGAGCCAGTTTAGCCTTTTATTAAGCGGTCCTGGTTAAGCTTCCACCGTCGCGCAGAGCATACTGTTGGGTGGAGCTTTCCCGAATGTCCTCACGGAACGTCGGTCTTTCGGTCGGCCATGCCGCCGCGAAAGCGAACAGCGGAGCGCCGGGTGTCACGGGATTTGGCAGCGCCGCTTGGGTTGGCCCCGGAGCCGGAGGCCCCGGCGCTGCGGCCCCGATGGGCGCCGCCGCCGAATCCGGCGCCGGTCATTCTGGAGAACGACCTATGACCGAACGAGATCTTCCTCCGCCCAATACCAAGCGTTGGGTGATGCGGCGTAAGGCCGAAGTGGTCGCAGGGGTACGGTGCGGCTTGATCAGCCTGGACGAGGCTTGCCGCCGCTATACCCTGTCGGTAGAAGAGTTTCTATCCTGGCAACGCCTGATCGATAGTCACGGGCTGCGGGGACTGCGAGCGACTCGCTTGCAAGATTACCGGGGTAACAGTGATGATGACGGCGGAGAGGGTCGAGGCCGGAGCGACACATCCCGACGGGGAGAATAGACGACGGCAGGAATGGGCTTCTCTTGCGCCCAATCCGGGCGCCGTTGCGCTCTGGCGGGTCTGTTGAGGGGCAAGGGAGTGTCGGATTTTGGCCATGCGGTGGGTGTGGCGGATCGTCGCGGGCCTATTCGGTCTGGGAGTTGTGGTTCCTGCTCTGGCAGTGGGGGGCTACTGGTGGTGGTTGTGCACCGGCCTGCCCTCATATGACGGCACGCTGACGGTTGCCGGCCTGGGGGCTCCGGTTCGCATTGTCCGCGATGGCCGCGCCGTGCCGCGCATCCAGGCCCAAAGCATGGATGATGCTTATTTTGCCCTGGGATACGCCCACGCCCAGGATCGGCTGTGGCAGATGGATCTCATGCGCCGGCTCGGAGCCGGTCGGGTGGCCGAAGTCGTCCCACAGGCCTTCACCCCCTGGGCCGTGCGGCTGGATCGCTCTATGCGGGCCCTGGGGCTGTATCGTCTGGCCCAAAGCAGTTACGAGTCCCTGGCACCGGACGTTCAACGCGCCCTGGTGGCTTACGCCGCCGGGGTGAATGCTTGGCTGGGAACTCGACACGGGCCGTTGCCCATGGAGTTCCATATCCTGGGATATCGGCCAGAGCCCTGGAAACCGGCGGACAGCTTGGTTTGGGGCAAGCTTGAAGCCCTTCAATTGAGTGGCAATTTCCGGGAGGAGCTGCTGCGGGCGCGGCTGTTACTGCGACTGTCGCCGCAAGAGGTAAGCGACCTGTACCCCACCGGCTCGCCGGGGCCGGTGACATTGGCTGGCGATCTCACGGGTCTTGGTGATCGCTTTGCCACGTTGCTGAACGACGTTGCCGGAGCCTTACCTCCGCCGCTTGGCCCCGACACAGCTTCCGACGAATGGGTGATTGCAGGCGAAAAAACCACCACCGGCCACCCCATTCTGGCCAACGACCCCCATCTTGCTCTGCAAGCGCCGGTGACTTGGTATCTGGCGCGGATTGAAACTCCCGATCTGACACTCAGCGGCGCCACCGTGCCCGGCGTGCCGTTCCATGTCTTGGGTCACAACGGCACCATCGCTTGGGGCGTCACCAGCACCGGCAGCGACACCGAAGATCTGTTCGTCGAGCGATTGGACCCGATCTCGCGGGATCGTTATCTGACCCCGGACGGCCCGCGACCGTTCGAAATTCGCGACGAACTCATTCATCGGCGCGGAGCCCCCGACCTGACCGTAACGGTTCGGGCCACCCGTCACGGGCCGGTGCTGCCCGATGACAGCCCGCTGGCCGATACGCGCGGACCGGCAGGGCAAGTGCTGGCCCTGGCCTTTACCGGATTGTCCGGGGCCGACACCAGCGCCGAGGCCCTATACCGAATCAACCGAGCGCGGAACTGGGATGACTTTGTCAGGGCGCTTCGCTTTCATCAAACGCCCCAACTGAATTTTGTTTACGCCGACACCAATGGCACCACGGGTTTTTATGCTCCTGGGTTGGTGCCGGTTCGGAGTCATGGCAACGGACTGGTTCCGGTTGCGGGTTGGTCCGGGAGCTATGACTGGACCGGAACGATCCCATTCGAAGCCCTGCCCCACGCCGTAAACCCACCGTCCGGGCATTTGGTCAATGCCAACAATGCCCCGGTTGCTGCCGATTACCCCTGGTTTCTGGCAGCCCGCTGGCCGGCTCCGTATCGTGCCCAACGGATCAACGGACTGTTGAGCCATAACGAACTGCAATCGGTGGCCTCCAGCGTGGCCATGCAGTCCGACATCCTGTCCTTGCCAACGGGGCTTCTGTTACCGTTGATGCTACCGCACCCAGGGCCAGGCACAGCGGCCTTCTCCCGACCCGCCCAAACGGCGCTCGCCCTATTGTGGCACTGGAAGGGCGTCGTCAGCCGTCAAGCCCCCGAACCCTTGATCTTTTCCTGGTGGCTGCGCGAGTTCAACCGCTCTTTGTTTGCCGCTCAACTGGGGCCGCTGTTCCCCGAATACTGGGATTTACATCCGGATGTGGTGGCTCATATTTTGAACGAAGCCCCGAGTTGGTGCGACCGACGGAACGATCCGGGAACACGGACCTGCGCCGATCTGCTGCGAGCCAGCCTGGAAAGTGCCATCCGAATTTTGGCCAGCCGTTATGGCAGTGATCCCAGTCGCTGGCATTGGGGAGACGAGCACCAAGCTCTGTTTGAGCATCCTCTGCTCAGTCACATTCCGATTTTAGGCTCGTTTTTTGCCATCGCCATCCCGGCCAGCGGGGACGACTTTACCCTCAACCGAGGGGGAACGCAGATTGCCAACGAGTCGACGCCCTTTGCGGATCGTCACGGCCCCAGTCTGCGCGCGGTTTATGATCTGGGAGCCCTGGATCAGTCCCAATTCATGATCGCCACCGGCCAATCCGGTAACCCTCTATCGCCCCATTACCGCGATCTTGTCGAGAGTTGGCGGGATGGCACGATGATCACCCTGGGCGCCGTAACACAAGGCGCGCACACTTCGACTTTGACGCTGAATCCCGGTCGGGGCCCTGAGACCGGCAAGCCATGACGAGGGCTTTTAACAGAGTGCCTTGAGACTGCCTAAAAATGCTCGTACATTATCGAAATAAGCAGATTGGTAACGATAGGTGAGGCGGCAGACGCCCTTGGAGTCTCGGTGCAGACTCGGCACGCTTGTATGGCTCGTGTTCCCGTAAGAACAAGACGTTGCTCGATGTTCAGGGCATTGAACCGGATTCCGAGGTCACGGTCAGCCAATCAAGGCCAAATCTCGCGAGATATTTGCGCAGTCGGTCGGCGTCATTCGTGGATGACCGTCTGGAGCGCGAGGCGCTGTAGAGCGTCCTGCCGGCATCGGACAGCGTTCGGCTCGTTCGGCAGACACGGATCACCTCGACCAATTGAACATGGTCAACCAGATCAAGGGCCCCCAGCGCCTCGGGACTCAACAGGCCGTTCTTCCAGACTTGCTCAAACCTACGCATAGGTAGGTTTGACGCTGGATTTCTGCTTCACTGAGGCTGGTTTCGTGGCCGGCTTGCGCCGACCGCCAGAGCCTTCCTCTCCACAGGCTGACAC
>Ga0302267_10001049_pt1 | contig 35811 bp, 31 predicted proteins | sample III_Bog_E1_3_FD_194555 | JGI IMG/M metagenome (GOLD analysis project Ga0302267, IMG submission 194555) | Peat permafrost microbial communities from Stordalen Mire near Abisko, Sweden - III_Bog_E1_3 | ecosystem: Environmental > Terrestrial > Soil > Wetlands > Peat | place: Sweden: Abisko...
CAATTTGTCGAGCTCTATCTCACTGCCGAGAAGCCCATTCCGCGCAGTAAGCCGGAGATGTACTCCCCCGGAAGCGAAGAAGAGGCGCTCTTGTGCATAGACAACGTGGGGCGCGCCTGGGCGTTGAACAAGGAAGCAGTCTTCTGGTTGCTGGACCAACGCGCGGCCGTGAAGGCAAAAACACCCCCCAGCAAAGCTGCTCTGAAGAAATTTCCCATCAAGGGGAAAAAGGTTCAATGACCTTGTGTGCGCCTGTCTGTTGTGGCGCAGCGTACAGCTCCCTTTTGCGCTGGCAATAAAAAATGGCTTCTCGCACGGGAAGCCATTCAATGTCCCGGATTCTTCATCCAACAGAAACTCTCTGGCTGCACTGCCTTCAGGAGAACATAGATGCACTGTGTACACCCATGTTCTCCTGTTCCCTGCTTTTCCAGAGACCAGGAGTGCTTGCTAGTACGCCCTCTTGCCGTCCCCTGTTTCTCCCTCCGGTGTCGGCGGGGCAGACGGTTTCTCGGGCAACTCCAACGCTGGGTTCAGGTTCTTTGCCGCACGCTCCGTCACGCTGCGGATGGTCCATAGGTCCGTCGTCAAATCCGGCGACAGGATGTAGTCGTACGGCATTGTGCCGTACCCCTGTTGCCCCCACTGCGTGCCCCACGAGTTCCGCACAAGAAACGTCCGGTTCGCATTGTTGTAGCCGACGATCACCATGCAGTGGCCGCCATCCGATTGCTCCGTTGGTCCCGGCATTGGAATCACACCGTCGTCCCATGTGTGGTCCAGCGACGGATAACACGTAAATCGGAAGACAATTGGAAAGCCCTCCACGAGACACGCCTGCAGCAGCGACAGCGTCTGCCCCACGCGGCTATACACCGTGACAAGATCGAGCTTCGCGGCTGCGTAGGCATCCGGATGAGGCTGCGTGAACACAGCGGTCTCGTCATACGGCCACACGTCTTCCGGGGGAGCTCCCAGCCGCGCCACGGTCTTGATTCCGTTGCGAATCATCGCGCCGGCATCCTGCTTGATCGTGTCTTCCAGCACGCGCTCGTTGTAATAAATGAACAACCGCGACGGCACAAAACTCTCTTTACCCGTTTGCATCTGGTTGTAGTGAATCGCCGCGCCAATCCCGTTCGCGGTGCAACTCTCCAGGTCCTGCTGGTCGTATACCGGCGGGCAAAATGGGCGAAGGTCTACAGCCTCCGGCAAACTTGCCGTGTCCACCGCGGGTACATAGTGCAGGTCGCGCGCATCCGGGACGTCCGGCATGCACCCGCGACGCCCGCGCCCTTCCGGCTTGCCTGTCCCAGGGGCCTTTCCGGCGACATCATTGCTCGTCGGTACAGTTCCACCTCCTCCGGTCGATGCTGCGGCCGCACCAGACACCGTCCCGCTGCTGCCCGGCTGATCCACGCTGCCAGCCGCAGGGCTTGCGCTTGACGAGCCTGAGTTCTCATTCAACGATCCACCCTGCGCCAAACCACCCACCGCCCCGTCTAAAGCCATCATTCCTACTTTCTGCGACACGCCCGCGCGCCGCCCTGCTCCGAGTATCCCCGAAATCATAGAAAGCGGGTAAGCAATTTCTAGCTCTCCCCAAAAGACACGGGCGCCCAGGTATCGATTTTGAAACATGGGATAGAGCGGATACTGAGCAGCCGGAGCCACGCCAGCCCCGGCAACCGAGCCCGCGCACCCCAATAAAAATGGCTTCCCGCGTGGGAAGCCATTCAATGTCCCGGATTCTTCATCCAACAGAAAACTCTGGAGCCGAAAGTCGGACTCGAACCGACGACCTGCTGATTACGAATCAGCTGCTCTACCAACTGAGCTACTTCGGCCTGCTCTACGATTGTATCGTCCCACCCGATTTCGGTAAAGCACGCCGGGCGGAAAACCGCTCCCCCAGACAACCGATCCCGTTCGCCCGCCGCCCCGTTCACCCGCCACGGCAGCCCCACCGGGTGAGCCGCTATACTGCTGCCCATGCAGATAGATCCATCCAACGAATTCGAACGGCTCCGCGAACACTACCAGCAGATGTACGATGGCGAACTTCTGGCCCTGGCCGAAGATGCCGGCGGGCTCACCGAGACAGCCCAGCAGGTGCTGGCTCAGGAGCTGAAAAACCGCAGCCTCGCCGTCGAGAAACCGGCCCCCAGCGCTCCACGCACGCGGCGTCCGCTAGACCCTGCCGCAGCCGAAGCCTTTGACACCAACGCGCTGGCCAGCATGGGCGACGTTCCCCTCAGCTCTGGCCACCCCTACCGCTTTGCCCCGGTCACCGATGCCGATGACCAAGCCGAGGCAGATCCCGGCCACGAGTACACCTGGAAGACCCTGCTCTGCGAGTGCGAAGACGTGGACCAGGCAACGCTGCTGAGGGCCGCCTTGGCCCGCGCCGGCTTTGAAAGCTGGATTGAAGGCAGCCGCTTTGGCGGCGCACCACTGCGCTACCCGCGCCTGATGGTGGCAGCCGACGAGTTGGACGAAGCCCGCCAGGTGGCCGAGCAGCCCATCCCGCAAGACATCCTCGAAGAGCTCGCCCAGGAAACGCCGGAGTACGCTCTGCCCACCTGCCCTGCCTGCCACGCTGCTGACCCCGTCCTCGAAGACGTGGAGCCCACCAACCAGTGGCTCTGCGAGAGCTGCGGGCACCGATGGAGCGATCCATCCGAAGACGACGAGCAAGCCCCCCGTTAAAAACTCCCTCAGAAACGGAGAGAGCCGCCCGGCAACAGGGCGACTCTCTCCTTAGGGAGAATAGTTCCAACGGAGGCAAAACCATCAGAACTTTCTGGCTGCATAGTAGGAGCGGTGGAAGAGCGTGTCAAGGAGAAATCTTTGGCGAAATAAGTTGTTTATATCCAACAACTTGCAAAACGATTTCATCTTGAGGGAGATTGTGGATATTCGCCCTCTATTTGCCTTTTTGAATCCGTGAATTGCCCTGATTTTATAGGGTTTCTTCGGGTTTATGTCCAGTTTTCCACAGGACAAAAAGGGTCTGTTAACCCTTCGGATGCGGCTTGTCAACCTCTACCGCTGGGCCGGGGTCCACTGGCAGCGTCTCACGCAGGTTGATGCTGATGAAATCCTCGTCGTACATGGACGAGGCCGGCTTGCCACGCGCGATGCGGTAAAGCGCCCGCCCTCCGCCCAGGAAGAATCCAAGCAGCAGGGCCGCACTGCCGCCCACGATCACAATCCCCGCAATGCCCATCAGCAGCTTGGCGGTCTTTGCCACCTCGGTCTCGCCGCCCACAGCCGGCAATGACGTAAAGTCCGCCGCGTAGTGCACCATCTCGATCAGCTTGTGGCTCTCCTCGGGAATGGCATCGCCGCTGACCACGATCACCAGCGGACCGCTGCGCCGTACCTCCAGCGAGGCCAGGTCAGAGTCTTTCAGCGGTTGCGGCCAGGCTGGTTGCGCCTTGCTGCCCGCCTGTACGTAAGCGCGGATGCGCGGCTCCTGCGCCTCGGCCATCTGCGGCGTCGGGTAGTCGATGATGGTGAGCGTGGCCGGGCCGGAGACGAGCGTATAGTTGGCCGTCACCGCCTCTGCGCCCTTGTCAAAGCCCACCAGCTCGGCCGGCAGAACGCCGCCAGCTCCTGCATATCCTGCCGGACCCTCGGCATAGTGCGTGGTCTGGCCGTCGAGTTTGCTCTGCGGAAGGTTGGCCAGAATCGGCGGCAGCACGGCGCGATTGCCGCCCGGCGTGGGAATCTGGCTGGCCAGTTCGCGCAGCTCTGAGGCTGACATGGGCTCAATATGCGAGAAGGTGGCGTCCACTACCGTCGAGCCTTTCCAGAACAGCACCCGGTTGTGGAACGAGGCCGCGCCGGAGCCAATCTCCTCCTTCGGCCAGTTGTTCTGCCGAATGTAGGAGTAGGCTCCGTAAGCGCCGCTGGCGTCCTGGAAGCGCAGCGCGCGCACCGTCAGCGTCTCGCCATCGCGCTTGTAAGCAGTCGTCGCCCCGCCGGTAAAGGTAAATTCTTTCAGCGCGGCCGCGTTGGAAACGTCAACCTGGGTAGCGTCGCCAAGCGCCTTGGGAGCGCCGTCACTCGCCCAGCCCGCAAAGGCCTCGGGCAGCAGCGCCTTGGGCCCGGGAAGCAGTGACACCGGTACGGCGCCCTTGTTGTTCGCCGCCGCCTGCGCCGGTTTGGCCGCCTGTGCCTGTGCCACGGCTACTGCACCACTTGCCGCCAACACGGCCATCCCCGCCAAAACTGCCATCCAACGCATCGTTACACTCCGTTTCAAAAAAAGCTCCAGTCTTCAGGGTACACGCTGGCCAAGGCGCAGCTGCACCGTCCTGAAGGCACTCTCTATTTGGACACTGAAGGAGCCGGAAAGGTTCCCGAGGGCTGCGGGAGGACTTTACAGATGGATGTATTGATCCGCCCCTCAAAATAGAAGCCCCGTGCCCCATCCATTTCGCAGCTTTATCGCGAAATGGGTGGGAAGCCTACGCCCTGCTTAAGAACCGGATCAATAGCGCGGCACGTGCCAAAAAGGCCGCCCCTCAGGAGCGGCCTCTAGCATGGTGTCACAGAAGTTCATGGCATAAGCCGCAAAGAACAACCGCAGATCCTTCGACTCACCACCCCCCAGACTCTGCCCCAAAGAGCCAAAATCGCTCTTTGGGGACCCCGGAGTGCGCCTGGGGCCCCGTTCGCTCAAGGATGACAACTATCCCTTTTGTTTTGAACTTCAGGAGCGGCCTCTAGCATCGTTCGCATTCCAGCAAGGACTACCCGAGCAACTCGCCCACCAGCCCCGGAGCTGCGGCCAAAGCCGCATCGATCTGCGCCTGGTCCTTGCCGCCGGCCTCGGCGATCTCTGGCTTGCCGCCGCCAGACCCACCGACAAGCTTGGCCACTGCGCCCACCAGCTTGCCCGCCTGGATACGCTTCGTCAGCCCCGGCGTCACGCCGGCGATGATGGCTACCTTGCCCTCCGGCTGTGCTGAAGCCACCAGCACCACGCCCTCGCCCAGCTTGCCCTTCAGGTTATCCACCAGCGTGCGCAGTTGCCCGCGCTCGAGCGAATCGGCGCGCAGGGTGACGAGCTTCACGCCCTTCACCTCCACGGCCTTTGAGAGCGCCTCGTCCAGCCCGCCGGAGGCTGACTTCATGCGCAGCTCATCCAACTCGCGCCGGAGCCGCTTCATCTCGTCTTCCTGCGCAGCCATCCTGGCCTGGAAGGCTTCCAGCAGATTCTCGGTCGAAGGCACTAGCTGCCCAGCATAGCGAGCCAGTGAATAATCCTCGCGGAAGGTCGCCAGCGAACCCAGCCCGGAGATAGCCTCCAGCCTGCGCACGCCCGACGACACCGAGCTCTCGCCCACAATCTTGATCAGCCCGATCTCGCCCGTAGCCTGCGTGTGCGTACCGCCGCACAGCTCAGTCGAGAAGCCGTCCATCACCTTCACCACGCGCACCTTGTCGCCGTACTTTTCGCCGAACAGCGCCATGGCGTGGTACTCGTTCACGGCTTCGTCGATGGGCACATCCTCAAAGGTGGTTACCGGCGCGTTGGCCAGAACCTCGCGGTTCACAATGGTCTCAATCTGTTCCAACTCCTCGTCGGCCACCTGCGTAAAGTGTGAGAAGTCGAAGCGCAGCCGGTCCGGATGCACGGCCGATCCGGCCTGCTTTACATGCGTACCCAGAACCTGGCGCAGCGCCGCGTGCAGCAGATGCGTACCCGTATGGTTGCGCCGGATGGCATTGCGACGGTCCGCATCGACGACCGTGTTCACGCGGTCGCCCACGGCCAGATCCTGCTTGAGCAGCGCCTTGTGCGTCCGCACACCCTGCACCGGAGCCACGCAGCCGGTAATCTCAGCCACGGTAGAATTCCCATCCGTCGTCAGGAAAAGCCCGGTATCCCCAACCTGGCCGCCCGAGTCGGCGTAGAAGCTGGTGTGATCGAGGACCACTTCTACCGCTTCGCCCGCCTTGGCCGCCGGAACGCCCACGCCGTCCTTCACAATGGCCAGCACCTTGGAGTCGTTGACGAAGAGCTGCTTGTAGCCGAGAAAATCCGTCTTCGGCAGATCGCGGAAGACCGGGCTCGCCGTCTTCTGGCTGCCGCCTTTCCAACTGGCGCGTGCACGAGCCTGCTCGGATTCCTTGGCCGCGTCAAAACCGGCTTCATCAAACTTCACGCCAGCGTCCCGCGCAGCGTCCACCATAAAGTCCAGCGGCAAGCCGAAGGTCTCGTAGAGGTGAAAAGCCTTCTCGCCGGTAAACTCGCCTTTCAGCTCTTCATCAAGGCGCGTAAGGCCAATCTTCAGTACACGATCAAACTGCTGCTCTTCCGCCTTGATGACCTTGGCCACGCGGTCGGCCGAGTCAGCCAGTTCTGGGTAGGCGCCCACCATCAGGTCGCGCACCGCGTACACCATCTGGTAGAGGAAAGGCTGCTCCTGCCCCAGCAGGCGTCCATGCCGGATGCCGCGGCGCAGAATTTTGCGCAGCACGTACCCGCGCCCTTCATTCGAGGGCAACACTCCGTCGTTGATCAGAAAGGTAGCCGCGCGGGCGTGGTCAGAGATGATGCGAAGGCTGGCGATGTCAATGAATCGCTGCAATGCCTCAGGGGCTAAAGTCCCTGTCTCTGGGTGGGTGCTTTCGGCACGACTAAAGTCGTGCCCTGACGCAAGGCCTTCAGTTGAAGCACTAGCGGCTGACTCGCCAACTTGCTGACTTGCTAACTCGCTGGCTCGCTGACCCGCTGGCTCGCTCTTCCGCAGGCCGGTCAACTCCGCCGCGCGCGCAATCAGCGGCGTAAACAGATCGGTCTCGAAGTTCGACATCTTGCCTTGCAGCACGGCTGCTACCCGCTCCAGGCCCATGCCGGTGTCGATCGAGGGCCGGGGTAGCGGCGTCAGCTTGTAGCCCGTCGTCTTGCCGCCCTCCACAATCGCCGAGCGATCAAACTGCATGAAGACCAGGTTCCATATCTCAACGTAGCGGGCGTCGTCCTGGCCGAAGGGAAGGTCTTTCCCGTGTTCCGACGCTTCCACTCCAAGATCAAAGAAGATCTCCGAGCAGGGGCCGCAGGGGCCGGTCTCGCCCATCTGCCAGAAGTTGTCTTTCAGGCCGAACTGATGGATGCGCTCCTTGGGCACGCCGGCCTTCACCCAGAAAAGCTCCGCCTCATCGTCGCGCGGCACGCCCTCGGCGCCCTCGAAGATGGTCACGTAGAGCCGGTCCTTGGGGATGCCGAGCCACTCCGGGCTGGTGATCAGCTCCCAGGCAAAGGCAATGGCATCGCGCTTGAAGTAGTCGCCGAAGCTGAAGTTGCCCAGCATCTCGAAGAAGGTGTGGTGGCGGCGCGTAAAGCCAACGTTTTCAAGATCGTTGTGCTTGCCGCCCGCGCGGACGCACTTCTGCGAGGTGGTGGCGCGGGTGTAGTCGCGCTTTTCGGCCCCAAGGAACAGGTCCTTGAACTGGTTCATGCCCGCGTTGGAAAACAGCAGGGTGGGGTCGTTGGCGGGCACCAGGGAGGAAGAGTGCACGCGGCGGTGCCCCTTCGACTCGAAGAAGCGCAGAAAAGTCTCGCGAATGTCGTTTCCAGAGCGGTATTGCATGGCTTTAACAGTGTAATTGGAGGGGCATTGAAAGGGCATCAGGATCAACAGAATCCGAGGTATAATCCTTCCAGGCCCATTCGGAGTGGGCTAATGCTATGGCTACTCTCAGAACCCACATCGTTTTGCCCGCCGAACTGGCAGAGGAGATCGACAAGCTCGTCGGCCCTCGGGGGCGTAGCGCCTTCTTGGTGGAGACCGCCGAGCGAGAGGTCAAGCGGCGGAAGCTGTTGGCCTTCCTCGATAGCGACGAACCCGCATGGCGCGACGAAGATCATCCCGATATTGCAGAGAACGGCGCAGCTGCCTGGGTGCGGGCACTACGGAACGAACCCAGCTCTCGGCTTGCTGGCAGGGATGAGAATCTCGATCCGCAATGACCACGCCCCCCGGAGTGCTGCTGGATACAACGGTCCTGATCGATGTGCTCAGGAACCGCAACCAAAGACGCAGGTTTTTGGCGGGACTTGTACTCTCAGGTCACGCGCTTGCCATCTCGACCATGAGCGTAGCCGAGATCTACAGCGGGTTGCGGCCGGGCGAAGAGCAGCCAACCAGCACCCTGCTCAATCAACTCAGCTGGTATCCGGTGAGCGGCGCAATTGCCGAGCGGGCAGGAAGCCTGAAGGCAGATCTTCGCCGCCAGGGGCAGACTCGGAGCCTTGCCGACATGATTGTCGCCGCCACAGCGCTTGAAAATGCGTTCAACTTGGCAACGGATAATCGCAAAGACTTCGCAGGAATAGGGCTCATACTCCTGCAGCTTCCCTGAACCCCTACTCTTCCGGTGCATCCTCGTCCACTGACTCCAGCACCTGGAGCGTCTCATCCGGCACATCCCACTGGCGCAGAATCTTGTAGATCACCCCGGTCGAGAAGCCCGCCGCCACCAGCCGACGCATAATCCGCGCCGTCTCCTTCTCGTTCTCCGGCTTGCGCAGCCGTTTCCGCTCCAAGTGCTCCCGCGCCAGAGCCTCTTCGCTGGCGCCGGCGTAACGCGTCTCCAGCGTCTCGTCGATCAGCGTTGTGTGGATGCCCTTCTGTTGCAGGTCTTGCCGCACTCGCCGCTGGCCGAACTTCTCGTTCTCCTGCCGCAGCCGCGCGTAGGTCTCGGCAAACCGAGCATCGTTCAGGTAGCCATACTCCTTGAGCCGCGCCACCACCGCAGCCACCACCGCATCGCCTTGCGCACCCGGCTCAACGCGCGCCGCCATCAGCCGCCGCAGATCGGCCTCCGACCGCATCGCGCGACCGAGTGACCGTATGGCGTACTCCAGTAGCCCCGCTTCGTTCAGCGGCTCTTTCTTCTTCCCGGATTTGGATTGGAAGGGCAAAGGATCATCCTTCAATATGTCCAATGATGATGGTTTTGAAAGGGCACGGCTTCAGCCGTGCCGATTACAAGGCCAATTTTGTCGGCTTTAGCCGCCGAGGGATGTATTGAAGATACTCATATCGTCCCTCAGGGGCTGAAGCCCATAAGTTTTCATGCTGTTTTGCGGCACGGCTAAAGCCGTGCCCTTTCAAAGCCAGCCAGGAAACAGAAGAGCGGGTGCCCCAGGTCTCGCCTTTGAGACCTGGGAAGAACACATACTGTCTCAACTACAAACAAGCTAGTGGTGTCCGCCGGAAATAACATCCCCTATCTTCGGGCGTTTATGAGTTGGTTGACCAAGCAAGTGTTCCCTCGGGGGCTAAAGCCCGGTTGATTTTACAGTTTTTACGTACGGGCTAAAGCCCGTACCCTTCAAATTGGTTAAATGACCATCTCTGTGGCGGACACCACTAGTGGCTAGAAGCTGCTCTCAGTGGCTAGCGGCTGCTTTTGCCCACTCATCCACCCACTCGTTCACCGTCTTCCACCACAACTGCGCGTTCTGCGGCTTCAGCACCCAGTGGCCCTCGTCCGGGAAGTAGAGCATCCGCGACGGCACCTTCAGCCGCTGCAGCGTGTCGAACAACTGGAAGCCCTCGCTCACGTCGAGCCGGTAGTCGAGTTGCCCATGCACCACCAGCGTCGGCGTCTTGAAGTTCTTCGCGGCCATCATCGGCGACCACTTGCGGAAGGGGTTTTCGCTGTCCGGCTTGCCGTAATAGTCCCACGGATGGCCCTTGAACTCCCACTCGTTGAACCACATCTCCTCGGTCGATCCGTAGGCCGACTCGGGGTTATACATGCCGTCGTGCGTCACGATGCACTTGAAGCGGTCCGTATGGCCCAGCACCCAGTTGGCCATGTAGCCACCGTAGCTCGCGCCCAGCGCGCACTCGCGCGTCTTGTCGATAAACGAGAACTTCTTCTCCGCAGCGTCCAGCCCTTCCATCAGATCGGTAAACGGCTTGCCGCCCCAGTCGCCATTCACGCCGTCCACAATCGCCTGCCCATACCCTGTCGAGCCGCGCGGATTGATCATCACCACCACGTAGCCGTTGGCGGCAAACAGCTCCGCATTCCAGCGATACGACCACGAGTCGCCCCAAGCCCCCTGCGGCCCGCCGTGGATCAAAAACTTTACCGGATACTTCTTCGCCGGATCGAAGGCAGGAGGCGGAATCACCAACCCTTGTAGCTTGGTGCCATCTTTCGCCGTAAACCAGAAGTCTTGCATCTTCGGTAGATCGAGTTGGGTGAGGAGGGCGTCGTTGAGGTGGGTGACCACATCAACAGTGCTGGGAGTGAACGAACCCAACCATTCGGGCTTCGACGTGCCCTCACGCCAAACAACAACACCATCGTCGAGAACATGAGCAACAACGGAAGTACCGAGTTGGACGACTTCTCCTGGATTGCTGACAGTCATACGGTTTGCAAGGATCGCCTTGCCACTCGCTAGGGGTTGGATGCCACTGTATTCGCCGGTATCTGTAAGTCGCCAAAGATGTCCGTCTGGCATACCGGTACTGGGATCTAGATCAGCGCCGAAAACTTGTTCTTCTCCACGATTCCCGGCAACAAGAAACAGAGCAAGTGAGCCCTTTGATCCCCAGGCAATCTCATCTACCCACCGGTCAAACTTCGGCAGCAAATCCTTCGTAGTTTTCGCCGCCCGGTCATAAATTATCAGCCGGAACTTATCGCTCTCATACCCGGCTCGCTCCTGCGAGCGCCACGCCAGCCACTTCCCATCCGGCGAGTAGGCAGGATCAAAGTTGCCGCCATTCGAGGTGCTGATCTTCACCGGCTTGGCCGCAGGATTTGTCAGATCAAGCAGAAGAATGCTGGCGCTGGTCGAGATGGCCGGCTCGGGATCGAGATTCTCCGTAAACGCCAGCTCCTTCGAATCAGGCGCAAAGGCAAACCCGCCCCCGCCGCCCAGCGAAAACGGCGGCACGTCGTGCGGATCGTTCGGCGTCAGATCGCGCACCACGCCGCCCTCCAACTTCACCTCAAACAGATGGCCGCGCTTAAGGCCCGTGTAGTGGTTCCAGTGCCGGTAGAGCAGGTGGTCAAAGATCTGCGCCTTCACCTTGCTGGTGGCCGCCGCCAGGTCACGATCCGCGTTGCACTTGTCGCCTGCGCCAAAATTCGCCGCCGTAATCGCCGGGCAATCCGGGTACACGCTCGACGTAAACACCACGGAGCGCCCATCCGGAGCCCACTGCGCATTGTCCGCCTCGGTCGAGATTGAGGTCAGCCGCGTGGCGTTGTCGGTTGCGCCGGTAGCCGTGTCGAAGTCCGCAACCCACACCTGCTGCGAGCCCTGGCGGCTACTGAGGAAGAGAATCCGCTTGCCGTCGGCCGCAAATTGCACGCCCGAGTCGCCCGGCCGCAGCTCGGCCAGCTTCTTGGCCTCGCCACCCGCAATGGCCTGGATAAACAACTCCGTGTCTTTGCTGTTTTGGGCGAGATTGACGCTGGTCACCGAGTACACCAACCACTTGCCATCGGGCGAGACTGCGGTTTCGCCGAGCCGCTTCATGGCCATCATGTCCTCAAAGGTCATGGGCCGCTTCGGCGGGGCGGTCTGGGCAGTAACGAAAGTGGCTGCGAGGGAGGCAAGAACGAGAGAGGCAAGAGACAAGAGGAGGAGTTTGCGCATGGCTTCCTTCTGGCGCGAAACGTCTGAGCATCTCTTCTATTGCCATAGAGGGGGTGCTTCCTATCCCACCCTAGCGACAAAAACAAAAACGTCGCGAGGATGGGGCACCCGAAGCTCTATATCAAGTGGGAAGATGCCCCTAAAAACCGGTTCCGCTCGAAGGAAAAGTGTACAACGAAAGAGCAGGTGCTGGGTGCTTAGGTGCTGGGTGTATCGAAGGAACCAAATATCGGGAGAAAGGCACACAAGTCACCCGGGAAGACTGCCAGGAGTCGCAACAACCCTCTAGCACCTAGGCCCCCAGCACCTAGCGCCTACTTGTTCTCGTTCCCCGTCAGCCGAAACGTGATGGTGCCCCAGAACAGCCGCGCGCGCATCTGCACCGGCAGGTGGCGTTCGTCGTCCGTGTACCAGATCCAGATGGCCCCGCGGTTCTTCACCACGCCGGCTTCGGCCATGGGCTCTACGCGGATGGTCTTGAAGGCGCCGAGCGTGGTCTTGATCTCCTCGCGGCCCTCGGCCTTCATCGTCACCAGCACCGTGCGCTGGGCATCAACCACCGGCAGCACAAAGGTGTGGCCCACCTCGATCGGTTGCGACGAGGCGAAGAAGACGCCCGTCAGCAGGTCGGTAAGGCAGCCCTGAATCGGCGCTTCCAAGTGCTTGGTCTGCCCCGTCACCTGATTCTTCTCGTCCAGAACCGACTTGCCCGCTGCGTAGTCCAGCTTGAAGGTGGAGTTGATCTGCCTCCGCCCTTCCACCATCTGCTTGTCGAACTCGTACGTGCAGCCCTTCTGCCGGTCGAAGGTCGACTGGAAGTGGTCGCCCACATGGAAGAGCATGTTGATGGCGCCAATGGTGTCGGCGCTCGCCGAGAGCTTTTCCCGGTCGCCGTAAGCGTCAAAGTGGATGACCGCCGTGCCCGCCGGGAACACGCGCCAGTCCACCGAATAGGTAAGCGTTTGCCGCTGCGGAAAGCTGAAGCCCTGCCGTGGAGCCGGCAGTTGCGGAGCCTGTTGAGCCTGGGCGGCGACGGCCGAGACCGTAACAGCCAAGACAAAGGCGCGGAGAATTGCAGAAATGTACGTGCGCGTCTTCAACAGTGGGTAGGCTCCTAAAAGTCCTAAAAGAATTGACCGGTCAAACCCGGAAAACGCTCAGCGCGTCCCGTGTACCAGAACAGCCAGCGCCGGCCGCAGAAACAGCAGACAAAAGTAAAGCAGCACAGCGCCTATAGCAGCATTGTACTCGCGATGCTTGCGGTAAAGCTCCAGGGAAAACCGGCCTTTGCTGGTCGAAGTAACAGGACCAGTTGACTCTACAATATCTTTTTGATCAGCGAGTTGCGCTGGCGTCAAACGGGGCAGAATGCGCGGCACCAGACGGCAATATTCATCAAAGCCGGGGAAGGTGGCACGCAGAAATCGCTCCTCTCCGGCGATTACCGGAATATAAATGATGGCGAACCCCACCGCCAGCGCAACCGCTACCGGCCAACTTTCCAGCGCCAGCGCAAAACCGCCCGCAATCAGCATCGAGCCAAGGTAAAGAGGATTGCGCGTATGCGCGTAAGGCCCGGTCACCGTCAGCTCAGCGTTCTTCTTCACGTAGCCGGAGGCGTAAGCACGCAGCCACACTCCAGGCAGAACCAGCGCCAGGCTCCAGGCCACGGCGGCCGGTTGCGGCGCTTGCCGCCACAGCTCGAAGACGTAAAGCGCCGCCGTCAAAAAGCCCAGTGGAACGCGGATGCGCCGTGCAATCTTCTGCCACGATTGCATCGAGCCCACTTTTGGTTGAGAGTTTTGCTGAGTCATAGAGCTGCTTCCTGGGCTAGAAGTTCTTCGGCGGCCGCAAGGACCTGGCCGGGTTGAATGGTCAGCAGGCCGGCCTCTGGGTCGGCATGGCGAGTGTGGTCGCGGCGGCTCAGCGGGCTGCGCAACACGCGGTAGGGCACGCCGAACGGTCCGTTGCGGCCGGGGTCCGTGGGTCCGTAGATGCCCACCACCGGTTTGCCGAACGCACAGGCCAGATGCAGCGGTCCCGTATCGCCGGCAATGCAGAGTGTGATACGCCGCGTCAGCGCGATCAACTGGTCCAGCGTGGCTGCCAGCGGCAGAGCGGCTCCGCCAGTCGCCTCGACCACGGTGGCGGCCAGCGCTTCTTCGCCCGGTCCCACATTCACAAATACGCGGCAGCCTTTCGCAGCCAGCGCAGCGGCTACCTCGCCGTAGCGCTCGGCCGGCCAGCGCTTTGCGCCCCAGCCCGCGCCGGGGTTGAACAGCACCACGGGCGCGCTGGAACCAGCCAGCAGTTGGTCGCACCAAATCTCAGCCGCCGGGCAAACCGGCAGCACGGGCAGCACCGGCCCAAGCTCGTCGGCGGCAATGGCCGACGCCAGCTCCAGGCCCTGTTCAATCACGTGCGCGCCGCTGGTGGAAATGTGTTCGTTGGTCAGCCAGCGCGCGGGCTTTTCTCTTGGTTCGGCCTCGCCAATGCGGCGGCGGCTGCCAGTCAGCCGGGCCACTACGCTCGACCGGATCGCACCCTGCAAATCCAGAACCGTGTCGTAAGCGCCTGCGCGCAGAGTCCGCCGCAGCTGGCGCAGCGCGTGAATCGTCTCCCGGCTCAGCGGAGCCTTGCGCCACTCTTTTGTCGGAGCAAAGTGCAGCCGGTCCACCAGCGGCTGAGCCGGGCCTCGCCCCTCCGCTCCGGGAGCTGAAAGCAGCGCGCGCCACTTCGGCTCCACCACCCAATCGATAATCCAGCTCGGATGCGCCTGGCGCAGCGCCGTCACTGCTGGGAGCGCGTGGAGAATGTCGCCCATGGCTCCAAGTCGGACCACGAGCAGCCGGTATCTGGACTGCGTGTGCAAGCTTTGATTTTCTCACGCGGCAGCCGCACACGGCCATTTGACAGCCCAACCAGCCGCTGCCTAACCTGAGGGACACGCCGGAGTGGTATCGCTACCAGCGCCCCTAAAAAAGGAAACCCGCATGAAGCCGCTTTTTCGACTGTTTTTCTCTGCCTTGGTTCTCTTCGCTTTGCCCTTTACCGCAGCCCTGTTAGCGGCCCAGGCGCCGCCGCATCTGCTGCTCGATAAAGCCGACTTTGCGCGCCTAAACCAGCTCGCCCAGCAGCAGCCCTGGGCAGCCAAACAGCGCCAGGCCATCCTCGACGAAGCTGCCGCCTTCCCTGCCTCGTACCAGCAGCGCTTCGGCCTTGCCACGCTTGAGCTGCCTCCCGAGGGCGGCCAGTGGCTCCACTACTACGCCTGCCCTGACACCGGCTCCCAGCTCGAGTTCCATCCGCCCGACCGGAACGTCTGCCCCGATACCGGCAAGGTCTTCAAGGGCTACCCTTACGACCACGTCGTCTATATGCTCCGCGCCGACGCGCTGGAGAAGGGCACGCTCGCCTCGGCCCTCGCCTACCGCCTCACCGGCGACCGCGCTGACGCCGAGAAGGCTGCCGCCGTCCTCAAGGCCTACGCCGACAAGTACCTCTCCTATCCCATGCACGACAACCAGGGCAAAAAGTCGCAGTTCGGCGCGCGCGTCTACTCCCAAACCCTCGACGAGTCCATCTGGCTCATCGACCTCGCCTGGGCCTACGACCTCATTCGCGATAGCGACACGCTCACCGCCGCCGACCGCACCCACATCGAGCGCGATCTGCTCTACGCCGCCGCCATGACCGTGACCCGCGCCAACATGGGCCCCACCCCCAACATCCAAACCTGGATTCTGGGCGCAGAGATGGCCGTCGGCTACACCATCAACGACGCCGCCCTCGTCTCGAAGGCGCTCGACGGCGCCAGGGGCCTGCGCTCGCAGATGAAGGAGTTCGTCAGCGACGGCTTCTGGTTCGAAGGCGCATGGGGCTACCAGTTCTACATGCTCCGGCCCACACTGTTCATGGCTCAGATGTCCTCCCGCGCCGGCGTCAACCTCTGGCAGCAGGAGCCCAACATCCCGGCTCTCTTGTCCTCGCCACTCGGCGTACTATTCCCCAACGGCGTGCTGCCCGCCTTCAACGACTCGCATGAGGTGGACATCGCCGAGCAGGCTCCGCTCTACGAGGTAGCCTACGCCGCCACCGGCAACCCGGCCTTTGCCGCCATCGCCGCCCGCGGCCATCGCGACAGCCGCTTCGCCTATCTCTTCGGCGCGCCCTCGCTCGACCAGGCCAGGATGCCCGCCCCCCAAAGCGCCATCTTTCCAGAGGCAGGTTACGCCACCCTCCGCGCACCCCAGGGCGACCTTACCCAGATCATCAAGTTCGGCCCCCACGGCGGCGGCCACGGCCACTTCGACAAGCTCAACCAGCTCATTTACGCCCAGGGCGGCATGATGGGCGTCGACCCCGGCACCCACTTCTACGGTATCCCCATCCACAGCCAATGGGACAAGCAGACCGTCGCCCACAACACCCTCTCCGTCGACCAGCACGACCAGAAACCGGCCACCGGCAAGCTGCTCAACTGGCAGGCCGAGCCCGCCTTCACCGCCGTCACCCTCGACGCCGGCCCCATCTATGACAACGTGAGCGTCCAGCGAACCTCCATCCTCACGTCCACATATATTGTCGAAATCACCCGCGCCAAATCGACCGACGGCAAGCCACACGACTTTGACTGGAACTACCACAACTTCGGCACGCAAGCGGCGGAAGGCAGCTTCCAGCCCTACTCCGGCTTCCCGCAGACCGACGGCTACCAACTGCTGACCGGCAACCAGACCGCCACCCTCCCCGGCGACTTCAAAACCACCTTCACCATGGACAAGGGCCGCACTCTGCGCCTCTGGATGCTGGCCGACACCGCGCCGACACAGGTCTTCACCGGCTTCGGTCCCGGCCCCGACCTCCGCGTCAAAATCCCGTACGCCATCGCCCGCCGCCACGGCACTGCAGCCGAGTTCGTCACCCTCTTCGAACCCGGCGCCACGTCAGCCCTCAAGATCGGCAGCATCACCCGCCAGGGCAACACCCTGAAAGTCCATGCCGCCACCTTCGAAGACACCATCGAGCTAGGCGACAAAATCTCCTACCACCACCTCGCCCTGCCGTAGCGTTTCCGCTCTTCGGCAGGACCAGCAACCGTAATCCTCCGGCTCAGCCGAAGGATACGTGGCGAAGTATCTCGCTGAAAATAATGAGTAACGCCGTAACAGAACGGCTGGATACTTCACAACTGGGGCGGTATTTTGAGATTTTTGCCGCGTGTTATTCGAGTCGATTTGTGTCTTGAGCGGCCTCGCCAGCCCCGTAGCACTTTGCAGTGGGGCCGTGCTGCGAAGCAAGAAGCTGGTTAGATGAAAGGAAGAATCATGCCCGAAGGTCTCAATCGAAGAGCGTTACTGAAAGCGTGTGCCGCAGGTGCAGCGATGAGCGTCATGGGCGGGCCATCCGCGACTGCGGAAAACAAGCCGAACACGTTCCGGCTCACCCGCGACATTCCCGTTGAGGATGGTTATGACCTCGTAGTCGCTGGGGGGGGCCCAGCTGGTGCGGCTGCGGCAATCAGCGCTGCTCGTTTAGGGGCGAAAGTCTTGCTTGTAGATGCCACTGGGTGCATGGGGGGCATGGGCACCTCGGGCTTGGTCGTGGCGTTCGATCCCATGTCTGATGGCGAGCGACCGCTGGTCGGCGGGTTCATGAACGAAGTGGTTACCACCCTTTACAAGCGCGGCTTCCTGGGGCCGCAGGTGACCCCAAAGTTCTGGGAGGCCAGCTTCATGACATGGACCCCCTTCAATGTCGAAGGATACAAACTGGTACTGGATGAGTTTGCGATTGCCGCGCATGTTGAAGTTCGGTTCTTTACGCGCATCATCGATGCAGACGTTTCGCCGAACGGATCATCTGTGCAAGGGGTGGTGCTCCATAACATTGAAGGATACCGGTACATAAAGGCGAAGACTTTCATCGATGCAACCGGGGATGCCGTTCTCGCGAATCTGTGCGGCGTCCAATGTCGAGAAGCTGGAAGAGACACACCGCACATTATGCCGGCGACTTTGCCCATGTTGTTCGCAGGTATCGATTTTGCAGGGTCTTCTCATTCGCCGGAACAGGCCGCCTATAGGAAGGCGCTCGAAAATGGCGAGTTCACACAGATGGATCGGCATCTTCCAGGTATGAGCCAAGTGGGGAACACTGTGGGTTACCTCAACGGCGGCCATTTATTCAATTTGAATGCGCTACGTACACAGAGCCTGACTGATGGCGCTATGCTGGGTCGGCGCATCGCCCAGGAATACCTGAGGTTCTACCGAAAGAATGTGCCAGGGTACGAACACATTGAACTCGTTACGACTGCTTCCTTGATAGGCGTACGCGAATCACGTCGGATTCTCGGTGAATATGAACTCCGCGAAGACGATTTCTTGGCGCGCCGTCAGTTTCCGGATCAAATCGGAGTTTTTAATAAATTTATCGATGTTCACCCATACGATACTTCGCTGGCTGAATGGGAGCGATTCCAGCTTGATTCCAGCCGGGCGGGCCGCTTGAAACCAGGAGAATGCTTTGGAATTCCGTATGGCATTCTTGTCCCAAAAAGATGGAAAAATCTATGGGTTGCCGGTCGATGCGCCTCCGCGGATGTAAGGGTCCAAGGGGTGATTCGTGTGCAACCGACAGCGTCTATGATGGGTCAAGCAGCAGGCACGGCTGCCGTTCAATCGGTTCGAACGGGGCAGTCTGCATGCGAACTGGATACAGCAATGCTCATCGGGACGTTGCGGGAGAATAAAGCATATCTCCCGCAAGACCGGACCTCAAAAACCATGACACGAGCGACCGTTGTTTAGCTCTATAACTACGCGCTGATCGGCAGCGCATTTAGATGTCTTGCTCAAGAACCGTGAGGAGCAGGAATAAGCTTGAATCCAAAATGAGCGGGTGCCCCAGGTCTCGATTCTGAGACCTGGGATCGCAAGAATCCCGCCGGGCCGTTTTTCGCTCTTCCAAACAGCCAACCACCCCAATCTCCGCCGCCCCGCTCCCGGCAATTATTCTTGAAGTGTGACCACCCAGCCAGTTCCGCCCAAAAAATCCTTCTTCCGCAAGGGTTCTCTCCGCTTCTACGCCAAATGGTTTGGCCTTTGCGTGGCGTTGCTGTGGTTTATGGCTGCGTTCTCGCTGGTAGCTTTGCGCTGGATCGATCCACCCACTACCGCTGTACAGGTCGAGCGCCACGTGCAGGCCCTGTTCCACGGCAAGCCGTATGAGAAGCGGTACACCTTCGTTCCGCTCAGCCAGATCTCGCCCAACTTCCAGCACGCGGTCATCTCCGCTGAGGACGGGCGCTTCTATCTGCACCATGGCTTCGACTGGAAGGCCATCCAGATCGACGCTCAGGAAGACATGGAAGGCGGACGCATTCGCGGCGGTTCAACGCTGACCCAGCAACTGGTGAAGAACCTCTTCTTCGGCACCAGCCGCTCGATTGTGCGCAAGGGCGTGGAAACCACGCTGGTTCCCGTGGCCGAGTTGGTCCTCGGCAAGCAGCGCATTTTGGAGCTTTACCTCAACGTCGTCGAATGGGGCCCGGGAGTTTACGGCGCCGATGCCGCCTGCCGGTACCACTACAAGACCTCGGCGCGCACCATTGGCCGCGAGCAGTCTGCGCGGCTGGCCGCCGTGCTGCCTTCGCCGCTCAAGCGCAAGCCCGAGCGCATGAGCCACTACAGCGCCATCATCCTGAAGCGCATGAGCCAGACGGGCTGGTAGAAACCCACGCAGGGCCAAAATTTCGATAATGGACGGTCAGGCTTTGAACGGGTTACGAACCGATGCCTCAATTTAGAGCAGCTCTCCTGTTGCTGTAGAGAGGTCCCTCGCTGTCCCACCCTAGCCGCAAAAACAAGTACGCGGCGAGGATGGGGCACCCGAAGTTTCATCCCCCGCGGGTAGGCTTCGCCGGTGGATGGCGGTTACAAACAAAGCCTTGGCGCATGAGAGTTTCCCGCAGCCTGTTGGAAGCCGCGCGGCGCGCCTGCGATGATGGAACTGTCGAGGTAAATACTGACCATGTCTGAAACTCTCCCTTCCTCCCGCACCTTTGCCGAAAAGCTCGATCTGCTTGCCGAAGTAGCCATCAAGTTTGGCCTTGGCCTGAAAGTTGGCCAGGAGCTGGTGATGACCGCATCGCTGGACTCGCTCGCTCTCTCGCGCCGCATCACCGAGCACGCGTATCGCGCCGGCGCATCGCTGGTAACCACGCTCTACTCCGACGACGAAGCCACGCTGGCCCGCTACCGCTTAGCGCCCGACGCGGGCTTTGACCAAGCCGCCAGCTGGCTCTACGAAGGCATGGGCGCAGCCTTCAAGAGCGGCGCGGCGCGGTTGGCGATTTCCGGCGCCAATCCCTCTTTGCTGGCCAACGAAGACCCCGACAAGGTGAGCCGCGCCAGCCGCGCCGTGTCCAAGGCCTATCGCCCGGCGCTGGAGTTCATCACGCGTCACGCCATCAACTGGACCATCGTGGCCAGCGCAACTCCAGCCTGGGCAGCGTCCATGTTCCCCGACGCAACGCCGGAAGAGGCCATGGCGCAGTTGTGGGAGGCGATCTTCGCCGTGAGTCGCATCAACACGGTCGATCCAGTGGCCGCATGGAAGACGCACGACGCAGTTCTGCAGCAACGCGCCGCACTGCTCAACGAAAAGCGCTACTCGGCGCTCAAGTACACCGGCCCCGGCACAGACTTGCGCATCGGTCTGGCCGACGATCACCTATGGATGGGCGGCGGAACAACAGCAGGCAACGGCCTTTACTGCATTCCCAACATGCCCACCGAGGAGATCTTCACCACTCCGCACAAGGATCGCGTGGAAGGCACTGTGACCGCGACCAAGCCACTCTCGCATCAGGGTTCGATGATTGAAAACATCCAGGTGCGCTTTGTGGCCGGCCGCATTGTGGAGGCGCGCGCCAGCCGCGGCCAGGAGGTCTTCGAGAAGCTGATCGACACCGACGAAGGCGCGCGGCGACTGGGCGAAGTGGCTCTGGTGCCGCACTCCTCGCCGATTTCGGCCAGCGGCTTGATCTTCCTCAACACGCTCTTCGACGAGAACGCGTCCTCGCATATCGCGCTGGGTCAGGCTTACTCCACGTGCCTGCGCGGTGGCGACACCATGAGCCCGGAAGAGCTGGCCGCGCATGGAGCGAACGACAGCTTGATCCACGTGGACTGGATGATCGGCTCGGGCGAACTGGACATCGACGGCGTTACCGCAACCGGAGCCGCCGAGCCGCTGATGCGCAAGGGTGAGTGGGTCTAAGAGCCTGTCTAATAACTTGTGGACGATGAAGGGGACGGGCTTCAGGCCGTCCGTCGTAGGATCAAAAAGCTATCCGGCTTTAGCCGCCGCGGGAGTGCAAATGGCTGAAATCGATTCCCTCAAGGGCTAAAGCCTGTTCTACTTCGGCCTTTAATGTACGGGCTAAAGCCCGTACCCTTCACCTAAAGCCCGTACCCTTCGACCAAAGCTGAGTTTTTAGACAGCTTCTAAGAGCAGTTTTCCTGTAGCTGGAGAGGAATTTCTTGCTATCCCACCCCAGCCGCAAAAACAAGAACGCGGCGAGGATGGGGCACCCGAAGCGCTAAACCTATTTGGCAACAAAAGAAAGGGCGCACCTTCAAGTGCGCCCTTTCTTTTGTTGCCAAATAGTAAATTCCTAGTTGGCTAGAACCGCGCGGTAACGGACCTTGTTCTTCTTCACCTTCTCGATGGCTTCGTTGGCCTTGTTCATCGGGAACAGCTCGGTGGTGGCTTTGACGCCGTGGCGCGCGGCTACGTCGAGCATTTCGCGCAGGCGGTGCGGGCTGCCGATGGGGCTGCCAGTGATGGTGCGCAAGCCCGAGATGAGCGGAAAAGCATGGACGCTGACCGGCGACGGCGGCACGCCCACAAAGCAAAGCGTCCCGGTGGGGCGCAGAGCCTGGATGTAGGTGCCCCAGTCCTGATCGGCGTTGGCCGTGTTCAGGATGAAGTCCAGCGTTCCGGCGGTCTCTTTGAGCGCCTTGGTCTCGCGGCTGTTTACAAAATGGTGAGCGCCAAGCGACTTGGCCTCATCCTCTTTGGCAGCAGAAGTGGAGAAGGCGGTAACTTCAGCGCCGAAGACGCGCGCAAACTGGATGGCCAGATGGCCGAGTCCGCCGATGCCCACCACACCCACGCGCGAGGAAGGATTGACGCCGTGGTCGCGGAACGGGTTATAGACGGTAATGCCACCGCAAAGCAGCGGCGCGGCGTGCTCGCTTTCAATCGCATCGGGAATGGGCATGACAAAGCGCGCGTTGGCGCGAACCTTATCCGCATAGCCGCCATTGCGATGCACGCAGGTGGCTTCGGCCTCAGGGCAGAGGTTTTCCATTCCGCGCAGGCACCACTCGCAGCGACCGCAGGAGTTCGATTGCCAGCCAAGCCCCACGCGCTGGCCCACGGTGAACGAACGGACCTCGCTACCCATAGCCGACACGGCGCCCACAACCTCGTGGCCTGGAATAAATGGATACTGGCTGATTCCCCAGTCATTCGCAATCAAATGAAGATCGCTGTGACAGATGCCGCAATGCGTAACGGCAATCTCGACCTCCTGGCTAGCCAGCTTGCCGGGTTCATAGTGATACGACAGGAGCTCTGCTCCTGCTGCGTGTGCTGCAAGTCCCTGAATTTGAGCCATGTTCAGTCTAGGTCCCTTGTCAGAAGCGTGGAGGAAGCACTTCTTCAACCGGCAGGCAATGCTGCCGAATACATGAAACACCGCGTCCGGCAATGGTCGCCGGCCAATGTCCCCTTGTGACTCTACCCGATTCCGAAAAAAAAGATCAAGACACCGGCCAGATTCTGAACCATGCCGGAAGGATCAACGGGCAGGAAAAGCAATTTTTCCTATTTTCAGTTTAAACCGGCTCCCGGCTCTATGCGCAGGTTAAGAACGGTGAAACCGGTTACCAACTCCCCTGCCGTCCCATCGGCGACCACTTCAGCCGACTCGCCGTTGAGGCCGGCCAACTGGTTCAAGCGCAGGCCCTCAAGTGCGTTGGCGGCTGAAAGTGGCAGACTCGCAAGGGTTTGCCCGCCGACTCCGGCCTGGGCTTCCGGTTCTAGCAGGCTCACATAGACGCGATCCGCCGGACGCCGCTGGCGGAAAACAGCCCGCAGAGATTCGAGGCTGATTTCGCGCCCTGGCACCTGCAGCGGCTCGGTTGCACGGTCCAGCGTGGCCGCATCTGAGACCAGGAGACGCAGATTTCCGGCTCCCAGGCGAGTGGGAAGGCGGAAGGAGAGCTGCACTTTCCGTTCCGGTTGCTGCCAGGGCTGGAGGCTGACCTCAAGCTGGACCGTATCGCCGGCGTGGACCACATTCGAGCCGAGCAAGCGGGCCGCGGTGAGTTCGGATTGCGCGTGCCGGGCCAGGGTTTCCACCTGAAGGTCAATGCCGCGCAGGCGGGAGCGCCGGGTGTTGTTGGTGTAGATGCGACCCAGGCGGTCGCCCAGTTGCAGCACGGCAGCGATGGGCGCGGGCATAGTCTCAGACGGCACCGCCCACAGATCGACCGGGAACGGCTCCATGCCTACCACGTCGATGGAGCCGGTGACGTGGTAGCTTGCCGTGGCCGTGTTGCCGATGGACTGAACCAGCGCCTGGAGCAGAACCACCTCCGCCGCCTGCGGCGTAAGGCCGGGCTCGTCCAGTACCTCTACGTGCAGCGTATGGGAGCTACCGCCTTCGCCCTCGACGGCCACCTGCATGGGAATCATGCGCGCCTTTGCGCCCAGTTGGCCGCGAATGGCCGCATCGCGATCCTCAGTGAACGCGCCGATGGTGACGCCGGTGTTCACGATCTTGAAGGCGTTCATGGGCGAAGCCAGCGTGGCGACAATCTCAGTGGAGGTCATGGGCAGCGAGATGGTTCCGGCCTGAAAGAGCGGATGCCCGCAGGCCAGCAGTTGCTTCGCATCGAGGTAGGTGACGGTGCAGGTGGCTGCGATCTCCATGTCGCCCTGGACCAGGAGAGCGCTGACGGCGGCGCCGGGCTCAACGGGGATGGAGGGCTGGCTCGAAGCCGACGAACTGGCTGCTCCGCCGGCTGCGACCGTTTCCAGGCCCGTGCCGGCCATCTGCCGACGCCAGAAACGGACGGCCTCGGCGGAGAAGCCGCTCATAGTGAGCGGCGTTTCCATGGGCTGCAGGTTCATGCCATCGGTAGCAGCGCCGGGCGTCATGGGAGTCATGTTCGTCATGGGCAGGTCGCGCACAGCTAGCATCTGCTCAATGGGCGTAATGCCGGCGATGGGGTCTTTGGCGAACTGGCCAATGCGGTAGGAGAGCGCACCCATCAGCTTGCCCTCGACGTAGACCGGGCTGCCGCTCATGCCGGCCACCACGCCGGTGTATTCGGGCTTGGCGCCGTGCAACTGCACCAGAATCATGTCCTGGCCGGGACCACGGCCGCCGCGCAGCACGCCCAGAATCTCCACGTCCATCGGTTCGGGCCTGGCGCCGGCAAAGACCGTCCAGGCAGTGGCGCGCAGGCCGGCATGGACCTGGCTGAGCGGGAATATCTGGGCGTTCGAGGGCGGCTCGGCCTGCGGCTTTGCATCCTGAGCGGGCACCGGCGCGGAGCTGCCCACAGCCAGCCCTACCGCCAAGGCCAACAAAAACGGCACCGTCAACAGCCTTATTGATCCGGCCCTTGAATCGGGTGTAGGCTTCCCATCCATTTCGCAATAAAACCTGCGCAATGGATGGGGCCCGGTGCTTCTATTTGAGGGCCGAATCAATAAGGTCAGCCAGATCGACGACAAAATTGCGCAAGCGGAATGATCGCGTAACTCCCTGCCCTGTCTCTTCACGTCTATTAGAGTAAAGCCCCGCCGCGCCGTCTGGCCGCGAGTGCCGGTGGCTCGGCTATTGCGGGTCTCACCCGATCCCGTATGCTGTTCAACACAGAGGTTGTTATGAATCTACGCAGGTTCTCGCGAATTGGATCTTCATGGATTGCATTGGCGATACTGGCGATGGCGCTGGCGTCAGCGCCCACCGCGCGGGCCCAGGCGGCCGGCCAGCAGCAGCCCGACCAGGCGACGCCCGATGCCGGCGGGCCGGCGGCAGACTCCGGGGTGATTGTTGTGCCCAGAAAGAAGGAGCCGGCCGAAGCGCCTCTGCCGCCAGCTCCGGCTCAGCCCACGGTCAAGAACCCCGAGGGCATGAGCAACCTCTCCCTCCGCATCGATGTTCCGGAAGTGACCGTGGACGTGGGTGTGCTGCTCGAAAAGAACAACCAGTTTGTGGGCGGGCTCAAGCCGGAGAACTTCCGCGTCTACGAGGATGGCGCGGAGCAGAAGGTGATTGGCTTCAAGCGGGTAGACGCGCCCATCACGGCGCTGCTGCTGTGCGAGTTTGCCGCCAACAGCTACACGTTCATCTACGACATGAAGAACGCCGCCTGGGCCTTTGCCCAGCAGCTGAGGCCGCAGGATTATGTGGCGCTGATGACCTTCGACATGCGTACCCAGATTGTGACCGACTTTACCCAGGACAAGAAGCAGATTCTGGAAGGCATCAACATGCTGCAGATTCCCTCGTTCCGGGAGACGAACGTCTTCGACGCGCTCTACGAGGGGCTGGACCGGCTGGACCGCATCCAGGGACGCAAGTATATTGTGCTGATCGCCTCAGGCCGCGACAGCTTCTCAAAGCTGACCTTCGACAAGATTCTCAAGCGGGTGAAGGCGTCGCACGATGTGACCATCTTTACCGTTTCCACCGGCGGCGGGGTTCGCGCCATCACCGAGGGCCGCGGCGGCATGGCGGGCTCCCTGCGCGACATGGATTACCTGCAGGCCGACAATGAGATGCGCACTTTTTCGTCGCTGACCGGGGGCAGGAGCTTCTTTCCGCGCTTTACGGGCGAGATGCCGGATATATTCCAGAACATCAACGATTCGATCCGCTCCAAGTACCAGCTGATCTACAAGCCTGCGAACTCGAAGCAGGATGGAACCTACCGCAAGTTGCGCGTCATGGTGGTGGACGCCGAAGGCAAACCGCTGCGCATCGAGGACTCCAGCGACAAGAAGCACCGGCCGCTCAAGTACGACATTATTGCCCGCGACGGTTACAACGCCAAGCAGGAGGTGGAGTAGCCGGCGGTCACGGGTAAGGTTCTGCCCGGAAAAGCACAAGGGCTGCCATAAGCAGCCCCTGTGCTGTATTACCCGCCCGGCCGGAGCCGTGTGCAGCAGCGATTAGAACAGTTTCGGAAATTGTGTAGACGCCAATTTCATGGACTTCCCACCCATTTCGCGATAAAACCTCCGAAATGAATGGGGCACAGAAGTCTACTGCAAAAGCGAAACGGCTCTAGAACAAATGCAGTTGCGCCAGAATGTCGCGGATGTAATAGGCGATCACAAAGATGGTCATCGCTGCTACCAACCACTGGAAGATGCGCAGAACAGGCTGGATTTTGTTGACCTTCTCCACAATCGCCGCCTGGGCAGACCTCTCATGATCGAACGACTCGTCCAGGAACACCTGGTCTTCCTCGTCGCGGGTCAGGCTCGAGCGATACACATGGAGCGCGGCCATCGATGCCACCAGCACTCCCCAGACGGTCCACATCACCGGAACAAACGTCATAGACCACCCCCGTTTGGTGCATTCGGGGCCCAGCTACCGGCGGGTCCGTAGCGGAATCGCGGGCTCGAGAGCGCAGGGCCTTACGGCTGATCATCATAGCCCAGAACGTATACGTCTGTGGTCAAAAAAATGGAGTAGGGCAAACTTTCGCACGTCTGGAAGCATTCTGCGCCGGCGCCACGGCATTCTGCGCCGCATCCTTTTTCCCGCGATTGCATCCAAAAAGAGGTAGGGACAGGCCGGAAGGCTTGAAACCAGCCTTGCAGAACGGTACAGTACCAGTAAGGCACGCATTTTTTACCGATCAGGAGATCCCATGGCCACATCGACCGCACCCGTACAGGAAGAAGTCAAAAAGGCGCCCCTCAACCTGACCCCTCAGGCGATTGCCAAGGTTCGCGAGATCATGGCCACCCAGGACCCGCTGCCAGCCGGTCTCCGCGTCGGCGTAGTTGGCGGCGGCTGCTCGGGCTTCCAGTATTCCATGGCCTTTGAGAACGCAGCAGGGATGATGGACAAAGTGTTCAGTTTCGAAGATCTGAAGGTGTTTGTGGACGCCACCTCGCTGATGTATCTGAACGGCTGCACGGTGGATTACGTTGAGTCTCTTGAGGCCGCTGGCTTCAAGTTCGACAACCCGCAGGTGAAGTCCACCTGTGGCTGCGGCTCTTCCTTCAGCGTTTAAATTTTGCCGCGCCCGCGGCCCCATGGCAGCGGTGTGCGCGTGTATAAGGAAAGGCTCGCCCTAACCGGGGCGGGCCTTTTGACGCTGCGGACGCACGGGGCTGTCTGCTGCTCTACGGACTCGATGGTTGTGACTGTTTTGGAACCGATGCAACGGCTATTGAGTGCCGATGGAGCCGGATGTCGAGGAGCCAAAGCTGGAGCCTGAGCTGGAGCTACCGTTGGAACTAGAGCCGAAGCCGGTGCTGCTGGTGCCCGAAGTGCTGGAGCCGGACGAGGAACCAAGCGCTCCGGTGCTGCTGGAAATCATCTTCTGGTCGCTCAGCGGATCGTAGGTAAACTCCCACTCGTTGAAGTGGTTTTTCTTTTTGTAGAGCAGAATCGACTGCTTGGAGCTCATCGGCGAGAAGCCGATAATGCCCGCTCCTCCGAAGGTCTGACCGCCGGGCGAGCTGCTTGTGGAGCTGGAAGACGAACCGGAACTGCCGAAGGCGCTGGAGTTTGCTCCGCTGGTTCCACTGATCCCTGACCCGCTGATGCCAGACCCGCTGCTTCCGGACCCGCTACCGGTGGACGACGAATCAGTAGCGCCGGTGGAACTGGTGGCGCTCGATCCAAACAACGAGGAGCTTCCCGAGGTCGTGGACCCGCCGCCACTTGGCCCTGTTCCAGCCATCACGGAACTGCCCGCCGAGCCCGACCCGGCCAGCGGCTCGCCAAAGAAGCCCAGCGTCTGCGTCTTGGCCTGTCCGAACAGGATTGGCTTCCACTCAGCTTTGCCCGTTGTGGGGTCAACGTACTTCTTGCGCAGGAAGCGAATCTCCTGGGTCTTTACCAGCGCGTCAAGGTTGGGCGGGTAGGCGTGGAACTTGCGGTAGTAAAGCTGGATGGCGCGCCGGTACTGCAGGCCGCGGTGCATGGTTTCGCGTTCGCGGTCCAACTGGATGGACTTGGCCATGCGCGGCATGGCCACCGACAACGCAAGCGTGAGCAGGAAGAGCAAGAAGATGACCGCCAGCAGCGTGTAACCTGCCTCGCCAGGCTTGCGTGTTGTCTGCTGTCTATCCATTGGCTTCCATTCCTGATAGTGTGCTGAAATTCGTTGAAAAACAACCGCAGATCCTTCGACTCACCACCCCCAGGCTGAAGAAAACGCCTGGGGTCCCGTTCGCTCAGGATGACACTTCATTTGTTAAAAGAATTTCAGGCTCATAGCGCTAGAACGACATTAACGCCAGCGTTTGCGTGTTGTTGTAGGGCAGATCGGTGACCTGCACGGAGCTGGGGCGGATGATGCCCACCTTGTAGCGGTGCTCGATCACTTCGCCGGTGCGGGCCATGAAGATGTCTTCGCCGTGGACGAAGAAGGCATGCAATGACTTGTCAGCCGCCACAGTGTAGCCGAAGAACTTCAAGTCGATGGCCGGAGGCTTGGGCGGGGGTGGGGGCTGCGGCGGACCTGTGGCGACCGGTGCGTTGGCCCGTGGACTCTTGATTGGAGCCTCGATGTGGACCGGAATGGAATCTGCCGAGAAGATGTTGCGGCCGGAGCCGGCGTACTCCACTGCCTCGCTCGCCAGCAGCTTTTCCAAGTGCAGCGAGGGGTCGATGCCCGCGTTGGTCAGCTTCTGCGCGGCCGGCCCTTCGGCCTCGGAGACCTGCGTGGAGGGCGTCTTCTTTTCCGGCGTGGCAGGAGCGGCCACGGGAATGGGCCGTGGCGCGGCCGAGGGCGAGGCGAAGAGGCTGGTGTAAATCTCCCAGCCACCGGCTATCAGAATGACGGCAAACAAAGCCGCCACCAGCCGCACCTGCTTCTTGTTTTCGAGTCCCAGTTGCATGGCCATTGCTACCGGTCCTCCTTCATGGCTGGTTCTGGCTTTTCGCCGGGTTCGGGCGTGGACGGCAATCCGCTGGCCAGAGCGTCAGCCGGGCTGAGCCAGGTAGAGAGCTGAATGCGCAGGTTTACCGATCCGCCCTGCTGGCCGGTGAAGGCCATGCCGCGAATCAGCAGGAACTCCGGATCGCGCTCCACGCTGTTCACAAAGCGCATGATCGAGGGGTAGTCGCCGCTGATGGCGGCGTCCATGGAGATCTCCGTCAGTACCGACCCCGGCTTGCCCTGGGTGTACTGCACGCGGGTGAGGCGCACGCCAGACTTGACGCCCAGCTCGCCGATGCGGCTGGAGATGGCTGAGTAGTTGAGCGGAATGCGCTTGCTGTAAAAGTTCTTCAGCTCAACGTGGGCCTGCTCCACACGCTTGTCGAGCCCGCGCAAGGGCGCTGTTTCCTGGTCGAGCGCACGGAGCTGCACGAGCTTGCCGGCCAGCTCGTCACTGGAGTGGCCGTGGGTGGCCGTCCAATCAAGGCCAAAGCGTACGCCCAGCCAGATGGTGGTGGCCAACAGCAGCGCAAAAGCTGCCAGATGCCAACCCAAAGGAGAGAGAAGCCGTTCGCGCCACGCGGCCAGGTTGACGTTTGCGTTCATCGCGCGCCTCCTGCTGTGGTGTGGGGCTTGGCTGATGGCTTACGGAGAGCTACCTTGCCAGGTTCGGCCTTGGCTTGCTTGCCGGTCTTGTCCACGGTTGATGTGGCGTCCACGGCTGCTTTGGCGTGCGGCTTGCGCTCGCCCGGCGCTGGAGGGTTGTAGTCGGCCAGAATGTCGAAGGTGAAGCGGTTGGATGCGCTCACAGGCTCCAGGTGCTGGTTCGTGCCGCTGGATTGCTCGGCGCTTTCACCCACGATCCGGGGCAAACGGAAGCGCGCGGAGTGTTCCAGGGCGCGCACCAAGTCAACCACATGGTCGCGCGGACCGGCCACACGCAAGTGCACAACAATGCGGCCGTCTTTCTCGCGGGTTGGTTCAAGGGTGAGCACCTGGACGCCTGCGGGAAGCACCGTTTCAAGGTTTTCCATGGTCAGCGTCCAACTGAAAGCCTTCTGCTCAAACAGCCCGTTGAGCGCGCCAGACTCAGCCAGCAGCCGCGCGTTGTCCGGTTGCTGCATCAGGGCCTCATAGCCTTGCCGTTCGCTCGCAATGTGCGCGATCTGCCCGTCGAGGGAGTGGTCTCGCTGGCGTGCCTGCTCGGCTGCGCCGTGGAGCAGATGCAGCCCCAGGGCAAATAGGCCTGCGAGCACCACCAGGACGCTTATGCCGATTCTCAACTGCTTGAGGACCGGTCCCAGGTCGGCAAAGGGGCGGGTTGCCAGGTTCAGGGTGATCTTCATTTGCTTGCCCCCGCCAGTGCTCCGGTTGCGCCAGCCAGACTGGCCTGACCCAGCGCCGTGGCTGCTCCGGTGGATGGCCGAGGCGCAAGCTCGACGATCGAAAGACCCATGGAGCCGATCTGCTGGGCAAATTCCCCGCCCTCAAGCCAGCCCGTGTAGTGGAGCTTTGCCGGGGCCGCGCTGGTCTTGTCTTCGTAAAAAGCCAGGGCCACGGCCACGCCGCGCTGAATCTCGCTGAGCCGGAGCTCCGGGTCGATGGGAAGTTCCAGCGTGCGGTAGAGCAGCAGGTCGTTGCTGGTGGCGATGGCGGTGGTGAGCGCCTCAGGGCTGAGATGGACGAGCAAAGCAGCCTCACCGGCCTCGCCCGGCTCAATGGCCTCAAGCGCGGCCAGGCTGGCGGGCAGCACCGCGCCGGGCTCGTAGCCCGCCGCATGAACCGCAGCCTCGTACTCGGCCAGCACCGGCCCCGGCATCACTGCCGTCAGCACGCGGCACTCGTTCTTTTTTACCGTCAGCACCTGGTAGCTCACGCTGGCGTGCTCCACGTCGAAAGGCACCATCTTGCGCAGCCGGAAGCGCAGAATCGGTAGCGCCTCAGAGGCTTTGGAGGGCAGCGAATCGAAGTCCAGCACAAAGACGCGCACCGCCGTGTCCGGCAGTACCAGAGAGACGGCGCGCTTGGGCGGATTGACCGCATTCAGCGCCTGGGCGATGGCCTCTGCCACTGCGGCTGGGGCGCGCAAATTGGCCTCGGCTACGCCCGGGGTTACGGCACCCGCAGCCAGGGGCGCGAAGCCGTACACCGGCGGCTGACCGGCGGCGGCCAGAACGCCCAGGCTCGACACCTCAACGGCAGCCGGCGGCCGGGCGCTGGTGCGCGGTCTCAGTCCCGCGACCGGCCCTTTGCTGATGGCCTTGCTCAAAATCGATTTCACTAGCGGGATGCCTCGATGAACGTGACCTTGTTGATCTCCTTGAGCGTCGTCAGGCCACGGCGTACACGCTCAATCGCCGACTCGCGCAGAAAGTGCATGCCCTCTCGCTGGGCCTGCCTGCGCACTTCGGAGGTGGGTTTCTTGTCCAGAATCAGTTCGCGGATGGTGTCAGTCAAATCCAGCAGCTCGTGGATGGCGGTTCGGCCCCGGTAGCCGGTGCCTCCGCACTCCATGCAGCCTACGCCTTCGCGGAAAGGGAAATCGCGCCACTCGTCGGGATTGAGGCCGCTCGATATGAGCAGTTCTTCCTTGTAAAAAGCGTCCTGCGCGCAGTGCTCGCAGATGGTGCGCACCAGGCGCTGCGCCAGAATGCAGTTCAGGGCTGAGACAAAGTTGTAGGCCTCGACGCCCATGTTCAGGAAGCGGCCGAGCACGTCTACCACGTTGTTGGCGTGGACGGTGGTGAAGACCAGATGGCCGGTGAGCGCCGAGTTGATGGCGATCTGCGCCGTCTCCTGGTCGCGGATTTCGCCCACCAGAATCTTGTCCGGGTCGTGGCGCAGAATCGAACGCAAGCCGCGCGCAAAAGTAAGACCCTTCTTCTCGTTGACCGGGATCTGCGTGATGCCGCGAATCTGGTACTCGACAGGGTCTTCAATGGTGATGATCTTGTCTTCGTCGCTCTTGATCTCGTTCAGCGCGGCGTAGAGCGTGGTGGTTTTGCCGGAACCCGTCGGACCCGTCACCAGCACCATGCCGTAAGGCTCGCGAATGTAGCGGCGGAAGCGCTTGAGGTCTTCTTCGGCAAAGCCTACGACGTCGAGCGTGAGGTTGTGGAACTTTTCGCTCATCGACTCTTTGTCGAGTACGCGGAGCACGGCGTTTTCGCCGTGAATGGTCGGCATGATCGAGACGCGGAAGTCGATCAGACGGCCCTTGTAGCGCACCCGGAAACGGCCGTCCTGCGGGACGCGGCGTTCGGCAATGTCAAGTTCCGACATAATTTTGATGCGGCTCAGAATCGTCGAGTGATGTTCGCGCGCGATGGGGGCCATGGCCTCCTGCAATACGCCGTCAATGCGGTACTTGACATGCAGGCTGTCATCGTAAGTTTCGATGTGAATGTCGGAGGCGCGCCGTTCGAGAGCGGTGAAGATGGTGGTGTCAACCAGACGAATGATCGGGCTGATGTCTTCTTCGCTGGTCAGCTTCTCGATGGAGATGTTCTCGTCCTGGTTTTCCTCGCTGGTCAGCACGTCGAAGGTCATGCCTTCGCTGGCTTCGTCGAGCACGCGCTGCGACTGCTCGGTCTTCTTGAGCAGGTCAGTGATCTGGCCCAGGGTGGCCACGCGCGGCTCAATGCGCTGGCCGAGCAACCCGGCGATCTCGTCGAGCACCATCAACTGCGAGGGGTCGCTGACCGCGATGACCAGCGCCTCTTCCTTCTGCTCGATGGGGATGAAGTTGTAGCGGAACATCAGTTCCACGGGCACGGTGCGCAGCAGCTCGTGCTGAATGCGGAAGTTCTTCAGGTCAACGAACTCGGCCCGGTAGCGCAGCGCGAGAGCTTCAGCCCTGGTGCGCTCGTCCTCGGGTGCGGCCAGCGGCTGAATCAGCGTGGCCAGTGTGGTTGAATCCGCCATGTTCGGTTACCCCTGTGCTCCGCTGGCTTGGCCGAGCGAAAAGATCGGCAGGTACAGCGAGATGAGAATGAAGACCACGACAATGCCCATCACAATCAGAATGGCGGGCTCAATCAGCGCCAGCGTGGCGGCCAGTGCGGTAGCCACGTCTTCCTCAAAAAATTCGGCCACCGAGTTCAACATCTGCGGCAACGCGCCGGTCTGCTCGCCAACCGTAATCATCTCGGTCGCCAGGCTGGGAAACACGCCTGTCTCACCCAGAGAATCGGCCAGGCTCTGGCCTTCGCGCACGGTCTCAATCGAACTGAAGACCGCCTTGGCCACCTTGCGCGAGGAGATGGACCGCGCGGCTGTTTCCAGCGACGGCACCAGCGGCAATCCACCCGTGAGCAGCGTGGAAAGCGTACGCGCAAACAAGGCCACCTGATACTTGAGCCAGATGTTGCCGAAGATGGGCGTGCCGATGCGGATGGCGTCAATACGCTCGCGCCCGCCTTCGGTCATCGCATAGCGGTACACAGCGGTGAACAGACCCGCGATGCCCAACACGAGCCATAGAATGTTGTGCTGCAGCCACTTACCGGAGTTGAGCAAGGCAACCGTCATGCCCGGAAGCTTGCTGCCCATCTGGTCGTAAAGCTCGGCAAACTGCGGCACCACCACCGTGAACATGAAGGTCATGAGGCCAAAGACCAGGGTCAGCAGCACGCCGGGGTAGATAAGCGACCCGATCAGCTTTTTGCGCAGCGCCAGCGACACCTTTTGGAAGCTCACATAGCGCTCCAGAACCTCCTGCAGGTTGCCGGAACGCTCTCCGGCCAGCAGCGTGGTGGTGTACACCACAGGAAAGCCGCTTTGCGCCTCGAAGGCGTTCGACAGCGACTCGCCGGTACGCACCCGCGTGCATACGTCGTCCAATTGGGCGGAGAAGGAAGCGTTTTTCTGGATCTTGCCCAGCATTTCAAGCGAGCCAAGGATGGGCAATCCGGCCTTAATCAGCGTCAAAAACTGCTGATTGAAGATGAGAAACGGCTCCAGCTTGACCTTGCGCCGGGTAAGGCCCAGCCCTCCGCGCGCTTTGACGGAGAAGACGTGATAGCCGGCCTGGGTGAAGCGGACGCGCAGTTCCTCGGCGGTTGCCGCTGTCTGCACCTGCTCCTGAATCCGGCCCCGCTCATCGGCCAGTTTTACGACAAACTCTGCCATGTTTTCCCGCTCGCGCCGGGCTCAAAGCGCTGTGCGCCTTTTTGCCGCGAAGTTGCTCCTGCTCAAGGTTATCAGCCCTGCCCGCAAGATAGACGCGCGCCCCGCGCCAACCGTTCGCTGGAGGTTCAAATCGTGGCGGAGGGCTGGACTCCGTTGGCCGGCTGAAGTTGGGCCCTATTTCTGGATTCAGACGGGAAATGGGAGTGGTCTCGCGGGCGCAAGATGCTGGATTCAGTGCTAAACTTTGATTGAGGTTAATCAAAGTTCATCAATGACTACAATCAATCGGCTTCCCATTACCAAGGCGCGCATCAACCTGGGGCAGATTGCCCGGCGGGCGCACAATGGCAACGAATACTTCATTCTGGAGAAGGACGGGATTCCGGTGATCGGCATTATGGCGGCCGATGAGCTGGAAGACTATCTGGAGACGCGCGATCCGAAGGTCAAGGCCTCGCTTGCAGCCAGCCGCAAGGACGTGACCGCAGGCAAGACCCGGCCCGCTGGAAAACTGCTGGCCGAGTTGAAGCAAAGCGCTGTTAGAAAGACAGCCTGACCCGTGCCTCCCAAGGATGCGCCGACATTCTCCGTCCTCACCACAGCGCACTTCGACAGGCTACTGAAGAAGCTGGCCCCGAAGCACCCTGAACTTGTGGAACGGTTTGAAGAGGCGCTCACGATTCTTTCGATAGACCCCTACAACAAGAGCGGGAAGCACCCGATCAAGAAGCTGCAAGGGGTTCCGGCAGGCGAAGGACAGTACCGGTTGCGCTCGGGAAGGTTCCGCTTTCGATACGACATTGAGGAGCACGAGGTAGTGCTGCTCTATTGCGGGTTGCGGCGCGAGGATACGTACTAACGGCTATCGCGGGGGCCGGAGTTTCGTGCCGGCCCTACGGGACGGCGGGGGATTCTTCGGAGGGTTGGTGGCCCGGCTGAAGCCGTGCCCTGTTCCAAAGCGCCGAAGGGAGGGATTCTGCCATCCCAGGTCTCAGGGCGAGGAGCACTCAGCTCAGCCGCGATCAACGCATTTTCCTCATAGCTGTGCCTTTATTAGGTGACGGCGGCCTGCTTTTGAAGCCTTATTGATCCGGCAAGAAAACAGTGACATCGTATTCCCACCCATTTCCGCAAAAAACGCGGAAATGGATGGGGCACCCTGACAGTATTTAATTGCCGGATCTATAGGGTTCTTGTCTCTTCTTCCGCCCCAACCTCTACGCCGCCTGTCCCAGCGCCTTCGCCACAGCCTCCGGATCGTGGGCAATCACGGTCAGATACGCCCGTGCCGGAGCATCGGGAATCTTGCGGCCCTGCTCCCAGTCGCGCAGCGTTCCCACTGGAATCCTGTACGTGGACGCAAAGGCCTCCTGCGTCATCCCCAGTTTCTCGCGCAGGCGCTTGACGTTGGGGATGCGGTGAAATCCAGGCATGTTGAAGAATCCGATGGGAGCAGCGTCTGGATCGTCACGCACCCCCGCCTCAATCTGCTCGTCTGTCAGTGCTTCAACCGCAGCCCAATCTGTATCGGTCTCGATGGGTGGATCGCCGGGATTGTGCTCAACCGAAATCAAACCAGTCTTCTTCATAGGGTTTTGCCTTTCGAACCGAGATGATCCGTGTAACTTCTTCCCCGTCATCCTCGGGCTCACGCTCGGTAGAAACAACGATCAGTACCTTTCCCCCGTTGCGCCCAGCCGTTACGAGTCGAATTTCTCCGTAGTCGTACCGGTCGTCAGTCCAGAACACGCGATTGCGGTCTTCAAGCGCTGGAATCCCGTCGGCCAGCGACAGACCGTGTTTGCGACGGTTCAG
>Ga0302267_10001053_pt1 | contig 35791 bp, 31 predicted proteins | sample III_Bog_E1_3_FD_194555 | JGI IMG/M metagenome (GOLD analysis project Ga0302267, IMG submission 194555) | Peat permafrost microbial communities from Stordalen Mire near Abisko, Sweden - III_Bog_E1_3 | ecosystem: Environmental > Terrestrial > Soil > Wetlands > Peat | place: Sweden: Abisko...
AAACGCTGGGCTTTAGCCCCCGAGGGATGTTCTTTGTGATTTTGACTCAAAACCCGACTTTTTCCGCAGCCTCTTTAGCCCCAGCAAAACTTTCAGTCGACATTTGCTCTCAAACAGCCCTTTTTCCGCGGCCTCTTTAGCCCCTGCTAAACCAAATGGATGGCCACGAACTCATTGCGTCGATTCGTCAAATGCCCCAAGTGGCAATGCCGGCCCGCACAATGAATTACGCTGGCAGCATGGGTGCGCTTCTCCAGATCGACGACCTGCGAATCCGCTTCGGCGCGGCAGAAGCCGTGCGCGGCATCCATCTCGCCATCGACGAAGGCGAGGTCCTCGGCCTGGTGGGCGAATCCGGTTCCGGCAAAAGCGCCACCGCCCTCGCCATTCTGGGACTTCTCGGCCCGGCAGCAACGGTCGAAGGGCAGATCCTCTGGCGTGGCGCCGAAGGAGAAATCGACCTGCTCCAGCAGCCACCAACAGCCATGCGGCGGCTCCGTGGTCGCGAGATCGCCATGATCTTTCAGGAGCCGATGACCGCACTCAACCCGGCCATGACCATCGGCACGCAAGTCGCCGAAGCCTCCCGTGCACACGCATCGATAACCGGCCGCGAAGCCCGACAAAAAGCCATCGCCGCTCTCGAAGCAGTTGCCATTCCCGACGCAGCGCAGAGATACGGCGACTACCCCCACCAGTTTTCCGGCGGACAGCGGCAGCGCATCCTCATCGCCATGGCGCTCATCAACAAACCCCGCCTGCTCATCGCCGACGAGCCCACCACGGCGCTCGATGTCACAGTGCAGGCGCAGGTGCTTGAGCTGCTCAAAGACCTGCAACGCCAGCACCGCCTGGCCATGCTGTTCATCTCACATGACTTGGCGGTAGTAGGGCAGATGGCCGGGCGCGTTGCCGTCATGCGCTCCGGAGAAGTCGTGGAATCAGGCCCCAGCAACCAACTGCTGACCCGGCCCGAACACCCCTACACGAAGAGCCTGCTGGCCGCCGTGCCAACCCTCAGGACAGACCGCAGCCAGCCGCTGGCGATGGTAGGCAAGCCGTAAACTGGAGAATAAAAACAGACACACCGCCCCCGGCGAACCGAAGGCGGTGCGTGTGTAGTGCGCTATTACTCCGCTGCGACTGCTTCCGCGGCAGGTTCCGCAGCTGGCTCGGCGGTCGCATCCTCGGCCGTGGCCTCGGCAACAACCTGAACCTTCAACTGCGCGGTGACCTCGCGATGCAGCTTGATTGCGACGCTGAACTCGCCAATCGACTTCAGCGGCTCGGCCAGCACAATCTTGCGGCGATCGACTTCAAAGCCCTTGGTTGCCAGATCCGCGGCAATATCGGCCGAGGTAACGGAGCCAAAAAGGTGGCCGCCGTCGCCGGTCTTGCGCGTAAAGCTCAGCACCACGGGCGCCAGCTTGGCCACCAGCTCTTCCGCCTGCACCTTCTCCGAAGCGGAGCGGCGGGCGGCAGAGGACTTCATGGTCTCAATCACTGCCTTGTTGGCGTCGGTTGCCTGCAGCGCAAGCTTGCGGGGCAGCAGGAAATTGCGGCCGTAACCGTCGGCAACTTTCACCACGTCTCCGCGGCTTCCGAGGTTGGCAACATCTTCTTTCAGAATAACTTCCATGACAAACTCTCCAATGAGCCACAGTCGCTCCTGTCGTTTTGAGACCAGAGCCCGAGCGGCAAAACGGTGCCGGGCTATTCAAGGCTCCGGCACGGATGAACGCAGTTCAGTCTAGTGCCTGGTCGCGAACGGCAGCAGGGCGATGTTCCGGGCCTGCTTGATGGCGCGCGTAAGGCGGCGCTGGTGCGTGGTGCACACTCCGGTCAGGCGGCGGGGCACAATCTTGCCACGTTCAGCCACAAAGCCCTGCAGCAGGCGGACATCGCGGTAGGGGATGGCGTCAATCTTCTCGGTGCAGAACTTGCAGACCTTCTTGCGGCGGAAAAACTTGCCGCGGCCGCCAGGGCCACCGGACGGCCGCCCGCCAGGCCCGCCCTGCGGACGTCCACCGCCACTGCGGGGAGCCGGACCGGAACTGGAGCCGGAACTGGGAGCGGATTCGGAGTTTGCTTGCGGTGCGCCCGAGTCGGACGACCTTACTGGGGTTTCATCAGCCATAACTGTTTCCTCTTTACTCTCTTCGGTTCCGGGCGCTCCCCGAGAGGGACTCACCGGAACAATGGATTCAATACCGCTGCCGTACCCGCCAGGCGGGACCAGGCAATTCACGGCAGGGATTGTTTAGACGGCGGCCGGAGCAGCCTCTGCCGCTTCAACCGGCGCGGCAATCACAGGGGCAGCCACCGGAGCTGCCATAGCAGCAGGCGCCGAAACCGCGTGCTCCACTTTACGGCGCACGCCGCGCAGTGCCTTCACCTTGGCCAGACGCTTTTCTTCCTCGTCGATGCGCACGGTGATGAACTTGATCACCGGCTCGGTAACACGCAAACGGCGCTCCAACTCAAGCACCACCGGGCCTGTGGCCTCAACGGTGAGCAGAACGTAGTTGCCGTCGTTGAACTTGCGCACCATATAGGCGAGCTTGCGGCGACCCATCTTTTCGACAGTCTTCACCGCTCCGCCGCCACCGGTAACGGTGGTGGAGAAGCCGGCGATCAGCTTATCGACTTCCTCTTCGACCACATCAGGCCGAACAATGAACATAACCTCATACACACGCGACATCGGTATTCCTTTTCCGCCGAAGCTTCCACTCCAGCTAACCACTCCGGGTTTCAGTCCTAGTCCCTTAGTCCCTAGTCCCTTAGTCCCTGTCTTTCGTTCCTAGTCCCTTAGTCCCTGGTCTTTCCTGTTGTACTCATTCATCGCCGGTCCCGGACCGTCTCTCAGGATGCACCGTGTGGCGTTTGCCACCCGGTCCAGAACCTCGTCCAAAACCGTCAAATCCGCCTTGCGCATCGGCGAAAGCAGATAATCCCTGCCCGGCCGCCTACCTCCACCGGCCTCAATGGCTTCCGGTGGCAAATTCAGCCCAACCCCAACCCGCAACCGCAACCATTCCTGACTGCCAAGGGCGCCTGTGATGCTACGGGCTCCGTTGTGCCCGGCTGGCGAACCGCGCTCCCTGACCTTGAAGCTCCCCAGCTTGAGATCGAGCTCGTCATAGATCACAAGCAGGTCCTTCGCCGGGTCGGCTTCAAACTCCCGAACCAAAGCGGCAACTGCGGTTCCGCTCAGATTCATAAACGTCTCCGGCTTGGCCAGGATCACTTCGCGCCCTGCGATACGGCAGGTTGCGGTAGCGGCCCGGCAGCGCCGATTCTGGACCACTACCCCTTCTTGCTGGGCGATGCGGTCAATGGCCATGAAACCCGCGTTATGCGGAGTCCACAGATACTCCATGCCGGGATTGCCGAGGCCCACCACAATAAACGGGCCACGGCTTTCCACGGGTTCACTTGGCTCAGCCAAGGCTTACTTCTTTGCCGCGGGCTTTGCCGCAGCCTTCTTGGCGGCATCGGCAGTCTTGGCTGCGTCCTCAGGCTTGCCCTTCTTGGCAACCTCCGGCTCGCCGGTAGTTGCTTGAGCTGTAGCTTCGGCAGCAGGAGCCGCTTCTTCGCGGATGCTGGTCACGTGTGCCACGGTTGCGTCTTCGGCGTTCAGATATTCGATCTTGTCCGAGTGCGGCAAGTCGCTTACGCGAATCACGCCGTGCAAATCCAAACCGGAGACGTCAACATCGATGTGGCTGGGAATGTCGCCCGGCAGGCACTCGATTTCAACTTCGCGCAGCACCTGGTCGAGAATGCCGCCAGAGGCTTTCACGCCCAGCGCCACACCCAGAAGCTTCACCCGGACCTTGACCTTGAGCGTCTTGTCCAGAGCGATGCGCTTCAGATCAATGTGGATCAGCTGATCCTTGATCGGCTCGCGCTGCCAATCGACAATCATGGCCTTGGCCGTTGCCTGGCCGGTAATCTCGACATCGAAGATCGAGTTGTGTCCGGTCTCTGAAAAAAGTATCCGGGAAATCTGCTTGGGGTCCACTTCAATGGCCACCGGGGTCTGCCCGGAACCATAAAGTACGGCAGGAATCTTGCCCGCGACGCGCACACGGCGAGCGGCATTTTTGGTGAACTTGCCCTCACGGGCTTTGGCTGCGACTACTTCTGGCATTTCGGTCTCTCGTTTCCTTCTTATCGGGCACGGGGTTAAGTCCGCTCCCTTTGTTCGCGGCGGCTGAATGGACCCGCCGAGGTGTTTCTCTGAGGGGACTAGTCCCTATTCCCTAGTCCCTCAGTCCCTGTACTCAACTAAACAACGAACTCACGCTCGTCTCCAGGTGAATATTCTCAATCGCCGTTCCGATTAGCCCGGCAATCGAGAGCACCTTGATCTTGCTCAACTTCTGTGCCGCTTCCCGCAGCGGAATAGTGTTGGTTACTACCAACTGCTCCAAACGCGAAGCAGCAATACGATCAATGGCTGGCCCCGAAAGCACGGCGTGGCTGGCGCATGCGTAAACGCTGGTTGCGCCGTTGTTGTAGAGAGCATCCACGGTCTTTACAAGAGTGCCTGCCGTGTCCACCATATCGTCCAGAATCAGGCAGCTCTTGCCCGCCACATCGCCAATCACGTTCATCACTTCGGCAACATTCATGTCGGTGCGTCGCTTGTCCACAATGGCCAGCGGCGCGCCAATCTTCTGCGCAAAAAACCGTGCCCGCTCCACGCCACCGGCGTCCGGCGATACAACGATCAAGTTGGGCAACTTCAACTCGCGGAAATACCCCACCAGCACCGGGCTCGCGAACAGGTGATCCACGGGAATATTGAAAAAGCCCTGAATCTGCGCCGCGTGAAGATCCACAAACAGTGCGCGATTGGCGCCGGCTGTGGTCAGCAGATCGGCAACCAGCTTGGCAGAGATCGGCACGCGCTGCTTGTCTTTGCGGTCCTGGCGGGCGTAGCCATAATAGGGCACCACCACCGTGATCCGTGCCGCCGAAGCACGCTTCAGCGCATCAATCATTACCAGGAGTTCCACCAGATGCTGGTCTACGGGATAGCAGGTCGGCTGCACGACGAACACATCCACGCCGCGCACGTTTTCAAGCGATTGGAAGTAGATCTCCCCGTCGGCAAAGCGCTGAATCTTGCACTCGCCCACCGACACACCAATGTGACGTGCAATCTCTTCTGCCAGCGGCCGGTTGGCCGTGCCACTGAAAAGCTTGAAGCGCTTGTCCTCGCTCAGGTTGCGGGTCCGCTTGCGCTCCGGCGCTATGCTGCGATCCGGATTAGCGCTGCGATCTGGCCCGGCCTTGCCGTCCTTCGCCTTCGCGCCATCGCCCAGTCCCAGGTTCGGGTCCCTGGGCGGGTTCAGGGCCGCGCCGTCCTGCTTCGCTGCCGGGTCGCTGCCGGGTTGTTTGTCTTCCAACGTAACCTGCAAAGTTCCCACTTCCATCTCCGATTACCCTCCAAGCTGGTTTGCTTTGGCTGTAGTTCGGGGCCCTGAATTCAGTGATCGGAAATCAGGTTTCAGAGATCAGGAAAAGCCCGGTGCTGAAGCCGCTCATGATCTCTGAAACCTGACAACTGATCTCTGCAACAAACTTTGGCTGGGCGACTAGGATTCGAACCTAGACAAATGCCTCCAAAGGGCATTGTCCTACCATTAGACGATCGCCCAACACTTGAACTCTCCGGCGCCTCCGGAAAGCTGCTTCCTTACAGCCGATGGCGAGTCTCTCGCGCAGTGCGGCTGCCTGTCAATGTCCTTTTTTCAGAAGCATTTCGCTCCAGTAAGCCGGCCTTGGCAGCGTCCGAGTCAGATGGCTCGAACCCCCCGCCGCAAGCAAACGTTCGCGCGCTGCTTCCGCATCTCCCCAGGTCTGGTACAACCCAAAGAGCGCCGAACCGGACCCCGACAGCATGGCAAGAAGGGCTGCCTCCGGGGTTCCGGCGGCCGCAAGAATGCGCTTGATTTCTGCAAGGGAAGGATGCTGGGCGAATACGACGCGTTCAAAGTCGTTCTGGATCCAGCTACTGATCCCGGTGCGGACAAGCGCGGACTCCATTGGTCCCGCCCGGTCCTTTCCAAAGGAAAGGACACCGGAGGAGCCTGTCTCCTGCCCACCCTGAGAGGCTATCCCCTCAAAAGCGCTGGCGAAGGCGCGGCTCAACTCACTTAGTTTAGCGTGGCTTGCGTCCTGGGTCAAACCCTCCGCAGCGCAAAGCGCGTCCCAGTCCCGAAATGCCTGCGGCGTCGACACCCCAATTGCCGGCGTTGCCACCACGCACCACACCGGCTCAATGTCCGGCAGCGGCTTGACTTCCTGCCCGCGATCAAGCCCCAGAACCGCCCCGCCCACCAGAAACAGCGGCACATCGGAACCAACCTTGGCCGCAATCTCCAGTTTCTTCAGATGCCAGTCTCTCCAATCAACAAGCGGTGTATTGGGACGAGAAGGCTGGGTGCCCCCGGTTCTGCTTTTGAGACCGGGGATTCCATCACCCTCAACCCGCCTGGCCCCGCTGACTTGCTGACCCGCTGACTTGCTCACCTGCTGAGTCGCAATTCCCAGCTCCGTCTCCAACCCCACCAGAGCCGCCACCGCGTTCGCCGACCCAGCGCCCAGCCCACCCTGCACCGGCAGCCTCTTGTCGATGTGGATCTCTACCTCGGCCGTGATCCCCAGCGCCTCAAGCGCCAAGGCCACCATCTTCCAGGCAGTATTGCGCCCATCGCACGGCACCCGCCCGTCGTTGCACGTCATTCGCAGCCGCGTAGCTGCTGCCCGACGCGCCGTAACCATCACCACATCATGCAGTTCCAGCGTCTGGTAAACCGTCGAGAGCCCATGAAACCCATCCGCCCGTGGCGCGCCGATATACAGTCCCAGGTTGATCTTGGCGTGGGATCGGACAGACGTTGGCATATGGATCGATTGTAGAATGTCCCCTTGGAGGATGCTTCTCAAGCGCGCCCCCAGGTCACCCCCAAAGCCTTCCACGCCCTTTTCGATGACTCCGCTCTAACATCCATCTTTTTGCTTCGTCGAATGAACGAGTGGCAGCTCCCGGAGGTATCCTCTTTTCATAGCCTTTCCGGAATGCGATCCGGATCTACTTCATTCCCCTTTCCCCGATTCGAACGCGGTTACCGACCTCCGGCCTCATTCAAGTAAGCCCAAAGGAGAGCGATGCGCCTCTTCTCCAGATGCCTATATGCCTCCGCAGCGCTACTGCTGGGCGCGACGATCTGTCTTTCGGCCCAGGAAGCCGCACCCCCGGCCTCCGCGCCCCAATCTGCGCCCATGCTCCACTCCGCTCCCATGTTGGAGCGCTTCGGCAAGCCCTACGTCATGGTCACCATCAACGGGAAAGGCCCTTACCGCTTTGTCATTGACACCGGAACTGGCGCGGAAGCCTTTGTCACTCCGCAGCTCGCCGACGAACTGCGACTGCCCAGCTTCGCAGAGGCTCTTGTGAGTGATCCGAGCCACCAAGGCAGCGAACGGGTCCCCATTGTCCTGCTGCGGTCCTTAGGGTTGGCCGGGGTGGAATTCTCCGACGTCAAGGCCATTGTGCATACTGTCACCGGTGAGGCCGGCTCCTGCCAGGGAATGCTGGGGTTCACCCTGTTTCGCAGTTACCTGCTGACTCTCGATTTTCCCAACCGTCAGGTATCGCTGGCATCGGGAGCTCTCACTGAAGATGACGATAAGACGGTGCTGCCTTTTCGCATGCCCGATGGGGTGCCAATCACGCAGCTCCGCGTGGACGGCCAAAGTGTGGATGCGCAGTTGGATTCCGGAGGCAGCGGCCTCACCCTGCCTGAGGCCCTGGCTGCTCACCTGAAATGGGAGCAGCCGCCCGTGGTGTTCGCCAACGGCCAAACCATGACGACTCGCTTCGCAATCAAGGCCGCGAGGCTCCGTGGCAATGTCAAAGTGGCGCGATATGCATTCGACACTCCAGTTGTCGAAATCCACCCCGCTTTCCCGCTGGTCAACTTTGGCTCTCCGCCCATGCAGAGCTTTGCCATTACGTTCGACCAGAAAAGCCTCCTGGTGCGGCTCTGGGCGAAAGGCACGCGCTTTCAGCTTCAGGTTCCGCCCAGCCCCATGCAACTCACAGACCAGAAGAGTCCGTTGCCGCCGCCAGACCTGGTTCCAATCGGCTGAACAAGAACCAATCCGCTCGGGTTCTGCTCCGCAACCGTCACCAGCTCCCTGAGTTCCATCGTCTGCTAAACCGCGGAAGGCAATGCTTCAGGGCACGGCCTGAGCCGTTCCGACAACGCACCTCAAATCTGCCTTGGACTTCAATCCCTGCAAAAGCTGACGCTGAAACAGCTTCCGAAATAGCCCCTTCTCCAGCAGACCACGCGGTTGCCGTCACACCCTGCGCATCAGGCATGGCGCGCTGGAAGCTATTGCCGGGTCAGATTCCCGGCGGCGCTTTCAGGCGCGTTGTCGCTAGGCAGTGAAGTGAAATAAATCACCTGCAGGGTTGAGCCGGAAAGATCGCGATAATCGCCCGCCAGGTTGATCGTGACACCATCGTCGGTGGGAAACTCAAGTGAGAATCCGTCCCCCCGCACCCGGTTTCTGCCGCGTGTGTGGGACAGGACCGCATCGGTCGTCGCCTTATGAATGCGGTAGCCGCTCACGTCGATCGTCGCGTTCAGCGGCGTAAAGTACCGCGGCTCTTTCTGAGAATGTGTTGCGTCGGCCGTCACCTCCCCGGGCGTCAGGTGCAGCGTAATCGCCAAGCCCGCGCCCATGCCAGGACCAGTAATTGTCCCGGAATAGGTTCCGCTCAGCGACGGGTAAGCTTGCGCCACCAAATCCTTCGCGACACTGTAGATGCATTTGGAGTCTGAGCTTGGGTTTTCAATGGTCAGGCTGCCCGCCCAGCTCGTTGCTCCTGCGTCCGGGATATGGCCCCTGATCTCGGCCTGAGGCGAGACTGAGTCATGGTCGCTGCCCAGCAGAAACGTCCCATCCTCGGCAATCTTGCCCTTGAGCAGCAGCCTGAAAGCTTGACTGGTGTTGCCATTGGAACAAAGCACGTTGAAACCCGCCTCGGCATAGATCGTGTCACCCTCAACCGACAGAGTTGCGTCGACGATTGGCCATGGCCATGACGTGGACCATTTATCTCCGATGACGTGCCAAATGCCGTTGAGGGAGCTATGCGCCTTCGCATCGTTCTGTGCGCGGGCTACAACACAGAACCCCAAAATCAGAATCGGAACCAGGAGCAGCTTTCTAGCCATCGTGAGCCTCCGCTTGTGCGCGGATAGAGTGCCGTGTCCACGATCATACCCCGCTTCACAAAGCCGGGGAATCAGATTCCGCGCTCGATTTTCTCCTTGGTCTCCCACCCCCAAAGACCGGCTCTCTGCTTTCATGCTCCGTTCGGGCTCCAAGCTTCCGCCTTCGCCGCCCGCAGTGTAGCCACGGGGTCCCCGCTCGGATAAAACTCCATCGCCACGTTGTGCCCGTACTTCAGCTCAGCCAGCTTCTTGTAAATGTTCCCGTAATTGATCTCGCCAGTCCCCGGCTCATGCCGCCCCGGCACATCGGCAATGTGGATCAGCCCGATCGCGTCCATGTGCTTGTCCAGCTTTTCGATCAAGTCTCCGAATCCCATCTGCTCGTGGTAAATGTCGTAGAGAAACTGCACCTGCGGATGGTTCACCGCACGGACAATTGCAATGCCTTCAGCCGCCGAAGTGAGAAAGCATTTTGGACTTTCTTCCACGTGGATGCACTCCAGAAGCAGGCGCACCGGCTGGCCGTCAATCTGTTTGCCGTCAATCAGTTCCGCGCCGCGCTTGAGCGTATCGACGCAGCTTTGATGCTGTGAATCGCGGAGGAGCCCCGGCACCGTGTTGCCCGCCAGAACGATCATCGCCGGACACGAAAGCGTTTCCATCGGAATAAGCGCCTGTTTCAGCTCCGCCAAAAATGGATCGCGCTGGGCAGGATCGGCGATGCCCAGTGTGTGGCCTGCGTGCTCCATGCCCGCCGTCGCGTCAAACCGGATCCCCAGCCGCTTGCGCGCCGCATTCGCGCTCGCAAATTCCGCGTCCGTCCACTTGCTATATTCCCCCACCAGCTCCACCTGCGTGTAACCGGCCTCCGCAACCTTCGCCAACCGCTCTTCAAACGGCAGCTTGTTAAACACCGTCCAAAGCATCACGGAAAGTCCGAAAGGCTGGGCGGAGAGCGGAGCAGGAGTCGCAGCGCTGGAAAGTCTCGGCAAAGCAGCGCCAAGAGCCGCTCCAGCCACGGTTTGACCGAATTTGCGTCGATTCATTTTGCTCGCCTCGAGTCCAGTTTCTTATTCCCGCCAACTTTGCGACTCCTCCGCAAAGCCTCCCAGTCCTTCTCTGTCTGATCCGCATACGCCTGGCCAAACTTGCCAAGCGCCTCCGCAAACCCGTCCCCGGCTCCCAGATAACCGCCAATCACCGCCGGATCGCCCGATCGCGCATGCCCCCGCGCCAGCAGATCCCCGCATACCTGTGCAAACGCCGCCAATGCGCTTCCGGCCAGATCGGTCAGGTCAATGGACCCCTTGTGATCGTTGAGTTGCCGCACCAGGTATTGCCGGCTGCCGATATGCGTCCAGCCCAGGAACGGATCGGACTGTAACTGCATGGCCCGCTGCCCATCGGCGGTCCGCTTGCCGTTGTGCGGATCGGGATGCGCGTCCGGCAGATATGCCGTGTATCCCGACGCCGGCTCCTCCTTGATCTGCAAAAACAGCGGGTCCTCCGGCCCGTTGCCCTCAAAGTAAATGCAATAGTCGCGCAATCCCACTGACCCGGTCCCCACCACTTTGAACGCAACATCCACCGGCCGATAAAACGACAGAAGGTGTTGCCGCTGCGGCTCCAGCATCTGCGTATACGGCCCCAGCGACGCCAGCACAGCTTCAGCCTGCGCGCTGGAAACCCGCGTCAGCATTGGCTTGGCTTCAATGAACCTTCGCGACGCACCCGGTGTGGACGAAATAGGCGCGGTAAGCTGCTGCAATGTGTGCTGCGGCGTGGCCCGCTCGGCCTTCAACAGCGCCTCGTGCACCGGCTCCACGCCGTTGATCCGATGCACCTGGAAACGGCCGACTTCAAGATGCGGCATCGTCGCAAACTCCCGCATCTGCTCCGTGTAACGCTCAATGCAATGCTCCACGGCGGAACGGGCAGCCGAATCCTTATGCCCTGACCCACGCCCAGCCAGCGTGATCGAGGCGGCCATGCGCTTCAGGTCCCACTCAAACGGCCCGCGGATGGTCTCGTCAAAGTCGTTGATGTCGAACACCAGCCGCCCGTCCGGCGCGGCATAGGCGCCCACGTTGCGCACATGCGCGTCTCCGCAAAGCTGGCTCATGATGCCGGTATTGGGCAGCACCGCCAGGTCGGCCGCCATCACCGGCACAGCTCCGCGAAAGTAGCCAAACGGCGACTCGCACATCAGCTCGTATTTCAACTTCACCAGGGCCGGCACGCGCCCCCGCATGGACCGATCCAATAGCTGCAGCGGGGTGTGGGTGCGGCCCTTGATGTTGAGCGCGTCGTGCTGCTGGCGGCCCACCTGCTTGCGCCGCGCCTGGCCCAGCTTGGCGCGTTCCTCTTTGGTTGCCCAATGCATACGCCGGACAATACTAGCTGCGGCTAGCCGAGTGCAACACCTTGATAGCTGTTAGTCGCCGCCAGGTGTGAAAAGTGCAGCCCGCTCAAAGGGCACGGCTTCAGGATCAAAATCAGGGTCATCCCGACCGAAGCGAAGCGGAGGGATCTGCGGTTGCCCTTTAAATAGCGGCTTCGGCCCAAACTCTCAACTCCCGGAAAACAAACCGTTTTTCGCCGGGAACTGTCGCCTTCTTGCGGTTTTTCTTCAAAAATGGAGGGCCTGACTGATCGGCTGTCCCCGTGGCGTCCGAGCCGCCTACTTGCTCTCGTTCCCAGTCAGCCGAAACGTAATCGTCCCCCAGAACAGCCGCGCCCGCATCTGCACCGGCAAATGCCGCTCGTCGTCCGTATACCAGATCCAGATATTTCCGCGGTTCTTCACCACCCCCGCGTCCGCCGTCGGCTGCACACGGATCGTCTTGAACGTGCCCAGCGTCGTCTTGATCTCCTCGCGGCCCTCCACCTTCATCGTCACCGGAACGGTATGCAGCGCATCCACGACCGGAATCACAAAAGTCTTTCCCACTTCCATGGGCTGCGACGACGCGTAATAGATGCCGGTCAGCAGGTCGGTCAGGCACCCGGGAATGGGCGTCTCCACGTGCTTGTTCTGCCCCGTCACCATGTTCTTTTCGTCCAGTATCGACTTGCCCTGGGTGTAATCCAGCTTCAAAGTCGAATTGACCTGTCGCCGCCCCTCCACCGTCTGCTTGTCAAACTCGTCGGTGCATCCCTTTTCCCGGTCAAAGGTGGACTGGAACTTGTCCCCAACGTGAAACAGCAGGTTGATGGCGCCAATGGTATCGGCGTTGGCCGTGATGCGCTCGCTGCTGCCAGTGGCCTCAAAATGCAGAACGGCGGTTCCAGCGGGAAACACGCGCCAGTCCACTGCGTAGGTAAGAGTCTGCTTCTGGGGAAAGCTGAAGCCTGCGCGCGGCGGAGCAAGGGTCGCCCCCTGCTGGGCACACGCTCCGGCTGCCAGGGCCAGGGCGCAAAAAATGGTTGCTGCGGTAGTGCGGGTCTTCACCGTCAGGGTGGAACTCCTTGTTGATTGGACTGTTTTTGCGCCAAAAGCGCTCACCGCAGGCGGTGCAACAGCAATGCTAACGCCGGCCGCAGAAAGAGAAGGCTGACGTAAAGCAGCGCGGCCCCTATACCTGCATTGTACTCGCGATGCCTGCGGTAAAGCGCCAGGGAAAAACCGCCGGCCCCGTTCTGTTCCTCAGCAGCTGCCGCCGGTCTCAAACGGGGAATGAGCCGGGGAACCCGCCGGCAATAGTCGTCAAAGCCGGGGAAAGTGGCTCGCAAAAACCGCTCCTCCGACGCGATAACCGGCACATAAATAACGGCAAACCCCACCGCCAGCGCCAAGCCCACCAGCCAGCTCAGCAAAGCCACAGCAAACCCAGCCGCCATCATCGTCGACCCCAGGTAAAGCGGGTTGCGCGTGTGGGCATAGGGGCCGGTTTGCGTCAGTTCGCGGTTCTTTTTCACGTAGCCCGCCGCATAAGCGCGCAGCCAAAGCCCGGGCACAACCAGCGCCAGGCTCCAGGCCACCGCCGCCGGTTGCGGAGCGCGCCGCGCCAGCTCAAACAGGTAAAGCCCCGCAGTCAAAAAGCCGAGCGGGACGCGGATGCGCCTGGCGATGCGCTGCCAGCGGGCAATCCAATCCGGCTTTTGTGTATTCGACAGCTCGTTCATTCAGCATCTTCCTCGGCCAGCAACTCATCGGCGGCCTTCAGCACTTCTTCCGGGGTGATCGTCAGCAGGCCGGCCTCCGGCTCCAGGTGCCGTGTATGGTCGCGGCGGCTCAGCGGGCTACGCAAAACGCGGAACCGGGTCCCATAAGGCCCGTTGCGGCTCGGATCGGTCGGCCCATAAATTCCTACCACCGGCCGCTCCAGCGCGCAAGCCAGATGCAGCGGCCCGGTGTCTCCGGCAACGCAAAGTGCAGATCTCCGGGTCACTGCGATCAATTGCGCAAGCGTCGGGAACATCGCTTCAGCCTTGCCCGCCGTGCCTGCAACCAGCTCTTCCGCCAGCGGTTCCTCTCCAGGCCCGGCATTCACCACCACCCGCATTCCACGCTCCATCAACCCGTTGGCCACGGCCGCGTAACGCTCCACAGGCCAGCGCTTTGCGCCCCATCCAGCCCCGGGATTCACGAGTGCGACCGGCCCGGCAACCTCGCGCGCCAAAAAGCCTTCCGCCCATTCCTCCGCCGCCCGATCAACCGGCAGCCAGGGCTTCACAGGCTTCAGGTCGTCCCCGGCGATGGCAGAAACCAACTCGACGTCCTGCTCAATCACATGCGCACCCTCAGTTTCAACGCGCTCGGTGAACAGCAGGCGGGCGGCCCTTTCCCGCGGATGTTCCTCACCGATCAGCCGCAGGCAGCCGGTCAAACGCCCCACCACCGCGGACCGGACGGATCCCTGAAGGTCGATGACCGTGTCGTAGGCCCCCGCCTTCAGCGCCTGCCGCAACTGGAGGATGGCATGCCGGGTCTCGGGGCTGAATGGGGCTTTGCGCCAGTCTTTGGTGGCCGCCGGATGGATGCGATCGACGATGGGCTGAGCGGCATTGGGGCCACGTGCGTGCAGCCCGGTCTCGCGGCCGATGCTGCCATCGGATACCAGCAGAGCCCCCCAGCGCGGTTCGACTACCCAGTCAATCACCCATCCCGGATGCGCTTGGCGCAGCGCGGTTACCGCTGGAAGCGCGTGCAGGATGTCGCCCATGGCGCCCAGGCGAACCACGAGCAATCGAAACTTTGACTGAGTGTGCAAACTCCAATTTTCTCACAGGGGGGGTCAGGGGGTGGCCGGCTTCAACTGGGCGGTCAGGCTCCCGATTGCCTCGGCTAGGTCCTCGATCTCCGTGCGCAGGGCCACCGTCTTGAGCGGCAACGCCCCAGAAATGCCGCCGAGAAGTTTCCCCAGCCGGACCTGATCTTTTTCGGTTGTCATCAAGGCAACAGCTCCCCCAGCCCGCCCTGCGGCAATCAGGGTCTCAAGGTCTTTGGCCGTGTAGGGGTGGTGATCGGCGAAGGCCGCCCGCGTAGCCAGGTGCACCCCGGCGGCTTCAATGCCGGCGAAAAACTGCGCCGGGCGCGCGATTCCGCAAAAGGCAGCCACCGGTCCCTCCACCGGTGGAACCGACATCTCCCGCCTCAGCCGCCAGACCGGCCCTTGCCAACCCCAGGCGCGCAGCTCGCGTTCCAACTCCGCTTCATCGGCCGGAATGGCCACAATATTGGCCCTCTGGATGGCTTTGATCGGCTCTCTGAGGTTGCCGGCCGGTAGCAGGCTACCCGTCCAGTCCTCCCGGTCGAGCAGCAGAATATCCACCGCTCGGGCAAGCTGGCGATGCTGAAATCCATCGTCGAGCAGGTGAATCACGGGCCTGAGCTTCTCGCCGAGGAACGCGATGGCCGCTGCGTCCCCTTCCGCCAGCAGGCCGGCGTCGTAGCGTTCCGCTGCCACGTAAACGGGAGCCCCGGAAGCGCGGGCAATCAGCAGCGGCTCGTCGCCAAACTCCTCCGCAGTTCCACCTGTGGCCACGCGAATGGGATGCTGGCCAGTGCGGCCGAACCCGCGCGAAAGCACGTCCACGTGAAAACCGCGCTCTTCAAGTGCCGCTACCAATGCAATGGTCAGCGGAGTTTTGCCCGCGCCGCCCGTGGAGAGATTGCCGATGCTCACCACAGGATGCCGCAGCCGGCTTGCCGCCTTCGCGCCAGTCTTTTTATCGCGCATGATCTGCCCAAGACGGTAAAGAGGCACAAGCGGGAGCAGGAATTTGCGAGTAGAAAAACTGGATTTTGCGAAACTGGACGAAGGGGCTGATTTGGACTGAGACAGCGGATCTGGCGCAGGCGCCGGAAGGGTCGGCTCGGTGATTACAGGCGGCGGAAGCTCCTCGGGCGGCGCGGGAGCCGAACTGACCTCAGCCTCCGAAATCGGGGCGGCAAGCTCGGGCTCAGCAGGAGCGACCTCGGGCTCAGCAGGAGCGACCTCGGGCTCGTGCAAAGCAGGCTCGGGCTCAGAAGGAACGGCCTCGGGCTCGTGCAAAGCAAGCTCGGGCTGAGCAGCAGCTACCAATGCCGGCTCAGGCTCGTCCGGTTCCCGCAGAGCTGGCGGTTCCTCAACCGGTTCGCATTCGGCCGGGATCATTGCTTCGGGCTCTGGTGCCACTTCTTCCACTGGCTCCGGCGCAGGCGGCTCCGCTTGAATCGGCTCTGGCTCTGTTGGTTCAATGAGAGAGACGAGTTCCGCAACAGGCTCCGGCAAGACAGGCTCAGGCAGATCCGGCGCGATTTTGACAGCTTCCGGCTCGCTGGGCGGGACAGCTTCCGGCTCCGGCTCATCGGGAGTTGTCGGTTCCGTCATTGGACCCGACATCGCCGGCTCCGGTTCTGGCGCCGCTTCGGGTGCTTGTGCAGGAACCACTGGTTCAGGTTCGACTGACACTGGCTCCGCTGGCTCGCCCCCCGGATGCAACTCCTGTGCAGATTCCAGCTCAACCGGCTCCAGTTCAACCGGCTCCAGCTCGACCCGCTCCAGCTCGACGGGTTCCGGCGGCGTCGGCTCGACCGGCTCGGGCTCGGAAGGTTCCAGCTCAATCGGCTCGGAAAGGCGTACCAACTCCGGCTTCCCCACGCCGGAAACTTCAGCCGGGGAGGGCAGCGGAGCCAGCTCAGGCGTTGGTTCCGCCGCCGACACCGGATCGGCTTCCACCAGCTCAACCTGCTCCAGGCCGACATTCTCCGGAACTGCGAGCACCGGCTCGGGAGCCGCTACCTTATGCGGCGGATCAAGCGAGACTGCTTTGGCCTGCACCACCAGGGGCTTGGCCAGCACCGGCGCTGTCTCCACCGGGTCCGGCACAACCGCCACGGTACCGGCTGCAACGGCGGGTGCCTCCTCTCCGATCAGATTGCGCAGAGCCAGCACGCATCGCTCCGTAGCGCCGGACTGTCGCTCGAAGACCTGCCGCGCCCGTTCGCCCATCGCTCGCGCACCCGCGCTATCCCCAAGCAGCTCAATCAGAACATCGGAAAACTCCGAGGTTTCTGCAATGCGAATAGCCTGGTGGTCGCGCAAATATTCGGTAATGTCGCGGAAATTGGCGTAGTTGGGCCCAATTACGATCGGTACGGCAAACTGCGCCGGTTCCAGCGGGTTGTGTCCTCCGGCGGGAATCAGGCTGCCGCCGACAAACGCCACCGAAGCCAGCGAATAAACCGAGGCCAGTTCGCCGATCGTGTCCAGCAAAACAATCTGCCCCGACTTCAGCGGCTTGATTGCCCCTGCCCGCTGGTTCAGCCACTCCGTGCGGCGTTTCCACGAGAATCCAGACTCGTCCAGCAGCGCCGCCACCCCATCAAACCGCTCCGGATGGCGCGGCGCCACCACCAGCACCAGCCCCGGCCTGGGGCTGGCCTCCAACAGCTTCGGCCACGCTTCCAGCAGCGCCGCCTCTTCGCCCTCCAGCGTACTACCGGCCACCACCAGGCGATTGCCCAGCTTCAGCGCCTTCAAAATGCGCGTTGCGTCCGCTTCCCAGGCCGCCCGAATGTCGAACTTCAAATTGCCCGCAACTGAAACGCAGTCAGCATCGCAGCCGATCGCGATCAACCGCTGCTCGTCGAGATCGCTCTGCGCCAGCACCCGGCTTATCCGCCCAAGAAGCGGCCGCCACAGGGCGCGCATCCGCCGGTACCGCGGCCAGGAGCGGTCAGAGATGCGGCCGTTCACCACGGCAACAGGAATCTCGCGCCGAAAGCAGCCGCTCAGCAGATTCGGCCAGAACTCGGTCTCGGCCAGCACCAGCATCCGTGGCTGCAGCGCATTCAAATAAGCCCGCACCGCCCACGGCAAATCCAGCGGACAATAAAATACGCGGTTGGCGCCAAAGTGCTCCCTGGCCAGCTCCTGACCGGTGCGCGTGGTGGTCGAGATGGCCACAAAATACCCCGGCAACACCGCATCCAGAGTCTTCACCAGCCGACTGACAGCCAGCACTTCACCCACCGATACGGCATGAACCCAGATCAGCGGCCGGTCGCGCTGCCCCTCAAGTTGCGGAACTCGGCCCAGGCGCGCCCCCAATCCTTCGCGATACTTCTGCGTGGTCGCCATGCGCAACAGCCACCACGGCGCCCCAACCACCAGGGCAACTAGCAACGCGAGATTGTAGAAAAAGAGAATCATGAATAACGGATTTTGCCTTCCTACTGTCTAACCCTCAGATGATACAGTCGAGCACGATGAGGAATTCGCGGGCCATTCCGCTCTCCCTGTTGTGGCTGGCGCTGCCGGTCATGGCCAGCGACCACACGCCCCCTCCGGTGCAGCCTGCCACCAGCTTCGCCGCTGTCGAGGTTCACGACAAGGAGAAGGTGGCCATTGCCGCAGAGCCCTACGATACCAAAGAGAGGGAGTCAATTTTTCGCGTTGACTACCTTGCCCATGGCGTCATGCCCGTCCGCCTTATCGTAACCAACAATGGCGACCGCCCCATCAGCTTGCGCGATGCACGTATTCTTTTCCTAACTGCCGCGGGAGACAAGATTCAGGCCGCGGAGCCCGAAGACGTTGAACGACTGATGACCCGGAAAGAAAGGGAGGGAGGAAAAATCCCCATGCCCGGCCCCATTCCCGCCATCAAACTGAAGCCCAAAGCAAGCAACCAGGAGATCGAAGAGGACTTCAACACCTTTGAGTATCAGGCATTGGTGGTCGAACCGCACTCCACCCAGGCAGGATTCTTGTTTTATGACGTTTCCGAGCTGAACCATCCGCTTGAGGGTGCCAGGTTGCACCTGCACAAATTGCGCGACGCCGACGGCCAGGAGCTCTTCTACTTCGAAATCCCCTTCGACACCTACCTCAAATCAAAGTCCAAAGGCATGGACTAGTGATATTGCAGGTGATATGATATTCCCGTGCGAGCGGTATTGGATACCTCCGTGCTGGTCGCTGCTGTACCTAGTCCCTCGGGAGCAGCTAGCCTGCTGGTCAACGCGGTCGTTGCGGGAGATTGGAAGCCCCTGGTTTCCGTGCCCTTGGTGCTGGAGTACGAAGCCGTCCTGACGCGGCCCGAGCATTTGGCCGTTTCTGGATTTACCAGGGAAGAAGCAGTGGGTTTGGTGAAGGCCTTTTGCCGCATGGGTGAGCCGATACATATCCCTCATCTTCTAAGACCGCGACTGCGGGATCCAGATGACGAGTTCGTGCTTGAGACCGCGTTTCACGGGAAGGCAGATCTGATCGTAACCTTCAACATCAGGGACTTCCGCTTGTCGGCGGAGTCGCTCGGAATCGAAGCGATCACGCCGAGGGAAGCAGTAGAGAGGATGGGAAGGCGATGAAGACGAGCAATTTTGCCCTGCGGCTTCACCCCTCGCTAATGGAAGAGGCCAAGGCGATGGCCAAGGCCGAAGGTATTGCGTTAAATCAACTCATCAACGTGGCGCTGGCCGAAAAGCTGGCAGTTACAAGGACCATGGCTTTCTTTGAACGCTATACGCGCGATGCCGATGTCGCCAAGGCCCGTGAACTTCTGAGCAGGCCGAGAAAGGGCGAACCGCCGCGCGAAGGCGATGAGCTGCCCGAAGGGTGGAAGGGGCGCAAAGAGGTTACAAATCCCGTCCGGCAGCAATCCGAAGCGCCTACTCGTAATAAGTAGCCGTAGTCGTATCCGTCTCCCAGATGGTGCAATCCTTCACCCTTACCCGGCCGGCCGTCATGTCGTTGAGCTGCTGGCTGGTCTGGTCATAGAAATATCTGGCCAGATTTTCCGCCGACGGGTTGACCACCGTAAAGGGCTCCAGCTCATTCAGCATCTGGTGGTCGATGCGGTCAATCACCGGACGCATCACGTGCTTCAGCAGTTTGAAATCCAGCAGCAGCCCTGCCTCGTCCAGCTCCTGGCCGGCCAGCGTGACGCGCACCTTGTAGTTGTGCCCGTGCGGGTTTTCGCACTTGCCCTTGTAATTGCGGAGATAGTGGCCGGAAGAAAATCCGGACTCCACGGTGACTTCATACATCGGCGTCTGCTCGTTCCTGCGGGAAAGCATCCCTGTCTCTATTTTAGGGGGTAAAGCACCATTGCGCTCGCAGACCGTCTCAGTCGTGGCCGCGCCGCTTTTCGCGCGCCGCAATCCGGGCTTGCTCGCTCCGCCGGTCCACCTGCTCAAACAGGTGGCTCATCACGCCAACCAGCGCCGCCCCCAGGCTGATCAGCAGCAGAAACATGCTCACCGTTCGCCAAAGCGACCCGTTGGCCGGCAGGCCGGGCTGAAAGCTCGAAGGCACCAGCGACATCCCCGCCGAGATCAGCGCGAACAGCCCCAGCGTTCCAGCGAGAATGTAGAAATTCCGCGACATAAAGATGAACCTGGCCGGGAACCTCCGGCCCTACATAATTCTACGCGGAAACCCACTTCCCCTGCCCCTGCGCACTGAGTCTGAAATTCGCGTCAAAAACCGCCTGGCATCCCGTCCCCAGCCGAGAAACCTGCGGCTGCCGTTCAATCTATCCCTGACAAATCCCGCTACTCCCTCTTCGCCGCATTCCGGGCCCGGATCTTGAACCAGATCGGCGTACCCGCAAACCCAAACGCCTCGCGAATCTGGTTCTCCAGGAACCGCTCAAAGCTGAAGTGCAGCTTGATATCGCGGTCCGTGAACAAAATGAACGTCGGCGGCGCAACCGCTGCCTGCGTCATATAAAAAATGCGCAGCCGCTTGGCCATCGGCACTGGTGCACGCTGAAAATCGATCTTTTCCAGGAACCGGTTCATTTGCCCCGTCGAAACGCGTTTGCGCCGCGCCTCGGCAATCGCCTTGGTCTCGTTCAACACCCGGCCAAGCCCGGTCTTCTCCAGCGCCGAAAGAAAAATCACCGGGGCATAGTGCAAATACTTGAGCGTCCGGCGCAGTTGCTGCTCATAAACTTCCCGGTCCGCCGGCGGCTTGCCGTCAGTGCGGTTGGTCGTCACGGCGTCCCACTTATTCACCAGGATGATCACCGAACGCCCCGACTCGTGCGCATACCCGCCAATCGTCGCGTCCGCGCCTGTCACACCCTCGGTCGCATCAATCACCAGCAGCGCCACGTCCGCTGCCTCAAGGTGGCGCCGGGCCATGATCACGCTGAGTTTTTCCGCCATGTCATGCGTCTTGCCCTTGCGGCGGATGCCGGCAGTATCAATGAAGCGGAAGTGCGTCCCCTCAAACTCCACCACCTCATCCACCGCGTCGCGGGTGGTTCCCGCAATCGGCGAAACAATGGCGCGCGATGTCCCTGTGAGCGCGTTCAGCAGCGTAGACTTGCCCACATTGGGTCGTCCGATGATGGCAACCGAAGTCTCGTGCTGTTCAAACTCACCGTGCGTGCGGTGCAGAGAATGGCCGTCGTCGTCCTCATCTTCAGAATCGACGGGAGCAACCGGGCCGCCCTCAAAAATCTCGTCCTCTTCCGCCAGAAACTCCTCGCTCTCGCCTCCCTCGGCAACCGCAGTCTCCTCTTCGCTTGGTTCAGGCTTCTCCGGCTCCGGAATCACCTCAGAGATCGCATCCAGCAACTCGCCGATGCCCAGGCCGTGCTCTGAGCTGATCGGGTAAACATTGCGCAGCCCCAGCGTGCGGAAATTCTCCGCCTCCGCCGCCATCGCTTCGCCCTCCACCTTGTTTACCGCCAGAAACACCGGCTTGCCCCCGCGAATGAGCATCTTCACCAGGTCGTAGTCGGGGCTCGCCAACTCGGTCCGTGCGTCCACCACCAGCACCAGCGCGTCGGCCTCCTCGAGCGCGACCTTGGCCTGGGCAAAAATCTCGGTCGGAATCAGCTCCGGATCGTCCGGCACAATGCCGCCCGTGTCCACCACGCGGAAGTTCCGCCCCAGCCACTCGTATTCGCCATAAATGCGGTCACGGGTAATCCCCGGCTCGTCGCCCACAATCGAGCGGCGGCTCTTGGTCAGCCGGTTGAAAAGCGTCGATTTGCCCACGTTGGGGCGGCCCACAATGGCCACCAGCGGCAAATGCTCATTGCCGGGCGCGTTGATGGTTCCAGACTTCCGATACTTCGCCAAAATAAACTCCAGTCACGACTGCCCATGAGGACAGCTTGAATCAATTCTCACACTTGGTAGTTTTCAGTCCCAGATGCGGTGAACACCATACCAGTCAAAAGCCTCGTCGCCGCTTAGCAGCGGAAGCTGCAATTCCAGCGCTTGCGCCGCCAGAAGGCGATCAAATGGGTCCTTGTGATGCAGCGGCAGCCGCCCCCCCCGAATCACATGGCTGATCGTCGTTTCAAGGATGCTATACCCCGCAAGCTCTACAAGCCGTTCAAAATTATCCAGAATCCCGGCTGCGTCCAGCTTGCCCAGGCTCGCTTTGATTGCCATCTCCCATGGCGTAACAACGGAGAGAGCTAAATCGTTCGATGGCTCTGCGGCAATCGCGCGAACAGGGGACGGCAGGTTCTCAGGCGCCCGTAAAAGCCATAGGAAGGTGCGCGTATCCAGCAGAAACGTCATTTCGAAGGCGGCGGCACAAGCGGCACATCCACCAGATAGCCGAAGCCGGAATCGGTCAAATCCTGATCGGTCATCGGACCGAAAGCGTCATCGTCCCAGCTCAACTTCCCTCGATAGGCTCCGATCAGGCGAAATGGAGTCTCCGGCTTTGAGACGATCGGCTCTTGAAATGGAACGATCTTCGCCACCGGCTTCTTCCCCCGCATCACCACAACTTCCTTCCCCGCCTCTGCCTCCTTCAGCAGCCGCGAGAAGTGAGTCTTTGCCTGGTGGACGGTATAGGCCATGGACTAAGCATACTTAGTCCACTTTGCCGAGTCAATCAAACTTGGCCCCGGCTGCACACCCGATTCCGCCCCAGGTGTTTTGCCTCGTAGAGAGCCTGATCGGCAGTCTCCACCAGCCTCGACGGGGCCAATTCCGCCTTCGGCACTGCGGTCGCCACACCAACACTCAACGTGAGTCGCTCGTTGAACGGCGAAGATCGATTGGGAATGTCCAGCTCCGCGATGGCCGCGCGCATTCGCTCCGCCACTACCAACGCGCCTTCAGTGTCGGTGTCTGGCAGCAGCAGGACAAACTCCTCGCCGCCGTATCGGGCGATCAAATCATAGGCCCGGAGCGCCTGCTGGCCCAATGTGCGGGCAATCGTAGCCAGGCACTGGTCGCCATAGGCGTGGCCGTGCATGTCATTGATTCCCTTGAAGAAGTCAACATCCACCATCAGCACCGCAACCGGCCCTTTGCTGCGCAACCCGCGCCTCCAGGCATCTTCAAGAGAAGAGGTAAAACACCGGCGGTTGGGAATGCCGGTCAGCGGGTCAATCAGCGACAGCCGTTCCAGGTTTGAGTTCGCCGCCCGCAGCTCCCTTTCGCGCTGCACCAGCAGTTGCTGGGCAACAACATAGTTCAGTTGCACTGCCCCTGCATGAAGGCTTTGCAAGGCAAACAGCAAAAAGATTGCGCCAAGCGCCAGCACCAAATGCTGCGATGCAATCGACGCGGCCAGCGCGAAGATCCCCGCAGTCACCAGCGCCGGACAGAGGCTCTCAATCAGCAGCTTGCCCCGCCCAAGGGTTCTGCCGCCGCCGGGATTCTCCTCCCTCGACATGAAAAGCGCTCGCCATCCGGCGAAGACGAAAGGAACGCTCCAAAGCAGGTCAAGAAGGGTCCCCGCACGCAGATTCCATCGGCTGCTGGCGTAATCCATCCCCAGTTCCACAGGTAGGTAGAGCCACACCACCGCGCACAACAGACGGATGCGGCGACGCTCTTCCCGCGTCGACCAGGAGACCAGCCGCAGAATCGCGAGCACCGCCAGCAGCGAGCATTCCGCACCGTAGATGCGCCCCATCACCGTGGCGGCCTGCTCCGGCGGCAGGCTCATGTGGAACAGGCGCACACAGGCAAGTCCAAATGCCAGCAGGATCTGTGCCGCGTCCAGAAATGCTACGGCCCGGATTGACTCCGTCTCCCGCGTCCGGGAAATGGCCAGCAGGATTGGAAATGCCGCGGTGATGTAAAGAAAATCCGACGCATCCACCGATAGGTTGCTGGCGGCGTTCGACCGGCCAATGAAGGTCTCAACCACCTGCCCGCCGGCCCAAAGCAGCACCCCCACCGAGAGCCACCGCCAGGCAAACTGCTCTCGGAAAGGAACGCGACGCGCACGCCACAGAAAGCACACCGCGGCCAGAACCGGAATGGCCGCTGTCGCCAGCCGCGAGGCGGCCACCGCCCTTTCGCCAAGCGCCAGAATCAGACCCGCATGGATCGCGATGACCACCCAAAGCGAGTAGGCCAGCAGCGTCCGAGTCGAGAACCGAACACTTGGTCGAATTTCGATTGCCGTATCTGACATGGCAGATCTTTACTTTCCCGGCACAGTCGTCAACTGGCCTGTGACGAGGGCTCAATATCCTTTTTTCATACCATAAAGTTACAGGCGACCTGGGAAACAAGGCTTGACGGTCGGCGTCCCGTCTTTCTCCATTTTCAGCCCAACATGCGGTTCGGCCCAACAGAAATCGCATCGCCAATCAACGAAGTTTCAGAAATCAAAGCGGGCAGCGCACCAGCGTAGCAGCGCCAAAAGACCGCACCAAGCCCCGCTCACTATGATGGAGTGAGTTTGGTTCGAGTCCCAATGGCCGCCAGCGACACCACAACCCGCACCCTGCCCACCCTGCGCGAGTTCTTTTCGCCCGGCGGCATCCTCGCCAAATCGTCGCTGCCTTACGAGTTCCGCCCCGGCCAGCTCGAGATGGCCAAGGCCGTCGAACGCTCCCTCGAAGAGCGCCGCCACCTGATCGTCGAAGCCGGAACCGGCACCGGCAAAACCCTGGCCTACCTGCTCCCCGCCCTGCGAACCGGCCAGCGTGTCATCATCTCCACCGGCACCAAGGCCCTTCAGGACCAGCTCTTTTTCCGCGACGTCCCCTTCCTCGAATCGCTGCTCGGCCCCCTCCGCGTCTGCTACATGAAGGGCCGCGCCAACTACCTCTGCCGCCACAAGCTCGTCACCCTCCAAACCCAGCCCATCCTCTCCGGCCTCGAAGAGATTGACCAGTACCGCCAAATCTCCGCCTGGGAGAAGACCACCGAAACCGGAGACCGCTCCGAAATCTCCGGCATGCCCGAATCCAGCCCGCTCTGGAACAAGCTCGACGCCCGCACCGAAGCCTGCCTCGGCTCAACCTGTCCCGACTATCGCCGCTGCTTCATCACCGAAATGCGCCGCAAGGCGCTCGAATCCGACATCATCATCGTCAATCACCACCTCTTCTTCGCTGACCTGTCGGTCAAGCAGGAGTCGACCGGCGCGCCCGATGCCGGAATCCTCCCCGAAGCCGCCGCAGTGATCTTCGACGAAGCCCACGAACTCGAGGAAGTCGCCTCCAACTACTTCGGCCTCTCCGTCAGCAACGTCCGCTTTGAAGAGCTGGCCCGCGACACCGACGCCCTGCTGCGCGGCAAGGAAGGCGCGGAAAAGCTCCCCGCCGCCACCCAGCAACTGCGCGAGCGTGCCCGCATGTTCTTTGCCGGGCTGCCCATGGCCGGCGACGGCCGCCAGCCCTTCGTCGGCCGAGAAGACTTCCTCGAAACCTCCGGCGACCTCTACATGGCCGTCCGCGCCACCCTGCGCCTGCTTGAAGCCGAAATGGAAGGCATGAAGGGAGTCGACGAAGCCCCCGGCCTGCGCAAACGCGTATCCCGCCTCCGCACCGAGCTTGAGTTCCTGCTCGAATCCAACGCCAGCAACATGGTCTATTGGATGGAACGCCGCGCCTCCTTCGGCGGAGACAAAGCTGCCCCCCGCGGCCCCCGTGCCCAGTCCCGCAATACCTTCCTCCAGGCCACCCCCATCGATGTCTCCGAACTGCTCCATGAAATGGTCTTCGATCAGATTCCAACCGTCGTGCTCACTTCGGCCACCCTCACCGTGCAGGGTGGTTTTGAACACATGCGCAAGCGCCTCGGCCTCACTGAAGCGCGCGAACTCGTCGTCCCCTCCCACTTCCAATACGACAAGCAGGCACTGCTCTATCTGCCCCCCAACATGCCTGACCCCCGCGAGCCCGACTTCCCTGAAGCCGCCGCCGAAACAATCCGCCGCGTCCTCCACATCACCCGCGGACGCGCCTTCTGCCTCTTCACCAGCTACAGCCAGATGCGCGACCTCTACGAGCGCCTCCTCCCGGTCCTCGACTTCCCCCTGCTCCTCCACGGCACCGCGCCCCGCAAAGCCCTGCTTGAAGAGTTCCGCTCCACCCCCAACGCGGTCCTCTTCGGTACCTCCAGCTTCTGGCAGGGTGTAGACGTCCAGGGGGAAGCCCTCAGTTGCGTCATCATTGACAAGCTGCCCTTCGCCGTCCCCAGCGACCCCGTAGTAGCCGCCCGCATGCGAGCCATTGAAGAAGCCGGCGGCAAGCCCTTCTTCGACTACCAGGTCCCCGCGGCGGTTCTCACGCTAAAGCAAGGCTTCGGTCGCCTCATCCGCTCGCTTGAAGATCGTGGCGTCCTCGTCCTCTTAGACCCCAGAGTCCGCCGCCAGCGCTACGGCCAGACCTTCCTCCAGAGCCTCCCCCCCTATCGCATGACCACCTCCATCACCGACGTAGAAGCCTTCTTCGAGAGCCAGCCATAGACACGCTTTGTAACGAGGGCACGGCTCGGGAAACCCACACGCAGTGTGGGTCGCGGGCCAATAAAGCCAATCAAATAAACGCTGGGCTTTAGCCCCCGAGGGATGTTCTTTGTGAATCTTGACTCAAAACCCGACTTTTTCCGCAGCCTCTTCAGCCCCTGCGGGCTTCCCAATCTCAAATCCGCACCAAAATGGAGTTTTTCCGCAGCCCGTTTACCCCCGGACGGGGTCCTCTGTCCCTCCCCCGAGACACTTCGGAAGAAGATCACTCACCCGAGCCGCGCCCCCCACAAAGATTCCGAAATACATCCTGATACCAGCACCCAGAGGCCAGGCCCGGTCTGCATGTGAGATTGAATCGACGACTCTACAAAAAGTGTTCACTCGGTCCTCAACGCCCGCATCGGATCGACACGCATGGCGCGGCGAGCCGGAATGTAGCAGGCCGCAAGCGCTGCGGCCATAAGCAGCAATGCGGCAGCCGCGAAAGTCAGAGGATCGGTCGACTTGATGCCATAAACATAGCCCGCCATCACGCGGCTGAGCGCCAGAGCCGCCACCAGCCCAATCCCTACGCCGACCAGGGTTAAACGCAAACCCTCGCGCAGCACCAGCCGCAGCATCGTCGAGCGGTCTGCGCCCAAAGCCATGCGAATTGCCAGTTCCTGGGTGCGACGGCTCACGGTATACGACATCACGCCGAATATCCCAATCGAAGAAAGCACCAGCGCCAGTGCCGCAAAAACCCACACCAGCATCATCGGGAACCGAAGCGTGCCGTAGGTCTGCGCCACCATCTCGCTCAGCAGCCTCACTTCAGTCAGCGGCTGTTCCTTATCGAGCGACATCACTTCCTCACGTATCGACGGCACCACCGTCATCGGCGGCACCGCGGTGCGAACGTCCAGATTGGCCCACGACACGGGGTGCTGCTCAAACGGCACATAAATGTCAGCGCGAGCTTCCCACAAGTCATACCCTCGCCGATCTTTCACCACCCCGACGATCCTCAATGGCTCTGCCGGCCCGGCGCTCTGCCCCGAGTAGACATGCGCCAGAACCGTGAGATTCTTCCCCAGCGGATTCTCGTGCGGCCAGTAGCGGCGCGCCACCGTTTCGCTGATCAATGCCACCGGCGGCCCCTCTGAGGTGTCATTGTCAACAAACTCCCGGCCTGCCGCCATGCGGATGCCCTTGGCGCCGAAGTCTCCCGGCGAAACCACATTGAGGCCCGCACTCGGCTCCTGTCCAGGCTCTGCCGCAGGTTGCCCTTCCGGTTCAAAGAAAACATTGGAACCCGGTTGCTCAATCCCAGCGGATTTCACTCCCGGCGTGCGCCTCACCTTTTCCAGCAGTTCGCGGAAGAAACTTGTCTGCTGCGTAGCGGTTGGGTACTTATAGTGGGGCAGGTCAATCTCCATGGTCACTGCATTGGTTGCATCGATTCCCAGGTCTACCTGCGTAAGCCCAAGAAATGTCCTTACCAGCAGCCCAGCGCCGGCAAGCAGCACCAACGCCAGTGCCACCTCGGAAACTACCAGGCCGTTGTTGAGGCGGCGGCGTCCCGACTCCGTCGTCGAACTTGCCGAGCCTTCTTTCAGCGAGTCGCTCAAGTCGGTTCTTGAAGCGGAAAGGGCCGGCGCCAAACCAAACAGGATTCCCGTGGCGACTGTTACGCCCGCCGAGAAGACCAGAACACGCCAGTCAATGCCGATCACGCTCGCATTGGGAACACTGAAGCGATGATAGTGAGTCATTTCCCGCGTAAGCAGGCGATCCCCAAGGTAGGCCAACAGCAACCCGAGCGCCCCTCCAGCCGCCGCCAGCAGCACGCTTTCGGTCAGCAACTGCACCACCAGCCGCCAGCGGTTGGCCCCAATGGCAACCCGTATGGCGATCTCGCGCCTGCGGCCGGCGGCCCGCGCAAGCAGCAGGTTGGCAACGTTCGAGCAGGCGATCAACAGCACGAACAACGCCGCCCCCGACATAATCAGCAGTGGCGTCGACATTTGACGGTAGTAAGCCGCGTGCAGCGGTTCCACTTTAATGCCCCAACCCTTGTCGGCTTCCGGATATCGCGTGGCCAGATTGGCGGCCAGGGTGTCCATTGCCGATTGCGCCTCCCGCACGCTCACGCCAGCCTTCAGCCGGCCCTGCGCCTGCAAGTCGCGCGAAGTCGCACGCGCTGCTTCGCTTAGTTCGCCGGGCGTCAATGCCAGCGGCACAAACACGTCCATCTCTTGATCCCATGTGAAACGAAAGCGAGCAGGCAGCACGCCCACGATCGTGTAGCGCTTTTCATCCAGGTCGATCGCCTTGCTCAGGATCGCCGGATCGGAGTTGTACCGTTCCTGCCATAAGCGATAACCGATCACGGTAACCTGGTCGTGGCCTGGCTGCATCTCCACCGGCAAGAAAAAGCGGCCCATCAGCGGCTGTATGCCGAACATCGGCAGCAAATCGATCGAGGTCTTAATCCCTGTGATGCTCTCCGGCCGGTTGCTTTCGGTGATGTTGAAACCCGACCAGCGGTAGTAGCCTGCTTGCTGGAAGATGCCCGTCTCCAGGCCGATGTCCGCCATGTTGGGTGCGGACACACCCGTCTGCACATAGCCCTCGCCCGCCTGGTTTCTCCATTGCCCCAGCCCCACCAATTGCTCCGGATTCGGATAGGGCAGAGGGCGCAGAATAATGGCGTCCACCAGGCTGAAGATGGCGGCGTTTGCGCCGATGCCGAGCGCCAGAGTAAAGATCGCGGTGACCGCAAAGCCTGGATTCCTCACCAACTGGCGCGTCGCAAACCGGATATCGCGAAAAAGATTCTCAAACCACGCCTGGCTGTTTCTCATCTCGATGCTCCCCTGTGCCCCTGGCGGGCTGCCCAATACAATCCCTGAATCGCGATGCACATCTTCCGGGTTGAGTTCGCGCTCCAGTCTTCAACAGGAGCATACGCTTCCCGGTTAGGTAATCGTAAACGCGGCGGGTGCCCCCGGTCCCTTGGAACCGCAACCCACCTGGGTGCCCCATCCATTCGCAGTTCTATCGCGAATGGGTGGGAAAGCAACACTCCCAATCAGACAGTCCCTCGCATCTGGGGTCCGGGGATACCACCAGGCCTGGGTGCCCCATCCATTCGCAGTTCTATCGCGAATGGGTGGGAAAGCAACACTCCCAATCAGACAGTCCCTTGCATCTGGGGACCGGGGATACCACCAGGCACTACTCGCCGGAAACTGGCACACCGGCAAGCCGATGGATACCCGCAAACACCCATGCATCCGGCACCTGCCCTGTCTTCGCGCAGAATCGCCAAATCGCGTTTCGACTACCGTGACCGTCGGCGAGAAAGGCTTGCCGCGCTGCCCCGGTCTGATCCACCTTCATCTCAGTAGTCACAGGTCGAGCTGCAGTTGCGAAAAACCTCTCCCTGTAACGGCCACTTGCATCTCCTCTAACAATCCAAAACCAACCCGGAAAAGAAGGCCCGGTCCGGCCGCTTGGTGGCACTCTTCATACCCCGAAAATAATTCCAAAAACTTTGCACGTTAATTCCACTCCCCGGCGCATACTCATTTCATAGCAGTATTCCGGCCCCTTCACAGGGGCCGAACTGAAGCCGAAACCGCCCAACCGCCCTACCCCCCCGGCCTTTTGTTGATGGCAAAGGGCTTACGCAATTACCCCCTCGAAACAAAGGACTTACAGGCGGGTGTTCGTTGCAAAACTCCCTTTTTGCACCGAAAAACAATTCAAATCGTCCTTTGGATTTCCTATCCATCGCGGAATCCGTCTGCTAACGTCAAAGCGCGGAGACCCAATGGAAGTCAATCCTAAAGACGTCCTCCTCGTCATCGATGTCCAGAACGACTTCTGCCCCGGCGGCGCGCTGGCCGTCTCCGGCGGAGACGAGGTCGTGCCGCTCATCCAACGCCTCGCGCCCGCTTTCCAGCACATCCTCCTCACCCAGGACTGGCACACCGCAGCGCACTCTTCCTTCGCCTCCGCACATCCAGGCGCAAAACCCTTCCAGCAGATCGAAGCCAGCTACGGCAAACAGACCCTCTGGCCCGACCATTGCGTCCAGGGAACCATCGGCGCCGAGTTCCATCCCAATCTCGATCTCACCAAGGCTGAACTCATCCTCCGCAAGGGCTTTCGACCGCGGATCGACTCCTACTCAGCCTTCTTCGAGAATGACCGGACAACCGCAACAGGGCTCGGCGGCTATCTGCGCGAACGCGGCCTCACGCGGGTATTCCTCGCCGGCCTCGCCTATGATTTCTGCGTGGGGTACTCAGCGCTTGACGCGCGCCGCCTCGGTTTCGAGGCAATTGTGCTCCGCGACGCCTGTCGCGCCATCGACCTCGGCGGCTCGGTTGCGGCGATTGAGTCCGAGTTCGCGCGTGCTGGAGTCCGGCGAATGGAAAGCACCGAAGTCCGCACCTAACCTACTTCGGAGCGGCGTCCGAGCTGGCAGGGTCGTCAAGCCGGGCAATGTGGACCGTGGCTTGCGTCTCCGGAACCGTACCATCGTTCACCTGGACCTCGACCGGCTTGCCAAGCAGAAGCAGCCGCTGCGGCGCCTTGCCCCGTGCCGGAACCATGAGCCGCTGCGTAACGGAGCTTGTATCCGTTCGCGCCGTCACGGCCACTTGTGCGGCTGCAAATCCGTTGTTGGCCACGTTGATGGTGACCAGCCAACTCCCGGCCTGTTCCGGATTGGGATACACGCTGGAAATGGTCAGGTCAGGCAGTCCCTTGTCCGCATTCACCCAGTCGTTGAAGAACCAGGACAGATCGCTCTGGGTTCCAGCCTGTTCCAGCAGCTTTTCAAAAGGACTGGGCCCGTTATCGCGGCCGTAGCCAAGGCTCACATCGGCAGCCGGATCGTAAGCTCTCAGAGCCGCGGAGAGCGTTGCGTCGCCGACAATCTGGCGCAGCATCCAGAAGACATACGTCGCCTTGGTGCGGTAGTAAACCGGAGAAATAGCCTCGGCGAGCGGCTGGCCCACACTGGTGCCAGGGCTGTCCGGCTCGGCCAGTGCAAGAGCGGGCCGTCCGGCCTCGAGCGATTCCAGAGCCTTCTCGTGCCCCTGCTGCTTCTCAACCCACAACGTCCCCATAAAGTGCGCAACGCCCTCGCTCAGCCACGCCCGCGGCGACTCCATCCATGCATGAGCGAGTGCATGCGCCATCACGCCGTCAAGCTGCTCCGGAGCGGCGGTGCGAATGGCCGTGGCCAGCATCGAACCGGTTTCGTACGGAGCGTCCTGCGCATCCGGCAGATCGAGCAGCGTGAGCTGCGAGCGCGGACGCTGCCCAAGCCAGCCCTGCAGAAAAGGCGTTACACCGGCTGCAGCATCCGCCCAGGCCGGCACGGCCGCTTCATCGTCGGGCAGAACCCAGACGACCGTATTCGTGGCGTTGCGCGGAGTGCGGATAGCGACGAACAGGCTCGGCGCCTCAAAGCCGAGCGTTTCTCCACCATTGTCGGCCGTGGCCACGCTCCACACTTCGTCCCCATGTCCCCCTGAATCCGTGACCGTGAGCGGCGCCATCCGCCCGTTGATCAGGGCTACGGAAGGCGCTCGGCCGCGAGGAAACTCGCTCGTCAGCCGAAGACGGAAGCGGGCCCCGGAGATGCGCAGCTTATGCTCGCCGATCTCGTCGAACAGGCGAGCACCATCGCCGAGAATCACAGGCACGCTGGAGACCGGGTACCAAACCACGTTCCCGAACCCTCGCAACCCGGTGAAGTCGACGCCGATCTGGTCCCAGTCCGAGTGCAGAGCCACGTCGTCCGGAGTTCCGATAACCACCAGGCGCTGCGCGTTCAGCGCGATGGTTCCGGAGTAGGTCACGTCAAGCTGCAGCACCCCGCCAGGCGCAAGCGGCTGCGCCAGCGGAACGGCCGCCTCGTGCAACTGCCCGGTGTGGTCGGCATCCGAGTTGAGCACCGCGACGGTGAAGGCGATGTCCCGCCCACTCACCCGGATGCGCTCCCAGTCGAGCGACGAAGATATCTGTAGCGGGATGTGCGATAGCGGCTTGTTGCCGTCATTTCGCACAGTGACCAGGGCGCGCACAGCGATGTGCTTGTCGACCGGACGCAAGCGCACGTCCAGATCGAAGTCGGTGAAGGTGATCGATTGCCGCTCCGCGTCCTGGGCAGTAGGCGCGTCGGTCATTTTGATGGGCGGCGGCGTCGCTGCGGGTCCGGCCTGGGTGGTGGTCTGCCCGTTGGAATCGATAGAACGGGAGAAGATGACTTTGCCGCTGGGCGGTTTCGTCTGGGCGGCTGGGCCAGGCGAGGTGGCGGGCGTCGCCGCTTCCGGAACAGGCGGCGTGTAGGTTGTCGTCTGCGCCGTCAAAGCTGCGGACGACAGGCCGGCTGCAAGCAACAACAGACTGCCGGCGAGAAGGTACTTCATGAGCCCAGGCCTTTCTGTTTTCCTGGTTTGGACGCGCTGCCGCGGGAGGAGTCACTGGAGACCGCGCGGCGGCCTGCCGTACGGCGCTGGCGAAAGGCTTCATACAGGACCACAGCGCCGGCGGCGGAGACGTTGAGCGAGCTCACGCCCCCGGCCATCGGAATCCGCAGCAGGTGGTCGCAGGTCTTGCGAACCAGGTCGTGCAGGCCGGCCCCTTCGCGGCCCAGAACCAGCACACAGTCGCCACTGAAGTCGAACTGGTCGTAGTCGGACTGCCCGCGCTCGTCCAGACCGATCACCCAGATATTCCGCTCCTTGAGCTCTTCAAGCGCACGCACCAGGTTGACCACCCGAGCGATCCGGATGTGCTCGGATGCACCTGCGCTTGCCTTGATGGCTACCGGACTCAAAGGAGCGGAGCGGCGCTCGGTAATGACTACACCGTCCACCCCCGCGCCGTCGGCCACGCGCAGCAGCGCCCCAAGGTTCTGCGGATCTTCCACCCCGTCAAGGGCCAGCAGCAGGCGGCGCGCGCCGGATGGGTTGGGCGCGTAAAGGTCTTCGATACTTAGAAAGTCCATCGGCCGCACAATCGCCACAACCCCTTGATGCGCAGGCGTCTTGGCCATCACCGTCAACTGTTCGCGCGACTCCTGGCGAACGCGGATGCCAGCCTGGCGCAGCGCATTCGTCAGCTTCTCCAGCCGCTGATCGTCACGCTCTCGCGCCACTAGAACATGGTCAAAGCGACGCCGCCCGGCCTTGAGCGCCTCTTCCACCGAATGCACGCCGTAAAGAACTTCCATAACCCTTAGTATATGTGGGTTTGCCCTACGGCCTCTGAATCCCCTGCCCCGCAACGTTGTCGCGAACCTCCTCCACAGGTATTTCCAGCCCGCCAATGTGGTCGCTCGCTGCGTCATGCACGCCGATGCGGAGAAAGTAATTGCCCTTCACCGGAATGGCAATCTGCTGCTGCACCCCCAGTCCGCTGGCCAGCATCTGCCGATAGTGCGCATCGCTCACATTCAGCACCGCAGTAGTCAGCAGCGAGTTCACCTGGGTTCCCGTGGGGTCGAAGACCAGCGTTACAAACTCAACCGTGCCGTGATGAAAGCCGTTGGCAACGGGTGCCAGACGGAACGCATGGGCATCCGCCTGGATGTGCACGGTGTAGACACGAAACGGCTTGCCCTTGTACCCCGCGCTCATGTAGTTGTCAGCTGGAAGCGGCGCCTTTTTGTCCAGCTTCACAACCTTGTCGTCGATGGAAAGTGCGGCGGTAAACACCACCTCCGTCGGCGGAATCGCCCCCAACTGCATAGTGGCCTCAAATCCGCCTTTAGGATGTGGAATCAGAGCACCGGCGCTCTTGGCACGCTCGGGATCGGCGTTCGCTGCGGTTGACCCTTCCGCGGCGTCCTCACTCCCTGACTCATCCCCGCCGAAAGGATTTCCCGCAACCTTTCGCTTCTGCATCGCCGCCAACAGGCGCTGCTCCAGCTTGGCGCGGTCAATGGCGTAGTAGCCCTGACGGTACTGCACGCGAACACCCGGCCTTTCGAGCTTGACCTTGATGTGCCGGAACTGGCCCTCCCATTTCTTGTTGGTCGTCGCATAGGCCAGCGTGTAGTAGTTCGAGCCGTTGTTCACGATCTGGGCAATCGCCTGCTTCAGGCCATTGGTGTTGTAGTAGGCCCTGCCGCCGGTTGCATCGGCAATGCTGTCCAGGTCCATGTGCTGAAAGGCCTGGGAAGCCTCGAAGCGCATCCCGGCCGTTGGGGAGGCGCCCCGGTTATTGCTCGCCTGGAATTGCGGCAAAGTCTCCAGGCCCCGCGCGTCAATTGGGTACACGGCCACCCGGCTCAGGGTCAGCGCATCGGTCAGGTCGTCCGGGTTGTCATTCAGAACGTCGAACTGGTCCCGGAACGACTTGCCGAACGAACTGCCGAGTGGATCGGCCAGGTACGAGGAGGGAACTGCCCCAGTCAGCCAGATCAGGTTCTTGCGGCCGGGAAAACCGTTGAGGTAGCGGCCCATCATCTGAAAGCCTTCGTGCAATGCGTCCAGCCGAATGCGGCGGTATTCCTCAGCCGACCCAGGAATCAGCTTTTTCAGTGCGGGCATGTCGCGTTTGCCCTTGGCGGCATCCAGCAGCACCTGCTGATCGGCGGTAAAGCCCTGAATCAGCCGCATCTCGGTGTCCGTCCTTTGGAAGATGGCGATGGGCGTTCCCGGCTGCATGTGCTTCAAATAGTCGATCAGTTGTTCCCGCACCTCCATTTGTGCCTGAAGGCTGCCAGTGGCAGCGTCCAGCAGCATCACCGTCGACGAGTTGGTGTTGGCGATGGGCGTGTAGTTGGTAAATGTGTTGGGCGGCAGGGCCGGGGTGGCCTTAAGGCGCGTCAGGTCTTCAGCGCTCATGGGAAGGTGTTCTTCGAGGTGCGCAATACGCTGCGGGTCGTTCTCTTCGGTTACGGTGAAGTCGGAAGCACTAAGACCTCTCACCGGCTGCCCGTCTTTATTGGTGACCACCACATCCACCAGCACCTCGTGCGTGGTGATGGAGAGCGTTGGGGGCTGTTGGCTGGGTCCCTGGCTGCCCAGCAACAGTGAGCCAATCAGTACGACCCGCAAGGCCGCACAACTGGAACCGAAAGGCCACATAGCGATCCTCCGCCGGACACAACTATCCTATGCCCAATTGGACTGGCCTGGCGGGCTGCGGTTATTTCTCATTTCTTATTGCAGAGTAACCAGCACCTGGATCACGCCGGTGCCTTTCGCAAGCGGTTCCAGCGCTTTGCCCACCACCGCGCCCAGCATTTGCCGGCGATTGGTGCCTTTCATTGCGCGCCCCGGCAAACGCATTTTGAAAATCGATCGAACCACTGAATGTGCCTTCCGGCAGGCCTGCAACCCGATTCCCCATACCCCACCCAAAAAAAAGCAAGCCCCTCCCCCATCT
>Ga0302267_10001054_pt1 | contig 35781 bp, 28 predicted proteins | sample III_Bog_E1_3_FD_194555 | JGI IMG/M metagenome (GOLD analysis project Ga0302267, IMG submission 194555) | Peat permafrost microbial communities from Stordalen Mire near Abisko, Sweden - III_Bog_E1_3 | ecosystem: Environmental > Terrestrial > Soil > Wetlands > Peat | place: Sweden: Abisko...
TGGCCACCACTTTTTCAACCGATGTGCTCAAGCGGCAGCTGGCGCCGGTGAGCGATTGGAAACCTTTTCCGCGCTACGCCGACCGCGCCCCATGGCAGGCGCTGCCCGCCGACGCCACCAGCGCGATCCTCAAGCAGGCTGAGGCCACGCTGGGCGCCGATTGGCCGGTGCTGCCCGCCACCGTGTTCCTTGACTTTGCCCGCAACGGCAACCGCTCGCGCTACGAGGCGATGAACTTCGGCCGCCGCGCACGTCTCTCCAACCTGGTGCTGGCCGAGTGCATCGAGGGTAAAGGCCGCTTCCTCGACGACATCGCCAACGGCGTCTGGCTGGTTTGTGAAGAAACCTTCTGGGGAGCGCCTGCTCACATGGGCCTGCAAAAGGCTGGCGTGGGCCTACCAGACGTGAGCGAGCCGGTCGTGGACCTGTTCGCTGCCCAAACCAGTGCCACGCTCTCCTGGACCCACTACCTGTTGGGCGAGCAACTCGCCACCGTGTCGCCGCTGCTACCCAAACGCATTCTGGTTGAAGCCAAACGCCGCATCCTCAACCCCGCTTTTGAGCGCAACGACTTCTGGTGGATGTGGAAGGGAAATGAAGGCACCGGCGGACGCCTGAACAACTGGAATCCCTGGATCAACTCGAATCTTCTGCTGACGAATCTGCTGTTGGAGCAGGACGCCAGCCGTCGCGTCGAGGCAATTGCCAAGATCTGCAAGAGTGTGGACGCCTATCTCGACGACTACTCGGCCGACGCGGCCTGCGAAGAGGGGCCCGGCTACTGGGGCGAGAGTGGCGCTGCCTACTACGACGTCTGTTCGTTGCTGCTTTCCTCCGTGCACGGCACGACCAACGTGCTGGCAGACCCGTTTGTCCGCAAGATGATGCACTACATCTCTGACGTACACATTGCCGGCCGCTTCTCCGTGAACTACGGCGACGCCAGCGCGCTGGCCGGCACGCCGGGAGAGCTGGGCTACCTGATCGGTACAGCCACCGATGACAAAGCACTGGCGGAGTTTGGCGCGTTCTACATGCCGCCTCCCGGCGCTGAGGGTGGACGTCGCGGTGGCGGCGGTATGGGCAGCCTTACCAGCCGCAGCCTCGACAGCCTCTTCAAGCTCGACGAAGCGCGCAAGGCTCCCAAAGCCGACCCCATGGAGCGCGATAGTTGGTACCCTGCGCTCTGCCTGATGACCGCCCGCCAGAAGGCCGGCGCCACCGACGGTTTCTACCTCGCCCTGCAGGCCGCACCCAACCAGCGCAGCCACGGCCACAACGACTCCGGCAGCTTCATCGTCTTCCATGACGGCACGCCGGTGCTGGTGGATGCAGGCACCCAGCAGTACACCGCGCAGACCTTCAGCAAAGACCGCTACAAGATCTGGATCATGCAGTCGGCCTATCACAACCTGCCCACCGTGGGTGGCGTCATGCAGGCTGTGGGCGATGCAAAATACCGCGCCACCGGAGCAAAGTACACCAGCGACGATGCCCATGCTTCCATCGCCCTCAACCTGGCCACTGCCTATCCCGATGAAGCCGGTATTCGCCAGTGGTTGCGCACTACGGAGCTCGACCGTAAGGCGGGCCGAATCCGCGTGCACGAGCAGTTCTCGCTCGCAAAGAAGGTTCCCGTGGTGCTCAACTTCCTCACCCCGCGCACGCCCGATACCACCAAGGCAGGTGCGGTGCGGCTTAGCGCGGCAGACGGCGCGGCGAAAGACGTCTCGCTCACCTACGACTCCACGGCGCTCACGGCCAGCTTTGAGAAGATCGAGCTCACCGATCCTGGCTTGAAGATGACCTGGGGCCAGATGTACCGCGTGCAGCTTACGTCGGCCGTGGTAGACGCCGGCAACTGGACCGTCGAAGTGGTGTAGCAGAACCTGCGCAGCGCGGTCGCGTGCACTGCACGGCCGCGCTGCGCTCAACCAAAGAAAGAGAGAGGCACCATGACCTCCATCAATCGCAGAGAGATGATTGCGGGCGCGGCAGCGCTCCTGAGCCAGCAGCATTTGCCGCTCGCTTTTGCTTTGGAACAGATACCGACAACAGCGGCGCAAGCTCTCATCGGTCCGCCGAAAGACTTGCTCAGTTCCACCTTCACGCCGGAAGTGCTTGCCAAGTCGCTGGCCTCCACAACTGCGTGGCATCCCTTTCCCAAAGCCTCTGATCGAGCTGCGTGGCAGGCTGTTCCAGCTGACCTCGCCGACCTGCTGGTAAAGCGCGCTGAAGCCGTCAACGGCACGCCGTGGGAGTCACTCACCGCCGCCGTCATGCTCGAGTTCAAGCGCACCGGCGACCGCACCCATCACGGCACCATCTACAAGCGCCGCCGCGACCGCCTCAACGATCTGGTGCTCGGCGAGTGTATTGAAAACAAGGGCCGCTTCCTCGACGAAATCGCCAACGGCGTATGGCTCACCTGCGAAGAAACCTTCTGGGGTTTCCCCGCTCACCTGGCGCTGCAAAAGGCAGGCGTAGACTTGCCGGATGCATCTGAGCCGGTGGTCGACCTGTTCGCCGCGCAAACCGCATCGACCGTGGCCATCATCGACTACCTGCTCGGCGCGCAGCTTGACACTGTTTCGCCCCTGCTGCGCCCTCGCATCCACACTGAGGTAAAGCGGCGCGTGCTCGATCCCGCTTTTCTGCGCGACGACTTTTGGTGGATGTGGAACGGCAACGAAGGCTCCGGGCACAGGCTCAATAACTGGAACTCGTGGATCAACTCCAATCTGCTGATGGCCAACCTGCTGATCGAGCCCGATGCCGAGCGCCGCATGAAGGCAATCAGTAAGGTGCTGCGCAGCGTTGACCGCTATCTCGAACAGTACTCGCCCGACGGCGGCTGCGAGGAAGGGCCGGGCTACTTCGTCATGTCCGCCTGCACCTTCTACGAGTGCTGTTGGACGATGGAGTCGGCCACCGGTGGCGCGGCTCATGTGCTCAACCATCCGTTCCTGCGCAAGATGACGCATTTCATCGCCGACGTGCATATAGCCGGCGACTACTACGTGAACTACGCTGATGCACACGGTCAGGATGGTCCTCCCGCCGAGCTCATCTACCGCATCGGTACGGGTACCGGCGACGCCGCACTGGCCGCCTTCGGTGCCGCGCACGTGGTCTCTCATGCGCCTGCGTTCAATGCACTGCGCCTGCAGGATTCGCGCTACATCGACATGTATCTTTCGCGCATGGTCCCTGACATTCTGGCCACCGCCGATGCGCGTAAGGCCGTGAAGAAAGACGCGCTGGCACGCGATAGCTGGTATCCGGCGCTCTGCCTGATGACTGCGCGCGCCAAAGCGGATACGGCTGAGGGTTTCTACCTCGCCGTGCAGGCCACCATGAACGATCGCAGCCACGGCCACAACGACTCGGGCAGCTTCATCGTCTTCCACGACGGCAAACCGGTCTTCATTGATGTGGGTCCTGAGGCCTACTCCGCCAAGACCTTCAGCAAGGATCGTTACACCATCTGGACCATGCAGTCGGCCTATCACAACCTGCCCACCGTCAATGGCGTCATGCAGTCGAGCGCCAAACCAAACTATCGCGCCACCAACGTGCGTTACGCCAGCGACGATGCGCGCGCAAGCCTGGCCATGAATCTGGCCACCGCGTATCCCGACGAAGCGGCTATCGCCCGCTGGGAGCGCACCATTGCACTCGACCGTACCCATGGCCGCGTGCAACTCACGGAGGACTTTCACCTCGCGAGGGCGGGCTCCGTCGCGCTCAGCTTCATGACGCCACGCATCCCAACCCAGGGTGCTAGCGGCAGCGTGGTGCTGAGCCTGGCAGACAAGTCAGCGCGCGCTGTTGAACTGCGCTTCGATCCGGCACTTGCAGTCGCGGCCTTCGAGACCATCAAGCTCGAAGACGCTGACCTCAAACGCATCTGGGGCAGCAATCTCTATCGTGTGCTGCTCACATCAATCGCACCAACCAACGGCGGCGCGTGGAACATCGAAATCGCCTGACGCGCTTCGGTCAGAGCCGCACAACTTACAAGGCGCTGTTCCGCAATCTTTGCGGCGGCGCCTTTGTTCAGTTTCATCTCGTCCGCACGTACCCCTTCCCACTCGGGTGAATACGGGTCTGCGGTGGTACTCTACCGTTTGGCGCATTGCAGGCGATGCGCGCGGGCCGGATCGGAGTAGAGCAAACATGTCGGGAGCAAACAGGCGATGGACGAGGGCCGTTGTTCTGGCTGGATCGGTTGCAGTTTCTTTTGCGCTTGGTGGCGTGGCGCAGCAGCCCGCCGCCCAGGCTGCCACGGCGTTGGCTGGTGACCAGCCCGCTGACCCCGGAGCGGTTGCCCATGACCTGACAGCCGATCTGCATTCCAGGTCGATCCGCGTTGTTATCCGCAAGGTTGCTGACTGGCAACTGGCGCGAGCCCAGGCGCAACCGGCTACCCGCACCTGGGACGCGGGCATGGCTGATATCGGCCTCGTAGCCGCCTCCCATACGCTCGGTGACGCCAAACTGAGCCGCTTCGTCAGCGATGTGGGCGACCACTTCCAGTGGCGCATCGAGCACACCCTTGAGCCCGCCAACAACTACGCGCTGGCCCAGGCGTTCATCGATGTGGCCGGGGGGGATAAGCGGACGCTGGCTGCCATTCGCCTGCGTCTTGACGGCGACCTCCAGGACCCGTTCGATCCCGACCATCCGCTGTGGCTCACGGCCGACGATCTGTTCTTTGAAGCCCCCGCCGCCGCCCAGCTCTCCCTGGTCTACGACGATCCCACCTATGCGGCCTTCGTCAATCGCGAGTGGCACCGTACCGAGAAGCTGCTCTTGAATCCGCAAAAGCACCTGGTCGCCAGCAGCCCTGCGGCCATTGAACAGCGCGAAAAGAACAGCCAGCCTCACCTTACCGCGCGTGCCAACGGCATGATGTTGTCGGGCCTGGTGCGTGTCATTGCGGCCCTGCCCTCCGATGATCCGCTCCGGCCTTTCTACATCTTGCGTTTGCAGGAGATGGCTACCGCCCTCGCCGCTGCCCAGGGCTCTGACGGACTCTGGCGTCCCGGTCTGCTCGACGCCGCCAGCTACCCGCAGCCGGATGTGGCTGGCTCCTCGCTCATCGTTTACGCACTGTCCTGGGGCGTCAATCATCACCAGCTGGAGGCACATGCCTATCTGCCAGTCATTGAACACGCCTGGCAGGGCATGGTGTCGCACGTCTATCAGGACGGCCGTGTGGGCGCCATTCCGCCTCTTGCAGACGACTCCGGTATCTATCCCGCTGGCTCCAGCTACAACTACGGCGTAGGCGCATTTCTGCTGGCCGCTGGTGAGGTTGACGCCGTTTCGCAGCGTCGCCACTGGTAGCGCCTGTTCGCGCTTGCTTCGCTGTGGCAACGGTGATTGACACGTGCCGCCAGCCGCACTAGACTTCCTCAGCCGAACGCACAGCACGCCTTTGCGCGCTGTGCGTTGCGAGCATTGATGGGAGTCCCTTTTTTATGAAGCCTTGGTTGCCCGTTTCTCTTCTGTTGCTCTCTGCCTTTTCCGCCCCAACCCTTCCAGCCATCCAGGCCCTGCCAGCACCCGCTGCCAGCAGCGATGCGGCTGCCGGTATGGCCACCGTGCGCAGCCGCTTCGTACAGTCGGTGCTGCCCGATGGCGTGGCGGCCCAGACTGAAGTAAACGCCCTCGCCGCAAAATATGTCGCCACGCTTCAGCGCGATGGAAGTTGGGCCGACATCGACTACACCAGCCAAGCGCGCTCAGTGTGGACCAACAGCAATCATCTGGATCGGATGCTGGTCATGGCCAAGGCCGCCCGCGTGGTACGCAACGCTGGTCATCCCGATACCGCGCTTGAAGCAAAGATACTGCTCGCACTGCAGTGGTGGACCGATCACGACTACCGCAACTCCAACTGGTGGTGGAATGAGATCGGTGTGCCCAAAGTGACGGGCGAGATCGCCATGCTGCTCGGTCCACAACTGCCCGACGATGCTCGCGCCAAGGTAGTCACCATCATGAAGCGCAGCAACTGGACGAAGTGGACCGGCGCCAACCTCACCTGGGGCGTGGGCATCCAGATTGTCCGTGGCTGCCTTGAGAACGATCCGGCGCTCATCGACGCGGCCTTCCGCCGCATGTACGAGGAGATCAAGATCATGCCGCCCGCAGCGGAGGGTATCGAGCAGGACAACTCCTTCCACCAGCATGGCGTACAACTCTACAAAGGCGGCTACGGGCTCGATTTTGCCAACGACGTGGGCCGTTTCGTCGCCTTCTCCTGGGGCACGCCCTTCCAGATTCCTGCTGATCGCATGGCCATCTTCTCCGCCTTCCTTCTCGACGGCGAGCAATGGATGATCCGCGGCGATGTCTTCGACTACAGCGCGGTGGGACGCGAGATTACACGCGCGGGCAAGGTGGCAGTGCCGCGCGAGACAACCGGAGGCTCCATCTATCCGGCCAATGCGGCTGCCTACGGACTGGGGAATGCCATGGCTCTGCTGGCCGCCGAGCCTACGCCCCGCCAGCAGGAGCTTGCCGCCTTCTCTGCGCGGCTGATGGGCAAGCCCGGCGCGGCAGAATTGACCGGGAACAAGCAGTTCTGGTGCTCGGACTTCATGGAGCATCGCCGCTCGGGCTATGCAACCTCTGTGCGTCTGTTCTCCACCCGCATGCGCAACAGCGAACTAGTCAACCTGGAAGGGAAGAAGTCCGTGCACATGTCGGACGGCGCAAACTTCCTGTACCTCACCGGCGATGAGTACAAAGACGTCTTCGGCGCGTGGGATTGGACGAAGATTCCTGGCACAACCGCCATCCAGGGCACGCTCGATACCGGCGAGAAAGACCCCATAGGCCTGCGCGGCTCCACCACCTTCAACGGCGGCGTCTCTGACGGCGTCTACGGCCTCGCCGCCATGGACCTCAAGCGCGGCGGCCTCACGGCACAGAAGGCATGGTTCTTCTTCGATCGCGAATACGTGGCGCTGGGCGCTGGGATCACGCTCTCTGGCGATTCCACTCACGTCGTGGCCACAGCTGTTAACCAGCCACTGCTTGAAGGCAATGTGCTCTCCAGCGAAGGCTCTGGCGCAGTCACCGGCGCACGCAGCTTTCAGGCCGATCACCCCGTCTGGGTCCATCACGACCGTGTCGGCTACATCTTCGCGCCGCAAACCAAGGTGCAACTGACCGTCGGCCCGCAAACCGGCGCATGGTCTCAGATCGGCACCGGCCCCAGCGCCCCCGTCACCGTGCCCGTCTTCAACCTGTGGATCGATCACGGGCTCTCTCCATCAGGCGCGAGCTACCAATACACCGTCGTTCCTGGCGCAACAGCCGCGCAGACGGCGCAACTAGCCGCGCATCCTGAAGTGGAGGTGCTCGAAAACAGCCAGAAGACCCAGGCCGTCTATAACCACACGCTCAAGCTGGCCGAAATCGCCTTCCGCCAGATGGGCACGCTGAAAACGCCGCTGGGCACAGTGTCCGCTGACCACTCTTGCCTGCTGCTGGTTCGCCAGACCGGGACCACATGGAAGGTGACCGCCTCCAACCCTGAGAACGAGCCGCTCACCCTGCGCATCGCCGTCAAGGGCCACGCAGCAGCCATCGAACTGCCCGGCGGCAACCTGGCCGGTTCAAGCATCACGGTGGAGGTGAAGTGACGGGGACACTGCAACTCTAAGAACCAGTCCACAAACCGGCATACAGGCACGGAAACCGGCCTGCAAGCATTGCGGCGGGGGGGCTCCCGGAGGGAGCCGTCGAAAATAGCCCAGGGTGAAGTCCGCCTCAGCGGACGGAACCCTGGGATGGTCCGAGAACAAGCAGCCCCGTCCCGGCGGGACGGACGAACAGCGCCGTTTCCCCTGAATCAACCAACGGCTCTGCTTCCGCGGCAGAGCTGTTGGTGTTTGTAGAACGGTGCAGCGTAGAATGTCGCCAATGCAAAAAGCCCTGCTCAGGGAGCAGGGCTTTCGTGGTGATGGATGAACTTGCCATTGTTGCCGATCCAGCGCGGATGAGGCTGACAACTGGAAACAGACGACTGATCTAGTGCTTGTCCGCCGCCGATGCCAGCTTGGCTTCGGCTTCGGCGATGACGCGCAGAGCCTCGTCGTAGGCCGCTTCGCTCTCTCCGGCTTCCTTCCACATCTTTTCGCCGCGCACCACTTGCTGCTCGGCGCGGTCGCGGTCAATCTCTTCCGGCTTCAGTGCATCAGAGGCCAGAATGGTCACGCGGTCGCCCAGAACCTCGACAAAACCCCAGCTGACGTTCAGGCGCAACTGGCCTGTTTCGCTCGCCGCGGCGCCGCAAATGGTCACATCGCCAGCGCCCAGCTCGGCCACCAGCGGCGCGTGCCCGTACAGCACTTCGAAGTGCCCGGTCTTCGAGGGCAGCTCGACCGTATCGGCCGCGCCCTCAAACAGCGTGCGCTCCGGCGTCACCAGCCGTACGCGAAGTTGATTTGTTTCCTCTGCCATATGCCAGTTCTCAGTTCTCAGTCTTCAGTTCTCAGTTTTCGGGCTGCCAACCGATTCCCGCAGCAGCAATGCCTCGCGGGAACCGGCTGACAACTGAAGACTGGCAACTGACTACTGCTTTTTACGCCGTTGCCTTCAGTTGTTCTGCCTTGACCAGCACATCCTCGATGCCGCCCTGCATGTAGAAGGCCTGCTCGGGAATATCGTCGTACTTGCCGGCGATGATTTCCTTGAAGCTGCGCACCGTGTCGGCAATCTTGACGTACTTGCCGGCGATGCCGGTGAACTGCTCGGCCACGTGGAACGGCTGCGACAGGAACTTCTGCACCTTGCGGGCGCGTGCCACGGTGAGCTTGTCCTCTTCCGACAGCTCATCGATACCCAGAATGGCGATGATGTCCTGCAGATCCTTGTAGCGCTGCAGAATCCTCTTCACGCCCTGCGCCACGTCGTAGTGCTCCTGGCCCACGATGCGCGCGGAGAGAATGCGCGAGGTCGAAGCCAGCGGGTCTACAGCGGGATAAATGCCAAGCTCAGACAGAGGCCGGCTCAACACAGTGGTAGCGTCCAGGTGAGCAAAGGTGGTCGCCGGCGCAGGATCGGTCAAATCGTCGGCGGGCACGTACACAGCCTGCACCGAAGTGACGGAACCCTTGCTGGTCGAGGTGATGCGCTCCTGCAGTTCGCCCATCTCCGTGGCCAGGTTAGGCTGGTAACCCACGGCCGAAGGCATACGGCCCAGCAGCGTGGAAACCTCGGAACCGGCCTGCGTAAAGCGGAAGATGTTGTCGATGAACAGCAGCGTGTCAGAGCCTTCGACGTCGCGGAAGTACTCGGCGACAGTGAGGCCGGTCAGCGCCACGCGAAGACGGGCTCCGGGAGGCTCGGTCATCTGGCCGTACACCAAGGCGCACTTCGACTCCTCAAACTTGCCCGGCTTGATCACGCCCGACTCGCTCATTTCGAGCCAAAGATCGTTGCCCTCGCGGGTACGCTCGCCTACGCCGGCAAACACGGAGTAGCCGCCGTGGTTCTTGGCCACGTTGTTGATCAGCTCCATGATGACGACCGTCTTGCCCACGCCGGCGCCGCCAAACAGGCCGATCTTGCCGCCCTTCAAAAAGGGCTGGATCAGATCGATGACCTTGATGCCGGTCTCGAACATCTCCTCGTGGGTTGACTGCTCGTCGAACAGCGGCGCGGGCCGGTGGATGGGCATGCGCGTCGTCTCGCCAATGGGGCCGAGCTCGTCCACAGGCTCGCCGACCACGTTGATCACGCGGCCCAGCGTCTGCTTGCCCACCGGAACGCGGATCGGGCCGCCCAGATCGTGGGCATTCATGCCGCGAACCATGCCGTCGGTGGCCTGCATGGCAACCGTGCGGACGCGGCCTTCGCCCAAGTGCTGCTGCACTTCGAGGATGACCGAAATGGGCGTGGGCACCGTAAAGCCCTCGCTGGTAACGTGCAGCGCCTGATAGATGGGCGGCATCGTCGCTTCTTCAAACTGCACGTCCACGGCCGGGCCGGAGACCTGAATTACTTTGCCGATGTTCTCTGCCATGTCTTTGCCTTCTTAGAGCGCCGCTGCGCCTGAAACAATCTCGATGATCTCCTTGGTAATGGCCGCCTGGCGCACGCGATTCATATGCAGCGTGAGCGAGTCGATCATGTCCGAGGCGTTGTTGGTTGCCGAATCCATCGCCGTCATGCGGGCCGCGTGTTCTGCGGCGACCGACTCCGTCATGGCGTGGTACAGCACGGAAAACACAAACTGCGGAAGCAGGCCGGCGAAAAGTTCCTCGGCGGGCTGGTCGTAGATGTAGTCCACGTTCGAGGTGCCGAACTTCTTGGCTTCCTCGTCGGCTTCGGCCGTGTCAGCCGCTTCCAGCTCAATGCCAGCCGAGAGAGCCGCTTCGGCGGCGCGCTCGCGCTCTTCGCTGGTCTGTTCCGTTGCACCGGTAATCTGCGGAGCGGAGAGGTCGATCAACGGCAACAGCCGCTCCACCACCAGGCGCTGCGAGATGACGGACTTGAACTCGTTGTAGACCACGTAAACGGCGTCGATCTCCTCATGCACGTAGCGGGAGATGATGCTCTCGGCCAGGTCGTGTACGCGGCTCGTTTCGAGCTTGAGCAACATGCCGGGATGATCGCCTGTGACCTCAACTGCGGCCTTGCGTTCGCGCACCGGTCGGGTTGTGCCTTGCTCGTCGATCTTCTCCACGTACTCGGCCACCGGATAGCGGCGGCGCATCAGGTCGCGAGCCTTGCGGCCCACCGCCTCCACGTCGATCTCCTTGTCCGGGTTGCCGCCGATGAACTGGAAGGCCGTCTTGAGGATGTTCGAGTTGAATGCGCCCGCAAACCCCTTGTCGCCGCTGATAACCACCAGCAGCACACGCTTTTCGGGCCGCGTCACAAACAGCGGATTCTTGAGGTTGCCGCTCGCGTCGTCATAGAGGTCCACGCGTCCGGTCAGCGACGTCAACACGCTGGTGATCATCTTTGCGTAAGGCCGCGCGGCCATTGCGCGTTCCTGCGCACGGCGCAACTTGGCCGCCGAGACCATCTTCATGGCCTTGGTGATCTGCCGCGTATTTTTGACGCTGCGGATGCGGCGTCGTAGATCGAGTACATTCGCCATAATTCAGTTCTCAGTGTTCAGTTGTCAGTCTTCAGTTCCCAGCCTTGCGCGCTGATAACTGAAAACCGACAACTGACAACTCTTACGCTGTGACTGCTGCCTGTTCCGCCTTGAAGTTCGCCGAGTACTCCTTGAGCGCCGCGTGCAGCTTGCCGCGCAGGTCGTCATCGAGCGTCTTCTTCTTGGTGAGTTCGTCAAGGAGTTCGGTCTGCGCGGCTGCAAAGTACCGGTAGAGACCGTTCTCAAAGGCGCGAATCTCTGGGATCTGCAGATCATCCAGGTAGCCCTGCGTGCCAGCGAACAAAACCACTACCTGCTGCTGCCAGCTGAGCGGCTGGAACTGCGGCTGCTTGAGCAGTTCGGTCAGGCGCGCGCCGCGGTTGAGCTGCTTCTGGGTCAGCGGGTCAAGGTCGGAGCCGAACTGCGCAAAGGCCGCCAGTTCGCGGTACTGCGCCAGATCCAGTTTCAGCGTCGAGCCAACCTGCTTGACCGCCTTGATGGCCGCCGAGAAGCCCACACGCGAAACCGAGAGGCCCACGTTCACAGCCGGACGAACCCCCGAGTTGAACAGATCGGTTTCCAAAAAGATTTGGCCGTCGGTGATCGAAATAACGTTGGTCGGAATGTAGGCCGAGACGTCGCCCGCCTGGGTCTCGATGACCGGAAGAGCAGTGAGCGAACCGCCACCACGCTTGACGCTCATCTTCGACGAGCGCTCGAGCAGGCGAGAGTGGAGATAGAACACGTCGCCCGGATAAGCTTCGCGGCCCGGCGGACGGCGGAGCAAGAGCGAAATTTCGCGGTACGCCATGGCGTGCTTCGACAGATCGTCGTACATCACCAGGGCGTGCTTGCCGTTGTCGCGGAAGTACTCGCCGAGCGCGGTGGCGGCGTAGGGAGCCAAGTACAGCATCGGCGCTGGCTCAGAGGCCGAGGCGGCCACGATGATGGTGTGACCCATGGCGCCGGCTTCAGTCAGCGTCTGCACCACCTGAGCGATCGAAGAGCGCTTCTGGCCGATGGCGCAGTAGATGCAGATCAGATCGTTCTTGGCGTTGTTGATGATCGTGTCCAGCAGCACGGCGGTCTTGCCCGTCTGGCGGTCGCCGATGATCAGCTCGCGCTGGCCACGGCCAATCGGAATCATGGCGTCAATGGCCTTGAGACCGGTCGCCATGGGCTCGCGCACCGGTTGGCGGTCGATGATGCCGGGAGCGATGCGCTCCACGGGCAGCGTCTCGGTGGTCGCAATCGGTCCCTTGTCGTCGATCGGCATACCCAGCGCGTTCACTACGCGGCCAATCATCGCCGGACCCACAGGCACGCTCAGAATCTTGCCTGTGCGTTTCACCTCGTTGCCTTCGCTCAGCTCGGTGTAGTCGCCTAGAATTACAGCGCCCACCGAGTCTTCTTCCAGCGAAAGCGCCAGGCCCGCGATGCCGTGCGGAAAGCTGAGCAGTTCGCCAGACATGACCTTGTCGAGGCCGTGCAGGCGGGCGATGCCGTCACCCAGCGAGGTGATGGTCCCGACCTCGTCGACCTGGACCTTCGAGTCGTAGTTCGCGATCTGTTCGCGAAGGAGTTGCGTAATCTCGTCTGCCTTGATCTGAGCCATTTGCGTTCCTCAGGGATCAGGGGTCAGGGATCAGGGATCAGCTCAACATCTACCGTCCCGTATCTCCTAGCGCCCTCTCCCTCAATTCCGATTCCTTAAGTAACTGCCTTACCGGCCTTTGCCAGAAGGCAGGTTCTGATCCCTGACCCCTGACACCTGATCCCTTGACCCGCGTTAGCTGGCCAACAAAGTTTCCTTCAACCGCTCCAGCCGGCCCTTGACCGAACCGTCGTACACTGTGGAGCCGATGCGTACCACTGTGCCACCCAGCACCGCGGTGTCGAGCTTGAATGTAGCTTCCACCTTGGCTCCGGCCAGCTTTGCAACCTCGGCCACCAGCGCGGCGCGCTCGTCGGCGCCCAGCTCGCGGGCCGTCACAATCTCAGCCTGGCGAATCCCAGACTGCTCCTGAAGAATCTTGCGATACGCCTGGGCCACTTCCACCACGCCACCGATGCGGCCGTTGTCAATCAGCACCGCAAGCAGGTTGCGCAGCTCTTTCAGGAGCCCGAGTTTGGTGTTGAGCTTGTCGAGCAAGCCCACCTTTTCGATTGCCGGAATAGCGGGGTTCGTAAAGAAGCTCTGCAGCTCGGCGCTGCCATTCCATGTGGCTACAAAGTCATTCAACTGCGCGTCGATGGCGGCCGTATCGAGCTTGGCGGCGGTAACCACATCGGCGAATGCCTGAGCGTAGCGGGAAACGTAGGCTGCCATTAGTTCTTTCCTCCCTCAGACGCGCTGGAGACGAACTCGGCGATCAGTGCGCGGTCAATCTCTGGCGTCAGGGCCAACTGTTTGGCGGCCTGCTCAATGGCCAGTTCGGCGGCAAAGGTGCGCAGATTGCGGCGGGCCTGTGCGGCGGCCGCGTTCAGCTCCTGCTCGGCCGAGGCTACGATGCGCGTCTTCTCTTCTTCGATGGAGGCCTTGATGCGCTGTTCGTCGGCCTTGCTTTCGTCTTCAACCTGGGCGCGGAATTTGGCAATCTCCTCGTCGAGTCCGGAGAGCCGGGCTTCGACGGCTGCCAGCCGTGCATTGGCGTCGGTCGTGGCCTTGCGTGCCTCATCCAGCGAAGAACTCAGCGTCACGGAGCGCTTGCGCATGGTCTTGGGCAGCACCTTGCTCAGCGGAATGCCCACGCCGAAGAAGATGATGGCGAAGTTGACGAACAGGAAGATGGTGGCCGTAGTGTCGCGCGACAAGCCGGTTGCGCCTGCAACCCACTTGACGATGGCGCCGTTCACCAGAAATCCGTGCTCCTGTTCTTCCGGGGTAGGCTTGGCTTCCGTTCCGCCTTCGGTCTTGGCGGGCGTAGCGGGAGAAACATTCTCCATGCTCGCTGTGCTGAAAGACTTTCCTACGGAGTGCGGCTTTTCGGGGTTCGGCGGCTGAATTTGGCTCGCTGCCTGCCCGAGTACCCGAACAGGAACTGCGATCAGCGACAAAAACGCTACGGCTGCTGCGGCAGTGCGGAAAATGCTAAATAATCTGCGCGAATGCGGCATGAAAACTCTCGGTTTTACTGGAAGCGAATCGTTCAACGGACGCCTCCGGCGGTGGCAGGCAGTACGGCGCGAACCACTTGCGCGGCTAACTCGCCTGCGGAGGAGAGAATCGACGTGCGGGCGCTGGCAGCCTCGGCTTCCACTTCAGCCCGGGCCTGGGCCAGCTTGCTGCTGGCAGCCTTGCGGGCCGTATCCAGGGCGGCATCACGCTCGGCGTTCCACTGCTTCACGCGTTGCTCGCGAATCTTGTAGGCCTCGGCACGGGCCAGCCGAAGCTTCTCGGCGTACTCGGCCGTGCGCGACTCAGCGCGGGCGATCACCCTCTCGGCGTCTTCCATGGCGCCCTCGGTCAGGTCGCGGCGTTTCTTCAGGGTAGCGCTCAACGGACCCTGCACCAGGAACTGATAGACCAGCACTAACACGATGAAAAGAATCATCGTGGGGATGGCGCCGATGAGCAGGGCTTCGATTTGTTGGAGGATCAGTTGCATGGCTGTACCGGTAAGCCCCGGCTTTCTGAAGAGGTTTACTTTCAGAAGAGAATGAAAGCGTGAAACACCTTCTTTTTAACAGGGTGGGCTGGCCAAGTCAACGCAACGGGACCATTTGGACACGCACCTGTGACTGCAATCACGAATTGAGGAACGCGGCATAAAAAAGAACTTGCTTTCGCGCGCAACAAGCCTACACTGGATGTACAACCTAGACCCGGTCCAGGGTCCAGCGGGCAGACGGTCATGGGAAGCTATTCCACTCCCATCCCAGTCGGCCCGCTTCTTCATTTTCAGGGCCGGATCAATCGGCGGCCAGCACTCACCAAGCCTCCGGCTCAGCCGGAAGACGCCTATCCCCTATTCCCTATCACTTCGATCCCACCGCGTCCTTGTCCACGGTCAGCAGTCCCTGCCCGCGCAACCAGCTTTCCAGTAGATTCGGCCACTGGTCCAGCGCTTGGTCGCCTTTGCCCAGGCCGGAGCCGTGCGCGCCATTGGCAAAGATGTGGAACTCGGCCGGAACGCCGTTCTTGAGGAGCGCTTCATAGAAGGCCAAAGCCTGCTCCACCGGCACTGTTTTGTCGGTGGTGGTGTGGTAAAGGAAGGTGGGCGGCGTGTCTTTGGTGACGAACAGCGTGGGCGTATAGGCGGCGCGCAGCGCCTCGCACTTGTCCATCAGGTCGAACAATTTGCAATAGCTCAAATGCGAGGTGTCGCTGGAGATGGCGCCCAGCCACGCGTAGCCCAGGATCAAGAAGTCCGGCCGGCTGGAGACGCGCTCCACCGGGTCGGCCGCGTCCGGCTTGCCCTGGATAAACTGCGTACCAGCGAGCCCGGCCAGATGTCCCCCTGCCGAAAAGCCGATCATCCCGATGCGGTTGGGGTTCACCTTGTACTCGGCGGCATGGGCGCGGATCAGTTGCACGGCGCGGCGCGCGTCGTAGAGCGGCACCGGCAGCACATAGCCGTGCGAGGTGAGCCGGTAGCTCAGGATGAAGGCGCGGACGCCGCGCGCGGCAAACCAGTGCGCCACTTCGCCACCCTCCAGGTCGCCGGCCAGGCCGCGATAAGCCCCCCCTGGGTTGATCACCACCGCCGTGCCGTTGGCCGTACCCACGCGCGGCGACACAATGGTCAATGTGGGAATGTCTTCGCAGGCCGTTCCCTTGGCCTCAGGCGCGTCGCCCGGCCACAGGCGGATGGTCTGAACGTTGAGAAAGCCGTTGTCGTTGCCCGCGGTGGCGCAGGGCGAAAGCTGGGCGTGTACAGCGGTGGAGGCAAGCAGGCAACCAGCAAGCAGAGCAAGGAATTGTTTCATCGGAGACCTCATGAGCGTTCGCGAGGATTATAGCGAACGCAAGCGGGTCAAACTCGGATATGGTCTTGGGACGGGGGCAAGCGGATGCGGCGAGCAGTCTTCGGTTTACTTGCAATGGGCGCACTGTCGATTGGTATGCAGGCCAACAGCTTTGGCAAGAATCCACAAGGCAGCTTTCCTTCCTGCCGGCCACTGCGGATTGCCGCGCCTGGTGGACGCTGGACGCTGTTTTCACCCACTCTGGCGCCCAATTGCCCAACTGCAAAAGACCCGGACCCAGCAGCCCAGGGTATCGGCAATGACTACGGCGTGGAACTGTTCCTGGAAGACGTGGCCACCCACCACCGAAGGGCAGTCACCTTTGAGGGCTACGACGGTGAAGCTGGCTGGTCTCGGTCAGGCTTGGCATTCTTCGTCAATGACCACATCGGAAGCAACAGCACGGAATCGTCCTTGTTCTTTGCCGATTCGCTGCGCTCGATCGACGTGGCAAGAGCCATTCGGATCGCCGATCCGGACGCCAGACGCTACTTCGAGGTCCACAGCTACTTTTGCGCGAAGAAATGGCTGGATGACCGCACTGCGCTGGTCCAGTTGTGCGGGCACACAGACGAGTATCCCAGTATGAGGTTCGACTTCCGTTATCGGGTGGATCTCGACGGCCATGCGCAGCGGCTCTCACAGTCCATCAGCGCAGCCGCCGGCCATCGTTACGATTGCGAGTAAAGCGCGCTTTTTTGTGTCAGTCCGCTCAAAGCCACAGAATGGCGTGCTCCGGCGATTGTTCCTGCTCGGCCTGCCAGCAGAGTCTCTCCGCCAGCTCAAATCCGTAGCGCGCAAAATAATACGCAGCTCCGTGCAGCCGTTCCTGCAACATGCCCTGTGGATAGATCGCGGTGGTCAGCATTTGCGCGGCGCGGCCCAGCGTGGCCTCGCGCTGCAGTTCGTAGCCGGCGGCCAGTCTGCGCAGGCGGTTCATCTGGTAGCGCATCTTGCTGGCCGAGGTGCGAGCTGAGCTGCCCAGGCCCTCGTCGAGCGACGCCAGCCAGCCCACTGCTGCATCCAACTCGGTTTCCAGCGCCTGCCCGGCGGTCTTGATCCGCATCCGGCCTTCGCTGGGCATGGCGTGCTCGGCCAGTTGCTGCGCCAGCGCGTCGGCCGTCACGCCAAACAGTTTTTCCGGAGCCAGATCGTGGCGGCGCAGTTGCTCGGCTACCGCCGGCTCAATCAGCGTGGCGGAAAAGCGCGGCGCGGGCTGCGTCTGCCGGCCCAGAATGCGCTCGTAGAGCACCGCGCCCTGCGCAAAGTAGGCCAGCTCGGCCGGTCCACCGATGATCTGCGAGGTGGAGAACAGGAAATCCTGAAAAACAGGCCGCAGCAGCGCCGAGGGCGAGATGCGCTCGGGTTCGCTGTCCAGAATGCCCGTCAGCTCGGCCTCTGACAGAAACTGCCGTCCGGCCAGCCACAGTCCACGCGGCTCGGCGGCGGTGGGCGCAAGCCGTTTCAGAGCTTGGCGCACGCCGGTTTTGCCGTCGACAAGAAACAACAGGCTCGACTGCGAACCCACGGCCACCTGCGCGTGGTAACCGGCGGCCTGTAGATGGCGGTCGCGTTCCAGCAGCGCTTCGTGGAGCTCATCGGCCCGCTCAATGGCGGCGCGCAGCACGGGCGCACCCAGGCGATGGAATCCGCGCCCGGAGGCGTCCACCATCAGCAGGCCCTGTGCGGCAAAGGGCTGGCGATAGAAATCGGCAAAGGCCTGGGCAAAGGTACGGCCGGGTTTGTAGGCCTCGGTCAGCGCGTCCATGGCGAAAGAGTCGCCCAGGAGCTGCCAGGCGCGGTCCAGCAGGGGACCAATGGAGGCGTCGATCTCGATTGCGCCCACCGGGCGGCCGGCTACCAGCGGCGTCTGGGGTACGTACTTGAGCCTCGCCAGCTCGCGCCCGGCAGGGAACACCACGTGGTCGATCTCAGCAAAGTCGTGGTCGTCGGTCGCCAGCCAGAATAGGCCCACATGCGGACTGCCGGCCGCTGTGGCTTGGCGCGCGCGCGCGATGGCGCTGGCAGCTTTGAACGGCGTATAGAGCGGACCGCCAAACAGGCCCACCTGCTGGCCGGTCATCACCGTGCCCGCGCCTTGCCGCAGGGCTTCCAGCGAGGGCTGAGAGGCGGCATCGGAGTTCTGTTCGGCCACCAGCCTCGCCAGCTCTGGCCAGTGCGCGGGAACCGCAGGGCGCGTGTACCACGGCTGGTCCCACTGCACTGCGCTGTAAAAGGCGCGGGCCTCCGGCGCTGAGGCGCAGAAGTCCAGGAAGAGCCGGTGCAAGCCGGGCACGACGGTAATGGGATAGGTGGCGGTGGTTGGCAATTCAATCACTTCCGTCGTTGCTCTCTCGATGTGCGAAGTTGGCGTCCTGAACCGGCGGCGTGCCGGGCGGCAAGGGTAGCCCTTGTTAAGGATGCCACGGCGGGGCGGCAAGATGCAGAAGTGCGCGCACAGCAATCGCCCGGTGCTTATACTCGAATTGAACCGTTCCCCCGCGCGGCGTCCATTCCAGAACGTCCAGCGAGCGGCAAACAACCCCGGCCGTCAGGCCGGAAAGGTGAGGATGGAATGCCCAAGACCGTGAAGGCGAAACCCGCCAGCAAGAAGGCCAGCGCCGTGAAGAAGCCGGTGGCGGCAAAAAAGGCTGTCACAAAACCGAAGGCCAAAAAGAAGGCAAAAAAGGCCGTTGTGGCTCCCGTCGTCGAGCAGAAGGCGCAGCTGCTCAGCTCTGAGGTGGTCTTCCAGGGGCCGCTGTTCCGTGTGCTGCACGACAAGCTCATCGAGCCCGATGGCACGGCGAGCGAGCGCGATGTGATCCGCCACAATGGCAGCGTCGTCATCCTGGCGATCGACAGCTCCAAGAGCAAGAAGAATCCCTGGATCGTCATCGAGCGGCAGTATCGCCACGCCGCCAACCAGTACCTGTGGGAGCTGCCGGCCGGCAAGCTGGAGCCGGGCGAGGATGCTCTCGAAGGCGCACAGCGCGAGCTGGGCGAGGAGACCGGCTATGCGGCCAAGAAGTGGAAGCCGCTGGTCGAGTATTATGCCTCGCCGGGCTTCCTGGGCGAGTCGATGAAGGTCTTCCTGGCCGAGGGCCTGGTGGCCGGCGATGCCCATCCGGAAGAGGACGAAAAGATCGAGTTCCGCCTGGTCAAGCTCAACGACGTGCTCAAGATGATCGACAAGGGCATGATCCTGGACGGCAAAACCATGACCAGCGTGCTGCTCTACGCCCGCAAGCTGGGCGGCGGACGCAAAAAGTAGCCTGCCGTAAAGCATTGGCAGAGAACAAGGTACTGAGATGGGCCGGCAAATTGTGCCGGCCCATCTCATTTTGTGAATTTCTTTCCTTCAAATCAAAAAACCTTTCGCGAAAATTCTGCGTCCTATGTGATACCGGCGCGGATTCCCCTCCGACTGCCGGGCACTACCAGCTCGAAGCAAAGAAAGGCAGGAGCCTGTGGCTCAGTACAAAGGGAAGGTCAAGTGGTTCAACAACGCCAAGGGTTACGGTTTTATCGGCCGTGACGATGGTCCGGATGTATTCGTTCACTACTCAGCGATCCAGTTGGACGGATACAAGACGCTCAAAGAAGGCGACGAGGTCGAGTTCGACGTCGTGGAAGGGCAGAAAGGACCCCAGGCGGACGCGGTAATTCGCTTCCGCGACAGCGCCAGTAGCGCCAGCACCGCGGCTTAGTCAGCTCTGGCGTTTGCGCTGTCCTGCACCGTTTTTCACGGTGCAGGAAAACTGTGCTCCAAAATCGGTACTTTGTCACAATCCGTTGTAGATCGGGCCACTGGGGCGGTCGCCTTGCCCACCGCGATGGTCGCCTTGCATGTTTTCTACCCTTTCTCAGCCCACTGGCTGGCTGGTGGCGCTACCACTAGTCGGCCAGTGAGGGATCTATAGATCCCCAATTGGAATACTGTCTAGGCTTCCCACCCATCTTCGCGATAAAGCTTGCGAAATGGATGGGGCACGGTATTTCTAGTTGAGGGCCGGATACATAAAGAACCTGTCCACAAACCGGCCCGTAATCATTGCGTCAGGTTTGCTCCCGGAGGGAGCGGTCGAAAATAGCCCAGGGTGAAGTCCGCCTCAGCGGACGGAACCCTGGGATGGTCCGAGAACAAGCGGCCCCATCCCAGCGGGACGGACGAACAGCGCCGCAGCTCATCGACCCATCGACCACGAATCATTTCCGCAGCCAACCAGCAGAATTCTCCCCCGGCGAAAAACGCAAGACTTACCGGAAAAACCATAAAGCGAGTTTGTGGACGTATTCTGCAGACCCCATCCACATTTCGCCGACTTTGCTGGTGGCTCTCTATTCCCACTGGCCGCCATTTCCAAACCGTTGAAACTGGCGCATAATTCCCAGTACCGTGCCGCGCAAAGCGCAGCCGGTTTATATCGAGATAGGGATAGGTGCGCCATGAGCCTGCTTCACCAGGACACACCGGATGAGATCGACGATGCCGCACGCGGCGAGGAGTTTACCAAGGGCAGCAGCCACGTCACCATCGCGGCTGTAGTAGCGGCTGTGGTAGTCACCCTGGCTCTGGCTTTCTACTTTGTGGCCGGGCAAAAGCCAGCGGCAGCCACGGGGCAGCTTCTGGCTGTATGGGTGCATCCGCAGCACACGCAGACCTCCGGCCTTGACGCCAACGGCGATCCCGCTCCGGTGGAGACTTCCGATCAAATTCTGGTCTTTGCAAAGGTGAGACTTACCAATCGTAGTCAGCATCCGCTCAGCCTGGCCAGCATTACGGCGAACGCCAAAATGCCCGACGGCATCCACTCCTGCTACGCGGCTTCGCTTCCAGACTACGACCGGATCTTCATTCTCTATCCCAACCTGCCGGTTCCGCACGACAAGGGGCTGCCGCTCAATATGATTCTCGATCCCGGCCAGAGCATCGAAGGCACCTTTGTTTCCGCCTTCAAAATGACCCCGCCGGAGTGGGCCGCGCACACCGGGCTGGACTTCAGCGTCTCATTCCGCTATCAGCCCAGCCTGGTGCTTGTGCCACAAGGCGCAATTACGGAACAATAGGCGCCGGCGCGTTCTTGGGCGTCGACAGGTAACCGGAGATCTGGTTCTTGGCGCCGATCGAGTTGATCACGATCTCGAACAGGGCCGGTTCCTTGCCGCTGTAGAACTGCAGCGGCTCGTTCACGTTGCGGTCCTTCTTTTCGTACTTCTTGTCGTCCGCGTAAACGTCGAGCGTGAACTTGTTCTTCTTCTGGTCGGTCTTCTTCAAATCCAGGCTCACCGTGCCCACCGGCTTCTTCTGGCCCTTGGTCAGCGTGAACTCGTAGTAGTTGCGGTCGCCTTTGTGCTTCAGAACTTCCAGCTCGTCGTGGTTGCGTGCAATCAAGCTCGAATGGTCGCTCAGGTCGCCCTTCATCGAGGTCAGCTGCGAGATGGCCGTCGCCAGATCGTTCTTGGTCTTGCCCAGGTCGGTCTTCACGCCGCCCACATCGGTCTTGACGTTGGAAACCTCATTGGAGACGCTCGACACCTGCTGTGCGGTCTGCTTCTGCGCGCTCTCCAGCCGCTGGGCGTTGGCCTCGGAAGCCTCTTCGCGACGCACAATCGCGTCGGCGCGGGCATCCATCTGTGCCTGTGTCAGGCCCAGTGACTTGCCCAACTCCTCGGTGGCCACACGCAGCCGTGCATCGGTCTCGCGCAACTCAGCGGCCAGTTTCACGTTCTGCTGCTTGGCGTCCGCCAAGTCGGTCTGCTGGGTGGCCACTCGGCCGCTCAGCGAATAGCTCCAGATCAGCCCGCCAATGGCTGCCACAAGAGCCAGTACTATGACTCCCAGCAACGCATTGGAAAAACTCCGCGGGGTCTCATCGATATCGCTCATCTTTACCTTTCTTTTAGCGTGCAACGGGGTCTTATATCCTGTTGCCGCATCTGCGCGCCACTCTAACAGGAGACGCGGTTGAAGGGAACTCTATCTTAGCCAGGCCAAGCTCCCTTGGGTTTTCGCGGCCGGTGATCGGCTACCGAGCCTCTCAGCGCTTTCCGCCGCGCGTCTCCGGGGAAACTCCAGCATATCGAAGATGGCCGCGTCGTGCAGCTTAGCTGTGGCATTCAAACTAGCCTTCCCTACTCCAAAATACTGGCCACATCTGACCGTTCCGTCCCGCAATTCGTGACAATTACCGAACCGTTCCGTTATAAACATCTTTACCGCTTCTTTTGCCGCTGGACCTGGACCTGCAAGCAAGCGCACCTGCCCGTAATGGGCGCAGGACCGCAGGTTTGCCAGCGCCGGGCCGCTTCTTATAACTCTACGCTGGCCGCTACCATGGCCGGCACATGGACCATGTTTCTTCTTTTCGTCATCCAGGCAAAGGGGAATTCGAGCGTATGGCAAGTGCAACGGGTGCAAAAGGACTGGAAGGAATCGTAGCGGCCAACTCTGGAATCTGTTGGATCGATGGCGACGAGGGCGTACTGAGCTATCGCGGCATCGACATCCACGATCTGGCCGAAAACTCCACCTTTGAAGAGACGACATTCCTGCTGTGGAACGGCTTTCTGCCCAACGAACTGGCCCTGCGCGACTTCTCCACGCATCTGGCCATGGCCCGCCGCCTTGACCAGCGCATCATCGGCATGATTGCCAACTTCCCCCGCGAAGCCTCGCCCATGGAAGTGCTGCGTACCGCCGTCTCGGCGCTCAGCCTCTACGATGCCGACGAGAAAGACAACTCGCACGACGCCAACGTCCGCAAGGCCTTCAACCTCACCGCGCAGTTCGCCATGATCGTGGCCATCTACGACCGCCTGCGCAAGGGCAAGGACGTAATTCCACCAGACCGCTCGCTCTCCCATGCCGCCAATTTCCTGTGGATGCTCAACGGCGAAAAGCCTTCCGAGACCGCCGTCAAGACCATGGACATGGCGCTGGTGCTGCACGCCGAGCACGAGCTGAACGCCTCCACCTTTGCTGCCCGCGTCATCGCCGCCACCCTGGCTGACATTCACTCCGCCATGACCGGCGCCATCGGCGCGCTCAAGGGCCCGCTGCACGGCGGCGCCAACGAGGGCGTGATGCGCCTGCTGCTCACCATCGACAAGGCCGGCGCAGATCCGGTCGAATACGTGAAGAACATGCTGGCCGCCAAGCAGAAGATCTCCGGCTTCGGCCACCGCGTGTACAAAACCGAAGACCCCCGCGCCACCCACCTGCGCGAGATGAGCAAGAAGCTCGGCTACGACTCCGGCGAGCCCAAGTGGTATGAGATGTCGCGCGCCATCGAGCTCTACATCAACGCCGACAAAAAGCTCAACGCCAACGTCGACTTCTACTCTGCTTCGACCTACGCCACACTGGGCATCGACATCGATCTCTACACGCCCATCTTCGCCATCAGCCGCATCTCCGGCTGGGCCGCGCACGTCATCGAGCAGCTTGACGACAACCGCCTAATCCGCCCCCGCGCCGAGTACATCGGACCCGAGTATCCAGCGGTGTATGTGCCGCTGGGCGAGAGGCCGTAAGCGCATTCTGAAGCAACTTTCAGTGAGAAGGCTGCGTCTAGCTGAACAGAGGCATCTAGCGATGAAGACAAAGCTCGTTCTTGCTCTTTCTGCTTTTTTCGTGATTTCAGCGAGTGTGGCTGCCGTTGGTCAGCGGCTTTTTCCCGTTCAAGGTCCTGCGGCAGCCCAGGTACCTCCGCCGCTCTTTACCGCCAAGCTCACGAATTACCTGGGAAAAGCGGGAAAAATCTCTCTGCAGCAAGTCAACGGAGAATCATTCCAGGGAACGTGGTCGATCGTGACGGCGACCTTCGTGAACACCAAAACTTCGGGTAGCCCAGCAGGCTATCCACCGCAACCGAATCTGGCCTCTGCCTGGGACGTTATCTACGGATCGGGATACTATCTTTCTGCGATTCTGGGCAGCGAAAACGTCGGTGAGGCAATCGCTACCGGAGATCACGGAACCGTTCTGCAGATCGAATTTCATCGCGAACAATTAGGCGTGCCGGAAGACAATCATTTCGGCGTAGCGGTGGACAACAAAGGCAACATTTACAAAGTGGTCTTGTAGAAGACGCAGGATTCAGAGACAAGTGAAGGCCCGGAACAGGCCTTAGCAGCCTGTGGTTCAAGTCGAGAATGATGAAAAACCGTCCCTCAAAGGCTAATGCCCATGTTTATTTTGAGCCACTTACGGCACAACTAAAGTCGTGCCCTTTCAAAACCCGACTTTCGCCACAGACTGTTAGGCGCTGTGCGTAAATAAGTGCTTCAACTGTTTGGCCCTGAATTGTCTCAGGTCCCGGAGGGACCGTCCGAAAATAGCCCAGGGTGGAGCGCAGCGAAACCCTGGGACCCAAGCAGGATCATGGCTTCGCGCCCCGGAGGGGCGCTGCGAAACCAATGCGCGAATCCTCAAATGGATTCACTCAATTGCCTTGCCGACACGATCAACTGAAGCTGTTATTTACGCACAGCGCCCTATTCCTGCCGTTCCTTCCACAGCCGGTAAAGCCCCCAGGCCGACACGGTGCAGTTGTCGCGGATCGTGCCGTCCAGAATCATCTGCTCGAACTCCGCAATCGTCGCCGAGCGCACCACCAGGTCGTGCTCCTCGGGGTCAGGCTCTTTCTCGGTCTCGGTCAGCCCAGTGGCAAGATACACGTGCTGCTTCTGCCGCAGGAAACCGTAGGCGATCCATAGCCCGCCCAGGCAGGTCATCTGCCCGGCCTCCAGGCCCAACTCCTCGCGCAGCTCGCCGCGGGCCAGCGCTTCAGCCTCCGGCGAATCAATCTCCCAGCTACCCTGCGGAAACTCGAGCGCGCGTTCCTGAATCGTGTAGCGGAACTGCTCCACAAGCCAGATGCGCTCACCGTCGATGGGGATGATGATGGCGCTGTCCGGCTTATCGGCCACGCCGTAGATGCCGCGCTGCCCGTTCGAGCGCAGAATCTCGTCTTCGCGCACCACCATCCAGTGGTTGCGATAGACCTCGCGGCTGGAGAGCGTGACGATGCTCGGCTCTGGTTTTGGTGCTGCGAGGTCTGTTGCCGAACTCGATGCGGTTTTGTCTTCTGCCGTGCTCACCGTGTCTCCCTGCTTCAAAGGTCGCCAGTCAATGTATCCAGTATGGCACCGGGAAAGTGAACGCAGAGTGAACGACACAACACAGCTATTGATCCGGCCCTCAAATAAAAGCAGCGTGTCCCATCCATTTCGCAGGCATTATCGCGAAATGGGTGGGAGGCCTACACACTATTCAAGGGCCGGATCAATAGCTGTGCCCTTTCAAGACGCCGGCTTAATCGGAGATTCTCTAAGAAGCTGTCTAAAAATTCAGCTTTGGTCGAAGGGTACGGGCTTTAGCCCGTACATTAAAGGCCGAAGTAGAATAGGGCTTTAGCCCCCGAGGGAATCGATTTCAGCCATTTGTAGTCCCTCGGCGGCTAAAGCCGGATAGCTTTGTGATCCTGCAAGGGACGGGCTGAAGCCCGTCCCCTTCATCGTCCACAAGTTATTAGACAGGCTCTAAGTCTTGGGCAAAGTGAACTGGAAGCGGCTGCCTTTGCCCGGTTCACTCTCAGCCCAGATGCGGCCGCCATGCTGCTCCACAATGCTGCGGCACAGCGCCAGCCCTAGTCCGGTGCCGCCCAGGGCGCGTGAGTCGGAAGCGTCACCCTGCTGGAAGCGATCAAAAATACGTTCCAGCTTTTCCGGCACAATGCCGCGGCCCTGATCTTCCACCACGAACAGAACTTCACCCGTTCCCATTGCCAGCGAACCTGGGGCAGGCGGAGCGACCGGGTGTGCTTTGAGCCGAATGGCCGTATCCGGAGGCGAAAACTTGATGGCGTTGGCCACCAGTTCGTTCAGCACCTGGAGCACGCGATCTTCATCGGCGGTCACGGCGGCCGGCACGGCCTCGATGCGGAAGGCGATGCGCGCCTGTGTGGCTGCTCCATGGGCCACGTCGGCGGCGCGGCGTAGCAGGTTGGGCACGTCCAGCGTTTCCCGGTGCAGCGGCACCAGGCCCTTGCGCATCTTGTCGAAGTCCAGAATGTCGTTTACCAGCCGCGTCAAACGGTCGCAGTTGCCAATCGCCATCTCGATCAGCTGGTGTTGCTTCTCGGGCCGCTTGTCCAGCGAGCCAGACTGGATCAGCCCCAGCGATCCGCGCAGCGACGTTAGCGGCGTCTTCAGTTCGTGGCTCACCGTGGAGATGAACTCGTCCTTCATCTTTTCCAGCCGCAACCGTTCGCTCACGTCCTGGAACGCGACCACCATGCCGGAGATGTGTCCCTCGTCCAGGATGGGGCTGGCGCTGTACTCCACCGGAACGGCAACGCCATCCTTGCGCCAGAAGATTTCATCCCTCATGCGGATCGGTTCGGAACGGCGCATGGCCTGAAAGATGGGGCTGTTGGCGCTGGTGTAGGCGGCGCCGTTGGCGTGGCCGTGGCGCACAACCTCCTGGATGTCGCGGCCCGTGAGCTGGTCGGGCGTGTAGCCCAGTGACCTGGCGCCGGCCTGGTTGATGAAGGTGACCTTGCCTTCCAGATCGATGCCGTAGATGCCGTCGCCGGCCGACTCCAGAATCTGTTCGCGCTGGCGTGTGGCCAGCCGTAGAGCCTCTTCGGCTTCGTACTGCTCGGTCACGTCCATGCCGTGGTTCAGCACAAACGGGCGCTCGCCGGGCAACTGCATCTTCCGGCTGCGCACGGCAATGCGCCGATAGACGCCGTCGCTGCGCCGTAGCGGCAGCGCGCCCTGCCATTCATCCTGGCCTTCAAGCACGTGCATTGACTCGTCGAAGGTGGCCGCGCCCAGAGCATCGGTCAACTCGGCCAGCGAGCGGCCAATCAGAGCCTCGGCGCGGTATCCCAGCGTCTCGGCCGTGAACGAGTTCATTGACGTCAGCCGGCCTTCCATGGTGCAGGTAAACACAAAGCCCAGCGAGTTCTCTACCACCTCGCGGTAGCGTGCCTCGCTTGAAAGCAGCGCCATCTCCATCTGCCGCTGTCCGGTCACATCCTGGCCGGTCACAATCAGGTACTGAATCTCTCCATCGGGTCCTGGCAGCGGGCGCAGGGTCCAGCTCACCCGCCGCGGGTTGGCGTCTTTGCCGGTTCCGGTGGCGCGCCAGGGCGTTTCATGCGGGCCGGAGTCTTGCCCGGTTGCGGCATCGTGCAGCTTTGAAGCCACCCAGCCTCGATCCTCGGGCTCCAGCACCTCATCCACAAACGCACGGCCCACGGCCCCGCTCATGCTCAGCCCCGTCAGTTGCGCGCAAGGGTAGTTCATCCGCACCAGGCGGCCTGCCGTGTCCAGCACGGCCACCAGGGCGGGAATAGAATCCAGAGTCGAGGCCACAAAGCAGCGCTCGATTGCCAACGCCCGCTCGGTGCGCTGGCGCGCGCGCTGGGCCTGCTCCTGCATACGGATGCGGCCGTAGAGCTCTAGCCGTGTCATCGCCTGCCGGCTCAGAATCTCCAACAAAGTCAGGTGTTCAGGCTTGAACTGCTTTGAGCGTGGAGAGAGCACAGCCAGCACTCCCACCACCTGCTTGTCGCTGCCAATCAGCGGCGTGGCGGCATACGAGCGGCAGGGATGCGCGCCCGGCAAGGGAATGCCTTCGGGCAAAAAGCGGGAGTCCTGGCCGGCATCGTCCAGAACCATGGCGCGGCCACGCTCCACCAGCCACTGGCAGGCGGTGGTGGCTCGGGGCTGGTCAGTGGCCGTAAAGCCAAAGCGCGACTTGAACCACAGCCGGTTGAAGTCAAGCCAGCCCACATAGGCGTAGTCAGCGTTGCACAACACTGCTGCCAGCTCCGTCAGCTCATCCAGCGCCGGGTCGGGGTTGTGATCGAAGATGCTCATTTCCTGCCGAAATCCAGCATCCTGCATTTCACCGAGTTGTAAACCCTGCATTGCGCACATAGGTACACTCGTCCGATTGACAGTATCTGCCTATTTGCGCCAAAACACCCTCACCCGAACAGGGGAATTTGGAGCAAAACAGGCTACAACTGACGTAATCGGGGGTGTTGAGTCAAACGACACCTCCCCAAGGTTACTAAAGAGTATTTTTGGACGCTATGCCCCGAAAGTGGGGTGTCGGGCCGGGAGTCAAGGCTCAGTGGCCGGGCAGCTTGCAGCAGTCGCCGCCCTCGGGCGGCTCGTTGGCGCCTGCATCCAGGGCCACCTTCCAACTGCCGTCGGGCTGCCGCCGCCACAGGGTAATATAGCGGCCCGTTGTCACCACGTCGTTACCGTTGGCGTCTTTGCTGTGGCCTTCGAAGTGGCCCCAGGTGTAGCCCATGTCGCCGGAGGGGCCCATCTGCGCGTCGGTCGGCGTCCAACTCAGGCGGTACGCCTTGGGCGACCAGTTGGCTGAGCGGGCAATGGCGATCTTGCCAATCAGCGGCGCGGCTCCGTTGCCCAGCGCCACGCCGTCCTCGGCAAACCACCCGGCAAAGCCAGCGCCGCCTTTTTCCAGCACGTCCTTGGCAAACTTTGCTTCCAGGTCAAACAGCAGCATCTTGCCCGGGTGCACGGTGGTGTCAGACAGCGGATTCAACGTGGAAGTCTGTGCCGAAGCATCAGGAAACGAGAGCTGGCCCCAGCCCGCGCGCGCGCCAAAAGCCAAACCCGCCATTACCACCGCCAACACAACGTGCTTGCCTATCGCTGCCACCGTAATCTTCCTCCGTGCGAGCAGAAAATACGCTCGTGCCCATGCTACAGCAGCGGTAGCCTCTGGCAGTAGTCTTGTCTGCCCGCTGGTTGCACCAGCCACTTACTGCGCCTGCTTTGTCTTCCTGATGTATCTCTCGCCTCTCTTCTGTCCTTCAAAATCCTGTGACAGCCTGCAACTCACCATCTGCCCATCCTCGTTGAAGCGCACGCTCGGGTTGCCATGCACGGTGGTTGAAACCAGCCCTCCATGCGCGCATGGTACCCCGTCCACCGTCTGGTCATTGGCCAGAAACAGTTCCTTGAGCTTGCCACTTGGGTAAAAGGCCACGGTTGCGCCTTCCGATGGACCCAGTAGGCTACCGCCTTGGCAGCGATAGCCGCGGACCAGTGTGTCGTGGGTCATCTGCGCGAGATCCGGCCTGCCCTCCGGCGTCAATGCGATGAGCGAGCCGACGGGCAGTGTCGCTTCGCCAAAAGCGGTCTCCCGCGCCACCGTACACCGCTTGAGCCGCCCATCCGCGAAAAGCCAGGCATAGCCCTTGGTGCAGTGGTAGCCCTGAATCTCAGTCTCGTGGTCGAGAGTCTTGCGTGTGGATGTGGTCTGCGCGCATGACCAACTGAGTACCAGCGGGCCGCACAGCACCGCCACCAACAAAAGTTTTCCGCTCATGCTCATCCTCCCAGTGGTGCATCTGGTGCCACAACTGCCCGTCAGGTGCGCGGTCTTAAGGAGAAGTTGCTATCAGTGCAGGGAACTCCTCCTGCTTAATGCCAGGTTCAGGCGGCGAGCTGCGCCACCTCCGTCTTTCTGCGTCCGTACACCGCGATAATCGCTACCAGCACCAGCAGAACCACCGCCAACACCAGCACGCTGCCTTCGGGGCCGTCTGTGCCGCCGCTCCAGAAGACGTTGCCGGCTGGCTTTGACACCAGGTAAGAGCCCACCGCCGGCATGCCGCTGTCCGCCGTGCCGAAGAAGAAGGTCTCGGTCCAGTCCCATGCCGCGTGGAAGCCAATGGCCCACCACGCAGAGCCCGTCAGCCGCACGCTCACCACAAACACAAAGCCGATGGCCGCCGCGGCGAAGATGCCGACCGGGTTTTCGCCGTTGTTATTTAAGTGGACAAACCCGAACAATGTCGAGGTCACCCAGGCCGCTAGCCAGAAGCCAGTGGATTCGGCACGCTTGCTATAGAGCCACACACAGGGCGCCAGGCCGGCCAGGGCGATGATGTACACGCCCCAGGCGCCATTGCCCTTCGGCTGCCATAAGAGATAGCCGCACGTTGAAGCTTGAATTGCCAGAGCCCACCAAAGATTGATGCCGCGCGTGAACGTGGCCAGCAGGTAGCAGCGGAAGGTGCCTTCTTCAAAGAAACCCACCATCAGGAAGGTGAGGCCCCAGAGGAGTGCATATTTCAGAATCTGCCCGGCATTCTGGCCAGAGGGAGCCAAAGTCAGCCATCCGCCGGCCTTGAGCATAATGATCAGGGCGGCGATGGCTACAAAACCCGCGCCCAGCCCTGCGGCAAAGCGCACGCCGCGCCTGGGGCCCATCAGGTTGAAGTTCAGAGGATTCCGCGATCGCTGCTCGAGCAGCATGGCTACAGCCACAGCGCCAACCAGGCCCAGCACCAATGCCAGTTCCCTGAAAAGCGAGTCCATCGCCGTGTAAGTTGGCTCCGGTTCGATCAGATTCCCGAAAAAAAGGAAGGAGGCCACGAACATGGGCAGATAACGCCAAAGCACGGCAAAAACAATCACCAGCCATCCCGTGCGCAAGCCATCGGAGCCGAGGAATATCCGTTCCATCAGGTCTGCTTCCGGGAGTCCCGTGTGGGCCTGGGCCAATCCAACCCGCTCGGCAGCCTTGGTTTGCAGGGCAGGGTTTGTAGGCTGGCTTTCCGGTTCCATGAGGCTCCTTGCTATACGTGTCTGGGCTGTGCGTGTTTCGCGGCAGGGTGACACGGAGATTCTACGCGTGCATTGCCAGCTACGGAAGCTGCTTGCGTGCAGTTCCAAAGACGCTAGAAGGAAGAGGGCCAGTCCTGAGCCGCGTGCATAACTGCCAGCACTTGCACATCGTTGCCCTGAATCCGGTATGCGATCACGTATGGCGTTCCAGAGACGACCACCTCGCGTGTCCTGGCAACTCTTCCAGGCCTTCCGGAGTTCGGCATCTGTGCGGCCTGTTGCGCCGATTTGCGAATCAGGCGCACCATGCGCTCGGCTGCGGAGGGCCGATCATCCGCAATGAAGTCAAAGATCGCGCGCAACTGGAAAGCAGCCGGGTTGGTCCAAAGAAGATTCACGTTCAGGCAGAAACCTTACTCTGTTCGATCGGACGAGCTTCCTTGACCCAATGATCGATCCGGTTACCAAGCTCTTCGTCGCCGATCAATTCGCCCGCATCGGCGGCGCGCAGCCCCTCTTCCACCATCGCACTGAAGCGCCGCTGCTCGTTCAAATAAGCCTCCACGGCCTCGTTCAGCAGGTAGCTGCGGTCACGGTCCAGGCTTTTGGCAATGGCGTCGAGCTCGGCCACCCTGTTGGCGTCAATACGGAAGCTGATGGTTCGGGGAGAAGGCATAATACAAGATAATACGCCGTATTATTTCCTCGTTCAACCTCCGCGACCAGCGCTCTGGCTACTCATCCATCTGCCTTGACATGCTCAATCCATGCGTCCCGCATTCAGCCGCGCCGCCTTGACAGATTCAGCTGCCCCCTTGATGCTTAACAGTTCCGGTTCTTTCAATTTTTCACTCTGCTGGTTCGAAGGGAATCTCAGGCTTTGCGGCTTCGCGTCTTCTACCACGACAAATGCTTCGATGGAGCCTGCTCGGCTTCGCTCTTCACGCGTTTTCACCGCGAGTGCATCGGCACGACCTCGGGTTACGACTACCATGGCCTGGTGCATCGCGCCGGCGCGCTGTTTGAAGAGAGCGATTTCACGGGCGACGAGAACGCCATCGTTGACTTCAAATATTCGTCTTCGCCGCGCATCACCTGGTGGTTCGATCATCACCAGTCGGCCTTTCTTGACCAGCACGACCACGAGCACTTCCTGGCAGGGCAGCGCGATCCCATTATCTCGAAGCGCAAGTTCTTCGATCCCAAATACACCTCCTGCACCAGCTTCCTGGCCCACATTGCCAGCGCCCAGTTCGGCTTTGACACCAAGCCGGTGGCCGACCTCATCCACTGGGCCGACATCGTGGACGGAGCCAAGTACGAGAGCCCGGAGAACGCCGTCGAGATGCCTGCGCCGGCCATGAAGCTGACTCTGATCATCGAGTCCACCCAGGACCCCACCTTCATTCCGCGCCTCATTCCGCTGCTCACCTCCATGCCGCTGGCCGAGGTACTGGAGCAGCCCTTTGTGGCTCCGCTGCTGGAGCCGCTGCTTGTGAAGCACCAGCAGGCGATCAAACTGATCCGCAGCCGCGCTGAAGAGCGCGACGGCACCATCTTCTTCGACATTACCGACCACCCGCTCGAGGGCTTCAACAAGTTCATCCCTTACTACCTGCATCCACAGGCGGTCTACTCGATCGGGCTCTCGAAGTCCAGCTTCCGCACCAAGGTGGCTGTGGGTTCGAATCCGTGGACCAAGGTGGACCCGGCCACGATGGTGAACCTGGCGCAGGTCTGCGAGCGCTACGGCGGCGGCGGACATGCGCGCGTGGGCGCCATCAGCTTCCCGCCCGACCAGGAAGATGCAGCCCGCGCCGCCGCCAAAGAAATCGTGGCAGAGTTGCGCGCCAAAGATCCGCGCTAGTTACCCGAGCGGCTTCTACCAATCGAATGATTCCTGACTGCCTCTGGTTGCAGCAACCAAAGGCAGTACTGTTCAGCAGCGCTAATTATCCAGCCCTCAAAATAGTGTCACGCTCTCCCACCCATTCCGCACAAAACGCGGAATGGATGGGGCGCCCAATATCGGTATTTATGGGCCGGATCAATAATGCGTTGCGGCGGGCTGTTGCGGGGAAGGCTTGACCTCCACGGGCAGCGGATAGCCCTCCACCACGCTTGTCAGGATCTGGCTGCCAGGTAGCTTTGCCTTGCTGACGTCGTGGAAGGGGATGCCTGCTTCCGTGAGCCGGGTGCTCCATGAGTCGGGAAAGTAATGGGATTGCAGATCGTAGGTCAGGTGCGAATCATGGAGTTGGCGTAACTCCTGACGCAGGCGGAGCGAGGCGCGCGTCTCCCAGTCGAGCCGCACCCAGGCCACCACGGCAGCATTTACCAGCAGCAGGCAGAGCAGCGCATAGGCCAGCGCCTTGCGCCAGCGTTCGGCGGCGTAACGCAGTGTGAAGGCGACCGGCAGAATGGGCAGCAGCCAGAGCTGCGGGCCGTAGCGAGGCCACCAGAGCTGATGGCTCACCAGCAGCGATGCTGCGACCGCGGCCATCGTCAGCGTCAATAGCCCGCGCTGCTGGCCGGGTTTGATCGTCACCATCGCCATGAGCGGCAGCGATAGAAGCAGGCAGCCGGAGAAGAGCGGTCCGAAGCCGGAGACGCGCGTCTCGTGGTACTTGTAGGCGTAAAGGTCGTCGAGTTTGGCGGTGAAGGGCCACATGAGCATGGCGTCGTGGTCTTTCAGGTAGGGCTGATTGCCCGGCCGGCCGAAGATGGAATATCCAAAGCGAACAAACCGGTTGCGTCCCACGATGTTCTTCGGCGTCTCCCACCGCTCGTTGGGTTCCTTGCCCTGTTGTTCGAGGCTGGGGTATTGGGCTGAGCCGAGCAGCGGATAGAAGGGCTGGTGGCGAAACCAAGTGTTGGTGACGTAAGGGTTCCAGCCCCACACGCAGACGGCAAGCAGCAGCGTAGCCAAGGCGATTGCGGCGGCGCGCAACAGCCACTGACGCCGGAAGAGCGCGCACCACAGCCCTGCTGCCGCCAGCCAGAAGCAGAGAAAGACCAGACCGGTGAACTTGGCGTTGACGGCGACGATGGCTCCTGCCGCACCGGCTAGAAGCGCGGCTATCGATGGCCGCCTCAGGCAGCTGACGATAGCTGCGGCGGCCACCACCAGTGCAGCCATCATGGCTGCATCCACCAGGTAGGTCGTCACCTCGCTCATCACCACCGGGTTCAGAGCGACAACCGCTGCGATGCCCGTCGCGGCCAGACGGCGCAATCCGCATTGCAGACTGACGGCGAAGACCGCGGCAAAGCTGGCCGCGAGCAGAAGCCAGTTATAAGCCTTCCCCCACTCGATATGCCCTGTCGTCCGGTAGACGGCTGCGGCAAAGATCCACGGGCCCTTGGCGTAGTGCCGTTCCCATAGCTCCAGGTGGGCGTCGAAAGCGTGCATGGGGTCTGTGAGCGGGTTCCAGTCGTGCGCAATGTGAATGATCCCGGTCTGGTGATACCACTCGCCGTCCCAGGAAAGGTCGTAGAAGAACGCCGAGAGCGCGGCGGAAACCAGCACCAGAGCGAGCGCGATCCCGAGCAGCAGTGCAATGGTGCGCCACGATGCGCCTTTGCGCCGCATGAGCCAACAGCCGGCAGAGAGCGCAACCAGACATGAGGCCGGAGCGGCAAGCGCAAATCCAATGCGGCCGGCCAGCAGCGATGCCATGGCGAAGAGTTGAACCATGCAGATAAAAAGGACAAGCATCGCCGTAAGCATCCAACTGCAATCGGCCAGCGAAAGACAATCGTCCATGCGATCGGGAGAATGATCGGGTCTCATTGTGGGTCGGTCCAAGGCAAATAAAATCCTGATTCGGGGTAAGTGTACTCGTTCGCGCACCACATTATCTGGCGATGGACCGAGTTGGTCAGAGCAATCGAATGCCCTAATCCGTAGACTTCCGCTTCAAACCTACACGCACTTGCTCGGCCACACCGGTTTGCGCCGATCCTTGAAGGCATCCACGCCCTCCCGAAAGTCTTCGCTGGAGCGGTGCTGCGTGCTGATGGCAATGGCGTCGGCCAAATCGTCGTCGAGCCTGCGGCTAGCGTGCATGGCCAGCAGCCGTTTAGTTGCCTGCATGGCCTGGGGGCTGTTCAGCAGCAGTTGCTGGGCCAGGGCGTGAGCGGCCGGCATCAGCTCCTCGGCAAAGACGATCTTGGTTACCAGCCCCAACTGCTGAGCCTCCTGCGCCTTCAGCATCCTGCCCGTCAGCAGCAGGTCGCGCGTGCGCCTGTCGCCGATCTGGCGCAACAGGAACGAGGCCTCGATGGCCGGCACAAACCCCACCCGCACCTCGTTGAAGCCAAACTTGGCCTCGGGAACCGACAACGTGAAGTCGGCGATGGTGGCCAGGCTCATGCCGGCGGCCACGGCCGCGCCGTTCACGGCGGCAATCACCGGCTTGGGAAACTCATACAGCGCACGCAGCGCCCGCGCCATGCTTTCGGCGTCCTGCAGAATCACCTCGTCGCTGCAGTCGGCCGGCGGCTCCAGATGTTCCAGGTCAAGCCCGGCGCAGAAGGCCTGGCCCGCACCGGTCAGGATCACCACGCCGCAGACCGGCTTGCTAGCTTCATCCAGCGCCGCAATCAGCTCGTCGATCAGCGGACGGGTCAGCGCATTGCGCTTGTCGGGCCGGTTCAGGGTGATGGTAGTGATGGCGCCTACGGCTTTTACCGCAATTTGCGTGTAGCTGGGCATGGACAACTCCCTTTCCGTCTAGCTGAAATCGGATGCTCGGTGTTGTTGTGGCCTATCCTACCGCTGTTTGTAGACGTCTGCATAGCAGCTCTAGTTCCGTACAGCCTTCGCCATGCTCTACTGCCCGGGTGCCCCATCCATTCCCGCCTTTTTGGGGGAATGGGTGGGAAGACGATGCCAATGTTTTCATGACTGATCAATAAGCGCCTTGCTCTACCGGCTTCCCTAAGGCGCTGTGCGTAAGTAAGTGCTTCAACTGTTTGGCCCTGAATTGTCTCAGGTCCCGGAGGGACCGTCCGAAAATAGCCCAGGGTGGAGCGCAGCGAAACCCTGGGACCCAAGC
>Ga0302267_10001060_pt1 | contig 35677 bp, 20 predicted proteins | sample III_Bog_E1_3_FD_194555 | JGI IMG/M metagenome (GOLD analysis project Ga0302267, IMG submission 194555) | Peat permafrost microbial communities from Stordalen Mire near Abisko, Sweden - III_Bog_E1_3 | ecosystem: Environmental > Terrestrial > Soil > Wetlands > Peat | place: Sweden: Abisko...
ATATTTTTTGTGGGGATCAAAATGGGCCGGCGGAAAAACTGCGCAAGTGACTGTGCGGCCCGATGGCAACGCCAGGGAGACTTGATATGATTGGAGGTTTTTAGCATAGACCGAGGGATAATCCGCATACGGCACCGCCGTCTCAAACTGCCCGGACCCGAGATCATACTGTCCGATCTCCGCCGAAGGTTCGTTGCTGACGGTTCCGCCAAAGAACAATTTCTGGCCATCGTCGGTCGCCTTGAACCAGTTTAGGCTTTGCGGTTCAAACCAGCGGGTCGTTCCGGTGCCAAACGCATCCGCCACCGCCACCCCGTGATGCGGCGAATCGGCACTGGTGTAGGCGCAAGCCTTTGGCCCGGCCCATTGCTCTCCAGAAATGGAACCGGCTTCCACGATCCGGGTGGCATTATCCGGGTTGGCTGACCGGGGATCGAAACGCCACAGGGCATTGCGCCCGTTAGCTTCTGCCTGTTTTATTAAAAGCTGACCGTTCTGCTGGGAATAATTAAAGCTGACTATCCCGGAAATTGGGGGATCACACCACACCGCCGGATTGCCCGGGAGCAGGAGGGAGTTACTAAACCATTTCAGGTTGAGATAATTTTCGACCTGCTGCCGCGCAGCCACTGAAAGCGCCTGATCGTAGACCAGCAGTTCGGCCAAATCCCCGTCCGAGCCGACACTGTTGGTAGCTTCGGTGCGCAGCCCAAGTTCAAGTTTACTGTCGGCGGTGTTCAGCGAAAACGTAGTTCGGCTTCGGAGCCGGCCATTGACGTAGCCCGTCTGGTTGGTTCCGTCATAAACTACTTCCGTAATCATCCAAGAACCGTCCGAGGGGGCGGTTTGGTTGCCCTTCTCTCCAATGTTCGGTAGATACAGCCCGTCGTTTTGATCGCACAAGCCAAAATAGCTGCCAACCGAACTATCATCGCCCATGCCGAGCAACATCTGGCTGCCCGCGTCACGATGCATCACGGCAAAGACGGTGCGCGGTGCGGAGCCAGTGATGCCGAGATTGGCACTCGTCTTCAAACCGCTGGCATTGGTGACAGAACCGTTCAGACTAAAATGGACGGTTCCCCTTCCATTCAGGGCGCGCGGACTGTCGGGCGCGTTATAGGTCGGAGCCTTGCCATCAGGAACCAGGTCATTTTTGCCGGGACTCAAATCCGCCAGCCGGAGCACCGGCGACTGGTTGGACTGTTCCAAGGTGGTGGCATCGCCCCAGAAAAACAGGTGGTCGGCAGGCGGCTGGAGTGCCGACGGGACGGCAAACATGACCGCCTTTAAGTTCGCTTCAAGTTGCCGCTGGGCATTCGCTCCGGCGGGCGTGATGGTGAACGGATCGTTGGTGCCGGTCATGTCTTCGGTCAGGCGCACCCGGCAAATGGAACCATTCATCAGCCAGGCGATGGCATCGTCGGAAACCGCCGTCAAACTTGACGCCGAGCTGGCATTGGGCAGTTCCTTGTAGGGCAGCCAATGGGTGGTCCAATGGCCGTCAGGCTGCTTGCGGGCATAGCCGATCAGGTCACCCGTTTGGTAGGCAAACTCGTTAGGGTTGACCCAGACCACGCTGGTGAAACAGGTTGGCGAAGACTCATAAAAGTTCTCGAGGTCCAGACTGGCCGCTCCCGGAACATCGGGCGTCACCGATTGGGAAGCTTTGGCCGAATCCACCGGACAGACGGTCAGCGTGTAGGCAGTGGAAAAAATGAAGGAGCTATCATCGGGAGACCAAGGCCACGCATGAACGGTATAGGTCTCGCCTAAATGACCCAGATGATTTTGTTCGCAGATTTCCCGCTTTTTCCCCGTGGTCCGGTCATACAGAAATAGGCCGAATCCCATGTCACTGGTCGAAACATAGGTCAGCCGACTCCCGTCATGATTCAGTTGGGCGTCACCATAGAACAGACGATCTGAACCGAAGGCATCCGCGATGGCCTGCCGATGCGCGGCGCGGCTGGCTTTGACCCAGAGCAACCGCCCGCCCACAAGCATAGTGACCGCGATGATAATCCAAACGCCCGAAGAGAAAGCGGGCAACCACTTTTGGCTTTGTTTCTGAACTCCGTCTTTCGCTTTGGCAAATAATTTCTCCAGCATTACTAATCCCCTTTCCGTATGCTCCAGATACCAGCCCCGCTGGCGAGTGATCCGGTCTGCAGGGCTGACAGCCGTTCCACATGACCGTCCACCATCAGATAATTAAATTCGCCACGATGACAGTAGTCATGATTGGTATTGGCATTGAAAAAACCTTGCTGCTCGATGGGATTCCAAACGGAGGCGGCTTGATAACTGCCCATGTGGTTGATCGGATCAATGAATTCAGTCAGCAGGCCGGTGTGCGCCGGATTCGTTACGATGGAAAGTTTCACCGCTGGCAGTTTTTCTGGTGTTGCATCGGGGCCACCGAGCGCCGCTACATTCCCATCATTCCAATCCAGACCTACTCCCGTGGCGCTGTCCGAGCTGGGCGGCCAGTTGTTCGCCGCCATGTCGTTGACGGGCATCGCATAGCTGCGTGGCGTGTGGCCTTGCGTGCCATTGCCCGAAATGTCCGAAGGGCAAACAAGCCAGCGCGGAGCCTTTGTAAACATTTCTCCATTGTTCGCCTTCGCCAATGTTGGCATCAGGTAGGGCAATAGTTTCAAGTCCCAACTGCTTTGCTTGCCACGGCAGTTGATTGACGCCGCCGGCAACCCATCGTCATGTTCGTTCGCATATTCATGCATGGCTTTGCCCAGCGCCGACAAATTGGATGAACAACGCACTTGACGTCCGATCGCTCCCACATGGGTGACCACCACCCCGGCAACCAGCAGCGTGGTGGTGAAAATCACCGCCAGCAAATCCACCCGCGAAAAAGCGCGGGGGGTCAGAAATTCGTTGGCCGATTTTAATTTCATGTTCCCGTCAGGGATTGAGGAGTGTTGGGTAATGAGTGGCGACCCAATACAGATCATTGGTGCCGTTGTCCGGGTCGTTGGCGATCTGCGCCACGGTGTCATTGGCCTTGTTCTGATCCAGGCTCGTGGCAAAATAAAGGGTTGAGCCGTTGACCCATTGGTGCGCCTCGGCGTGGCCGTCGGCAAAGTTGAACGTGCTGGCGTTCCCATGAAATGCCGCCGGCGAATCAATCCAACTGGGCGTCTGCGTCTGAAATCCGTCCTGCGGGCTGCCGGGCCGGAAATCCCACGAGCCTAGATTGTCTCCCCGCGCATCGCATTCCTCCACCCAGAGAATCCGTTGCGAAGTATGCATGATCTGGATGGTCTTGGTGATCATGACGGTGTTGGTCTGGCCTTGAAATTCCTTTTCCCCGTTGACGCCCATGACGCCAGAATAGCTGTCCCAGGCAAACCCGCTGCCAGCCGGAAGCGAAGCGCGCTGGTCACCCGGACAATGGATGACATGGGGATTGGGGGCGTAGCGGTAAAGCGGGCCGGCGATGGTTTGGGTGCTCGAATTCATGGGCTGGCGAAAACCGGCTTCCGTCGCCTGAATGATCGCCTGCGGAGTCGTCAACGGTATACTTGGTTGCACATACTGGACATCGGTGCGCCAGTCTTCCGGGTCCGGGGGCGTGACGCCCGGCGTGCCGTTGTCGGGAAAGGTGCTGAAACCGACCACCTTCTCGCCATTGTCGTTGGCATACATTTCCCAAGCCAGCGCCAGTTGCTGCTGGTTGCTCAGGCACACGGTTTGCGTGCCTTTCTGTTTGCCTTTGGCCAGAACGGGAAGCAGCAGCGCCGCCAAAATGCCGATGATCGCGATGACGACTAATAGTTCAACCAATGTGAAGGCCTGACGATGAAGGGCTTTCAAGGACGCTCTTAATGCCGGGGTTTGACTGAAAAAATTCTTTCCGGCGCGGATGTTATCGTTGCCTTTGAAGCTGGCTTCAACCTGCCTTTTAGACGTGTGGCTCATGATTGACCACGCCCATTCTGCAAAGCCTACACGTCTTGCCTTGCGGGTAATCGCGTGGAACTAATGCAGTTATACGCACATCAAATTTTTCTGACAAGAGTTTTCGTCAAAAATCACAAATTTAGCGTTTTGCCGCTGATGGCAGATGTATATTCCGACACCCGTTGTCTCTTGGACTGATTGCGGTAGCCGCCTGATTCGCAAAAAAACATCCTGTTCTTTTGAACTGAAAATTGGGGCGGCTTGTAGTGTGGCAGTGTCGTGCTTCCGTCTGTCATCTGTAAATTTCCACGGCGGGGGTGCTGGCGGCGTGGCTTGGCCGAGTCAGGTTGCGGTTTGCGCTCTCGCGCCGCGCGGCGCATCGTGATTGATTGTTTTTTAACGACGCAATCAATCACTTTTTCGCCCGGGCATTTTTTCGTTTTGTCCGGCTTGCGTTTTGTTGTGGCTGTGCTATTGATTTTCCTGAGACAGGACGAAAGTCTGGATTCTCCCACTTCGCTAGAGTCGGCGTAAGCCGGTTCGATGATGCCTTCAAATCCTTTTATAGGTCAGGCAAATGCCTGTTTATACGCAGAGATGCGTCCTCAAATGAGGAAACTTATTGGTGAGAACTGACGCTGATTTTGCTGTCAGTTTGATGACCCCCACTTCCCTTTGCATGGCTTTGCCATGCCTTTGGAAGTCGGTTTTTTGAATCCAGGAAAATTGTGCAATCCGTGCCAACAGTTATCGGAAATGCCTATACGAATTATCGTCAAATACGATAGTTGATTTTTTGAGGCAACAGTTTCGTTAGATTAAGCATTTGCGAATAGCTGGAAAATTTGAGTGGCTAGAAATGAAGCAGCGAAATTTCATCGGGCGACTGTTGGGCAGAAAGCGCGACCAACTCGATTGGTCGCAGGACTTTTTTGCCGATCGGTTGCAGCTCGCCGGCTGGCATAACGCCACGCGCAGCACCGTTTCCAAAATTGAGGACGGCTCTTTACGGATTGATCTGATCCAGTTGTATTACATCGCCACCGCGCTCGGCCTTAGCCCAGGTGATTTGCTGGCCGAAATTGACTGGCGCAATCAGGTTGAAAGAATGATTTGTTCAATGAAAACCCCACCAATGGCAGAAGCGTATGGAAACCATTCCAAAAAATGATGAGGCGCCGACCGAGCGGCTGGCGTATTCAATTCAAGAAGCCGCCGATATGCTCGGCGTAAATTACTTCAGCGTCTATCGCTTAATCCAGCGTAACAAATTGAAAGTTTGTCGCGCCTTGCGCGGCAAACTGCTCGTGCCGCGAACTGAATTATTAAAATTGTTGGGAACTGAATGAGGTGAATTATGAACTACTACGAACGACCCACACCGCTGCAAGAACAGGCCCACACCGAGGCCATGCAGCATTTCGCAGAACATCTGAAGCAATTCAAAGCGAATTGCGACGCGCTGCAAAACATCGAGCGCAATCTGTCAATGACAGCAGGTGATGCTATCAGAGTCGCGCTGCAATCGTCAGACCGCATCATCCAGACCGACGACGGCGCGCAATGGCAGCACGCCGTTGATCTGACGGGAATCACTTCCGTTTGCCATCGCCACACACCGGCAGGGTTGGAATTTGCCATCGTCGAATCCCTGCCGTTGAAGTCGGGGGAGTTAAAAGACGTTCTGAACAGCGGCCACGACGCGCGCGACGTGTTGCAAGCGTTCGTGCGCGATCAGCGGCAGGTTTTGAGAGTTTGGAAGGACGATGTGAACGCACAGGTTAGGGAACACCTGGCAGAAAAGTATCCGCATCAGGACATGAGCATTGTGGCCGGGTCGTTTGAAATCAAAATGGCACGCTCCATTTCTCAAACGTATGTGACCACTCAAAGTCAAAGTTGCGGCGTGAGAATTTGAATCCGGCTTCGTGTCAAATCAACCTCATCGATGGCAAAACTTGCACCCGACTTGTAACCCGAAATATTTTTTTCGGATTTTGTGAGATAGCGACAGATGACACCTGAACATCGAGCTTCACCAATTAAATCAATAGTTCTGCAATGATTTCCAAGGGGAATAAAAACCTGCTAAAAATAGCTAAAACCGGCCTTTTAATTGTGTGAAGGTAATGCTCTACCACTGAGCTAAGCGCGCATCGGACTTGAAAAAATAATGGTTTTTTCCCGGACGGCAAGCGTTAATGAACTGAACCCAGAACCGTGGCGCGGCGGGTCATTTAAGTTCAAAGTCATGTTCGCCCCGAAATTTTCCAGCGGTGACGATGAGCCGGTAGGTGACGCCATTGGTCAAGGGCTGGGCATGCGTGCCGGGAACCTCCGGCTTGAGGCCACGGATGCGCTGGCCGTAGAAGAAGACATTCACCGGCACCGAATTGGAATCGGAAACGAGATGCCAGAGCGGTAGGATGCTTTGGTTGATTTGATACGCGGCGAGCGGCACGACTTTGATTTCCGTGAGCCGGCACGGACGGTTCAGCCCGAAAATCAAGGCCGGCAGCATCCCGTCGCGCGGCGGGCGTGCCGAGAGGTCGCGGTAGATGTGATGAATTTGCAGCGTCTTCGGCTTGAACCAGTCGGTGAAATAAACCGCATAGACGGCGGCCAATAAAAATGCGCCGACGATGAGGAACCGGTTTCTTTTCATTATAGATTTATGTAACGCCGCGCGCAGGAGCCGCGTCGAACTCATGGTCAGACGCAGCCGGGAAAGCCGTGGTTATGAAAATAATTGAAATCCCATCTTGCAACCGGTGCGAACGCGTTCGGTGCGCGCGCCCGGCGTTCACGCTGATTGAACTGCTGGTGGTGATCGCCATCATCGCCATTCTCGCCGCGATGTTGTTGCCGGCGTTGAGTCGCGCGCAGGAGACGGCGCGGCGGATTTCATGCCTGAGCAATCTCCGGCAGCTTTCTGTCGCCGCGCATCTTTATGTGGACGACAATCAGGGAACTTATCCGTTGCGCAGCAATACCGACCGCTGGCCGGACAAGTTTTACGGCAATTACGGCAAAAATGTTAAACTGTTGCTTTGCCCGACCGACGGCCTCAACGGCCAGATTCCGCAGACCGGCACCGGCTCCAACAACGTGGCCGACGCCAGCCCGCGCAGTTATTTAATCAACGGCTGGAACGACTGGTATGCGGATCAGATTGGCACCACGGATTTCCAACAGGTCGGAAACGCCGCCGCGCAAACCGGCTTGAAGGAAAGCGTCATTCTTTATGCGAGCGACACGGTTGTGCTGGGAGAAAAGTTGTCCGACGCCGGGGATTATTACATGGATCTTTTTGAGAATCCCGCCGTCGGCGGCAATGATACCAGCGTGGCCGAACAATGCCGCCATGACAACCGCAACGCCAGCTCCGTAGCCGGCGGCCAAAGCGGTTCCGGCGGCTCCAATTATGCCATGGCCGACGGCAGCGCGCGGTTCCTCGAGTATCCGCAGGCCGTTTCGCCCGTGCATCTTTGGTGCATCAGTGACGCCGACCGCGCGGCGAACGCCTGGAAGTTTTAAGCGGCGGCAACCCAAATTTCCGATTGCATTCCGGCTTTGGCGTGGCATGATTTCCAACTCAAACGTCGGGGCGTAGCGTAGTCTGGCTAGCGCGCTTGCTTCGGGTGCAAGAGGTCGTGAGTTCGAATCTCACCGCCCCGACCATTTTTCAATCCAAATTTTTCGACTGGCGATTCCCGCTTTGAAAACTCCCCTTCACGCGCCGGAAAACCTCGTGGTTGAATTGTGCTCCATCATCGAGCCGTTCAGGTTGGCGGAAATTTTCCCGCGTCCGCAACCGCTGGAAGTGGAACTCGGCTGCGGCGACGCCTCGTTTCTCGTCGAATACGCGCGGCGCAATCCGGCGAAAAATTTCATCGGCGTCGAACGGCTGCTCGGCCGCATCCAGAAACTCGACCGCAAAGGCCGCCTCGCCGGGCTGGCCAATCTGCGTGGCGTGCGCATCGAATCGGCTTATTTGCTCCAATACCTGTTGCCGCCGCAGTCCGCGTCCGCGCTGCACATTTATTTTCCCGATCCATGGCCGAAGAAGCGGCATCGCAAAAATCGGCTCATCAATGAACATTTTCCCGCGCTCGCCCGCGCCGCGCTCACGCCCGGCGGCGTGGTTTTTTTGCGGACGGACGACGTTGATTATTTCGAGCAGATGAACGAGGTTTTCGGCGTGGCGGATTTTTTTGGAAAAATCCCGTCGCCGCCGGCGCTGGCGGAAATCGTGACGGACTTCGAGCGGGGTTTTAATGTGCAAGGCATTCCGACGTTGCGCGCGGCGTATCAACTCAAATAAAAAATTAGAAGAACGAAGAAATTTAAGTTCGCGCACCGGCGAGTTTTTCTTCATTCACACGTCAATCACCGGCCCGTCGCCGCCGCCGGGATTTTTCGGCGGGCCGGGCGGCGGACGGCGCTGCACGGAGACGCGCGCGTTGCCGGTCAGCACGTTCAGCGCGATGGAAATGACGCTGATGATGAGCGCGCCGACAATGGCGTAGCGAAATCTGTCCACATGAAACCTCGGGTCGAGCAACTGACCGACGAAGTAAAGCAACAGCGCGTTGATGACCAGGGTGAACAACCCCAGCGTAAAAATCAGCAGCGGCAGTGCGATGAGCATCAGGATGGGGCGGACAAAGGCGTTGAGTATGCCCAGCAACAACGAGGCGATGAGCAGGTTTTCCAGCTTGTCCTCGTAGGTGATGTGGTTGTGCAGAATCGCCGCCGCCACCAGCACCGCTGCGGTGTTGATGACCCAGCTCTGCAAAAAACGCACCGCTTTTTGGGTTTGGGGACTCATCGTCTAATACGCCCGCAAGATGCGGCACGGAAGGCGCAAAAACAAGGAACGATTTTGTTGGCTTGGCCGTCGGCTAGGCCTTGAGCGAACCGCGAAATCCGCGACCGCTGTAGTAAGACTCTGCGCCGTTGTGACCGATGAAGACGCGACCGTAACGGCGATCCCCATAAATCGCGCCGCCAAGTTCGCGGATCTCCGCCGGCGTCAGCAGCCAGCTCGACGACTTCGTGTCGAACTCACCCAGCTTTTGCAGCGCGAAATATTCTTCTTCGGACAAAACCTCCACGCCCATTTCCGCCGCCATATCCATGACGCTGTTTTTCGGCTTAAATTCTTTCCGCGAATCCAACGCCGCGCGGTCATAGCAAAAACTGACGCGGCCCTTGGGACTTTGCGCGGAACAATCCATGAAGACGAACTCGCCCGACTTTACGCCGACCACATCCGGTTCGCCGCCGGTGCGTTCCATTTCCGCGAGCGACCACAGCTTGTCCGGCTTGGCCTCCAACCGCGCCTGCACCTTGGCCCACACCAAACCTGGGTGACGGGCCTTGTTCGCGTCAAACCGGGCTTTCAATGCGGCCAGCAACTCGTTGCTTTGTTTTGGCGATAATTCTTTTTTCATTACAGTTAAATGACTAATTCGGTCAAAACGAATCGGTCGAAATCACAGCCCATTTGAATTAGTTTTGGACGATTAGGAAGATAAGAAATTGCTTCCAATACTTGTTGCTTAAACTCATGCGTTATTCTTGCTCCAAATCGAATTTCAGAAATTGCTCCACTTTCAACTGAAATTAGCCGCGGCATATTTCCAACATTGACTGGAATTCGATACTCTTGTTCGAATTTCCACTCCTCTGCTTTTCGAAGAGTAGTATGTGCAGCAACTTCTGTTGGATCTATTTTTAATGCGGCAACAGCTTCTAATGGCGTTTCTGGATTCTGATACTTAACGTCCATCGCCATAAAGAAAGGTCGCTTTCTAGTATCGTAGCCAATGCAAACTCCCTTATGCGATTGCGCATAATAAGACCACATTCGAATGGAATCAGGAATTGCAGATAGACATATGATGCCACTTTGCTTAATTAATTCTGCTGTGCTCCGAGGCAACTCTTCTCGCCAAGCGGGAGAATATAAATCAAATTGTTTTTCTGCTTCAGTGATAGAAAGTCCGTGCTTTGGCGCATATTCCTCGATGAACTTCCGCCTTAACAAATCAAAATCCCACACAACACGAGCAGAGCATTCAAATGGATCATTTAGTTCATCTGACTTCGCAATATGTATTTGCTGTTTAGAAATTTCGTCGAGCGTTCGTTGCGCAGGAGGTCGGTAACAAAATAATACGGCAGGAGGATTTGCCCGAGCACGAAATTTTTGGGCTATTTCTGCCGCAGTCATTTTCTTTCAAGCCTTCGCGTAAACCTCCGCGCCCTTCTCCACAAACTCCTTCGACTTTTCTTCCATGCCTTTTTTCAGCGCCTCTTCCTCGGCGATGCCTTGTTCGGCGGCGTATTTGCGGACGTCTTCGGTGATCTTCATCGAGCAAAAGTGCGGGCCGCACATGGAGCAGAAGTGCGCGGTCTTGGCGCCGTCCTGCGGCAGGGTTTCGTCGTGGAATTCGCGCGCGGTCACGGGGTCGAGCGCGAGGTTGAATTGATCTTCCCAGCGGAATTCAAAGCGCGCCTTGGAGATGGCGTTGTCGCGGTATTGCGCGCCGGGATGGCCCTTGGCCAGGTCCGCCGCGTGCGCCGCGATCTTGTAGGTGATGACGCCGTCTTTCACGTCTTTCTTGTTCGGCAGGCCGAGGTGTTCCTTGGGCGTGACGTAGCAGAGCATCGCGCAGCCATACCAACCGATCATCGCCGCGCCGATGCCGCTAGTGATGTGGTCGTAGCCGGGCGCGATGTCGGTGGTGAGCGGTCCGAGCGTGTAGAACGGCGCTTCGCCGCACCATTCGAGCTGCTTGACCATGTTTTCCTCGATCATGTGAATGGGCACATGGCCGGGACCTTCGTTCATGACTTGCACACCCTTGGCCCACGCGCGTTTGGTGAGTTCGCCCTGCGTTTCGAGTTCGCCGAATTGCGCGCGGTCGTTGGCGTCCGCAATCGAGCCGGGGCGCAGGCCGTCGCCGATGGAAAACGAAACATCGTATTTGGCCATGATGTCGCAAATATCGTCCCAGTGCGTGTAGAGAAAATTTTCCTGGTGATGCGAGAGGCACCATTTGGCCATGATGCTGCCGCCGCGCGAAACGATGCCCGTCATGCGGCTCGCGGTCATCGGCACGAAGCGCAGCAACACGCCCGCGTGGATGGTGAAATAGTCCACGCCCTGCTCGGCCTGTTCGATGAGCGTGTCGCGGAAAAGTTCCCACGTCAGGTCTTCGGCGCGGCCATTGACCTTTTCGAGTGCCTGATAAATCGGTACGGTGCCGATGGGCACGGGCGAGTTGCGCAAAATCCATTCACGCGTGGCGTGGATGTTTTTCCCTGTAGACAAATCCATGACGGTGTCCGCGCCCCACTTGGTGGCCCAGCGCATCTTCTCGACTTCCTCCTCGATGCTCGACGCGACGGCGGAGTTACCGATGTTGGCATTGATTTTAACGAGAAAATTGCGGCCGATGATCATCGGCTCGTTTTCCGGATGGTTGATGTTGACCGGAATGATGGCGCGGCCGGCGGCGACTTCATCGCGCACGAACTCCGGCGTGATTTCCTTCGGGATGCGCTGCGGAAATTTTTTGAAGACGGACGGAGTGAATTCGCTTCTGGCAAGTTGCTGTGAACCGGCGTGCTGCTTGTCGAGCTGGTTGCGGACGATGTCATCCGCCATGTCAGAGATGCGAGCGCGGCCCATGTTCTCGCGGATGGCGATGAATTCCATCTCCGGCGTGATGATGCCAGCGCGGGCATATTGCAACTGCGTGACGACCTTGCCCGCCTTCGCGCGCAGCGGTTGGCGGCGCTGGCCGAGCAAACCGGGAAATTCCACGAGCCGGTTCTTCTCCGCGTTGCTGGCAAACTCAGCGTGCTTGCCGGAAAGATAGCCGTTGTCCATCGGCTTCACTTCGCGGCCATCATATTCCTCCACGTCACCGCGTTGCAAAATCCAGTCGCGGCGCAGCGCGGGCAGACCTTCGCCGGACGTGCCGGTGAACGCGGGATCGCCCCACGGCCCGCTGCAATCATAGACACGCACGGGGCGGTTGACGATCACATCGCACTCGGACTTCTTGGTGGGCGTAAGCTTGATTTCGCGCATCGGCACGCGCACTTCGGCATGGAGCTTGCCCGGAACATAGACGCGTTTGGAATTGGGCAGTTGCTCGCTGCTGTGCGGTTCGAATGAATCTTTGGTCGCGATCATAATTTTTCTGGTTATGAACAGAAACCGGAAAGCGCTTTTTAAAGGCGCGCAGCGCATTGGCCGCCACGCAGTGGCTCCTTGCGCCGGCATTATCCGGTTCAAGTTCGCGGGTCATTGACGCTCGCGCGTCAAACTCTCAGCGTCACCGACAGGTGATTTGGCTCCCCGAACGGCTTTAAACTAGCGGATTCGGTTAAAACGTGCAAGCACACGAAAGAAGATGGCATCGGCATTGTAACCGGAATGTCAGAAAAAAACTTCTTCGCAGGCTTGCCCGATTTATTCAGCGCAAGCAAAATGACCACAACATCGTCACTGACGTTTCATTTACGGCGAGAAATTTTACACATCAAGCACATGGCCATTACAAATCCATTGAACACCGCGCGCACCGTTGACGCCTTGAGCGAAGCCGCCACGCGGGACAGCGCCGCCGTCTTGCAATCGCTCGGCTCGTCACCAAACGGCCTGACCGAGGCGGAGGCCGAAACGCGGTTGGCGCAATACGGGCCGAACGAGGTCGCACACGAGCGCAAGCACGAATGGCTGCACCGTTTGTGGACCGCCGTGCGCAATCCGCTGGTGGTGCTGCTCACCGTGCTTTCGATTCTGTCATATGCGACTGATGATTTTCCCGGCGGCACGGTAATGCTGGTCATGGTGATTCTCGGTGTGACGCTGCGCCTCGTGCAAGAAACCCGCGCCGGGAACGCAGCGGCGAAACTCAAGGCGATGATCAAGGTCACCGCCACCGTTTTGCGCGACGGACAGCAGAAGGAAATTCCGCTACAACAACTCGTGCCCGGCGACGTGGTGAAGCTATCGGCCGGCGACATGATTCCCGGCGACGTGCGGCTGATCGCGGCGAAGGATCTGTTCATCATCCAAGCCACGCTCACCGGCGAATCACTGCCCGTGGAAAAGCACGACATGACGGACACGCGCACTGGCGTTTCGTCCATTGAGCACACGAACATCTGCTTCCTCGGCACGAGCGTCGAGAGCGGCGCAGCTACCGGCGTCATCGTCGCCACCGGCGCGCAGACGTACTTCGGCAAAATGGCCAGCAGCCTTTCCGGCCAGCAGACAGACACGGCGTTCGACAAAGGCGTAAAAAAATTCGTCTGGCTCATGCTGACGTTCATGCTGGTGATGGTGCCGATGGTGTTTTTCATCAACGGCTTCATGAAGCACAATTGGAAGGACGCCTTTTTCTTCGCGATGGCCGTGGCCGTCGGCCTTACGCCGGAAATGCTGCCGATGATCGTTTCCGTCTGTCTTTCCAAGGGCGCGCTGGCGATGTCCAAGAAAAAAGTCATCGTCAAAAAACTCAATTCCATCCAGAACTTCGGCGCGATGGATGTGCTCTGCACCGACAAGACCGGCACGCTGACGATTGACCACGTCATCCTCGAACTGCATGTGGACGTGTTCAAAAACGAGAGCAACGAAGTGCTGCGCGACGCGTATCTCATCAGCCATTTCCAGACCGGCTTGAAAAATGTCCTCGACCGCGCGGTGCTGAAATACAAGCAACTGCACATCGAACTCGGCATTGATAAATATAAAATGGTGGACGAAATCCCGTTCGATTTTTCGCGCCGCATGATGTCCGTCGCCATCGAACTGCCGAACGGCGAGCGCCAACTGCTTACCAAGGGCGCGCCGGAAGCGGTGTTCGCCAAATGTTCGCACTTCGAGAGCGATGGCGAAATTTTGCCGATGGAACCGATTCTCGTCGGTGATTTGGTGCAGCAGGTGAACGATTTGAGCGAGGATGGTTTCCGCGTGCTCGCCGTGGCCACAAAAAAACTCGGCGCGCAAACCACGTTCACAAAAGCGGACGAAAGCGATTTGGTTTTGACCGGCTATCTCGCGTTCCTTGATCCGCCGAAGGATTCCGCTGCCAAGGCCATTACCGCTCTGCGGCTCAACGGCGTGACGGTGAAAGTGCTCACCGGTGACAACGATTTGGTCACGCGTAAAGTTTGTTCCGAAGTTGGCATCCACGCGGAGAAAATCCTGCTCGGCAGCCAGGTGGAAAAACTGACGGAAGACGAACTGTGCAAGGAAGTCGAAACGACGGACGTCTTCGCGCGCCTGTCGCCGACGCACAAAAAGCGCGTCGTGCAGGCGTTGCAGCGAAACAAGCACGTCGTCGGCTTCATGGGCGACGGCATCAACGACGCGCCCGCGTTGCGCGCCGCCGACGTTGGTTTATCCGTGGACAACGCCGTGGACATCGCCAAAGAATCCGCCGACATGATCCTGTTGGAAAAAGATTTGATGGTGCTGGAAGAAGGCGTACTCGAAGGCCGGAAAGTGTTCGTGAATATCCTGAAATACATCCGCATGGGCGCGAGTTCCAACTTCGGCAATATGTTCAGCGTGCTCGGCGCGAGCGCGTGGCTGAAATTTTTGCCGATGCAGCCGATCCAGGTTTTGACGAACAACCTGCTCTACGATTTTTCGCAAGTGCCGATTCCGACGGACAACGTCGGCAGCGCGGTGATCTCCAAGCCGCGTCCATGGGCGATGGGCGAGATCGCGCAGTTCATCATTTTCATCGGGCCGATCAGCTCCATCTTCGATTACACAACGTATGCGTTGATGTATTTTTATTTCAAGTGCAGCAACCTCGGCCTCGTGCCACCGACGCCGGATCTCATCGCGCGGTTCGCGAACGCCAAGGACAACGACCACACCTACGCCGCCGCGCTGTTCAGCACCGGCTGGTTCGTCGAATCGCTGATGACGCAGACGCTCATCGTCCACGTCATCCGCACGAACCAGATTCCGTTCATCCAGTCGCGCGCGAGCTGGCAACTGACCATGACCACCATCGCCATCATGGGCGTCGGCGCAATCCTGCCGTTCTCGCCGCTGGCGCAGTATCTCGGCTTTGTGCCGCTGCCATGGCAGTTCTGGCCGCTGCTGGCGGTGACTTTGATTTGTTACGTCGGCCTGACGCAACTGATCAAACAATACATGGTGCGGAAAAACTGGATTTGAATTCCACGAAAATAAAAAACGCCGTTCCGTGCAAAAACGGAACGGCGTTTTTTTATTTTGCGGAATTCAACCACCGTCAGATTTTGCCGCAACCATCGCCGCTTTTTCCTTTTCCAGCGAATCCTTCAACTGCGGCAGTAAAATCTCCAGCCGTGCAAAGAATTTGTCCACGTTGCCTGCGCCCGTCGCCACCATGAGCGGCAGCGCCTGCAGACCGGCCTGCTTGGCCCAGCGCGCGTCCGCCGTCTGGTCATAGACCACGTCCTCGTAAATGTCCAGCGCCTGAAGTTGCAGCGTTCTCCGCGCGTCGGACGATGCAGCTTCGGCCTTTTTCCCCAACACGAGACCCCAGCCAACTTGCGCGCGATTGCGGAGACTGACGCTGGCATACGGTGAATTGACCACCTGCGCGTAGGCGTTCGTCGCGGTGTCCAGCGCGCCGAGTTGCAGATAGCAGTCGGCCAGTTCGCCGCCAGCCTGCGCACCGATCTCATTCGTCGGATTGACCGCAATGATTTGTGCGAACACATTGGTCGCGAGTTCAAAATTAGCGAACGGACGGTTCGTGTCCGGCGAGTCCTGCCGCATCAGCACGCCGCCATAGGCAAACATCGCCTGCGTCGCCAGTGGCGGCGGACAATTCGTGTCCGCCAGCATTTTGGCGAGGTAGTTTTTTGCGTCGTCATAGCCCAACCGCCCGGCGGCGGCGCGGCCCGCCATCAACTGCGCCGGATAAAACAAAGCGGAATTTTTCCACGCCGGTGTCTGATAGATCAATTCGTAGTTCGTCTCCGCGCCGATAAAATTGCCGGCGCGGTAAAAATGATCCGCTACCCACCATTGCGCCAGCGGCGCGTTGGTGTCCGCCGGAAACTGGGTGACAAAAGTCGTGAAAAGCTGGAAGGCATTCGTCTCGCGCCCCGCCTGATAATTGGCCCAGCCCAATGAGAATTGCACCTGCGGAACCAGTCCGTTCGTCGGATAGTTTTCCAACCAGCCCTCGTAGTTGGTGATGGCCGCCGGCCAGTTTTGCTCCCGTTCAAACGTCCGCGCTACGGCCAGCTTCACCTGCGGCGTGAGCGCGGACTGGGGAAATTGCCGCGCAAAATCGCTGAACACCCGTTGTGCATTGGTGGGCGAGGAAAAATCGGAAAAACCCTCGCCCAGCAGCAAAAGCCCGTGATCCGCGAACTCGCTCGTGGGAAATTTTTCCAGCAACTGCCGCATCGCCGCGTCCGCGCCAACGGCGTCCTGCAATTCCAGATCCGCCCGCAAAATCTGGTAAAGCACGCGGTCGCCCAGGGATTTGGCGACTTCAGGAAACGCGTCGAACCCTTCCAGCACGGCCTGATAATTTTGCCGCGCGCCGGAAAAATCCTGCAACGCGAACAACGCGTCGCCGATCTTGAATTTCGCCACGGCCAGATCCTCCGAGACCGGCAGCCGCTGCGCCGCCGCGCGAAAATCCACCAGGCTTTCCGGATATTTTTCCGCCGTCCAATTGCACCAGCCGCGATCCAGACACGCCTTGCCCGTCAGCGGACTGTTCGTGAACGCGCCGATGAACTGGTCGAAATTGGTCTGTGCCGCCACCAGTTGATCCGGTGCCGCCGTCGCCATGAAACCTTTCAAGTGCAGCTCGCCCAGCGTCAGCAGCACCAGTTCCGCCACCGGCGAATTGGGAAACTGCGCCAGATAATTTTGCAGGCTGGCCGCCGCGTTCGTGACGTCATTTTGCGCCGCCGCCAGCGCCGCGATTTTCAGCACCGCCGCGCGCTGGCTTTCCACCGGCGCGCTGTTGGTCAGGTTTTCCGACCACACGATGACGGCGGCGGCGAGCAGATTCTTTTTTTCCAGCACCGTGGCCTGCATCGCCACACTGTCCGCCACGCGTGCGGGCGTTGTGGCCGACTGCATCAGGTTGGTCGTGACCGTCAGCGCCGCGTCGAGGTCGCCCAACCCGAGCTTGACCTGATACAAAAGATTCAGCCGCTCCCAGTCCTGCTCGGGCGCGAGGATTTTTGGATTCAGCAAATCCAGAAATTTCCCGGCCGCCGCAAAATTGGTCTGCGCCAGTTTCGACTGCGCCAGCGAAAGCCGTCCGTTGATGACCAGCGCATTGTCCGGATCGCTCTGCGCCGCGTTTGCGAAGATGCCGTTCGTCGCTTCGAGCAACGCGTCATGGCGCGTCCAGTCGGGAAATTGCGCATACGCCGCCGCCGCCTCGACCACCGCCGTCAGCCGCAATTGCGAATCGGGGAAATTGTTGGCGAGCGCGGAAAACGTGGCGGCGGCGTTGGTGTAATCGCCGTTCGCAAATTGCGCCTCGCCGAGCCAGTAAGCGTAACTGTCAACCAGCAGGCCGGAACTGGCCGCGCGCGCCGTCAACAACGCGCCGGCGGCGGCATACTTGCCCTGCTTGAACTGCGCCTGCGCCTCTAACAAAACCACCTGCGGCACCCGCTCGGACTTCGGAAAACGCTGGACGAATCGGGCGAATCCCGTCTCCGCGCGGCTCCAATTTTCATCTTGGAACGCCGCCGTCGCCGCCGCGAACGCGCGATCCTCGCGGATGCTCGCGGCCCAAAGCGGTCCGCCGCCTAAAATCAGCGCGGAAAAAATCAAAAGCCACTGCCGCAAAAAAGCCATGCTTGGAATCTAAACGAAATTCCGGAATGAAAAAAGCGGAAACCTCGGCGTCTCCGCGCCTCGGCGGTTCAATTCAAAACGCTTTTCAAATAATGCCCGGTGAAGCTCGCGGCGTTGTGAATGATTTTTTCCGGCGCCCCTTCGGCGATGATTTTGCCGCCGCCCGCACCACCTTCCGGGCCGAGGTCAATGATCCAGTCCGCCGTTTTGATCACGTCGAGATTGTGCTCGATGATGAGCAACGTATTTCCCGCGTCGCGCAGGCGGAATAGCACTTCCAGCAATTTCGCCACGTCGTGAAAATGCAAACCGGTCGTCGGCTCGTCCAGAATGTAGAGCGTCTTGCCCGTCGCCTTGCGCGAAAGTTCGGTCGCCAGTTTCACCCGCTGCGCCTCGCCGCCGCTCAGCGTCGTCGCCTGCTGGCCAAGCCGGATGTAGCCGAGGCCGACTTCCGCCAGCGTCAGCAGCGGATCAAAAATTTTCGGCACGGCACGGAAAAATGTCACGGCTTCTTCGACGGTCATGTCCAAAACGTCCGCGATATTTTTGCCCTTGTAGGCGATCTCCAGCGTCTCGCGGTTGTAACGCTTGCCGTTGCACGCCTCGCAAATCACGTAAACCGCCGGGAGAAAATTCATTTCGATCTTCAGCACGCCGTCGCCCTCGCATTTTTCACAGCGACCGCCCTTGACGTTGAAACTGAAACGACCCGGCTCGTAGCCGCGCACTTTCGCGGCAGGCAGTTTGGCGAACAGATCGCGGATGTGATTGAACATACCCGTGTAGGTCGCCGGATTGCTGCGCGGCGTGCGGCCGATCGGCGACTGGTCAATGACGATGACCTTGTCGAGATTTTCAAAGCCTTTCAAAGTCTTGTGTTCACCGGGCTTTTCTTTCGAGCCGTAAAATTTGCGGAACAACGCGCGCTGCAAAATATCGCTGACGAACGTGCTTTTGCCCGAACCGCTCACACCGGTGACGCAGGTGAACGTGCCGAGCGGAATCCGCACGTCAATGTTCTGCAAATTATTTTCGGAGCAGCCCAGCACTTCCAGCCAGCCGCGATCTTCCGTCGGCTGATTGCGTTTTTTTGGAACCGCGATGTTCAACTCGCCCGTCAAATACTGGCCGGTCAAAGATTTTTTCGCCGCAAGAATTTCCGGCAACGTGCCCGCCGCCACGAGTTCGCCACCGTGAACGCCCGCGCCAGGGCCAAGATCCAAAATGTAATCCGCCGCGCGAATCGTGTCCGCGTCATGCTCGACCACCAAAACGGTGTTGCCCAAATCGCGCAAGCCTTTCAGCGTGGCGAGCAGGCTGTCGTTGTCGCGCTGATGCAGGCCGATGCTCGGTTCGTCCAAAACATACAGCACGCCGACGAGGGCCGCGCCGATCTGCGTCGCGAGCCGGATGCGCTGCGCCTCGCCGCCGGAGAGCGTGCCGCTCTCGCGATCCAAGGTGAGATAACCGAGGCCGACATTTTTAAGAAAGCCGAGTCGCGCGCGGATTTCCTTGATGACCTCGGCGGCGATTTTCAGCTCGAATTCCGTCAGCTTGAGCGCGGCAAAAAATTCATCCGCCTTTTCCACCGACAAACCGCACACATCCATGATGGAGAGGCCGGGAAGTTTTAATTTCGTTTTTTTGGTTTTGAGTTGCGACGCAAAACCCGCACCGCCTAGCGTGACCGCGAGGATTTCCGGTTTCAAACGCTTGCCGCCGCAGGCATCGCAAAATTCCGGCGCCATGTAAGCCTTGAGCCGGTTGCGCATGAATTCACTTTCGCTGTCCGTCGCAAGGCGTTCCAGATTTACCAGCACGCCTTCAAACGGCCGGTCAATCGTGCTGACTTTGCCGCCGCGCCAAAATTTGAACGCCACGTTGTCCTCGCCGGAGCCGTGCAGCAAAACTTTTTTGAAAGCTTCCGGCAGATCGCGCCACGGCGTTTGCAGATCCACATTGAAATGCCCGGCGACACTCCGCAGCATCGCCTTGTAATAAATGTTCATCCGCTTGCCCGCGCGCCGCCAAGGTTGAATCGCGCCGTCGAGCGGCAACTCCATGTCCGGCACGACGAGCGCCTCGTCAAAAACCATCTTCTGGCCGAGGCCGTGGCACACGGGACACGCTCCCGCCGGTGCATTGAACGAAAAATGTTTCGGCGTCGGCGGGTCGTAACTTTTGCCCGTCGCGGGCGAACACATTTTGTTCGAGTGCAAGGTTTCGATCCAATTTTCACTGGCTTTGGACTTTGGACTTTGGACTTTGGACTCTTCAGGAAGTTGATGCAACGTGAACATCACGCCTTCGCCCAAACGCAGCGCGGTCTGCACGGAATCACCGAGACGCACGCGGATTTTGTCGTCAATTACCAATCGGTCCACCACCGCTTCGATGTTATGAAATTTTTTTTTGTCCAGTTTGATGCGCGCGATATTTTCGCCGAGTTCGGCAATCTCGCCGTCCACGCGCACGCGCACGAAGCCTTCGCGGGCGAGCCGTTCAAACACGTCACGGAACTCGCCCTTCTGCCGTCGCACGACGGGCGCGAGCAGCATGACTTTGGTTTTCGGCGGCAGCGCAAGGATTTTGTCCACGATGTCGCTCGTGCTTTGCGTGGAGATCGGAACGCCGGTTTCCGGGCAATGCGATTTGCCGATGTGCGCGTAAAGCAGGCGCAGGTAATCGTAAACTTCCGTCGTCGTGGCGATGATCGAGCGCGGGCTGCTGCCGGAACTTCTTTGTTCAATCGCGATCGCCGGCGACAACCCTTCGATGAAATCCACGTCGGGCTTTTGCAACTGGTCCAAGAATTGCCGCGCATAAGCCGAAAGTGATTCGACATATTTGCGCTGGCCCTCGGCATAAATCGTGTCGAACGCCAGCGACGATTTTCCCGAACCGCTCAGGCCGGTGACGACGACCAGCTTGTCGCGCGGGATTTGCAGCGTGAGGTTTTTGAGGTTGTGCTCCCGCGCGCCGCCGATCTTGATGAACTCTTTACTCATGGCTGTGAATTTCTCTTTGACCCGAAAGATGGAAACTACGCCAAGCGGCGCGGAAAGCAAACCGAGAGTTGCCGGAAATTTTACGGCAGCAGAATCAGTTGATAGAACTTCATCACCAGCGGCGCGTTGGTGTCGGTGAAGAAGAAAAGGCTGTTGGTCGAAGTGATGATACTCGGGAACGTGGTCCAAACGATGGTCGGCGCGAGGTTGGTCGTCCAACGCACATTGAACTGGTCGTTGGTCGGCGCGAACCATGACAACACTGCATTCGTGGCCGTCACGGTGACATTCGTGATGGACGGCGGCGGGTTCACGAAAATGGTGAACTGGTTGCTGGCCGTCAACGGCGGCACGCTATCATCGGTCACGATGGTGGTGAACCGCGCGGCCAAACCGGCCGGCGCAGCCGTCCAAGTGATGATGCCGTTGGTGCTGATGCTGGCTCCGGCGGGCGCGTTCGTCAGCATGTAGGTCAAAACGGCGTTGGTCCGGGAATCAACCGCCGTGTTGGTGACGGTGACGGGCGCGGAACTGGCAACGGTGAGATTTCCCTGATACGGCAGCGTCAGCGTGTTGGTCGTCAGCAAATTGATCAGGCGATAAAAACGCGTCGCGCCGAAGCCGCCCGTCTGCGAGCCGTCGTCGAAAAAGTTGAACTGCGCGTTCGTCGCGCTGGCCGGGAAGTTTGGGTTGTAGGAAATGACGTTGGTGAACGTAGTCCACGTTGCGGGCACAAGGAGCGTGGTCCATTGCACCTGGAAGAGATAATTGCTCGGGGCGAACCACGTCAGCAGGAAGCCACCATTCGTGTGGACAATGCTGCTAATCGTCACGGCGTTCAGCGAATTCGTCCCGATCAGATGGAAATTCACTTCAAGCGCATACGTCACCGACACGGCGTTCGTATTTTGAACGCCGAGATAATAAGTATTTCCCGGCACGATGGCCGGCGACGAGCTGGTGCTCAAAACATTGGTGCCGTTGGTGGAATTGAGGATCAGCCCGGTGGCAAAATTGGTGGCCGGCGGGAAATTGGTCGTGAACAAAACGTTCACCGGCAGGTTCGTCGCAAACTCCAGGATGTTGGTGGCGAAGTCGGCATTCGTCGGCACGTTCACCGCATACCAGTTGAGGCCGCCGGCGACCACCACGTTGGTTTGTAGCATATTGGTGAACAGCAACGGCAGTACCGTGACGTTAAAACTGTTCGTCACGCCCAGACCGGTGCTGGCATTGGTGACGGCCGTGGTGAAAGCGACAACCTCGAGCGGTGTATTGGTCGCCGTTTGCCAGGTGATAACGCCATTGGTTGCGATCGCCGCACTGACCGCCGGAGTGGTGACCAATGTGTAAGCCAGCACACCGGCATTATAGTCCGTCGCGGTGTTCGTGAGGCTAAACGTGTTGCCCGCGACGACATACTGGCTGGCGACGGCTCCCAGCATCGGCGGCTGGCCGAACAGGTGGAAACTCACTTCGAGCGCAAAGGTAACGGCGAGGCTGTTCGTGTTCTGCACGCCGAGATAATAAGTTCCGCCGGGAACAATGTAGGCGGATGAAGTGTTAACGGGCGAAGTATTCGTGCCCAAAACGCTGAAGCCGTTGGTTGCATTGGAAATCAGTGCGGTGGCGGCGTTGGTGGTGGGCGGGGCATTCGTTGTGAACAGAATATTCACCGGCAGATTTGTCGCGAACAACAGAGTGTTGGTGGCAAAGTCGGCATTCGTCGGCACATTGACCTGATACCAATCAATACCGCCCGCCGCCACGGTGTTGGTTTGCGGAATGTCATTCGTCAAAACCGGCAGCGTCGCCGGGAGATTGGTGTTGGCGAAGTTAAATTCCAACTGCCAGCTCAACAGTTCGGGCGTGGTATTAGTCCCTCCGGCGCGGTCATCCAAAACTTCCAGCGTCCATTCGCCATAAGCACTGGTGCCGATCAACGGCGCGAGCGATTGTTCGGGCAGATAATACAAGTTGCTAACCGCCACCACCGTGTTGGTAACTATGTTGGTGATGGCCTGAAAACTGGACAGGGCAAGCGAATCCAGCAACATTCCCGGTTCAAGCCCGTTGATCTGCAAAGCCGTTCCATTGGTCGGGGCGACAAAGGTGATGGCGTTCGTCTGCCAATTGGTGTTTGCTCCAAGCAAAGTGGAGTTAGGCACGCCCGAAAGAACGACTTGAGCTTCGGCCAGATTCTGCGGAGCAGAATAATGAGAATCATATTTACCAGCGCCACCGGCTGAATAAATAGCCTTGATTTCACTGGGAGAAAGAGCTCGATTGTAAATGCTCATCTCGTCCATATAACCAGAAAAGTGTTGGCCCTGCATCGCATCTAAACTATTAGCATCTCTGTAGCCCAAATTGACCGGAACAAAAGTGGGACAAGTCACCGGAGGACTCAGCGGCGAATTAACTATTGCGACGTTTTTCCCGTTTATGTAGAGATATAACTTGGCAGTCGCCGCGTCCAGAGTATAAGCAACGTGGGTCCAACGGTTCTGCGGTATCAAACCGGATGCCGTATAGGCCTCGGGGTTCTGCGGCCTTATATTACAAAAGAGCTGGCCAGGATTTTGGGAAAGACCCTCCCCGTTAACCCATAAGTGGACGGAAGAGTATTGATTTGCACCCCCATACTCGATAATTGGTTCGTAGGCAGTTGTATTAGGATAAATCCATCCCTCAAAAGTCATATTTGTGATTGCCAGACTTGTCGAAGGAGGCATTGTTATTAGGCTAGAACTGCCATCAAAAACAAACGCCTTTCCAACTATGCCATTAGTGTAGGCGATAGATTGGACATTAGTTGGATTATTCCCGTAAACACTGCTATTAGGACTACCCTCTGCCTGCCACCAACCAACAATCCCCGGTCCGCGATACGCAAAAGTCAGGGTGTTGGTTGTTCCAGCAACCGTCGGCAAGTTGGTAAAAATAGAGCCATTCGCCAGTGCCAGAAACTGGTTGCCAGCCTGGGCGTTATTTGGGTCGTTGACCACGCTTACTTGATTGCTCACGACGCTAAAGCCATCCACGGTTGACCCGGCAAGATACTCACCCGCCGTCGGCGATTCAAAGCCGCTCAAGGGCAGCGTAACCATGTTGGTCGTGAACGTGATGTTGGTTTGATAGGTGATGTTGGTTTGATACATCAACGCCTGCGGCACGAACGGTGGCGGCGCGAATTTGATCGGCGTGGTCGTCAAGTTGGTGTTCTCGGTGAAGGCCAGATACTCGAAGTTGGTCAGCACGCCGCCGGCGGTGTAAGTCCACGCATCACCGCTGGCGTTGGGGTTGCCGAACTGGTTCATGACAATGGTCAGATAAGTTGAAGTCGCTTGGACGCCCGGAGGCGGGAAGCTGACGGTCAGGACTTCGGCATAGGTGTTCGTCCCCGCATTGTTAGTAGTGAAAGGTGGAATCGGCGGATTATTGGTGAAACCGGTGTCAAGAGCTACATTGGCCGACGTGATGTTCGTCCCGTAATAAACCGTCATCTCGTCAGGCACCGAGTAGAAGTTGTAAGTGATGGGCAGCTTGCCGGATGTCATGCCGACATTGAAAATGTTGGTTTGCGACGCCGCGCCGCCGCTCGCGTTCACGGGCGGAAAATTGTTCGTCGTGATGATTTCCGCGCCACAACCGTTGGTGCTCTGGCCGCCGCGATTTTCCATGAGCAGATAGCGCGTGCCGGCGGGGCTGATCAAGGTGAACACCAGGTCGGAGATGCGCGGATGCGCGACGCACAGGCCGACGTTGAAACCCTCGATCAAATTGGTGTTGTTGACCATGATGGTGTTGGTCGTCACCGCGTCATCCACGAGCGGCACCGGCCCGGCGGAGTCGAAATCCAGCGTGGTGACCGCCGACGCATTGAAGGCGAGGTTGACGCCGATATGAACGATTTGCGGGGTCGTCTGATTGGGATTGAAGAGGCCGATGAAATAACGTCCCGGTGCCAGCGGCGGGCCGTAGGAAATGGAGTTGCCCGGCGGCGTGCCGAGGTTGAGGTCGGCTTCGGCCAGATAATTCGAGACCGTCGGCTGCGTCTGGGAGGCCAGATATAATTGCACCGGCGGCGTCAATTGCGGCGGCGAGGTGTAGTTGGTGGCCACCACCGAGATGTTCGTATCGCCCGCCGCCACGTCCACATAATCATAAAACCAGCCACCGGCCGGAACGCTGACGGTTTGGATGCCCGTGTTGCCAAGATCAATGTGCGGCTGGATCAAAAGCGAAAACGCCGTGACGCTGCCGTTCAACGACGCTGAATCATCCACCTCCGTCAAAAACCACGGGCCGGCGGCCTGGGTGCCGATGAAATTATTCAGCGAACCCGGCCCGTCCGTGTGCGCGGTTCCCGGCAGGCTGGTGTCATTATAGACATTCGTGAAACCGCCCTGCAGTCCGGTATGGTTGTTCAGGATGGCGTCGGTGGCTTCATGCGTCAGGGTGCCAACGAGGTCGCCGCTGTTCTGGGTGGTGACGGAATTGGTCACGGTCACGCTCGCGACCTGCATCGGGATGGTGGCGAGGGCGAGAATGGAAACGCTGCCCGGATTCGCGTTGTCCCCGTCGGGAATGACCGCCGGCAGTCCGAGACCGAACACGACCTGATCGCCGTTGGTGCCCGTCTGACTGAACGAGTTTTGGCTGAAGACGGGAATGAAGCCGAATTGCGCGGCGGTCTGATCCTCGCATTGCACGCCGACGTAATACGCCTGCCCAAACGCGGCATTGCTATAGACAATAAATTTCGTGCCGCCGCGGCTCAACGAAGCCTGGTCGCCATTCACGGCATAGACACAGTTCGAGATGACCGCCGGATCCAAATTTGTGAGGCTGGCTTCCGACGCCACAAACAAATCCAAGTCAGCCTCCGGGGTCGTGGAGTTGGCGTCCGAGCCGGCGAACACGCCTTCGCGCGGGATCGCCAGCGTGTTCGGATCGTAGATGACGAAGGCCGCGTTGGAATAAGTCGTCGTGTTCGTCACCACGTAGAAATGCCACTGGTTGGTCTCTCCGATATACAGGCTGGCGTTCGTCGCGAAGCCGTAATTGGTGCCGAACGGCAGCGCATTCGTGCTCAACCACGGCGCGTTCGCCCCGGCGACCTGATTCAAATAAACTCCGTTTGTGGAACCGCCCACATAGGTGACCAGCGGCACGGTGCTGGAAACATTCGCAGCCGTTGCCGGCGTGACGCTGATGCCGCTGGTGTTCGCGCCGTCGCCGCAGGAAACGACGAGCGCATAATCCTGCACGATGTTGGTCTGCTCGGCGGTCACGGCGTTGACCGCGACGTTGCGGCCGATGACGGTCACGGAATAATTCGTGCCGAGCGGCGCGGGCAGAAAAACATTTTCCACATTGTTCACGTTGTCCGGCGTGGTGCTGGCGTTCACCGGCACGCTGAACGGAATGCTGGCCGAGGCAAAATTATTTCCGTAATAAACCTGGCCAGTGCCAAGATTGGTCACGACCAGATCCAGATTGTTGACAAGCTTGATGCCGGCGACGGGATTGCCCGGCGGATCCGTCCACGCAAGCGTGATGTGCAGCATCTGTGCGCGCGCGTTGGCCGACGGCACAGTCACGTTGAACGTCCGGCTGTCGCCGGTGGCCAGCGCGTTGGTCGGGCTTTGGTCGAGGAAATACATCGTCGGGTTACCGCCGACCGGATGGGCCAGTCCTTGCGGGACAGAGTTCGGCACGTTCGCCAGCCCCCAGCCTTCCAAATTGACGGTGTTGGTCACGCCATAGAAATTATAGCCGGTGGTCAGGCGCGCGCCGTTGATGAGCATCGCCTTGAGCAGCGCGGGGCTGGGCGTGGAAAGCAGAGTGTTGGTGAAAAAATCCTGGATCAACGCCAGCGTGCCCGATATCGCCGGAGCCGCGATGCTGGTGCCGGACTCGTAATAATAATACGGCCCGAGCGTGGTGTTCAGGTTGCTCAAAACCGTAAGCTGGTTGCCCAGATCGTTCGTCGTGGTGATCTGGATGATCAGGTCGAAATTGACGGGGATGTTGGTGCCATCGCCTACACCGATATTGAATCCATTATACAAACTAGCGATGCTGGTAAGCGTGCCGCCGCCGGGCGGGATGGACATCACATTGTTGCTCGTCGCGAAATCATAACTCGTCGCCGTCGGCACTGTCGTCGCAGAAATATAAATCGGCATGTTTGGCGGGAACGGAACCGGCGACAGGCTGTTCGGTTCCACCTTGATGGTTACGGCCACCGCGTTGAGCGGCACGTTGCCGGCACCGCCGGTAGCCAGCGCGCTGGTGGTCGCCACCAGACCATAACTGGAATTGGAATCATCATAGTTCGTAGGACTGTAATACGCCGCCTGATCCCACATTGTCGGGCGCGTCGAAACCACGAACGTCCCCGGCGCGACCACGTCCGGCTTGAAGCGCCCATAAGTGCCTTCCGTGCCCACGCCCACGTTGCCGCGCGACGAATACCACGCCACCTGCGTGCCGGAATCCGTCTCGCCCTCCCAGACGGCGTTGGAACTTCCGTCCAACGAGGTCACGACATTGGTGATCAAACGATATTGCTCCAGCGCGCCGACCGTCACCACGTTCTTGGCCGTGCCGGGCGAAGTGATGGTGTCCGCATAACCGGCACTGCCGTCGTTCGCGCCGTTGCCGTCGTTGCCCGCCGCGAACACGAACAGCACCGGCTGCGGCCCCGTCATTTCCGGCACCGCGTCGCGCACCGCCGCGTCATAGCTCGCCGCTTCCAAGTCATATTCATTCGCACCGTTGTCCCAACTGTTGTTCGAGATCAGCGCGTTCGTCAACGCCGGCATCTCCTGCAAATACTTGTCGGAAACATAGGGCTCATTGGTGTCGTTCGCGCCCAGAAAGCCGACGGAAAATAATTTCGCCAGCGGCGCCTTGCCGCGAAAATCCGCGTTCGTCACCGAGCCGCGCGCGACCGAACCCACGTTCAAAGTTGAATTCGGCGCTTTTCCCAAACTGGCCGCACCATTGCCCGCGATCACGCCTGCGACGTGCGTGCCGTGGCCGGACGTGTCATACAAACTGGTCGCCGAATCGCCGGTAACACGCGTTGCGCCCGACGGCCCACCGGCGGCGGTTCCCGTCGCCGTAAAATCCGGATGGCCGGGGTCAATGCCGGTGTCGTTCACTTCCACCAAAACATTTTTGCCGTTCAAGTTGAGCCAGTTCACATTAGTCACCGTGTTGACCGATTCGCCCAGTGCGACGCGCGCGAGATCGTTCGCCACCTTGCGCCGCGTGGCCGGTTCCACGCGCTGCACACCGGGCAATTGCGCTAGCGCCAGCCAGTCCGCCGGCGGACGCACGCGCACCACCGGGCCAAACGGCGACCAATCCGTCGCCAAAATTGCGCCGCCCATATTTTCAATTTGCGCCACCGTGTCGTCTGCGCCCGCCGCATACAATCCCAGCGTGAGCACCTGCGTCGGCGGCAGCGGTTTCTGCGCCACCGCGAGGCCGAGCAGCGAAGCTTGAATTTTGTAATACGGCTCGAACGGCAGCACCGCCTGCACCTGCGCATTGGCAGCCAGTGCCGCCGCGCCAGCCGCCGAAAGTTGAACGAGATAGGCGTTGTTCGGGATGTAAGAGATGATCTGCGCGCCGACGCCCGCGAGCAGCGCGCGAAACGGCGCGTCCACCAAACCGCGCGCCTGCACGATGTAAGCGCCCGGCTCGCCCGTCGCGCGCAGTTGCGCGGGAATCTTTAAATCCACATTCAGAGTGGTGTCAATGAGCGCGTTCTCCAGCAGGATCGCGTGCGGGGTGTGGGCGAGTTCGCCGATGGATTTGGCCGTGTTCGTCAGGCGGAAAAATTCGCGGTTGGTGCTGGCGGCGGAATAACCGGCGGCCTGGGCGGCGACAGAAAATGGATGGGTGGCCGCGGCAACGGTGGTGGCAGCTAAAGTCGGCGACGGCGCGGCAGCGGATGGTTTCACCGCCGTTGGTTGGCCGCCGGACGGCCACAACAGCCAGGCCACCAGCAATGGCAGCAGGCACAACGCGATCCAAAAACTACGCTTCATAACTTGGCCTCCGTTTTCTCACAGAAACGCGGATGGAAGATGATGGATTGAGCATGGCAAAACCGCCGCCAATCTCCATCTTTAATTTTCCATTTCAGCTTCATGTCAATTCGGCGGCAGCGGGTTAAAACTTTCAATCGTCACATGGGGCGTGGCGGTGCGCGCATTGTCCACGCGGATGACCGCGCGGGCGGCGCTTTCCGCCGTGATCTGATAATTCGTGACCACCCCAAAATTTGCGCTGCTCAAGACTTTGCCGTCCGGTGCGGGATGCAAGGTCTGGCCATAACAATACACCACATAACGCACCGCGCCACCCGTGCGCAACAGGCCGAGCGTCTGCTGCGGCAGCCATTCGTAAAGCTCGTCGCTGATGCCGGCGTTGGCCTGGTTGTAGGGCGAGGTGCTGGCATCCGTGTTCAAAAACGGCGACTGTTCCGTCAAGGTCGGCACGCTCAAAATATCGCCGACGTGCTCGAACGTGCCGACCACTCCGTCCGTGTTGGTGAAGTTCGCGCGCGTATTGCTGATGGCGGTCACGATCTGGCCGACGGCGGAATCCGGCACGTCCACGCCGGCGGGCGAGATGACGAGGTTGGTGATGACCGGCGCGTTGTAACTGGCCGGAACCGGCGTCGCGTTGGTCAGCGCCACGAGGCCGCTGAACACCGCGCTCCACGCGGCGAGATGCGTCTGGTTGACCGACAGCGTGCCGCGCGTGGCGTTGGGATTAGGCGCGACGGTGAACAGGTCGAACAAATCGTGGTCGGCCACGGGCGCGGAATTGGCCGCATCATATTGCACATTGAAGGCGGTTTGCGTGTCGCCCATCCATTGAGCCCAAGTATTGTAGCCGACGTTGCCGGTGCCAAACGCACTGGTGACGGTCTCTTGCAAGACGTCGCTCGCTTTCAAATAAACTGTCTGCCACGGCGTGCCGCGATGGACGCGACCGAGCCAGCCAACGGTCGGATATTTTCCGGTCGGAAAATCCCAGTAATCCGAACCCCACACGAGCGGGTCGCGGAAGCGCAAATTGTAACTGCTCGTGTCCACTTGATTCGGGCCGAGAAAAGCCATCTGCTGGTTGCGACCCCACGGCTGGTAGCGGTCGCCCAAGCTGTTCAGCGAAATGACCGGGATGGGTCGGGTGAGCAGATCATCACTATGGCCCGGATCGGTGGCCGCGGTGGTCGTGTTCAGGTCGCTGGCCAGGTAATGCACCAGCGGATCGTTCGCCTCCCACAAAGTATATTGCCATGCTGTGCGCGTGGGCGTGTAAGGCGCTTGCACGACCAGATTCGTGACGGGCCGATTATTGACCAATGCGCCGGTGAAGAACGCGTCGAAAAACTGCGCCTCTTGCGTTTGGAGCGACAGCGGTATGGGCGTGCCGTTGGGATTTCGCCAGACGACCACATTCGGCGAAGCCACCGGCAGGGTTGGATGCCGGGAGATGGCAATCTGGTTCATCACGCCATAGGTTGGAGGAATGACGCCCGAAGTATTATACGCATTCGTGCTCCACATATAATAATGGCGGATGCCGATGCCGTCATTGGGATCGTTGATTTCGTTGTTCAAATCCTGCGTGATGTTCGGGCCGCGCAACTGCACATAGTCAATGACCTGATTGCCATCCAAGATATAGGCCTGCAAATTATTCGTCGTCGAGAGGAGAAAATGCGGCAGCACCGGTGGAACGGTAATGCCGGGCTCCCACAGTGCCTGCGAAATGGGAACAAATGTCCCCGTCGAAAATCTATATTGCGACTCGGGAACCATCGGAACATCGTAAATCGCGGTGATGAAGGATGCCGGATTCGTCGGCGTCTGGGATTCCGGTGCCAAACCGCTTTGCGTCCACGCTGAACTTGGCCAGACAGTTTGAGTAACCGGTGGGAAACCGACACTAAAAGGCAAGTTCGTCGAAGTCACTCCATTGGAAAACGTCATTGATCCCGAATCGTTCAGATAAACGGTCAAGGGACGGGGATAATCGTTGTTATAGGAATTCCAAAACGCGAAACCCATGTGGTTGGTGATGCTCATGATGAACATCTCATTGGTGGCGGTGGCACCGGGCAGCAACGGATTTGTGCGCGAGAACTGGAGCTTGCGCGCTATCTGCACCGTGTTGCGCGAATAAAATTCGTTGAAGTTTGGCAGCCCTTTCTTCGCGCCGATGATCCACGGCACACCATAAATGTTTTGCACTGAATTGGGGACTGTCAAAGCGTAGGCCACTACATACACATCATTCGGCGTTGCCAGTTGCGAATCGGCAGTTCCTGAAACCGAAGGAACATCAGTATAGCCGGTGATGAATAAATCCCGGTAGTTTCCATCCTGAATGGCGGTGAACATCGGCCGGAACACCGACGGATACGGGCTGGTCGTCGTGGCGTCATACATATTCGCCGCGAGCTGGAGCAGGCGGTTGACGGCGGGCGTATAGACAAACTGGTTGCTGACTAGCACCGGGATGGCACCGATGCCAAACGGCACGCTGGTGTTGAACGTGGCGACATAATTTGGATTCAACGCCGGAACATAGCCACCCGAACCGTTGGCGACAGAATTGCTCGCCCAAACTGTCGTGTAATGCTGCAACAGAATGTTCGCCGCGTTGGTGAAAAATTTCAGCGCGCCGCCCGGTTCCGCCGTCCACGCGATGCCATTCGTCTCCGCGCCGGGAATCACGTTGCCGTTCGCGTCCAGGTTGTCGTAGTTGAGATCCATCCGCGCGTCGTCCGCGCCGGAATCCGTGCCCAGCTCATCCAGCATCCGGTAAAACGTGTAGCGGTCGTAGGTGGGAACCGTGGTTCCGCCGAAAGTATTTGTGCCCGTGCCACTAAGTCGGTTGACAAAGTTTTGCGAACTTTTGGTCGGGTCTAAAATTTCGGACATCAGCGAAAAAAAGCGGTTGGTATTGTCCGAGCCAGCCCATGGCATAGTATTATTGGGAATCACCGGCGACGGCAGAACGGTATTCGCCATCAAAGCGCCCAACGTGTAACTATCAATGGGGGAATTCGCAAATGCAGAATAAAGATTCGGCGACGGAGCGGCCAGCGAACTGTAATTGAAGCCATATCGCCATGAAAGCAGTGACTGGGCGTCATTAAAGGCAATCCCGCTATTGGCAAAGTTAGTCTGATTGTATTGGTAGCCCTGCCCCCAGATGTTCGTGTTCAGGTCGGTGAAGAAAGCCGCCAGATTCAGTTCCCATGAGCCGACGCCTTCATTGCGGAAATAACCGTCGTTCACAAATGAAGTTGGACTTGGATTGACCGTCGCCGTCGCCGTCTGATTATGAATCGCATTCAAATCGAGTGAATTGCCGATGGGCTGCGCGGCGAAGGCGTAGCGTGCGATGAACGGATTGTTCGCGCCGTGCGGCTGGTCGGGATGTTCCAATACGCCAATCCATTCGGGATCGCCCACTTCGGAAGAGACCAGCGGACTACCATTCACCAGAATGGGATTGCCCGAACTGTCCACGTTGGTCACCAGGCCGTTCGCCTCATCCTGGCCGTTGCGGTTCAGGTCGAGGTAATAGCGGAAATCATAACCCAACGGCGACTGGTTGGTGGCGATGAACACCGGGGCGCGCGGCAGGATGTTGCCGATGGTGTTCGGATTGTAACCGGCGGGATCAATATAATTCGTCGAGACGAGCAGGCCGTAATTGTAAGCGCCGGCGCCGGGCGATAAAATGTCCGCGACGATCTGCGCCTGCGCCGCCGCCAGCGCGGTGTCGGTGGCGAGCCGCGCGGTGGCCGTGTCCGTGGTGGTGGAAACGGCGTTGCGCTCGCGCCGCGAGACGGCCATGAACGCCAGCACCATGATCAGCGTCACGGAAAGCAGGATGAGCGTGATGATGAGCGCGATGCCACGTGCGAAGTGACGAGTGGCGAGTGGCGAGTGACAAGCAGGAGTTCCGTGTGCCGGGTGGCTGCTCTTGCCACTCGCCACCCGCCACCCGTCACTTTTTTGCTTCAGTTTCATTGGTAGGCCGTGGGGTCAACGTTCGGGATGCTCACGCGCTGGCGGAACACATGGACGTTGCCGGATTTATCGGACAAATAATTGGTCTGCAACGCCGTGGTCGGGAACGATTCGGCGCGCTGCAACGTGCGGTCTTCGAGCACGCCCAGCTCCAGTTCCACCGCGGCGGGAACCATGTTGCTGGTCATATAAAATTGTGCCTCGCCATAAGCGGGCGACACAGAAGCATATAGCACATTGTTCGTATAAACCGGGGGGGAATTATTTATCCAAACGCCGTTGGTGTCATAGGCGCGCGCAGTGAGATGCACCACGCCGTCCATCAAGTGGCTCATGCTGCCCCACTGCGAACTCGATACTGCTTGGAAAAAATTATTAAAAAGCCCATACGGATTGGACTGGAGGTTGGTCTCGCCATAAAACCGGTAGAGCGGATACAAATCGCTGCTGTTGGTGTTGTCCACGACATAGCCGATGCCAATCCATTTGGTGTTCTGACGGCTCAACATAAAAAAGTAATTCAACAGGTTTTCGCGTGGCTCCGAACTGCCCGGGAGTGTCTGCCCCAGCGGCTGATAACTGCTGCTGTAGTCACTGTTGGCCAGGACGAAAAAATTCACCGCGCCGCCGACGTCGGAAGGCGTCAGGGTGCGCAAATCGGCGGCCATCAATTCCATCGTCGCGCGGCTGCCTTCCAGCACACCCGTCTGCGTCAGGGAAGCACGGAACGCGCGCTGCGTGCTGGTGAACACCGCCATCAGCGCCAGCACGATCACCGACAGCAGCGACACCACGACCAGCACCTCGATGAGCGAAAAGGCCGGGCGGTCGTTGCAGGTTGCAGGTTGAAAGTTAAAAGTTTCGCGGATCGCCCGGTTCTGTTGGAGAACCGGCAACCGGCGACTGGCAACTTGTAACTTGATTTTCACGGTCATTGGATGAACGACTGCGGTTGATAAAAATATAAATTCAAACCATTGGTCGGCTGGTAGCTCAACTGCCCGGCGACCGACACGCGGAAGGTCTGGTGGTAATTGCCGACGTTGCCGTTGGGCAATTGCGGCCAGAGAAACGTCAGCCGCAGTTCGTGCAAATAATTGGCCAGCGGGGGCGACGGGTTGACTGCATTCACGCAATACACGCGGTAGCCGAACGCGTCGCCGACCATGAGGCCGTTGTCCTGCGGCGGCTTTTCCGCCGCCGACCCACTAATGGAACGGACGCAGGCGATGATGTGATTGCTGGCCGAATAATTATAGAATTGACTGGTCGGATTGCCATTGGTGTCCACAAATTCCGGCGTGCTCAACAGGCCGATGATGTTCGCGCCATTGGTAAGTTGTAGAGGCGACTGGGTCACACCCGGAAAACTGATGGCAGCGGAAAAATTCATTTGGCTGGCCAGCGATGGATTGAGATAGATGCTATTATTGCCAAGATTCGCGATGGCATAGACATAGTTCGTCAAATCATCCGCGCCGCGCGCGCCGCTGCGGATGGCTTCGAGCAACACGGTGGCGTCCTGATTGATGATGGTCTGTTCGCGGAGGTCGCGCTGGGTGTCCATGCCGGTGGGCAGCACGCCGATGATGACGACGAGCGCAAACCCGATGATGGCGAGGCAAATCGCGATCTCGATCAGCGTGAACGCCGCAAGCGCGCGATTTTTTTTTGCCGGGTGAATGTTCATTGGACTTTTTGCTGCAACTGCTCGGCGCGCCCGGTGAGCCGGTCAATGTGGACAAGGTCGAACATCGAGTTGGTGCTGTTGCCCAGCGGATTTTCCGTGGCGTTCGGCGCGGCGAACAGCAGCGCCTTGTTGGCGTCCACCGCGTAACCGACGACGCCCTGCGCGAGCGGGATGTATTCATCCTGCGATGCAAGGTTCACGCCGTCCACCGTGAGCTGGCCGAGGTAATTGAACGCGATGTAAGGCAGCAAAACACCGGTGGAATTGGTTTCCATCGGGAACGGAAAAATATTGGCGTAGTTAAATGAATTGATCGGGTAATTATTGATGGAATAAGTGGGACCAAAGAATTTTTGGATGGCGATGAACGCGCCGTCCGGCAGCGATTTCCATTCAGAAAGATAGTGCGGCGTGCCCTGCCCCGGCTGGTCGCCCACCGAGCGCAGCGAAATAAAATTATAGCCGGTGAACTGCTTGTCCAGCAAGTTGACGGCGTTAGTGTAGTTAACCTGCGAAAGGCTGTTGATCCATGTGGAACTGCCGGTATAAGGCGGCAACCAAAATTGGCCCGGCACGAACACCATATAGACCGTCGTATGCTGGCTGATGGCGAGCTGTCGCGCGCGGCCCACGTCGTCGAGCAGTTGGCGCGCGGCCCCGGCCTGCCCGTTGGTCTTGCCGAGGTTCTTGAGCGCGGGCACGGACAACGCCGCGATGATGCCGAGGATCGTGATGACGGCGAGCAGTTCGATCAGCGTGAACGCGGAAAAATCGCGGACGTTCCCGCCGTCACCGCCGATTCCGCATGAACGGATCGCTTTCACAAAAAATCCTACTGCCAGCTCAAGACGTTGTTCTTGTTTTCCCAGTCGGTGGCGGGATCGATTGGATCAATTTTCCCGTCCTGCCCGGCGGACCAAATCATGACGCTGCCGCGAAATTGAAAATTGTCGGACTGGCTGGTGTCCGGATTAATCAAACCATTCAGACCAGGATTGGCACTGGTTTGATTGTAGCCTGACACCTTGTTCAATTTATAAAACGCATCCTTGCACAGACCGTCATAATTCAAATCCATCGTGATAACATAAGGATTGCCCCA